>CEQK01035821.1_pt1 | contig 21663 bp, 10 predicted proteins | sample 531051 | NCBI WGS metagenome assembly CEQK01 (sample SAMEA2621229, study PRJEB7988) | marine metagenome | biome: marine biome (ENVO:00000447); feature: deep chlorophyll maximum layer (ENVO:xxxxxxxx); material: "saline water (ENVO:00002010), including plankton (ENVO:xxxxxxxx)" | depth 150 m
TGCCGACATCTATTAGACAAAGGTTATGAAGTAAAGTGTGTTGACAACTTTCATAAGGGTCAATGTGACGCAATTATTCCATTAGCAACAAACCCAAGATTTGAGTTTGAATATGGAGATGTTACTGTTTTGGAACAAATGAAGGAGGCTGTACGTGGGTGTGACGCTATTATTCATCTCGCTGCTATTGTTGGCTTTCCGGCTTGCAAATCCCAACCTGCGCTGGCTACGGAAGTAAATGTAGAGGGTACGAGAAATATTATCTTTGCAAGAGAAGCATACAATCCAGATATACCTTTGGTGTACGCCTCGACAGGAAGCGTTTACGGAAGAGTAAAGGGAACCTGTACTGAAGAGTCACCCTTGAACGCCGTATCTCTTTACGGTGTTAATAAACGGGTCGCAGAAGAAATGGTAGCTACTCAAGATAATACCGTATCTTTCCGCTTTGCAACCGGCTTCGGTGTTAGCCCATGTATGCGGGTGAATTTGCTTGTAAACGATTTTGTGTATCAAGCTATTACCAATCGCATACTCACTATTTTTCAAGCAGATTTCCGCAGAACTTTTATCCATGTAAGAGATATGGCTAAGGCTTTTACTATGGGTGTAGAGAATATGGGTAACTGGAAACACAAAACATATAACTGTGGGGCTAATCATTTGAATTGGACAAAAAGAGAGCTTGCTGAGTATGTAAAAGAAAAGACAGGGTGTTTCGTACATTACGAAGAAATCGGAACAGACGCTGACCAAAGAGACTATGAAGTTAGTTATGATAAACTAGAAGCCGAAGGGTTTACCTGCGACGTAGACATGAAAACCGGCATCGACGAGTTAATTAAAGTAGCACCAATCTTACAAATTAGGCATCAATACTCATGATAGACTTAGAAGGTTCAAAGGTATTAGTAACTGGCGGAACTGGTTTTTTTGGAAGGGGCATATGCAAAGCCCTAGAAACTAGAGGCGCAGAAGTCATAGCGGTGAACTCTGACACTGTAAACCTTTTAGATATTGAAGAGACTATACTCTTTTTAGAGTCAACTAAACCGGACTATTGCATACACGCAGCTGGATATAACGGCGGCATCGAGTTTAACAGAATGTATCCTGCCGACATCCTATATGCAAATACAGTTATGGGATTAAATTTACATCACGCATGTGAGTATATGAAAGTCAAAAAAGTCCTTTCCATCATGACCTCCTGCGCTTATCCAGACACGGGTATGGAATTGTTAAAGGAGGACACCTTTTGGGATGGTCTTCCGAATAAAACAATCAGAGCGCATGGGATTGCAAAAAGAACGTTGCAAACAGCAGCCGAGGCTTATGGGGAGCAATACGATTTAAAATCAGTAACTGCTTGCGTAACAAATTTATACGGACCAAATGACACCTTCAACTTAGTTAGAACAAAAGTTGTAGGCGCGCTGATAAGGAAGTTTGTAGAGGCGGATATTGACGCAGAAGATGAAGTCGAATGTTGGGGGACAGGCGCTCCCATGAGAGAGTTTATGTATGTAGATGACGCTGGTGAAGCAGTTGTGCAAGCTTTAGAGAAATACGAGGACAGCTCAATACCTCTTAATATAGGTACTGGTAAAGATATCAGCATAAAAGAACTTGTAGAAATTATAGTAGAAGCAATAAGTTATACCGGCGAAGTTTATTGGAATACTGATAAGCCAGACGGCCAGATGAAAAAACTTTTAGATACAACCAGAATGAGAAAAATCATCGACATAGATCCTCTGTCAACCTACGACGGAATAAGAAAAACAATAAAATGGTATATACAAAACAAAGAGGAAGCTGATGCAAAAAACTAAAAAGGTTGGATTCCTAGTTGAGGAGCTTAGCGCAAGCCAACTTTCATTCAACATGATAAAAAATACCAACAGGTATATAGAGAACAATGACACCGATTTTGTAGCGTTTTTTGAAAACTACACCTCAGTTTTTGTTCCTATGAGTTTTGCGTCTATGTGCGTAAATGAAATATGGAGCTTTGATGGTTCCTTAGTAGCCACCTCTGCTTCTACAGCCCTATCAATTTCTAAAACCTTTGCCGCTGAAAGTAGATTCTTTTACGTTTGGGACTTGGAGTGGATAAGAAAGAAAGACGAATCTTTTGAAACTATGATTCAGGCTTTTTGTATTGATGATGTCAAGCTAATAGCCAGAAGCGAAGATCACGCAAAGGCAATTAAAAACTATTCAAACAGAGATGTTCACGGAATAGTTGAAAACTTTAACACAGAACAATTAATGGAGATAATAAATAATGTCTAGTCAATTTCTAGAAAAGTACAAAGAGTTTATAATAGATCAATATGTAAACCATAAGAAAAGCACATATGAGATAGCTCAAGAGCTAGGTACTTATGCCAATAAAATAAGAAGAACCTTAATAACTCTTGGGGTAGACTTGAGAAATCGTAGCACAGCTCAGACGGTAGCTATAGAGAATGGTCGTCACGAACATCCTACTAGAGGTAAGAAAAGAACACAAGCCGAAAAAATAGCGATTAGCAACGGCATGTCACACTTCTGGGATGAAATGGATGACTCAGAACGCAAGAGAAGATCTAAGATATCTAAAGATCAGTGGGCTTCTATGTCGGAAGAAGACAAAGCGCATCTTAGAAAGCTGGCTGCTGAAGCTGTCAGAAAAGCCAGTAAAGAAGGTTCTAAAATTGAAAAATTTATATATGAGGGTTTGACCTCGCATGGTTTTGATGTTATCTTTCATAAGAAGGGTCTGATTCCAAACGACAATATGGAAGTCGATTTGTTTGTGCCGGGATTAAAAACGGCAATAGAGATTGACGGCCCAGCTCACTTTCTCCCAATCTGGGGAGAAGAGAGTCTACAGAAACATATTCGGGCAGATGCTCAAAAAGCTGGTATGCTTATCAACAGAGGCTACGTGATTCTACGTGTCAAAAACTTGATTAAAAACATCTCCCAGAAACGCATGAGAGATATTCTCAATCAAGTTATTGATGAGCTTAAAAAAATTGATAAAAAATTCCCTTCATCGGCAAAAAGACTAATTGAAATAGAAGCATGATAGATTACAATAAAAAGCCTATTAAAGAATTGAAAACACTTCTTGAGGCACATAACTGTGCGATTCCTAGTGGAGCCAAGAAGTCTGATTTGGTTAAGTTAGTGGAGGAAATGATGTCTGAACAAACATTATTTGAAGAAGTTTTTGAGGATGAACCCTCTCTCACCGAGGTGACAGAGAGCGAATTGATTTCTCAAGATCCCGAAGATGAAAGTCCTACATACGGATCTCCAGAGTGGAGCGACTATGTAATGAGTCATTTTCAGAAGAATGAACTTGTTGAAGGAAACCCTATTTGTGCTGGACTAAGAAGAGTTGCTGAGTTGTTGCTTGGCGATGTAATCGAATCTGGCCCAGAACAGGTATTTCCAGCAACAGACGCTTTAGGGCCGGGCAGAGCTACTGTTCTTTATAAGGTTGCCTTTAACTGGATGAATTCTGGAGAGATTAGAGTTTGGAAGGACGTTGCCGATGTTTGGCACGGAAATACAGACGACTTGTTCTGCGCTCATCCTGTAGCAACGGCATCAACCAGAGCAGAAGGAAGAGCGTTACGAAAAGCTTTGAAGGTAAGATGTCTAGCGGCTGAAGAGTTAGCTAAGAAAGATATTGTTGAAATTGTACAGCAATCTGTTACTGTTACAGATGATAGCAGAATCAGCTTGCAACAGATTCAATTTATTGACACTAAGTGTTCTCAGTTAGACATTGACATTTTGAAGTTCATCAATATAGGTGAAAATACTTACAATAGTATTAACGATGTCACCAAAGATTGTGCTAAAATGATGGTTAAACATTTGAATAACTATCAAAATAGCAACAAAGAAATACCAAACAACATCAAGGGTTATAAGAATTGGAGAAGTTAAATGAAAGTTAACTACACTAACCTATCGGGACGTATTAACGTCGATATTGAAGCAGATACTCAGATTGAAATTTTTGAGCAATTAGCTCACTTTCAAGAAATATTTGATGAGTCTGTTTGTGGAAAATGTGGAAGTGAAAATGTTCGCTTCCAAGTTCGCACAGTAGAGGATAACCTTTACTACGAATTACGCTGTATGGATTGCGGAGCTAAGCTATCCTTCGGTGTGATGAAGAAGGGTGGAAGACTATTCCCTCGACGAAAAGATAAGGAAGGTAATTGGCTTAATGACCGAGGATGGGTCAAATGGAATCCTGATACACAAAAGGAAGAATAATAAGTCAATGGAAAAGAAAAGCCCGTCTCGCGAGAGTCGGGCTTTTTTTATGTAGAATCTAGACGAGGTTTTGTTTACAGGTACTCTAGTTCCACATATAGACCGTATAGTGTCTTACTTCCAACGCTGTCTGGCGAGGCAGAAATACCAACGTACCAGTCGTGTTGCGTATATTGACCAGTGTTTGAAGATCCGTCACCTGCAAAAATACCGCTAGGGCCGGGAGATTGCGACAGAGGTACTAGGATGCCGCTACCGCCCACTGTGTTAGTACCTGCGGGTAACCTATCGCTTGGGTTTGGAGCGCCTGTAAACGTCCCCTGAGCGTCTGTACCGGTATGCGTTGATCCTCCCCACCAAGTAGCATCTCCAGAGCCTTCAATATCATAAGAAGTCTGAGGATGAATCAGTTCGCAAACTCTAGTAATAACACCACTAGCAGGATGGTTTTTATTTGTTCTATCAAAAATTCTCAGTCTTACATTCTGAGTTCTAACCGAAGTGCTATTTGTGAATCTAATGTTAGCAGTCGCTTTTGAGTTTGGTATATACTTTAAACCTGTAGCTGGAACTACGCCAGCAGCAAAGCCTAGACTGTCTGTTGAATATTTTACATTGTTAGCTGCACCACCTTGGACAGTACCATTTCCGTCTGTTATAAAGGTAGTGTCTTGAAATTTATTTATTTCAACTGATGCACCAAAAGAACCACCAAAAAACCCTAGCCCTGAGCCAGAAAGGTGGTTAACAGCTGTATCACCAGCATAAAAATTAATTGAGGCCATATCTATCTCCTTTGGAGTTTATCTACTAATATATTATACACCATTATTCAAAAAAGCCTTTTGTTTTCTTGCGCTTACCATAGGGGAAAAGCTTGTTCAGTTTACTTTGTCTCTCTTTGCAACCACAGTCTTTGTCTATAGAATCAAACACCTTATCCACAGTGGCTTTTATACCTGTAGCTTTGGTGATTTTTGCGACTGTATCGCCCAATCCTCTAGATTTTTTAGGGATATGAGGATCTCCCATAAAATACTCTTCTTCTAGCGTTTTCTGCTCTAGCTCAGCAGTTTCTATAGAAGTTTTAGTGCCTTCTTTCATAACATTTTGATACATGTCTTGAAGAGGTCCTACGCCCTGCTCCCATAAATCAAAATAGTCTTTTCTCTTTTGGCATAACTGTACGAGGTCTGGAGTTTTCCAGCACTTATGTCTCTCGCAGTGTACACCACCACCATCTTCAGTCAAATCGCACTCACATGGTGTTAGTTTATTTGTTAAAAGGTCAATAGATATGGCTTCTGTTTGTGGTAATTCGCCGTCATCTCCAAAAAAACCTTTAGTTTTGTGGGTGTCCGGCTTAGACCCATGAGATGTAAGCCATTTTTTATTACAGTTATTACAAGCCATTACTCATTTTCCTCCTTGTAGTCTGCTTGTCCTTCTCTTGTCCACGGATAATCAAAGTCATCAACAGGCGAACTTCCTTCATGGATATCTACACGCAAAAACGCTCTTGCAGGGAACCCAAAAGGTCTATTAATATCCATTGTAGGCTCTGTATAAGGCCCATAACCTCTTAAAGGTGATATATCTGTATCAATCGCTGGTAAATAATGATTACAAAGTTCATCAGCCATTGGAAATACAAATTTAAGATTTGTCGGTGTATCAGATCCGCCTTGTCTACAATCATCAAGAGCTACTTCCTGCCCAACTCTTATATTAAAAGTACCACCACCTCTACTCCATTGTCCACCAAAGTATGGGCCGTAGTTGCCAGCACTGTCCGCTGTTGGAATAAAGTACTCTTCACCTCTGTATAAATCAGATGGAGATCCCATACTTATGCCATGATGATTTCTTAAAGCATCATTCATATCTGTAGCAGCAGTAGTTTGCTTCCAATGCTCATCCATTCGAGTGACCCCGCCAACACAAATGTCAGTGCCATCTTCATCGACATCAACTGTACACCACGGACTAGCTGAGCAAGCATCGTTTTGACCTTTTAGCTTAGCACACTCACTTAAGTGATAACATTCTCCTCCAGCTACAAGAGTATTGTCATTTCTCCACTTACAGTTTGCGGTTGCGGTATGTGCATTACACTCTTGTTCATTATTAATATGCCCACATCCGTTTTCATCAGGACCCACAGGTCCGGTTTCACCAACTTTTGTGATGTCTACAAAACTGCTACGATAAGCAGCTGATGTACCCCTAAAAGTAATTCTAGAATCTTTGACTATTGTGAACTTATTTAGTACTGTTGCGCCTTCGTCATCTTGAACACTTCCAACAATACGATGTCCATCAAATGAAGACCTAAAACAATACTCGTCATCTTCAATCCACTCTTTTCCGTTAGCTTCACATTCTACTTTATTCTTATATTGATCGTCCTCACAATGGGCTGGTATAAATACGCAGTCTGGACATTCGTTTTCACCACATGTGTTTCTTCCAATAAGCTTGTCTAAGTCACATAATGGAGGACATCCCTTTTTGGCTGTATCCATATCACTAAAGTCAAAAGACCAAGTACCACCGAGTACACTTTCACATATGTTCTGATCGACATCAGACATTTCCCAGCCTTGTGGGAGGTCGCCTCTTGAGCCTCCTCCGGCACTACCCGCTGGATCTGGAGGAAGATTTTTAATATTAAGACACTTAGCTTCATGAGTCCTACTACCACTTATTATTATCCTCTCTCCGTCTAGAAGATCGTGATTTCTATGTGTAGTAAACTCTGTATACAAGAATTTTGGCTTCCACCAAGATGTTCTCACCCAGCTGTAATCAGGATCGCTAGCTGCTTTGTCTTCACAATCAGTTTTATTATCAGTCGTCTCAACAATATAGTTTGACTCAGGTTTTGACATATCAATCTTTTTACAAACGCCCTGTTCATTACAATCTGCTTCGTCTGTAAATTTAGGGTTTGTGCAATAAGACTGTTCTGGATCATATATATTTTCGATGTTGATAATACTCAAAGACATATTCATCTCATTGTAATAAACAACCTTTGGTGATTTTGATGTGTCGTTGTCTGGATAGCTAACATCCATCTTTGGTATTTCAGATAGGAAAACAGCCTTTGTGTCATCTAATATGTTTGACATTGTTGGATGAAAACCTCTTCTTCCGTTACGAATATAGGTTTGTCCAAGCCTTTCCATATGCAGGTCGTTTGCTCTTGTTGAGGGAACTCTGGTATCACTTTGAGGAGCGACCAGACCCGAAAGACCTCCTAACTTTCCGTCATAAGGCCATCCAGAAAAAGCATTATCTCCATGTCTATCAATAGGACGCTTGTGTGCAACTGCATCCCAAAATTCATTATTGACAGCATGTGCGCGACTGACTAACTGAGCGCCATCTTTAACTATTATTTCCATGTACTCAGAGTTTGGATTTCTAGCATATCTAACTTCTCCGTTTGGTATTTTTTCTGATAAACTAGTGACCATTCGCCCATTTGCATCTCTATTCCAGTTTCTGCTGAGCTTATTTCTTGTGCTTTGCAATAAGTTTCCATGCTCCGCTTCATATTTATCAGCTAAGCCTATGCTAACAGGAGTTCCTTTTTGCCACCCGCAAGTGTTCCTGTTGTTTTTCTTAACTACGAGAGCTGTACCATAGTCATTAGGATAAGCTCCTACAACCTCAAAGTTTTCAGGGTGCTTTCCTCCTTGTAGGTTTATGAATCTACCATCAGGAATTTGAGTACCTCCAAGACCATAAGGACCGCCATCGTAACGTGATGTTAATTCGTTAGCTACGGCACAAGTGATATAGTCTGTTCTTTGTGTTCCTCCAAATACTCTATGGTATCCAGCAGGAGTAGGATTAAACTCACAACACTCTGTACATGGAAAAGCAGCATCACAAACACTTGGGTCTGAAAATACAAAATCAATATTGGAGCCTATGCTATAACAATCGTTAAACCCAGCAGAAGGATTTACATGACGGCGAAGATCTACAGTAGGAGTGCTACCAACCCAATCAAGATCAGCTGGCTGTGCTGGACAATTGTCCATATCCCATTCTGTGCCTGAAAATTCAGCCCCTCGCCCTCCGGGAATGAACTCACCAGTACAGCCCTCTGGGAATGCTTCTGCGTAACAAAATTCATCTAACTCTTTTCCTTCGCAGGTTCCCTCATCATCAAGAGAGTGACAATAGGCAACAGTAGTAGTTTGATGTAATTCTTCTATTGGAGGTGCGGGTTTGTTGCAATCAAAAGGTTTTATAGTATTTGGAGCGGCATCGCTTCCCGCAGGACCACGAACCTTATACCTGCAATAACCTGTGATACCAGAAGTAGGACCATTAATGATACACTGAGGTACGTTCCAGTATGGATCTCCTCCATTGACAGCTAATTTGAAATCTCCTCCACTACCTCCAGATATCGTTCTTGATATAGTGTCCTCTATTTTTCCATCCCTATCGACGGTCAGCCCGCCAGAATTTTTAGGGTCGTTTATTATTAAAGAGTTAGGGCATGGAGGTCTGAAGGCGTTGAAGGCTGCTAGTTTGTTGCAGGAATTATACTTACACGAACTGACTTCAATGTACATGTTAAGTTGGTTGTTTTGATAGTAATCACCATTTTTTAACACATCCGAGCCATAGTATTGCTGGAAGTTTCCTCCACACCCAAGACGGAATCTCATTAGGAAAGCGTCTTTTGATGGAGTTGGAACTGGAGGGCCTAAATTGCTACCTTTTATATAGCCGGTAAAGCTTCTTGTTGCGCATTGGCCGCAATTTCCATCCATAGGTAAATCTGAATCGCCACCTGTAGACTCTGCTAATCGGAATGGTTCTGGATTTAACCATTTACCGCCACAAACCTTACACGTATCTTTGTCATAAGCCACACATCCGGGATATCCAGCAGCACATATTGATTGAGCGCCAACATTTGGATAGTGATTGCAAGACATTCCCCCAACAAATTCGGTGTGTGTTTTGCCGCTACCTAATTTTCTAGTAGAGGGAGAATCCCCCATCATGGGTTCCCAGTTAGAAACCCAGTGAGAGCCATTGTAATTCAGGTCGATTGTCGTTGAGCTAAGACCTGAACAACCATCTTTGATATCATAATCACCTCCTGTGTAGCCTATTCCTTGACGAGGTACGAAATCATAACACTCAGTTGTTGGCATTGCAAAGACGTTTGGATCTCCACATCCATCTCCCTGTGCTTCTGCGTTGCTATGTACTTCTCCTTTGCCTGATGGACATCCCGCCATTTGGTAGCCTGTAATTTCAGGAGGCTCGCATTTCATCGGTCTTCCATTTGGGAAACCGAAACATGGTATCCCTTCTTGACTTGCTTCTCCAGTGTCTTCACCGCAAATGCACATTTCGTAAGTGCTACCGCCGCTATCATCACCGCCATCGGCATCACCGGGATCGTCACCACCGCCACCACCGTCGCCACCGTCGCCACCGTCGCCACCATCATCGCCGCCTTCGCCTTCTCCATCGTCGCCGCCCTCTCCGCCGCCACCGCCAACATCCATAGTCTTACATGTAAGGCTTCCTATTGTATGATTGCATCCATCAGGAGCAGCATCCATGACCATTTGAGCAGTTGGGTAAGTTCCAGCTCCTGCTCCCGGATTACATTCAGCTTCACAGCATAGAGCGCGGTTTTTATCTACCAAAGCGCCTGAAGTTGCCCACTCCCACACAGAACTGTCTGGATGTGATATGTGGCCTCCGAGACCTGTCCAGTTGTCATTAAATCTTATAGCATTACTGCACTTAAAACACTTATGATGTCCCGGACCAGCAGGCTTATTGTTAGGACCCCAATTCAAAGGCTCTGTGTTATAAGTTCCACAATCACAACAGAACTCTCCACCTACAGGCAGTCCCCAGTAATTTATGACATGAGGATGGAATTCACCTGTGCATTTATTAATACCGCAAGGAACTTCTTGTTGTTTTTTGCCTTTTACTAATTCTCTTTCAGTCTCATCATCACTATTACATTGGTCTTGCCAACTTTCTTCTGCTGGGACACCAGACATTCCATCTTTAATATCTGAGCTTTCTGACCATCCGCCGTTACTCCCACTAGGTCTTTCCATACAGACATCAGAATCAGGATCATGCATTGTCGTAGTAACACTACCTATTAACATCAAGCTGTTTAGCATGGTACTAGCGCCGTGAGCTGCATGACCAGCTACTGTTGCTTTTAATTTTTTAGGCATGAAATGATCACAGCAGACAGGGCATGTCTCTTCTTGATCCATCCATACATAATAGTCTTCAGCTTTTGATGTATCTTTTTTATAGAATTCTTTCCAGCCTATTCTGTAATCATTTTTAGGCGGTCCCATATACGGGTCTACTATATCACTTTGACGCCAATAGCCGGTGAATGGGCAGTATGGATAGTTAGACAATCCTCCCTCTTCTGGATCTGTACCCTTACCCTGCATGGCTTCTAGATTTTTTTCAGTTATCCATTGTAAAGGTTCAAAACACTCATTTCCACAGGCTGGTCCTGCACCGCCGGTTAACTCGTAGTATTTATAGGTGACTGCGCCATCTTTAACATCGACATCAATGTGATCATATTGACTAGCTAATAAGCTACATTCAGATTCTGTAAGGGTTGTTCCAGTTCCATAAGGCGGATTGAAAAGAAGACAGTTTCCATATGACTGACAGGTTGATTCATTTTCAAACTTTGTTTCTGCTGCACTGACGACTTCATACTTACCGTTATTCAAGGTTACAGTGGAATTAGTTGTAGGAACTTCATGAGCAGAAGAAAAAGTTGAAGCACATAATCTAGGAAATAGATCTGGGTTTGAAGATTCGCATTTTGCAAAGTCTGCGCCAATTAAAGTGTTTACTCTTCCATCTACAGGAAATCCATCACATGTGTATAAAGCAAATTCATCAGAATTAATGACTTTTACTACAAAAAAGTCTGCTGGAAGAGGATCTTCGCCATCTATTATCACCCCACTGCAATGATCTACACCAGAATCATCTTTATAAGATTTTGACCCATTACAAGGACATACAGCAAATGGATAATAAGGATCATCACAGGTTTCCGCTTTGCACTTTGCGGCTAGTTTTTTACCCCACTGTTCCTCCATAAACTCTCTAAGAGTCATTACATTGGCAGACAAATTCCCAGAAACTTCTTTAACTTGTATATGGTCTCCATCTTTAAGGCTATGACCAGTGCTTCTTACAACAATTGGCGTGGTGTTTGAAGCGGCTTCTATTATCTTTTCTCCGGGACCAGCTCCTAAACAGGTATTGACTACGTAGCTTGGTTCATCGGCTGTTGGATAAAGCCCAGTTCTTCCCCAGTAGTCTAAACTGTCATGTATTTTTCCTTTTTCTTTTCTATTGTGATAAACATCAGCCATCATGGACGCGTGAGGGCCTAGTATAGTCTTGGCGTGTGTTATTAAGTGCCAAGTATAACCTTCTTTAAAGCCGTTATCTTTTTCCCAATGGTCGTCTGGATACTCACCATCTTCCAACCATCCATCGGTTCTTTTTCTTGGGTGATCAAATATATTCCATATTGGATATTGTCTTGGGCCTCCCGTCGAACCCATACCGCCATGGTCAAACCTTCCCATTTTACCGGCGTTTGCTCGTTTTAATTCGTCACCTATACGTTTAAAGTGAACCTTTAGATCCCCTACGCGGATTTTACCTTGTGCATCTCGAAATAGGTCGTAGGCAATCCAATCATGCTCGAACCAATAAGCAAGACTGTGCCAGTGTAATCGCTGACCTCCTAGTATTCCTGAAACAAGGACTTGATCAATATCGCCCCCTAGAAAGAAACTATTTAACCAAAGGTCAAAGAGGTTTTTATCTCTCTGAGCTTCTCTCAAACTTTTATAAGAGTTTTGCTTAGCTTCTGTAGCCTTGAAGGGTTGAGGTTGAAGGTTTAGTTTTCTTAATGCCCAATCGCCGGGTTTGTGGAAGGATCTTGAATTGTGAGGCACTAACCCCATCTGGTTTTCCCAGTATAGAGCTATTGCGCAACTTCCAAAATTAAAGTTTGTATTTCCATGAGTGTCCCAATGTTCACCTCCAGCATTGCCGTAAAAACTATGGGTTTGCTTACCTATAGAAGTCCAATCAGCAATTCCGTCGTCATTGCCGTCACCCATTCCACCTCTTGTATGGCAGTAATTAAGGTGTCTGCCGGTAAATGGTATGTCTTTTTCTTCTTGAGGATCTCCGGGATAGAAGCCTGCTGGATTTCCCCACCAACCAAACTGCTCTTTCCATCCAAACGTTTTGTCTTGAGCATCTGTTAGCCTTAAATTGGAGCAGTTCATTATCTGATCCATAGGTATTCTTAGCACAGTTACCTGACCAACACCAGCATCTTCCGCTCCTTCAGCAAAACAGTTACCGTAAAAAGTGCAAGGCTTGTGGACTAAAGTAAATCCACCCATAGATATATCGTCATACTGAGCTTGGTCAGCTCTTTGGGATGAGTGGAACGAAGGACCTCCTCCAGTTCCTCCTAAAAGATCTACTACACTACCGCTAGGTCTTCCCGGTATAAGTGTTACTTCTTCATATTCTCCCGTGCAGGTATTTTGAACTTCAGCGGCTCTAGATCCATACTGGTTAGCATTTCTTATACTGTTATGCCAACCCGGAGATTTTCTATCAATATGACCATCACAGCAAGCATTCCCCGCAGAATAGGAGCTTCCAATAATTAAGTCAAGCTTGTTAGTTATGGCTGCTGCGTCATCAGTGTGCAACTCTTGCCACTCATGAGTCCAGTGATTTATAGGCTCTACAGTTCCCCCAAAGTCGCCAACAGATGGAATATCAGCTGGATCTAACTCTTTATAAGTATTTCCAATACTTCTGGCTAAACACTCATATTTATCAGTTATTACATTTCCATCATCGTCTTCAGCGTCTATTAATTCACCGAATGTAGAAGATTCCTCGTCATCATCTTCAGTCAAACATTTTGCTTCTTCAGCACATTCAGATTCATCTAAATACTTTAATCCTGTAAATGTTTTACCTCCACTAGCTTCGCAAGACGTTTCATGACCTGCTGTTGGTTCAGAATCGCTAATGAATTGAATGTCCCAAGCGCCACCTTTTCCCTCACAGGCTAATTTACTGGTTTCATTTGCTCCAGTACATACCTCTTTGTAACAAACTTGATATCTCTTAGAGGCCATTTCCATGTCGCCATTTGGAAGCAGTCTAGCACAAGCGTGTGGTATATGAAATCTTTCGCCGTTTTGCAAACATCCCAGATTTTCATCATAAGAATCATTAGATTCGTGCAAAACAGCTATGGCTTCTTTGTAATTTTCGAGGAAAGGATTAGCGGTTGCTATTACTTTAGTTAATTTACCGGCTTTGGCTGTCACTTTATTGATAGGGTCTTCGTCTGGAACGTCAATTTCATCAAAAGACGCACCAAGTTTGTCCATGATATCTGTATCTGTCTCTTCAGAACCCATCAAGATTATGTTTTTCATCTTCTGGATGTGTACGGGTTCAGCCGTGCCGTATGGAACATCGTTAGGAAGCCATTCTATAAGGAAGCTTCTTAAAGAGTGCGTTCCAAACTTTGCTTCTCGTGGAGCTTCCCCAAGCATACTATCAATTCTAGGTACAGTGCCTTTACCACGACTAGTGCGCCCAAACCTAGCTCCGGGTGTTGCTCCACCTACAGGATCATAAATATGACCTTCTTTGCCAAACATTCTGTACGAACTGCCACTATCATTTAGATAGGGGTCTGGAGTTTGTCTACAAGCTCTTCTTCCTCTCCATGCTCCGTTCTTATACCTGAGTAAGAAAGAGTCCGCAGATTCTTGTTTTGCTCTTGCTACCGTTCTGCTTGTTTTATGAAATGTACCGCTAGTCTCCCAAGTACCTCCGGCGACAGGGTCCTCACAGGTGTACTTATCAACTATTTCTATTATTGTGCCTTCTCTGTTGAACTGAAAGATTTCAGCTCCATCTTTTTTGCACACGCCATTATTAGCTTCGCATTGTGTTGCGGTCTTATCAGCAGTAGCAGACTCACCAAAAACAGTAGTAACATTGTTTGTGGTTTCTGGATCAGTATTATTATCTGAACAGTAAGAAGGGACTTGTAGAATAGAGACTCTAATCTCAGGAGGCAAAGAGCAATTGCCTTCAGCGCCGTAGAAAACTTCTTTACATCCACAACCTATATTACAAGGATGACCGCCATTATCGTCCATCCATGAGTGTCCATGGCCAGATTTCCTGCCGGTTCTAGCGTTCCTTAGTCCAATATTAGATGTGTCAAAATTGTCCCCAATCCCCATCTATTTACCTTTAACTAACTGTACTCGCAGGTAAGTCTTCATCAGGACCACAGTCCTTAGAAGTTACCATACCTTGAGCCATGATCTTTCTTGTACAAGCACCCATCTCGCCAGCTTCACAGTGAGCGTCTGTGACTAATTCTACACCGACAAACTCAGCTTGTAGTATAACATGCACAGGCAAACTCTCCGTCACAGTTACTGGGTTTCCACCCTTTCCACAACCATCTCCATCAGTTCTTGTGTATGTGAGTGTTATTCTTCTACCTGTATCATAACTCAGGAATGAGTCTCCAAGCATAAGTCCTTGACTTAAAGGATTCTCTATTAGAATTCTTTCGTATAAAATGTCGTAAGCTTCTTCTTGATATTCTTTATTTGGTCCAACAACTTTATCTGCTAGATATTGCAACTTGCCATCATAGCTAGAACCCCATCCATGACATGGATTGCCCATTCTTTTACTGTAAGGATCGGAAGATTGCGTTCTTTTGAATTTATCCCCACAATCTGACTTTACATTTTTTCCAGATGTTATGTGAGCCATTGACCTAATAACAACAGCATCATAAAAAGGCACACACCCCGTGCTAGGATCCTCACAATGAACACGAGGACCATTGACCGTATCTTTTACTTGACAGTTACCACACCACTGCTTGTCTTCAGGGTCATATATTTCAATATCAGGATACTGTTCACTTTTTGGGAAGTATGTATCATACCTACATGCTTTATTAGGACATGGATTTCCATACTGTCTAAGACCACCTACTACATTATTTACACCAAAATTAAATGAATTAAGACCATCAGGTCCAGATGTAGGCAAAATACATCTAGTAGCTTTACATAGATAAACTTTATTTGTTCCGGGAGATACCCATACTTTTCTAGTTCTGTCCCACCTAAGATCTACAGGACCTGTTTTCCAACGGTCTATTGTTGCCATATGACCTGTTAGAAAGTGTTTGTCTTGTTTAGGTTTATCTAAAAAACCGGGTACTATAGCTTTACCAAAAGTGGGAGATCTAGGCGTAGCATCTCTTTGGCCTGCTTCTTTTTTGAAGTTAGGTGTTGGTTTGCCTTCCGTATCGTATCCCCAACCAGTTAAAACTAAAGGACCTCTAAGTGACATTGGTCTAGAAGCATTTTTAGGAAAACTCTGACCTTGACCTAGTGGTAATTCACTACCGCCACCACCAGAAGCATTTCTAACATCTATGTTTCCGGGTGTTTCACCTCTGTTAACTTTTGTTATACTATGACCTTGAGCAAAAGGATTCAAAGTTAAAGATGTTACCACCCCGTTAGTTATATCTCCACCGTCTATTAACGTCGTAGGAAACTCATAGGGAGGAAGTCTTCCGTCTATAGTGCTTGGTCTTCCTTCTTGTTCAGGCTTAGCAAGCTCCGCTAGAATACCTGCTGGGTTTCTCTGAACGAAAGTTGTTGAGAAAGGCAGTAATAACCCGTCTTGACTCATAGCCGCAGTTGATTGCCAAGTTTGCTTGTCAGTAAATCCACCGCTACCAGCATTGCGTTTGCCGGTTTGCATTTTTTTAACGTAAGAATTTGTGTCTGTAGTTCCCACCGAAGCGTAGGACATATTTGTTGCAAAACCGTTTGGAAAGGTAGCATCTACAGGAATCAAGTCAATTCCGTCATTGTTCTTTGCTGCAACTGGTGAAGCGTCTGCTTCTGTAAGCGAGCCGGTGAACAGTGCCGCTCCATAATTTTGATGCTTACCCTCAAGACCCTTTTGCAGAATATCTTTAACTTGACTCTCTACAGTCTGCTTGTCTTCTTGACTTCTTCTTTCTCTATCTGAATCTGCACTCATGTTTTTACCTTGGATTATAACCTTGTATTATTTCGTGAGAAAGCTTCATAAAGTCTTGAGCATTTTTCCTCATTCTATTTTCATATATTTCGTTTAGCTTATGTGCTTTTCTTTGTGTCTTCATATTGTATGTAGTTCTTACGCCGTTTGCTCCTATGTCTATAGAAACATCTGATATATAAGGACCTGTGTCAAAAAGCTGCAAGCCTGTGATAGTGGGTTCTTTCACATCTGTTCCTATAGTGGGAAGTCCAGCTAAACTTACAGAACCAGATTCGATAGCAACACCATTTGCAGCTCCAGCAGGTTCTACAGCCGCTTGCAATTTTGCGATTGCAGCTTGTTCCATCAAATCAAAACCACCAAAATTCTCTGGAGCAAAGGTACTATCAATTTCTAGTTCTGCTTTACCAAAGCCTCTTCCCTCAGCCCAAGGTCCCCATCTGTATCTATTGCTTTTTAGAGGTACAGCTGCTGTCCAAGGTTTCATCCTAGCAGGAGCCAACCCAAATCTTCCTGTGCCTTCAGTTTCATAGTCACCAATTACCCACCCCTTACTTTTACTGTACGGGTGGTTAGCATCAGATCCAAACATATTTTTTCCATCGTCTTGATTTTCACCACCGACATGAAACCAATCAGACCATTTTATGATAGTCCTGTTTGTGTTGACCACATCTTGAGGTTCTGTAAGAAGCGGTTGAAAATTGGTTGCATAACCTAGACCTATGTAGTCTCTTTTGCTAACTATAGATGGATATGCAGCAACATCAAATATGCCGCAATCTACATGTTTGTTTAGTGTTATTAAAGCGTAAGGTTTTAAGCTTCCACTTGTAGCTCTTCCTGTTTGTATTGCATATGTTGTAGGATTCCAAAGCCAGTATACTTGAGAATCTACTGATGTTTTTATGTATGTTTTTCCTACGCTTCCCCCACCTAAACTATTTCCGGGATGGTTAGTGGTGACATGTATTTCTCTTGGATCTCCAGCGGAGGGAAGTTTACCATCCACTTTAATAGAGGTAAGTTTTTTATTCATAACTTGCATATGATGTGTTGGGAACACAGCAAAAGGAAGCAACTTTCCATTTTGACTAAAGAAGCTAGCATTTTGAGGGTATCTTTTTCCTATTTCTGGAGTTGATATATCAACATCAACCCATCCTCCTTCAGAAGTAGGCTCCCAAGAACTTTCAAATTCAAAAGCTTCGTCAGATACTTGTCTGAGGTGTTGCTCAACTTCATTAGGTGTGAAGGGTAAAGGCACTAAGTACTTCTTGCCGTAAAACTCATCTGCAACTCTCTTGACTCTCTTAAATACCTCGTCAAGTAAACTATTTTGTTGAATTGAATGACCCTGAAGAACCGGGATTCCAAAAGGTTGGGCTTGTTCGTTTTTTAGCTCTACTTCCTTAAACCTGCCATCTGTTCCGGCATTAGCATCTTTATGAACTCCCGTCCTGTTTTGTCCAAGCCATCTATTGAAACTATGGACAACATATCCTGTTCCGTATGTTATGTCTCCGGCTGTTTCCTTACCTGTCTCTGGGTCTTGAAAAAGTTCCGCTTGTATACCTCCACTTAAATCATTTCTGTTGTGATTTTCAATATCCATCTCTAAGGTCATCGGACAGCTGTCTAGATTAAATTTACAATGAAGCCAAGGCTCAAAAATTGTTGTATATTCAAACCAGTCTTTGTAACCTTTTATAGCTGCCCTTAAAGCTGTTACTGTAGTGTAGTAGAAATGAGAGTAGTTTCCATTTGATCCTATTGGTCCTCCAGTCCAACCTGTTCCTGCTAAATCAATGGGAATAACATTTACAGCAGGTATGTACCAGTCCCAAGATTTCAACCAGCCTTTATAAACTTCAGGATTTTTAACTGCCTGAACCATAGCTTTTCCGCCTTGGATTCTTGGAACTTGGTAAACAGGATTTTCAAAACAAAATCTAGCGAGCTTTGAATTACTTCCTCCCAGCTTATAGTAATCACCAGCTGTCGTTTGTTGGTCTTTAGGAAGCGCCGTTTTAACTCCGTTTTTGTCTTCTGTATAATCAGCATGACAATGCTTGTGTTCCCAATCTCCATTTATAAGATCTCTCTCTTTACAAACGCAATCTGGGTTTACATATATAGTACTTCTATTGTCCCACTTTTGATTTATTAGCTTATATCTGTAAGTTGGTCCCGGTTTTCCGTGGGTGTAGCAAGCTGCATGATAAGGATTTGATTTGCATACAGGGTATTCAACAGGGATTGGTGAGCCGGGTAAAACGTCGTCTTGCCAACAGGGTGCGTTTGCAATCCCTCCGGGGCCTACAAAGCATTTTGGCTGTCTCATAGCTCGCCTAAGTGCTTGGTCTTCATTAAATTCTAGAGCCGTTGACACACTGTAAACTAAATGATTTTTTACTAACTGACTAACGCCACCAACAGAAGTAATAGTTTTACTTTTTCCAAATATAGGAACTGAAGAATACGGATTATAGTATTCAAATATAGTAAATATTCCTTCATTAGTATCATAATCATTGTAAACATTGTCGTCAGCAAATCCCCCTTTGATTGGAATACCTTCAGCTTTTAACTGTAGCAAGTTTATATTTGCAAAAGGTCCTTGCATCCTGTCAATGCCTTTTAGAAAACCCCAACAAGGAAATATATCTAATAGTCCATCACCCCAAGCTCCTGAAGGTTGAAATGAAGCTTTAGTTCCCGGAGCTAAAGGTCCTGCTAAATTTGCAGCACCAGTGTCAGTATGCATGTCCGGCACTAAAGCTTTGCCCCAAGCAATATAGTCATCATTTGACGCAGGAGCTGGAGAGTAAGGTATATTTGCAGCGGGAGGTAGAACGCCTAATCCAACTTGATCTGCACTTAAGCCTTTTGTGTATGGAAGATTGAATGGATGATACCATCCGGGATTAGCAAAGGTTACTCCGTCATGCTCTACAGCAGGAAGCATTTCTTTTAGCTTGTCAGAACCAACAGCAAATCTTTCACGAATCATACCCCCATTAATAGATGGAAACCAACCCATAGCGGTAACGCCAGCAACTTTTGTTCTTTTGTCACCAAGCATCATTACGCCACAGAGAGGGTCTCTAAATTCATAACCCATGCTTTCGCTGGATATTCTATTTGCCCAAGGGTGTGTAGCAGTCGCCCCACAAGCTTCATCTGTGTGAGCTTCTTCTATTACTTTTCTAATCTTTCCGTATTCAATCGGAGCGTTCTTAGGAAGCGGCACAATTTTAACAACGCCGGAATATTCTCTATCATCATCTTTTTTAGTTCTAGCTGTAGTTTTGTCAAGCTTAACAAAGAAGTCAGCGCCTGCTGTTTCACATATAGTTTGTACTATTGATAGCAATGAGGCTTTTTGTCCTTGCAATCTATACAGGTCAGGAAGCAAGCCGCCATTAGTGTCACTGAGATTATCTAGTTCTGACAAATCAACTTTATACCTATGAACATCAATAGGTTCACTGGCTTTTATTTGTTGGGCGCTTCTTGTATCTCTCATGTAATAGAGAGGACCACCCATTCTCTCTAAGTCCGCGCCTCCAACTATATCATATTTTCCCTGCAATATTTTTTGACATGCGTCTAATGCTCTTCTCCACAAGAAGCCATTTGCATTTGTTAAAGCTGTTCCAAAGTTAAAATGCTCATAGTAACCAAAGGCGTTTATTATGTTGTAATAACCCATATAGCCATTGCTTAGAGTTCTTACATTAGAATAGTCTCCATCGTCAAACTTATCTATCATTCCAAAAGATCTGTCTGGAGGGGGTGTGGTTCCTGCATAGCCACCCAAAATAACTTGAGAACCTTCAAGCATCTTTCTTGGATCTTCTAAAATAACTTCATATCTAACACCGTCAGTTCCACTGTATTTTTTATATGAGCTTACTATTCCGTTAAACTCAAATACTTCTGTTATTATCCCTCTTTCTTTTTGCTTTGCCTTCTTTGAGTTAGACGGTTTAATCCAAGTAAAACCAGCAGCTTTACAATCAGCTTCGCTTTCGTTTCCGCTTTTTTCTGTATAGTTAGAAAGAATGTCGTCTTTCTTTCCAACGCTTGTGTCATAACAAGCTCCACAGCTAGGAACAGATGATTTATAATATGTGAAGTAAGCAGGCTCACCGGTCACAGGTGCGAAAAATTTGTCTCCGGTTGCTGTGTAATTTTTGTCTGCTCCATCTGGAAAGCCATCTTCATCCCAGATATGGTATCCTTCATCTACAGCGTTAGCACCCCTGTAGAAAAATTGATCTTCTACCAATATAATATTCATGGTGGTACTGTTACTGTTGAACCCAATACTTGTGTTCCAGCTTTTTATAGATGCACCCAGAAAAGTCTGTTGAAACAGATATTCTTTATCATAAGATGAATTTATTGGCATTGTTTACCCCTACTTAGGTGTTCCCGGATAATTGTTGTCACCACCAGTTATATTATCTACATCTTCATTGCAGATGTAACTTTCTGCTAACTCATAAGTCCATCCAATACTATAACTCCAAGATCCACTTTGAGGGTCCCAAGTTTCTGTAGGTGCTGTGTCTGCAAAAATAGCTCTTGCAGAAGCACTGTCAGGTTTAAATGTATTTACTACATTTCTTATAGCGGTTCTTTGACTTAACGTGCCTACTACCGCCGTATCAACCATGCTTGGTTTTTTAGTATTTGCATCACTATAATCAGTTGCTATGTAGTTTGGATTTGTAGCCCAAGTGTTTCCTGATATTGCCTCACAGTCTGTTTTATTTTCATGCAAAGTTCTATCGCCGCCAGAGTCTACGCAAAATTTTTGACTATCAACATCGACAACGCAAGTTATAGACATGTTTCTTTTCCAAGGCCCTTGAGTGCCTATATCTTGCAGTACAGGTCCAGTCTTTCGTCCTATGACTTGATGTTGAGCAATTATATGTCCCGGATAAGTGTCATTTAATGTAACGGTTTCTGCCCGGCAAAATGGTATATAATATTTTCTATTCTCAAAGGTATAACTGTAATTTATAATTCCAGCTGATGGATTTCTTGATATGTTGCTTGAAACTGGTGTTGGCAATATTCCTGTATCGCCAGTAAACTCTCTAGCATGAAGGTAAAGTATTGGTTTTATCTGGCCTAGCCTAGTCTTTG
>CEQK01003706.1_pt1 | contig 21444 bp, 27 predicted proteins | sample 531051 | NCBI WGS metagenome assembly CEQK01 (sample SAMEA2621229, study PRJEB7988) | marine metagenome | biome: marine biome (ENVO:00000447); feature: deep chlorophyll maximum layer (ENVO:xxxxxxxx); material: "saline water (ENVO:00002010), including plankton (ENVO:xxxxxxxx)" | depth 150 m
TCTGAACAAATCCTTCCTCCCCACCTACAACCGAGGCATTCTCCATGGGCAACCAGCAAACCGCTAAGCCGCAAACCGCACTCGCGATCATCGACTCCGTGCGGGGCGAGCTCGCACCGATCGCTATGGACGCTGGCCTCGACTACAGCCGCTTGGCGACGGCCTTCAACGTTGCGTGTCAGCAGAACCCAGACATACTGGATTGCACTCCCGATAGCATCCGGAGAGAGCTCGCGAAGTGCGCGTTCGACGGCCTCATACCGGATGCCAAAGAGGCAGTCATCCTCCCCTATAAGGTCGATGGCAAGCTGACTGCCAACTACCAACCGATGGTTTACGGCGTGATGAAACGCCTTCGTGAGCTCGGCGGTGTCTCCACGATCCTCTGTGAATGCGTTTACGAGACGGACAAGTTCGAGGTCGACATGGACGACCTCGAGAGCTTGAGCCACAAAGCCAACCCGTTTGCGAAGGACCGCGGAGAGATCATTGGTGCCTATGTCGTCTTTCGTGGCCCTGACAAGTTGGTCATGCACCGGGAGATCATGAGCCGGTCTGCCCTTGATGACGTTCGAAAAGCCTCAAAGAGCCCGGGTTCACCGGCGTGGACAAAGTGGTTCCCGGAAATGTGTCGCAAGGCAGTTCTCCGGCGCGGTGCGAAATTCATCACCGTGAACAACGACAGGATCCGCGCCATCATCGAGCGCCAAGACGCCATGTACGATTTCAACGACAAGCGCCCCGAGGTGGAGCGCGTCGATCCTTTCTCAGGCACCACCATAGATCTCAAATCGTCGGAGGCGGATCTTGCGGCATCCTCCAACGCCGCCGACGAGCGATCCGAGACAGCGCCCCAAAAGTCCGGATCGCAGGGCTCCGAAGCAAAAGCCGATACATCTTCGGAGCCCGCCTCTCCATTCCCCGAAAGGATCCACAAGAAGGACATGCCGAGCCTTATCGAGACGCTGCAGAAGCTTGTCGACATGGCTGCACCGTCAAGGGACGTCGACGCCGCTGATCGTCGCGGAATTCTGAAAGCGAGCGTTCCTGGGTGGAAGGCCAACCTTTCTGAGTACCTTCATCCGCTCCTCAAGCACGTCATCGACATCGTCGACAAAGCGCTTGTCGCCCAAGGCAAAGGTGGTGAGTGGGAGAAGGACATCGAGATCAGCCTCGATACAGTGTCAGAAAACACCGGTATCGACTTTGATATTCCCGGAGGCGCGAAATGAAGTTCCGCGTCATCGATCTCGAAACCACCGGCAAGCAGAACGACCCCAACGCTGAGATCTGCGAAGTCGGCCTTACCGACGTCGTCGTAGATCGGGACATGGGCGACATCGAGATAAAGCCTTGGTGGTCGACTACAGTTGACCCCCATCGGACGATCCCGGCTGAAACTTCGGCAGTTCATCACATCACGACCGCGATGGTCAGGGGGCGGCCGCCTGCGAACTACGGTCGAGAGTGCCTTCGCTCCCACATGGAACCGGGCGACATCTTCGTCGCGCACAATGCAGAGTTCGAAGCCCATTTCTTCGACCCGCAGGGGTTTCCGTTCATCTGCACCTTCAAGGTTGCCTATGAGATTTTCCCGGATGCTCCATCCCACGGCAATCAGGTTATGCGCTACTGGCTCGATCTGCCGGTGACGGATCATCTCGCCATACCCGCGCATCGCGCCGGACCCGACACCCATGTAACCGCACACCTCCTCGTTCACATGCTCGATATGGGCCTGACCGTCGAGAAGATGCTTGAGATTAGCGAGCGGCCCATCTTGCTCCGGACGTGCCCCCACAAGAGGCACGAGAACCAGCCATGGGAAGAGATCGACAGCGGCTATCTGCGCTGGTGCCTCGATCAGCGGGATATGGACGAAAGGATCAAACACGCGTGCCGCTATCATCTCGATCTGCGTGATCGGCAGACAAAAAATCCGTTTGGTTGAGGTTAGGCATGGCGATGATGATCAAGCGGCCGAGCACCGCGTTCTCACTGGACCCGGCCGACAAGACCCAGAAGCGGATTGAAGACGAAAAGCACCTCGATTTCATCCGGCAACTCCCCTCCGTCATCGACGGCAAGGGCCCGTGCGAGGCGTGCCACATCCGGACAGGAAGCCCCGCTCATCGCAAGAAGCGGACAGGGATGGGCAGAAAGCCAGACGATGCTTGGACGCTTCCCATGACACCGGCACAGCACCGCGCGCAGCACGACATGAACGAGCTCGAGTTTTACCAGGCTCGCGGCATTGAAGATCCGTTCGGACTGGCGTCGGCTTTGTATTCAGTCTCCGGCAACGTCAAAGCCGCGAGAGCAATCATCCGCGAACACATAGCACAGAGGAGGATCAAGTAATGGTCCCGGAATTCCCCCTGCAGTGGCCCATTCATATGGAGCGGACACGATGATCGCTGCCGCTCAAATCGCGCTTCACGCCCTCGCTCTGTTCTTCACATGGGCAGCCGCCATGGGCTTCGCCACAACCAGCAAGCCCGGCTTCGTTATCAGCGCCATCCTGGCGTTGGTGTTCTTCATCACCGCTGCCGTCTGGAGGATTTTCACATGAACTTCCGCCACCTCATCAACCGCATCCGCGCCGCTCGACAGATCGCCGTTTCCAGCATGCGCAATGTCGATCCCGTCAACGGGGCCGTGGCGAAGGACGAAGCGGCATGACGAAGCCAGTCTATGAGCGCGGGATACGCATCTCCTCGCCGATCGTTGCCATGCATCTGATCAGTCAGGGCGTGACGCTTTGGTATCGCGATAAGCCGCTGTCCGCCTCCTACCTTCTCGGCTGGTCCGTTCGAACAGTCATGATCAAGTGCAATCGGGGTCTGATCTTCCACGCGAGGAGAATTTCATGAGCATCCCCCCTTATCCACTCCAGTGGCCGAGCACGTTGCCGCGCACAAGCAAGAAGGCGTCATCTCAGTTTCGCTCGAAACTCTCGGCGGCGATGAACAATGTCCAGGACTCCCTGCGCCGGTTCGCTACCGATAGCGGCCAGAATGTCGGCGACGTAGTGATATCGAGCAACGTGACGCTGGGGGTCAACAACCCGCAAGACACTGGTGTAGCGGTCTGGTTCGTCTGGGATGACATGCAGGTCTGCATCGCCGTCGATCGCTACCCAAAGGTCGAGGACAATCTCCAGGCCATCCATCACGTCATCGAGGCTCGTAGGACCGAGGTTCGCCACGGCGGGCTCCACATTGCCCGCGCCACCTTCAAGGGCTTCCAAGCGCTGCCCTCGCCGGACGGCGTGAACAAGCGGACGTGGCGCCAGGTCTTTGGCCTTGCACCAGACGACGAAATCACTCGCGACGAGCTTGACCGTCTGTATCGCGCCGAAGCGAAGAAGCGCCATCCAGACCAGCCCCAAGGCTCTCATGCACTGATGACGGAGCTGAACGACGCGAAGTCCGAAGCGATGCGGGAGATTGGATAATGCGCGACAGCCCTATCCTCTTTTCCGGGCCGATGATCCGCGCCATCCTCGACGGCCGCAAGACACAGACGCGGCGGATTGTGGATTTCGACGACATCGAGAAGGTGAGCGAATTCGTCAAGGTCGGCACATCAACCGAAAACGGGCGCTCCCTGTATGAAATGCGCGACAAGTTTGACGCTCCCATCATGCGCCCGCATGGGCGAGATTCAGTTACGCCTCACTGGTCACCACGTTTCGCCATCGGCGACCGTCTTTGGGTGCGGGAGTCGTGGCAGGGCCTGTCCTTCGGAGACTATCAACCGACCAAGAACCGTGTGTGCGACGTTCGCTATGCCGCGACCGACCCGTGTGCCGATCTTGACGCAGACACCCGCGGATACCCTTGGCGACCATCCATCCACATGCCCCGCTGGGCTTCCCGCCTTACGCTGATCGTCGCCGACGTGAGGGTGCAGCGGCTGAAGGACATCGGCGAGGAGGATGCGATCGCCGAGGGTGTAGAGCCGCTGCATCAGGGCTATTACCCCTACGGCATTTCCACGTTCATGACCACGTTCGTAGCCGGTCGCGAAGTGCCCGCCCAATACTGCCCGACGGCTCACGATAGCTTTAGGCGACTATGGAACATGATCAACGCTGCGCGTGGCTATGGCTGGGACATAAACCCGTGGGTCGTCGCCATCACTTTCGAGGTACATCGCGGCAACATCGACCAGATCGAGAAGGAAGCGGAATGACCCACGTCGACCACGCCCGGCAAGTTCTCGCTTCTTCGTTTGCCGCCTTCGCGGCCTTAGCGGACACGGCCATAGGCCCGAAGCAGCGCGAGTTTGCCACCCGCAATGCCGGTCACTGTCTTTGGGCGCTTGGAGTCGATGAGGCTTGCGGCTTCCACGCTGTCCCACCGGTTGGGCAGACAATCGAAGGCACCATCATCGAGAAAACTGACAGCGAGGCGTCAGATCATGCCTGAGGGTAAGTCAATCGCGCAGCGGCGCGCCGAGATCCCAGACGACGTCATGCAGTTCTGCCGAGATCACTGGAAGCCGATCTTCACGCTCGAGGATCTGGCACGGGCGGTCATGGCGGATCGGGGCACTTATCCCACACAGAAGTACGCTAACGACGCTCTGGACCGCGCGATCCGCGATGCAGCCGTCTCTGTCGTTGATGGCATAAACGGCTACACGATGGAGTTCGCGCAGAACCCGGCAGCGCACCGCGAAGAGTACGATCTTGCGGAAGAGTGGATTACCGACGCGTTAAAGGTCGCCCTCGGTACCACCCGCCCCACACAGGAGGGGGTGAAGTGGGATGGTTGGGAGAACGAGGAAAAGCTCACGGTCGAGGAGGCTTGGCAAATACTCGTTGAGACGCCTGACGTCACATCACCGGAAGAATACCCGGACCATGCGCTGATCACCATGGACCAGCTCGGCAGCTTTATGGCTCGCGCCACCCTCGACCCATCCCCCGCAGCGGGAAGCGAGATTGTGGAGGCAGTGAAAGCAGCAATCGCCCGTATCGAAAAAACAATGTGCCCCACGTTCTCGTCCGTTGGCGGCGACATGGGGCTACAAGGGCAGATTTCACAGGCTGATCTTGATCTTCTGCAGATCGCCGCCCTCGCCAAACACAAGGAGGGCTCGTGATGGGTGCCGTCAATAGAAGCAAGCCCGATCAGTTTCAACTTAGGTTACCGCGCGGCCTCCGGGATGAGCTCAAGCGCGCCGCCGAAACTGCTGGACGATCTCTAAACAGCGAGATCATCGCCAGACTGGAAGCTCCAGAGCACGACGGCGCGACCCTCCGAGATCAGATCGCCATGGCGGCGCTACCGTCAATCATCTTGGCGACGTCAGCCGGCCAGCACCATCCGGAAGGCGATGGCGACCTAATCGACCTTATGGCCCGTGACGCCTACGCGATGGCCGACGCGATGATGGACGCTCGGAAAGGAAGCTCGTGATGTGCGTCTACGATTTCAGCAAACCGCTCATCTGGGTCGATGCGCCGGCAGTGGAGATGGAAGACGACGAGGAACCACCATGCGTTCACCAGCACCTGATGTGCGGGGATGAGATGGTGGCATGGATGGTGCAATACCATGCTGGCGGCCCGCTTTACGGCGGCTCTGTCTCCATCCAGCGCACCGGGGCGACCGACATGACGTTGGTCGAGATGCGCGAGCTTCTCGAAAAGAGTGTGCGCGAGCTTACCGGACCGGATGTCGAGGGCAGCGCATGACCAAGTGCAAGCATGAAGAATTCATGGCCTCGGTCAGCGTCGCACGCCTTACCGACGAAAAGGCCGGGCCTGTGACGGGATACACCGCAAGCGTTAAAGTCCACTGCGCCCAATGCGGGGTAGAGTTCCGGTTCATCGGTGTGCCGGCAGGCAACCACTATGCCGAGCCGCGGGTGTCCGTTGACGGCACGGAATTGCGCGCCCCGATCGAGCCAGCAGAGCACACGAAGTTCGCGCCCACGGCGAGCTATGCCATGCCGCCGAGAGGGAAACACTGAAATGCGCTCCACCAAGCCCGGCCGCATTCCATGCATCAACCCGCGCTGCAATCGTACCGCGCCGGCGGACAAGTACGAGGATGGCGACGAGATCATTTGCGGGAAATGTCGGAGATCCCTGCCGTCGGCAATGAACCGCCGCTTCATGAAGCACCGCCGAGCATTCGACAGGCTCGATCGGATGCGGAAACAAAAAAAGTATGCCGGCCGGGTACACCAGATCAATCGGATGCAATGGATTTGCCATCGCATCATTACCGAGGTCTGGGCCGACATGAAGAGCTATTTCCGGGAGCCCGATCGCCCGGAAGGGATCGACAATTTCCTCGACGAAATGGGAATGAGATGAGCACCGAAAAAAGCACCTTTCTCGAGAGCGCAATCTCGCCGGCGGCCGCTGTGGATATCCTGTGGGAAAGGGGCATCCGAATTTCCGAGCGGACTTTGCGCGAGCGAGCACGGAAGATCGGCGCATATCGTGAGCTCGGTCGGGCAATGTTCTTTTTGCCCGAAGATTTGCAAAAGATAATGGAGCCCGAAAATTGCTCACACTCGTCAAACGCCCAGGCTCGCCCTACTGGATCGCGAGGGGCACCATCAACGGTCGCCGCATCGAGCGAAGCACAAAGGAAAGTTCGAAGGCTGATGCTCGTATCGTCCTCAAGGAAATCCTCGCAGAGCTGACAGGCGACCAGATCGGCCCATCCGGTTTGCGCTTCGACCAAGCCCTCGCGATGTATCTGACCGAGAAGCCCGATGCGAAGATCCGGCCCGCGATCGTTCAGTATTTTGGCGACATGGCCGTTAAAGACATCAACCTCAGTGAGATGCGCCGAGCCGCTAATAAGCTTTTCCCGAAGGCGACCCCAGCGACGGTCGCCCGGCAGCTCTTCACACCGATCAAGGCCATCCTGAATAATGCCGCGGCTGAGGAGCTTTGCGCCGCCCCGAAATTCCGGTCACCCAAGGGCGGCAAGAAGCGCACGGTCTTCATGGTGCCCGATCAAGCCGAGGCGCTGATCACCGCCATGGCAGCGCACCCACACCGGCATTTCGCTGTGTTGGTGACGTTCCTGTTTGGACAGGGTAGCCGCATGGGGGAAACGCTGGCGCTCGACTGGCGTGACGTTTCGCTCGAACACCGCTTCGCCATCCTCCGCGATACCAAGACCGACGCCGAGCGGCGCTTGACGCTGATCGACCGCACCGTCGCCGCCCTCTCCACCATCCGGCCGGAGGTGCCGCGCGGTCCTGTGTTCACGCGATCGGACGGCAACCCATTTCGCACCGGCCACGGCGAAGGCGGTCAGATCAAGTATCAGTGGAAGGATGCAGCCGACGCCGCCGGAATCGACCCGAAGATCTACACCCCGCACGTCTGCCGACATTCATGGGCGACATGGTTCTACGCTCAGACCCATGACGTCCTGCGCCTGCGTGACGAGGGCGGATGGACCAGTCAGGAGTGGCAGCGCTACACAAAACTCGGCACGCCGGAGCTGGGGGAAGATGCCCGCAAGGCGGGTTGGGAGTTCGATGCTGTGGGGGAAAACCGGGGGAAAGGCGGGAATTTTGCAGCGATTTCAATGCGCCGCTCGCCCGTGTGAAGGCAGTGCTCTCCCGCTGAGCTACGCGCCCGAACGCCAAGCCGTCAGGCTGCGTCGACGGGCGGGGTATAGTCGCGGATTGCCGGTGGCGTCAAGTCGGCATTTCAGACATCGCCCGGCTGCGTTCATCTGCCTTCCGGCTACCCGCGCGGAAGCTGACTTCGAGACCATCGCACCCATCAATCGAACAGCCCTCGATAGATATATTTACATATATTAAAGTTAATTGCAGTTTCCTCTATATCAGGCATTCTCGATGCGGTTGCATAGGGGGGCGCAGGATGCAAACTCTCAAGGTTCTCAAGATACTGGAACAGTCCGGCGAAGAGCTGCTCGCAAAGGCGATGAAGCAGCCGGAAAACGAATGCAGGCACGATCTCGCCAACCTCGTCGCCTCCATCAAGGCTGCCAGGCGCATATATGAACGCGAGATTCTCGAGAACCATCACCGCGCTGCCGGAGACGTACGGGCTGCACATGTAATATCCACGAAATCGCCGGAAATTGAGATCAGTCGTTCGTCCGACGTCTGATGTGCCGCGCGTCTCCCCTTACTCTCGTTCAGTCAGCGCTTTCAGGAACGGGCTCCCGGGCTTGAGCAGCACATCGTAGCAGGGTGTTAGCTGCGCCGTCACACGATCAGCGAGAGCCGGCTTGTAAAGCTCGAGAATGTCGTAACGGGCACGGTGGAACGGACACTTCGGCGCAAGGATCAAATCCGTCTCGGAAATTCCAAGCAATGTTGCTTCGTCAGGCGTCGGAATCGACCGCGACGGATCTGCGCCGATCATCACATGCTCCGCCCCTGCCCGTTTGAGGATAAACGGAAAGGGATTGGCGAAATCGAGATCGAGCACGGAGCGGAAATGCTCGTGTGTGCGCGCCTCGAGTTTCTCGATCGCGTCCGCCGCGCGGCCCATCTCCTGGATCAGCAGAAACTGGTAGTCATGTTCGATGAAGAGCCGGAACGAAGGCAGCGCTCCGGTCTCGGCGATCTCGATGAACTGGTCCCGGTGATTGATGTAGAAGGGCCTCATGCGCTCGGCCTGTTCGGCGTAGACATCCTTGACGGATATGCGGCCGACTGGCCCGAGAACCGGTGCATCGAGCGGAATGTAGGTCGGTGCCAGCGCCGTCAGCCGCACCGCCTTGTAGGCGATGGTGGAGACTGCCGGCACGACGGTAAAGGCCGTCAGCACGTAGATGAGGAACCGCGCGGTGCCGAATACATCGCCAGGACGCAACAACATCCGCAGGATGGCCGGCCAGGCGATGAAATAAGGTTGGCCACCCGTATTCTGCGTCTCGAAGACGAGTCCGCAGAAGAGTGACAGCCCGATCCACACCCAGTCGCCGTCGAGAAAGCCGATGATGCCGCGTTGCTCGCGGTCGCGCGGGCGGCGGAACGACAGAACCTCGCGCCAGAACAGGACCAGGCACAGAAGCGCGCCCGGCAGGAGCACATCGATGCGCAGCGATGTCGCCGTCAGAAAACGCGGCAAGAGCGTACCGGAATTCTCCTGAGCCAGGACGAGAATATCGGTGACGTAGCCGGCAATCACTCCCGTCGCGAGCTGGAGTATCCCGGTGATTCCGATGCAGATAAGCGCAGTGGCGCCCGCCACGAAGGGGTGAATGCGACGCGTCAGAAGCCCAAGGATGAGCAGCGGCCCAACGGCGGCAAAGGCAGTGATCTTGCACAGGGCAAGACTGACGAGAAGGATCGAGAAAAGTGCCGTCTGCAGATAGCGGGAGCGGACGAACAGCACCGTCGCTGCCGTCAGGAACATCAGGTGCGAACCGTGCCGGTTGTAGATCCCGTAACCGTCGCTGCCGGCGAAATTGTTGTAGATCATGTCGTTGAAGGGCAGCGCGGTGTAGAGCACCCAGGCAAGCAAGAGGCCCCAGACGGCCCGTGAGCTGCGCTTGCTGGCATCCCAAAGGATCAGCGCCATCGCGGGCGCGGTGATCGGCAGCCATTCGAGCTGGGTAAGCAGGATCGGATGGGCCTCGGGGAAAAACTGGTAGTTGAGCCAGGCAAGCCAGTATTCGAGTGGTCCCACCGGCACCTGAAAATCGGTGACCGGCCATTGCCCGGCATTCATCCGCCCGATCGCGTCGTAATAGATCAGCACGTCCCAGTACATCGGCCCGACAGGCAGGACAAGCGGAAGAAACTGCATGACGGCGGCGGCGGCGAGAAAGGCCAGAAGCACGACATAGGCGACGTATGGCGGACGTCCGCGCCCGGTGTCAGGCCCGTAAGCGCCGTAATAGATATCCGCCATGCTGCAACCCCATTTCCTGTCCGGCCCCGATTCGAGCGGGTCGAGTGTGCAACATGGTCCTTACCAACGCCTATACGTGAATTTGACGAAGAGCCTGATAGCTTGGGTTTGGTGGATTACTGGCAGATCCGGTAGCCGCCCCGGCGCTCGGCGAGATCGATATGAATATGATCGGAGTGAAAACTGTCCGCGCCCGGACCGAGCACCGTCGTGAAATGCAGGCACGCACCCTTGCGAACGGCCGCCTGCAGCGCGGCGGCAATCGTATGATCCTTCTCGCGCGGCGTGACGGTGACATCCGTGCCGTCAGCAAGTGTGAAACCTGCGAGATCGATAGCGCGGCCCTTACCGTGCTCGCTAAGCTTGGCGCCCTTCTGCGAATTGCGCGGACGGCAGATATAGGAGGATGCCTGGCGGATCGTCTTGATGGCCTTGCCCTCGGGCTTCTCCTCGTCCGACAGTGTCCGGATGGCGGTATCCGCGGCAGGCTTGAGTTCTTCCTCCACCCATTCGGTGAGCGCGACAGCCGTCGGACAATCCAGCTTGGCAGAAGGTTTCAGAGAAATGCCGCCGGAAAATCCGCTGATCTCGAAAGGATGAGCAATGCCGCAACCGCCCTCGCCTGCTATGGGATCAATAGCCTTGAAGACCGCTCCGAGTTGCGCGAGCCTGGCCACGCAGGCCGGATCCACCGGTTCGACAGGGCCCGCTTCCACTTTTTTGTCGGAACCGCCATCCTTTGCGTTGTCCGTAGCGGCATCGTCTTCTGTATCGCTCTCGGACTGTTCGTCATCGGCGGATGGCCTTTCCGCATCTTTCTCGACGTCGGCCGGCGCGGTCTCCTTGCCTGTACCCTTTCCGTCGTCCTGTTCCGGACGCGGCTCCGGCAACGGAGCCGTAGCGTCGCCATCAACGATCGCCTCGGCACGCGGCGCAGGTTCCGGCAAGGGAACGGAGGCGGCGTGAGAGGTGCCCGCACTGGCATAAAGCAGGCCGAGGGCGAGGACGGACAGGCTTGTCTTGGGGAAATAAGTCACTGGGCACGTTTCCGGGCGATTAGCATCACCTGATGGAAACGCGGTCAGCAGAGTAGCGGTTCCCCCGACAGCAGTCGGGAGAACCGATATGCCGGATCAGCTGGAGGCGGAACGTTCAGCCTCCGTCGCCTCGATCGCCTTCTCAAGATAGGAATCGCGATCATAGACGTCGGCGTAATATTTCACCTTCTCGCCCGGCTCGGCCCAGGCGGTGAAGTACGAGACATGAACCGGGATGTCGCCGGATACCGGCAGCGCCTTGTTCTTGCCCTGGGCGATTTCTCGACCGACTTCCTCGACGCTCACACCAAGCACACGTGAAGCCATACCGCGCGGATCCTGCAGGCGCACGCAGCCATGGCTGAAAGCCCGCATGTCCCTGCTGAACAGCGATTTCGACGGCGTGTCGTGCATGTAGATGGCGTGCGAGTTGGGGAACAGGATCTTGAGCTCGCCAAGTGCGTTGTCGTCGCCCGGGGGCTGGCGCACGCCCACGGCTCCACGTCCGACCGAATGCCAGTTCACCCCGCTCGATGACACTGCGCGGCCGTTATAGGTCACCTGATAACCCAGACGATCCAGATAGGACGGGTCGCGCCTGAGCTTGGGCAGCATCTCGTTGATGATGATCGACTGCGGAACGCCCCAATAGGGGTTCACTTCCACTGTCTCGATCTTGTCATCGAAGAAATAGGTCTGGTTCGACTTCTTGCCGACCACCGTGCGGGTGGTGAATTCCGGCTTCCCGTCTTCGTAATAGGTCGCGGTGAAAGCCGGCTGGTTGATGAAAACCCGGCGGCTTTCCAGTACACCCGGCAGCCAGCGCGCACGCTCCATCGAGAGTTTCACCTTCTCGATCTTGGCGGCATTGGTTTCGCCCACCAGCGCGCGAACAGTGCGCGGTCCCACGACGCCGTCGCTCGCGAGCCCGGCCTCCTTCTGGAAGCCTTTCACCAGAGCCACGATATCCGGGTCATATTCCTCGTTATCGATGTAGCTGGCAAGCAGCAGTGCGTTCTCCGACTTCAGTTCGTCGGAGGCCTTCTCCTCGATGGCGCGGACGAGGTTCTTCGTTTCCGGGCTCGACTGGCCGGGCTTCAGGAGAAGATCCTTCGGCAGCTCGATCGTCTTTTGCTGATCGGCCTGTTCGAGGTGCTTGAGCTCGTCAACGAAAGCGGCGAAATGCTGGCCCTGCGGATTGTAACCGTAAAGGGCCGCACCGGCGTCGTCCGAATTGGAAATGGCCTTCAACGCGGCGACCACATCCGGCGTCTTGCGTTTGAAGTCGTGATAACCGGAGATGCGATTGGGATCGACGCGACCGCGGGTGGCATCGAGGACGTAATCGGCAACGGCGGCGGAAAGCTGCATCTCGAAGCGCATCAGCTCCTGCTGGCGCGCGGCCCCGTTTGTCACGTCATAACCGTCTTCCGGAACTTTGACGCTGTAATCGGATGCCTTGAGGCCCACGCCGTCGGCATCCTCGAGCACGGTGAGAACCGAGCGAGCAGCCGAATTGATGCTGGAACCGGAAACCCACAGATAGCCGGGATCCGAGGAGTAGAGCTCGACGACCGCCTTGGCCGCTTCCGGAAGTGCCTTGATCTTGAGTTCGGCAAGGGCGGGCCGGCCCTCTTCGAAAGCATTCATGCCGAGCGGGGGAAGGCTCATCCCGTCACTGGTCGCGCCGGTGACCACGGGGTCGCTGATGGCGCCGAAATTGACCGCAACCAGACGGTCGGGCTGATATGTCTTGTAGGTGGGACCGCTGATGCGAGCCACCGGCTTTGAGGACGTTTGAGGCGCCGGCGCACTGGCGCTGCGGCGCTCTTCCCTCTTCCGGCCGAAACCAAATCCTCGCCGGCTGTCGCTTGAATTGTTGCCGAGATTACGAATGCGTTTGACCGCTGCACTGTTCTGGTTGTCCAGTGCACCCGCCTGGGCAAATTGCGGAGCAATATAGCTCTCTCCGGCTCCAGCCATCAGAGCGATGAGTGCCACGCACAGCCCATGTTTCAATGCCATATTGCTGATACCTTTCGCCGATTCCCGGCTATCTCAATGATTTGCCTGGCCCCGCCGAAAACTACCAAAGCCGTTCCCGCGTTGCAAAGCGCATGTTTGCCCGATCACGAAATGGTGCGTGGAGTGTTGCACGTCATCCACGCTCCCGATTCGGGCCGCATCAAAACACGAGAATCTTGACCGAAGCTGAAAGCCATTTTTCAAGCGCTCGCCAAAAGCCGAATTGCATTCCACGGCTTCAGGTCCTAAACCCTGCCCAACCCTGTTCCATTTCCGCGACGAGAGGACTTTTTCGTGGCTGACGCACTTTTCCCCCTCGGACCCGACAGCACCAACTGGCGCAAGATTTCCGACCAGCATGTGGCGGTTGAAACCTTTCGCGGCCAGGATGTCCTGACGGTGGAAACAGAGGCCTTGCGTCTTCTCTCCGAGGCAGCGTTTGCGGATATCAACCACCTTCTGCGCCCCGGCCATCTCCAGCAGCTTTCCAACATCCTCGAGGATCCGGAAGCCACCGAGAACGATCGCTTCGTCGCCTTCGACCTTTTAAAGAACGCCAATATCGCAGCCGGCGGCGTATTGCCGATGTGTCAGGATACCGGCACTGCGATCGTCATGGCCAAGAAGGGCCGCCGCGTCTGGACCGAAGGCGGGGATTACGAAGCGCTCGCCGGCGGCGTCATGGACGCTTACGAGAAGAAGAACCTGCGCTACTCGCAGCTCGCTCCCCTGAAGATGTTCGAGGAAAAGAACACCCGCAACAACCTTCCGGCGCAGATCGACATCTACGAGGAAGGCGACGATTCCTACGATTTCCTCTTCATCGCCAAGGGCGGTGGCTCGGCCAACAAGACCTTCCTTTACCAGGGCACGCCTTCGCTTCTGACGCATGACCGGATGATCGACTTCCTCAAGGAAAAGATCCTTACCCTCGGCACCGCCGCCTGCCCGCCCTATCACCTGGCGATCGTTATCGGCGGCACCTCGGCTGAAATGAACCTCAAGACCGTCAAGCTCGCATCGACACGCTACCTCGACGACCTGCCCACCGAAGGCTCGGAAGCCGGTCACGCCTTCAGGGATGTCGAGATGGAAGCCGAAGTCCACAAGCTGACCCAGCAGATGGGCGTCGGCGCCCAGTTCGGCGGCAAGTATTTCTGTCATGACGTGCGCGTCATCCGCCTGCCGCGCCATGGCGCGTCCCTGCCGATCGGAATCGGCGTGTCCTGCTCCGCGGACCGTCAGGCCAAGGGCAAGATTACCCGGGACGGCGTCTTCATCGAGCAACTCGAGACCGATCCGTCGAAATACATGCCGGAGATCGACGAGGAAAAGCTGTCCGAGCATGTGGTCAAGATCGACCTCAACCAGCCGATGGCCGACATTCTCGCCGAATTGTCGAAGCACCCGATCAAGACGCAGCTCTCGCTGAGCGGCCCGATCATCGTGGCCCGTGACCTGGCGCACGCCAAGATCCGTGCCCGCCTCGAAGCCGGCGAGGAGATGCCGGACTATTTCAAGAACCACCCGATCTACTATGCCGGACCGGCCAAGACGCCGGAAGGTTATGCCTCGGGCTCCTTTGGTCCCACCACGGCTGGCCGCATGGATTCCTATGTCGATCAGTTCCAGTCTTTCGGTGGGTCGATGGTGATGCTCGCGAAGGGCAACCGCTCGCGCACCGTCCGCGAAGCGTGCGGCCAGCACGGCGGTTTCTATCTCGGCTCAATCGGCGGCCCGGCGGCCCGGCTTGCCCAGGACTGCATCAAGAAGGTCGAGGTCGTCGAGTACCCCGAACTCGGCATGGAAGCCATCTGGAAAATCGAGGTGGAAAACTTCCCTGCCTTTATCGTCATCGACGACAAGGGAAACGATTTCTTCAAGGAATTGAATCTAGGCTAAGACACAAGCAAAATACGCAACACAACGCATGCGCGAAATAATCGCACCAATATTTACTTAATAGTCGAACTAATTGAGACGTGACTTGTGAACGTTAACAGTTCACCAACACTTCAAGCGTATCAATTTTCAAGTGTTACTGAGACGGGTTGGGGGCCTTCATGTCGACGAGTGCCGGCGGCAAGAAAGTGCAGATGATGGATGCCGCCACAATGGTGCTGGCAACCATGCGCAAGATGGGCATTGCGGGAATTCCCCGCAATTACGAGCTCGTCTATGAGGCTCTGAACTCCTCGAACCCGGCACTCACCCGCGAATTCGATTCCCTCGGCCCGAACCCGACACAAGGTGCACTCGACGAGGTTGGCGCGAAGTATTTTGCGCACCACCACAAGACGACCGTGGTCGATGGCGCACACGACAAGATCACCGACGAACTGGAAACGATGCTCCGCACGCTGCGCAAAGAGCAGTCGTCACTGGAAAGCTATGCCCAGCTGCTGGGCGAAACCTACCACCGGATTTCCACCAAAAGTGCGTCCAGTTCGGAAATCCTCGGCGGCATCATCAACATGCTGTCCTCGGCCACCGGCGACACCATGGAAAAGGGCAAGGTCGCCGTCCAGGAGATGGTCGAGCGCGCCGTGGAGATGGAGCAGGTCAAGCTCGAACTCGACGAATACAAGCGCATTGCCAATACCGATCCGCTGACTCGGCTCGCCAATCGCCGCGCCTTCGACGACGCCTTGCCGGAAATCTACAATTCCAAGCGCGAAGCGATGTACCACGCGCTGATCGTCTGCGACATCGACCACTTCAAGAGGTTCAACGACAGTTTTGGCCATCCGGTCGGCGACCGCGTTCTCGGTGTCGTCGCCGCGGTCATGCGTTCCACACTGCGCAAGGACGTCTTCATCGCCCGGACTGGCGGCGAGGAATTCGCGGTCATCCTGCACGGAACAAGCCAGGACGTGACGATGGAAGTGGCTGAGCGCATCCGCGCCGCCATCCAGAAGACCCCGCTCCGCAACCAGAAATCGGGCATGGATTACGGCCCGATCACGGTGTCCGTCGGCGTATGCATGGCGAGTGACGCGGAAAACGGTACCGACCTCTACAACAAGGCCGATATCGCGCTCTACATGGCCAAGAACAGCGGTCGCAACCAGGTCCAGATCTTTAACGACAAAATGGCCGGCGACATCGACAAGAACTGGCTGATCTACCGGAAATAACGCTCTGCAAGTATGCAACACTGCGCCTGAAAACGGAGTGCTTGCCGCTTGTGTGCTGGACAGCACAGCCGCGAGACAATACCCGACTATGATATTGGTTCGCGTACTCGATCGCACGAATTGAACTCTTGTTTATGACGGATCACCCCATGAAGAAAATCCTCGTTTCCGCGGCCATCGCCCTGATTGCCGCCACGTCTTTCGCCAAGGCAGCGCCGCAGAGCGAGCAGAAGAGCCTTCTCCAGATGCTCTTCCCGCCGTCTGAGAACTACAACCGGATGAACCATCGCCGGTCCGACAAGTCGCCGATCAAGCGCAAGGTCGTAAAGTTCAACGAGAATTACTCCGCCGGCACCATCGTTATCGATACTTCCGATCGCCGCCTCTACCACGTGCTCGGCAACGGCAAGGCCATGGCCTACGGCATCGGCGTGGGTCGCGACGGCTTCACCTGGCAGGGCTCGAACAAGATCTCGCGCAAGGCCGAGTGGCCGGGCTGGACGCCGCCGCAGGTCATGCGCGATCGCGTCAAGCGCAAGGAAGGCCGCGTTCTCCCCGCCTATATGGAAGGCGGCCCGGACAACCCGCTCGGCGCGCGCGCCATGTATATCGGCTCGACCATCTACCGCATCCACGGCACCAACCAGCCCTGGACCATCGGTCAGGCAATGTCCTCGGGCTGCATCCGCATGGCCAATGAAGATGTCATCGACCTTTATGAAAAGGTCGGCGTCGGCACCCGGGTGGTCGTGCGCAACTGATCGGACCAACCGCAGATGAACAAAAAACCGGCCCTCGCGGCCGGTTTTTTATTACCACATGCTGTTTTTCGCCCGTTCGGGCCATTCCCGGTCGTAGCTCTCGCTGTCGAAGTCCTGCTTGAGTTCCCGCATCAGACTTCCGGGTGTCGGCAGATCCGCAGCATCCGGCCATGCGTCCTGGTCCCAGATCCGCGCCCGCATCAGCGCCCGGGCGCATTGGAAATAGATTTCGCCGATGCTGATCACGACCGCCGAACGCGGCTGCTTGTCTTCCATGGCAAGCCTGGCGAGCAGGTCCGGGTCGACCGAAATCTCGGCAGTGCCATTGATCCGGAGCGTGGTGTTGGAGCCCGGGATCAGGAACAGCAGCGCCACCCGCCCGTCGCGCACGATATTGCGCAGCGAATCGATCCGGTTATTACCGCGCCGGTCGGGCAGAACCAGAGTGCGGTCATCGAGAATGCTCATGACGGATCCTGGGTCGCCGCGCGGCGAACAATCGAGACCTTCTGGTCCGCAGGTCGCAAGCGCGACGATGGGCGAGGCCTGCATCAGCTTGCGGTAGCCTTCGGTCAGCCTGCTGCTGACCTTGATGACCGAGGCTTCCGATGTCTCTCCGTAGATCGCTTCGAGTTCGGCCACCGTCCTGACAATGCTCATGCGAGCCTCCGTACGCTCCTGCTTTCCGTGGCCGCCAAATTATCCACTTCGTACGCGCATGAAAGGCGCAGTCCGACAATTTCCGCAGCCTTCGCCGCCTCTCTCAGAAATGCGACGACCGGCTGTGTCACCGGTTCTGTGGAAACAATGCGCCTGTGCCCGAAACCGTTGGCCTCCATCAGCCTGACATGCGGTCCGCCGAGGCTGGCTTTTTTCGTCGCGGGGGCCTGGACACTCAGGCGCTTTTCCGCGCCTCGCGCACCGGTCCGAAATTCATCTGCCTGATCTGCAGCAATTGCGCCTCGGCATCCCCGAAATCACGCACCCCGAGAAAATCGAGAATGCCCTCGAGCACGGGCGGAGCGGCCAGAATGCGACGATGACCATAACCCTGGATCGGCTTGAGCCTGACATGGGGACCAGCCGCAGCAAGCGCCTCGGCGCACGTGAAAGGCACCTCCTTGTCGTCCGGCGCGTGCATCACCAACACTTCGGAGCGGATCAGAGCCATGCCCTTGGCCGCATCGTAATCGTCCAGCGGACGGCCCGACAAGGTAATTACTTCCGCCTCGAAGGCCGCGCGTACCGTCTGGCTCATGCCGGTAGCCTTGGCAAACCAATCGAAGATCGTTCTCAGCTTTGTTGGCGAAGCAATGGTGATCAGCTTGTAGGGCCGACGCGGCGGAACGGTCGAGACCGTGCCGGACGCCACGCTGACGATAGCAGCCGCACCGAAAGAATGGCCGATGAACACATCGAAACCATCGAACTGCCGCCAGGCCGCATCAATCGCCTCGGCCGCATTGACGAGATGGCTCCTCCGGGATTGAGATCGTCCGTGACCGGGCATATCGATCGCCACCACGTGGAAATCGTGTGCCATCAGCGATTCGATGATCGGCAACATATGCTCGGTACGTGAGCGATATCCGTGAACGACGAGAACCTTGCCGCGGCAGTTGGCTTCATCCCTCTCCCCGAAATCATAAGCCGCGACGCGTGCGCCATCGCCCAGAAGAAGGTGGACAAGTTTCGCCTTTTCGATACGGGGGCGGGCATCGCGAATGACCCGGGCCTCCTTTTCCGACTCGGGCTTCGGCCCAGGCGCGCGCGCAAACAGGTAGAATGCAAACTGCCCCGCAGCCTTTGGCGAGAAAAACGCGATGACCGAAATGATCAAACCAATGGACTTCAGAAGCCATTTTGACATAGGAATAACCTGGAAGGTTCAACACTGAACAAATATTTGTACAACCATGAACAAAAAGCAAGCCCTTCCTTGGGAGAACCCGCGTTTCAGGAACTGGATCGCCGTCGCGCGCGCCCATCAACTGATGGGGCTGACGCTCGCCCGCGCCTTGCAGGGACTGGATCTCAAGCCGCCGCACCTTGATATTCTCGCTAATGTCTACCGGTATCCCGGCATTTCCCAGCAGGATCTTGCGAACAAGCTACTCGTCGGCCGATCCAACCTGTCCATGCTTCTGCCTCAGCTCGAACAGCGTGGCCTGATAGAGCGTCAGACAGATGCGGAAGACCGCCGGGTGCTGCGATTGACACTTACCCAAAAGGGCGAAACGCTCACCGAGAACGCCCTGACCATCTATACGGACGTGATAGACAAGGCGATGTCCGCCTCAAGCGCGGAAGAGTGCGACATGGTCGGAGACGTCATGCGACGCATGCTGGAAAAGCTGACGAAGAGCGAGGATCAATAGAAGCTGGGCGCGCTTCAGCGCCTTAGCCCCTTCTCTTCGAGCTCACCCAGATACTCCGCCCAGACGCTTTCAGCATTCTCACCTGTTTCACTGAGAAACTTCCAGGTGAAGAGCCCTGTGTCGTGGCCGTCATCGAAGACGACGCGAACGGCGTAATTGCCGACAGGCTGGAGATCGGCAATCGTCACATTCTTCTTTCCTGGCACGGTGACCCGCTGACCGGGGCCGTGCCCCTGCACTTCCGCCGACGGCGAGCGCACCCGCAACAGTTCAGCCGGAAGTGCGAAGCTGCGACCATCGTCGAACCCGACCGTCAGCGTCTTGCGGTCGCCGGACACCTTCAGTTCGCTCGGCCAGGCTGCCTCGTGCTGGTCCATCACCATCTCCTTTATGCCACCATCCGCTGATATGACGGCCGGAAGATCGCTTTTCAATCCTCGACAGCCCAACGATCGTCCCGCCGGGGCTTGAAAACAACGTCAGCTATGGTGATGTTGAAGGTCTGGCATTTGGGAAGACAGTTCATGAACGATGCAGCGCAAATCAATCCGTCGATGATCGATCCCTTCGGGCGCGCCGTGACCTATCTGAGGGTTTCGGTGACGGACCGCTGCGACTTCCGCTGCACCTATTGCATGGCGGAACACATGACCTTCCTGCCCAAGAAGGATCTGCTGACGCTGGAAGAACTCGACCGTGTCTGCACCACCTTCGTCGAAAAGGGCGTGCGCAAGATCCGCCTGACCGGCGGCGAGCCTCTGGTGCGCAAGAACATCATGGAGCTGATCCGCTCCCTCGGCCGCCATCTCGAAACCGGCGCGATGGACGAGCTGACGCTCACCACCAACGGCTCGCAGCTCACGCGTTTTGCCGGCGATCTTTATGAGGCCGGCGTTCGGCGTATCAACGTTTCGCTCGACACGCTCGACCCGGACAAGTTCCGCGCCATCACCCGATGGGGCGACTTCAACAAGGTCATGGACGGTCTCGGGGCCGCACGCGAGGCCGGCCTTCAGGTCAAGATCAACGCAGTGGCGCTCAAGGATTTCAACGAGCACGAAATTCCAGCCATGATCGAATGGGCGCACGGCGAGGGCATGGACCTCACGCTGATCGAAACCATGCCGATGGGCGAGATCGACGAAGACCGGACGGACCAGTACCTGCCGCTGTCGCAGGTCCGCGAGAACCTGTCGTCGCGCTATACGCTCACCGATATCCCCTACAAGACCGGCGGACCGGCCCGCTATGTGGAGATCGCCGAAACCGGCGGCCGGCTGGGCTTCATCACTCCCCTCACCCACAATTTCTGTGAAAGCTGCAACCGCGTGCGGCTCACCTGCACCGGCCAGCTTTACATGTGCCTCGGCCAGAACGACGATGCCGATCTTCGCGCGCCGCTCCGCGCCTCCGAAGGCAATGCGCTTCTCACCGACGCCATTGACGAAGCTATCGGGCGCAAACCCAAGGGCCACGACTTCATCATCGAGCGGGGCCGGTCACGTCCGGCGGTCGGCCGCCACATGAGTGTCACCGGCGGATAGCATGTCGGCTTGCCGACAATTATGATTGGGTAAAACAGGATTCCGCGATAAGGAAGGCCGTTGGTGTATGAGCTATTGCTTTACACCACCCGGTTCTCCCTTCCAGCGAAGCGATATCGCATGCCCCTCTCTCCTAACTACCGCGGCGCCCTGTTCATGGCGCTCGCCATGATGAGCTTCACCACCAACGATACGATGGTGAAATATCTCGCTGAAACGATGCCGATGGGGCAGATTGTGTTCGTACGCAACATGATCGCCTCGGTGGTCATCATCCTGATTGCCTACAAGCAGCATGCGATGCGTCCGCTCAGACTGGCCTTCTCGCCCTACATCGCAATCCGCGTCATCGGCGAGGTCGGCGGCACCATCACCTTCCTGATCGGCCTGAGTCACATCCCGATCGGCAATGCGGCGGCGATCATGCAGGCCTTGCCGCTGGCCGTGACCATGGGTGCGGCGCTCTTTCTGGGTGAGCCTGTCGGCTGGCGACGCTGGTCGGCGATCCTGGTGGGATTCGTGGGCGTGATCATCATCGTTCGCCCTGGCGTCGAGGGTTTTTCGCCCTATGCGGCCATCATCGTCATCACCGTGCTGTTCGCGGCGTCACGCGATATCGCCACCCGCAAGGTTCACCCCTCGATCCCGCCGCTGTTCATGTCCTCGATCACCGCACCGGCGG
>CEQK01007606.1_pt1 | contig 21278 bp, 22 predicted proteins | sample 531051 | NCBI WGS metagenome assembly CEQK01 (sample SAMEA2621229, study PRJEB7988) | marine metagenome | biome: marine biome (ENVO:00000447); feature: deep chlorophyll maximum layer (ENVO:xxxxxxxx); material: "saline water (ENVO:00002010), including plankton (ENVO:xxxxxxxx)" | depth 150 m
CCGGCCAAATAACCAATACCTACATTCCCGCTTGCTGTAGTGACTTCTTTCCCTGCCACAGTGCCAATATAAGTATTATTTTCGCCTGTAGTTAATTTAAACCCAGCTTCAGTGCCTACAGACACATTGTATTGACCTGTAGCCGCAGTATTTGCTCCTCCAGAATCAACGCCTACTGCGACATTGTAATTGGGAGTCGTAACTTTGCCCCCGGCGTTATGTCCCAAAAAGACGTGACCGAGCCCTGTAGTAACGTCATGGCCAGCCTCATGGCCTACTGCGGTGTTGTCATCTCCTTCCGTCAGGTTGTATAGAGCGGCTTCCCCAATAGCCACAGTATTTCCGGCAGCAGTTGCCGTATACATAGCGTGGGCACCGACAGCAGTATTACGGTCATCCGTCAAGGCTCCGCGCATACTTTGGTAGCCAATCGCCACATTAAAGGATTGGTCTACATTGCCATCTAAAGAATAAGAGCCTAACGCGGTGTTGTGATTTCCTTCGGTGATCGCACCCCCAGAGTTAAACCCGACAGCTACGTTTCTATTTCCCGTGGTCAAGGCATCTAAAGAGTCAGAACCTATACCAACGGTCTGATACGCCGTAGTCGCGGATAGACCAGACTCATTACCTGCAAATACGTTATTATTTCCGGTGGTTAAAGCGTACCCGGCCTTATAACCTATAGAAGCATTGTAACCACCTGTAGATGCAGCACTAGCTGCCCCAGACAATGCGCCTACTGCGACATTGTAAACGCCTGTGGTAACTGTTCCTCCAGCGTCTTTACCTATAAATGTGCTGGTGTGTCCTTCTGTCAGGTCTCCTGCGGCCTGATACCCGACTATGGTATTAGAGCTTCCGGTAGTAACTGCAACTCCCGCCTGATACCCTACTGCGGTATTAGCGACATACGTTGTGCTAGAAGTGTAATTGGCTACTTTTAAGGCTTCATAACCAACTGCTACGCTGCCGTGGTCATCAATATTACCCAAAAGAGCATAGTGACCAACTGCTACATTTCTTGCGCCGGTAGTATTTGCATATAAACCGCTATCGCCAACAGCAACGTTAGCTCCTCCAGAAATGTTTGCAGTTAAAGCTTCCCTCCCTACAGCTATGTTATTGGCTGCGGTAGTATTTGCGTCCAGTGCTAAATAGCCGACTGCTACATTTGAATGGCCCGTGGTAATTGCCCCTCCAGCTTCCGCGCCAATAGCTACGTTGTTATCGCCCGTCGTAATTGCATCAAGCGCATTAACACCTAAAGCCGTGTTGTAAGAAGCAGTGTCGGTAGTTCCAGAAGGATCAGAGCCAATATAGATTGAGTTGTTTTCTTTAAGCGCTACGCTGATAGCAGACAAGTCAGCCACGGTCGTAACCGCAGCTCCAGAACCCGCGCCATCCATATACAAAATCGCCACCTGAGCATTGGGCACATCAACCGTCGCACCGCTGCCCTGCTTGATGGTGACCGTCCTGCCGCCGGTAGTGGCGTTCTCGATGATCATTACGCGGTTCAACGTATTCGGCGCAATTGTCAGCTCGCGCGTTGCACTCAGCGTCGCTGAGGAAGTCACCTTGAAGTACATGGCGCGTGCCGGGTCGGTAGCACCATCCGCTACCGTCGTGGTCGCGTTCGCGTCACTGCTGAAACAGTCCTGAGTGCCGTAGCCCAGCGCCTCACCAATCAGCTCAAGGTTGGTGTTGGTCGTTGTGCCCCATGTGCCCGAACCTTCGCCGGTGGCGAGTTCAGACAAGCGAAGATCATTAACATAAGTGACCATTTTTATATTCCTTTAGGCTGCATCTACGTCCTCATAGGACGGAGTCTGAGACGTGCTTATGGTTGAAAAACTCGGAGTCTGCGACGTACTGACCGCAGCAAAACTTGGGGTCTGAGACGTGCTGACGGCCGAATAACCCGGAGTTTGGCTGTCGTCAACGACACTATAATCAGGCGTCATGTCTGGATCAACGATCCCCCAGACCAAAACGGTGCCGACTCCAGACGTGATGGATTGGCCGGTCAGGTTAACAATCGAAGGACCAATCGTGGTGACTGCACCAATTGCGGACGTGACGGCCTGACCCGTGACCGTGACGTTGTTTTCGCATGACAGCGTGGGTGTGCCCACCGCGCTGGTGATCGCTTGTCCGGCCGGCGTGACGTTGGCTTCTGCATCAGTGGTAACTGAGCCGAGCGCTGACGTTGCGCCCACACCCGTAATCTGAGTGATCGCGCGCGCAACAATCTGAATCGAGCCGACCCCAGACGTGATCGATTGGCCGGTCGGAGCGACGTTCGCTTCAGCGTCAATGCTGAGCGAGCCTACGGCGCTAGTTGCGCCTACGCCGGTAACAGAGACATTGGCTTCGGCGTCAACGCTGAGCGCGCCAAGTCCGGCAGTTGCCGCCACGCCCGTAGGCGAGACATTGGCTTCGGCATCAGTAGTAACCGATCCAAGGGCGCTGGTAATTGCAAGACCGGTAACCGAGACAGAGGTGCTGAGCGGGGTTCCCCACGCCCCCAACCCCCATGTGCCTCGACCCCAGCCTTCTTGAGCCATTTTCTAGGCTCCGAGCTGCTTTTCGGCTTCTTTTAGGTCGGCGACAGACCGGGTCATGATGTCCCTGACAGAATCAGTTAAAAAGTCTGTCGCCAAACTGGCTTCCAGCAGCGCTATGGCGTTTTTAACGTATTGAATTGGCGTCATAACGCCAATCATAGCCTATGACGCCTCTGAAAGACCTTGAAATTTACGCCGGAGAATCTTGTCAACTTTTTGGTAACTAAACGGGACCGAAAACAAGCTCTGGACCTCCATAGAAATTTTTCTCGACCCTAATCCGCGATCGCGCAGCGCGTAGATCGTCTTCAAAATCTCCATCTCTTCTGGAATTGGCTCCAATCGCGTGCGCTGCTTGTTGCCAATCTTGACCGGCACCAACTTGTAGCCGTAAGGCGGCGAGCCACCAATAAAGTAGCCGCGAGACGCCCAGTCGATTTTGCCCTCGCCAAACCGGTCGATCACCGTCGCGTGCTCAATCTCAGACACCGCGCTCAAGACCATCAGCATGATCTTGTTGGCCATTTCGTTCATGTCAAAGCGGCTCTTCAAGCCTTTGCCGTCGATCGGCTTGGGGTACACAACCGGCACATCGCCAAACTGCTCACAAAAATAGAGCGTAATCCCGGTCGCCTCCAAATCCGGTATCAAGTTCAGCAGGTCGCCAGCATTCCGCGACAGGCGATCAAGGCGCGTGCAGATAATGACATCGTGTTCCTCGATGCAGTCCGTCATCTCTCTGGACCCGGGACGATCCAAAATCGGCATCGTGCCGCTAACCCCGTCATCAATAAAAAACTCATCAACCGGGCGGTTGTACTTCTCTTTCACAAACTCAGTAATCGCCTGCTGTTGCGTCTCCAAGGAGATGCCGGAGCGCACCTGCTCGCGCGTCGAGACACGGACATAGCCGAATACGCGGTTAATCTGCTTGATGGCCTTGACGCTCATTCCGGTCTCCCCACAACACAATGGCCGTTGGCCGGCCGGGAAATGCTCAGGCTGTTGCGACGATCCTTCGATCCCAGCAACTTGCGCTGCTCGTAAAAAAAATCCAAAGCATCCTCAATGCAAGAAAACTTCACCGACTCGCCGACCTTTAACGGCTCCACCGGCGCAGTCACTTGACGCCACCCTTGTAGCCGTAGTCCGCAAGCTGCTCGTGCAGCTTTTCCCAATTGATGTCCAGCGGCTTTCTCTCCAAGGCCCGATCGGCAAACATGACCTGACCGTCCTTGAGCAGCTCTACCCCGCGGTACATCTTAGGGGAGCCGTCATACCGGATTTCGATGTCGTGCAGCTTACAAGTCCGCCGCACGCGGTTGTAGAACCGCTTTTTCCTGCTGACCGCCATAACCCTAATCCCTCAATAAGTAGGGGCCGGATTATGATTCATGCCGTGTCTATCTGCAACTCTTTGCAGTTAAGGGCCTACCGTTTCAAAAATCTTTTCGGTTTGCGGTTCTTTTTGTTTGCGCCAAGCTGCTTTTGTTTCGGCGGGTCGCGTCGCCGCGTCAAGGTCAAGCGCCCCCTCAACAAGCCATTCGGACACCGGTTCAAGGGCCTCCAAGGCAGGAAGCACAACTCTTTGAGCCCCAAACTGGAGCGGGTCAAGGCTGTCTTCTTCTTCTGACGCCAAGAGATAATCAAAAAGCGACTCTACACCCGTCGTCACCGCTTCGCGGTATCTCTTGCCGGTAGGCGTTTTGATCTCATAGTCAAAACGGTCGGCGCCCATATCGCCTAGCCGATTGATTTGTTCTGCCGTCAGCGGAACTGGCGACAAACTTTGCATAATCTCAGGGGCAGATGCCCGGAAAAACGGGGAAACAAAATCACCCAAGAAATCCAAGGCCACTTCTCCGGCACCGGTCAGGCTGTCTCCCGCACCGGTCAAGCTGTCTGCCAAAAGACCCGGAAAATCTCGCTCGACCCTTTCAATAGTTTTTTGCATGGCCTCAGCTTCGCCCGGGGAGGCCAAAGCTGCAACGCCACCGGCTAATACTACTGGGGGCACCGCAAACATAGTGTTTGGGCTCTTCATTTCGTCGCGGACTGTGTTGCCGCGTTTGTTAACGTCGTCTAGCGAGTACAGGACGCTGGTGTGCCCATCAACCGTAATAGTTTCAGGGGGAGGACGATTGCTTCCTTTCGGGGCAGGGGCCGGAGCTGCGCCAACATTTCTGATCGAGGCCGGGATCATCTCGTCGTAAAACAACTGCATCTTAGCCGGGTCTTTATTCCACCGCCGGGCATGCACAATGCCGGGCGCAAAAGACACCGCGTCATATCCCTCTCGCGCCGCTTTATTAAACACGTACTTCATGGCGAGGTCGGTGTACGCCTGAGTGTCTCGGATTAATTGATGTGGCGGAACACGTTCTGCTTCCTGTCTCAAATTTTCTTTTGCGTCGCCATACTTTTTCGTAAAGCTTTCCAGAAGATCAAAAGCTTTGGGGTCGATGCCCCTATCAAGAAAAGCCTCATCTAAATCTGATCGCGACCCCGGCCATGTATCTCGTAAGACTTCGACACTTTCAACAAGGCCAGCGGCCTGAGCCGTAAATGTGTCGAAAGGAGTAAACGCCAACTCTCCGCCAAAACCCTGCCGAAACCCCGCACTAATATCTGTAACGCCTAAATCTCTAACTAAATTAGTTAGCCTGCGACTAATTTGGTCAGCGGGGTCATCACTGCGGATCAAGTTATCAGCGGGGTCCGCATACCGTTCAGACTTATCTAGATCAATCAGGTCAGACAGACCACGATCGCCCGGCTCGTTAACAAGATTCAATAACGCTTGGTCGCGCTCGTAAATTTTTTCTGCGGCAGCTTCCAGTTTTTTTTCGTCCTTGAAACCAGATTTCCGCCCCTTCTGACCCCAATCACTTTGAAGTTCTTCGACATACAAAACTTTTTTGTCATCGGCTTCAGTTATGCCGCCTACAATCCTGTCCTTTGTCCTGACGTGAAACAGTCGATTCCAATCCTCACCGAAATGTATACCTTCGTGAAAAAGCTTTTCGTCGCCTCGGCGCCCCGTGTTTTCGGCTAAAACTCTAAACTCCTGATAATTTGTTCCGCCATCCAGCGTGTACTCCGGCCAATTGATGGTGCCTTCTCTAGCGCCATATTCATCATCAAAATAGTCAATATCACCCTGTCCCCGTGCGGCGCCAATAGCTTGAACGCGAAGTTCTTCCAAATCCTCCGGCACCGCAGTTAAGTACGGGTCAGGAGAGACGGCTTCTTGAGCATATTCCCAACTGCGGGTTCTTCTTATCGGATCGTTGTAAGGAACAGTTGCGCCAGTTTCGTTGTTTGTGACGCTGCCATGATTAAAGCCGCTAAAACTTATTGTGCCCTCGCCTTCTATCCCCGGCGCCCTTATATATTCGTAAGGAAAAGAAAATCTTTTTCCGTCAGCAGAGAAAGACCCGAAGACAACCTCGCCTTCCTCGTCCATTAAAGCCAGTCTTTCTGCCGGATCATTGTCATATCGATTGCGAATGTCTTCTTCGATGAGGTCTCGGCCTTCATCACTTTCTTTGAAGCGCCGGACTATTATCTCCTGCACATATTCATCATCAAAATCGACTCTTAAATCGTCGGCTATTTCTTCCAGAAGATTTTTGGCGTCAGTCTTTCTAGTCTCGGAAAGGAGTAATCCTTGTAAGTCGCCTACAGAGTCATACCAATCCCACAGGTAATGATCTGAGATGTCTGCGCCGCCGTAATATTCATCAAAAGAAAAATTTTCCTGCCTAGTAACATCATACTCAGGCTCACGAACGCGCCCATCAGCATCATCAAGCAAGCGGCCCTTTTCTTCCTTGAGGGTAATGACGTTGCTATCAAGCACCCTGATCACTTCTTCTTTTGTAACGCGATCGCCTTTTTTAGATTTTAAAAAATCCAAAAGCCCCATTTCTTCCAGCTCGGCGGCTTTGACGTTCTGGTTGCGGAAGTAACTGAGCAAGTTATCTGCTCTTTGCGTTTCTTGTGGGATGTTAAGCGCGACTTCTTCAAGCTTGTTGTACAAGCCCAAATCGTCAGTTAACTGAAATATGACTCCTTTTCGCTCTGATGGCGTCAGGCGTTTCTTTTTGCCCCTTTTCGCATATGGATTTTTTAAGTCTTCTAGCCTACTTGGAACGTTGGAGGCACTATCTTTCTGTTTGAGCGCCTTATAAATCTCTAGGATTCCACCTTTCTTCGCCATCGTTTCAAATCCTCAAGTTAGGTTTCAACGCCGGAATAAGGCATCTCTGAAATGTCTTGAGCAACTTCCATAAGCGCTCCTTCGCTTGCTTCTTTTGGCGTAACAACTCCGCTAGATGTCAGCGTAAACATCAGCGCGCCAAGCCCCAATCCCGCGACAGAACTAATTGCTACTCCTCGGTCCTCTAACCGACGAAGCACTTTTTCCGTAATCGTTCCCGAATAAGGTTTCATTTGCAGAGATCGCATCAGACGCCTTTTTTCTGTGTCGGTCGCAGTTTTAAGCGAGGGGTCTGAAAGGACTTTTTTAGCACTGCCAATTTCCGCGTCCGGCATCAGCTCAAAGACGGTCACGTCATCTACGCCCTCTAAAACTCCGACACCGCCTCCGCGAATTGCATAGGGGTACGAAGGATGGGTAGACGAAACCAAATCCTCATCCGCAAAAATACGGCCAACATTCTTAATGCCCAGATCTATTCCAGCTCGTTGACTTTCGTCCGACATAACTAAACGAGCGGCGCCTATAGACAATCCTTTCTTGTCGCGAAAACGAACGTCCATCATGTTCGCCAGCTCTTTCCTTTGGGCGTCAGGCAAACTTCTCCAAACGTCAACGCTTCTAGGGTCATCTACTCCGGGCCATTCTGGAACCTTAAGGCCGGCGTTAACTCGCTTGCCTTTTCGCATTTCGCCCACAGTCTTAAAGTTGCGAATAGCCGAGTCGAGACGTTTCTTTGTCGTCTTGCTCATGTTGGCTGATGCGTAACCAAGCATTAGCTCGCCGACAGTTGTCGAAAAATCACCGCCTGTCGGAGCCATTCTCCAAGGAATAAATAATGGGTCTCGGCCAGATTTGTCTTTCAAGCTTCTAGCTAAATCAAGAATCTGCTGAGAAGGCACTTTTGCAGAGGCCCAGACATGGTCTGGGTTTTCAAACATATAGTCTTGCCCGCCCCGCAAGTCCACCGGGCGGTACAGATTCACTTCGTTTATCGACAAAACTGAAGAGCCTGCGGCCGCCCTGTCAGACATAGAGAAGACCGCTTCTTCGCCCTCCAAATCAGAAAGCCTAAGCTCCGGCCTTGGCTGATTTGCGCCATCAAAAAGCACGGGGTCATGAGTTGTTATTTCAGCAGTCGTTCCCCTGAGGACATCTTGTTCTTTTACTCGTGTGTCAAAGCGGGGATCAAAATCATCCACCGGATCAAGAGACCTGATCCCTTTAACGGGGCCGCGCGCCGCCCTAACCACCCCACCTAACAAGGGAATTACGCCGGCAGCTTGCAAGGCTGTGGAAAGCTTTTCGCCTTGCTCGATGTTCTCTAGCAGGCTGGGGTTCCGCTTTGCGCTTAAAATATTTTCCAACACAGACTCTTCTGCATCGGGCGGGGCCGGGTAAAGGCCTAATGCGTCGAAGGCTCCTAACGGGTCCACAAAGGCGCCGAGAAAGTTTACAAGTTGTGCAGGAGTTGTGCTGCCGGAGGGGGGAGGAGCATACGCATCCATCCCTATCTCCATAAGCTCTTTCTTTAGCACGTCGCTCTCGACAGGACCGCCGGTGTTAAAAATATCAATTTCGTCTAGGTTCATGCGGCCACCGAAAAGTCGTGGCAGGCAAGAAGCTCCAGCCACTGATCAAGGTCCAACACCGCCGTCTTTGTAACGTCTCTTGGCAGCGCCGGGTTCAGGGCATGCAACGGAAGCGTGACCCGGATGCCCTTGTTGTTAAATTTCCAGATCAGGATGGGGGTGCGGCCGTTAGCTGACTGGCAGACCTGATCCCACCACGCGGGGGCAAACCACCAGCCTGATTTATAGGCCTTGCACTCGATTGCAAACCCCGGAATCTCAATGTCGCACAGGTTGTTCGACTGGTATTGATCAAGGTTGCGCTTACACTCGATCGCAAGGTTCCGTGCTTCAAAAGAAGCATTCAGACGCTTTACAATGGCGCGTTCAAACGCCGCGCCTTTGTTTCTGGAATCAGCCATAGGCTGATTCTACGAATCAATGCCGCAGTCCTGCAATGGGCAGGGGGCGCCGGTTCTGCCTGATCGGCGGCGAGCGGGGTTCAAATCCCCGCCTGCGGCACCAATAAATGGCTCGATTTCCTATTATGGGTGGCTAAATATTCTCTGGCGCGCTCGATACTTCTGGGTGGCTTGCAACTTATGACGCGCTACATCTTAGCGGGTTTCTTTTGCATCTTGGCGGGCTTCAGCCACGGCCGCGAAAGCCACGGCTGAACCATAGACGCACGGTACATCTCCACGTCGCCTGAACGCGACTTCAGTTTCGTGTGACAAGCGCGGCAAGCTTTGTTTTGTGGCTTGATCAACTTGCCGCACGCGCACTCTTTCATCCTCATGGGGTCCGTTCCTTTATGTTGGTTAAATCCAAATATCTGACTCGCTTGTCATGAATGGATGCCTCCCTCCAAATGGCTCGCTTGCAGAGGTTGAATAAATCGCTGCTAGTGGCTCGTTTCGCGGCGATGGGTAACTAGATTAGTTTGACTCGCTTGATGCGCTTGGGTGGCCTTCTTCATGCGGCTCGTTAATTGATCATGGGGTGACTTATTACCCTCGACTCGCTTTTATGGTTTGGGTGATTACGTCCGTCTGACTCGTTTCAACACTTTGGGTGACTCTATATCCTGTGACTCGCTGCATAGCGGTGGGTGACTAAACTCCCATGACTCGTTCTTTCTAAGATGGGTGACTTTTCTTTTATGACTCGTTTCGTGGATCTGGGTGAATTTCCTACCTAGGCTCGTTCACTTTGATTGAGTGATTTTCTCTAACTGACTCGTTTGATTCTTTTGGGTGACTTAGATCGGGCGGCTTAATCCATCACGCAACCTTGTGCACAATACCCAGCTTAGCCTCCGAATACTCCGGGGCCACCGGGAGTCCCTCAAGCTCACGCCACACCTTGTACAGATCGGTCAAAAACCGCTTGACCATGTACCGAACCGCCATGTTATGGATGTGGCCTTTGCTCTTCTCCGCGTGAGCCGGCATGTGCTGCAACCGATGCTTGTAGTTGTCGTACACCTCGCGATAGGGGCCGCCGGACTTAATGAACGATGAGCCCAATACCCCAACCAACTTCGTTTTCACAAAAGGATTGAAGGAAATCCCCTTCTTGGTCTGCTCGTTGCCCTCCGCATCGACGTAGGTTTGGTCAACGAGGTGTTCTTTCTGACGCGATCGGCCCTTGCCATTAACCACGTCCAGCCCGGCATAGGCATGAAGTGAAGACGGGTACTGAGCCTTATGGATGTCGAACTGGCTGATGATCACGGCCGACATCATCGGGCCACAACCCTTCACGTCCTCAAGGAACTCGGTGTAGATGGGGAAGGCCCGGACGGCGTACTTCAGATGCCTCTCCGCATCCTCTTCGCTCTCGACCAAAGCGTTGTACATCTCGATCAACGCCAGCTCACTGAACGTAGAGATATGGCCATGCTGCTTGAAGCTGCGGGGTGTCAGGTTGGCAACCCCGTCAGTGATCCGCTCATAAGAGGATCTCAGGTCAGCCAACAGCAGCTTCGCATCTATCTCCAAAACCTCCTCGGACTCGCCGGGATTTTGGCCGATTTTTTCTTTGAAATTAGCAACGATCGCGTTGCCGATCTTGATCCGACTGGACTGAATCGTATACAGGCCGTTGACGGCACTCTTCAGAATTTGGCTTTCGACATTCATGCTCTGCTCCATGATTGTAAGTGTCTCTACGGGTTAGCCCCCGACCCGAAGGCCGAGGGCGGTGGGGTTAGCTGGCCTCGAGCAGCCGTTCATACTCAGCCAGACGCTTTCGCGCCTCACGCCGTCCGTATGCGACGTTGTCCGCAAACGGGTCTCGATCCCCAGCAATGCAGTCCGGCGGGTAGACGTAGATTTTGGGGTAATCGTCGTCGTACAGGTCGCAGTCGATACGGGCGGCCCAGTCCTCAATGGACTCTTGGCGGCGGCGAGACCTCTTCGGCTTCGCCTCCACAACAGGCAGCGCCACGGTGATCGGCAGATACTTCTCGCGGATCAACAGGGCACCGTCCCGCTCCAGCTCTAAATGGCGGGCACTATGAGGCTTGTAACCGAGACGGCGACCCACGTAGTGAGAAAACAGGTGGTTCAGGTCTTCCCAGCCCTTCTCGGGATTGATTATCAGCTCACCGCGCCGAACCCAAGAATAGCGATTGCCGCTGGTCTTCTTGACCGAATTCCACGGCACCCTCTTAGTGCTGGCATGGCGACGCCAGTACGCGACGGCGTACTGCTCCCCGTGCTTCACAGTCAGCGTTCGATCCTCGGCGGGAGACACACCGTCCCACGCCTTGCCCATGATCCGCTCGTAGTCGTCCGATAGGCTCATTTCTCTCTCCTTGTGATGTTTCATGTGGAACACCGGCCGGCACATCCGACAGGTGCTTTGCACATCTTAGGGGATGCCGTGTCGTTGTGCAAGTCTTTGCACAGCAATAATTGCAAATAGTTGAAAAAATCAGGGGCTCGAGGCGTGGTAAAGTTACCGAGTCGGCTGCCTATGGCCGACATGCCAGCTCCTACGCTACCCCGCAGCACAAGCTGGCAGCCCGGGGCGCCGGGGAATACGATTGCCCTGTTCCAACCCAGAGCAATCCCGGCGCCCCGTTTCTCTCCCCCGGCGTCTAGAAAAGGGCCGTTGTAATTTTTGGGGGATTGAGTGCGCCAAACTCAGCTATAGCTACACGCGATCGCCGCGTCGCCTCTAGGGGGGTGCCCACCCTCCCCACCTAGTCGCCGTACAGCTCGATTTTCCAGACCCATAGAGACCCATTGCTTAGGTCGCAACGCCGCTCAGAGGCGCTCAGAGGCGCTCAGAGGCTGCGTTTGACCCTCTGACTGGCCCCGTGAGCACGGGGGAGCGGCTCTGGGCGCCCAAATCATGACAAAAACGATCGGGAAAGCCCGATTCATGCCTTTTTGGCGCCAATTCGGCCTTTTTTTGAGATTTTCAGGCCCCCAAAGAAAGAGACCCTCTCTTTCCGATTCCCAGCGCACCTAACGCCGTCTACCGCTGCCTCAGAGCAACTCAGAGCAACTCAGATCGACTCCAGCAACAACTCAGCGATCTTTAGGGCTCAGCTCTGCCTGCACACCGAGCAATTCATTGAGTCGAGCCTTAATATCGTCGCGATCCATGCGTTGCAGGTCGGCGTTGATGTTCAGGTTTTGCGAGCGATGGACAGTCAGGCCGGCAAGCTGGTTCAGCTCCTTCACCGCACTGACCGCGGCGTTGTAAGCGCCTGCCTCAAACGCTGTCTCGGCGATGTTCCAGAGCATCGATCCGGTCTTCTCCGGGGTGACCGCGTATTTCTCCCTCAGCTCGTCCTGCTTGATCCTGATCGCTCTCGTCACATTTGGGGCGTTGACCCCATTCAGGAGCTTGGTCGCACTCGCCGCTGGAAAGCTATAGCCAGCCTTCCTTGCGGCTTCGGTCTGGCCGCAGGCGCCCTCGGTGTAGAACCAGACGAACGCGGCCTGCATCTCAGTTAGGTCATGCTCTGGATCAGCCTCGAACTTGATTGGCACGTTGACCAGTTTGGGATGCTCCTTCTTTGGCCGACCGCGCTGCTTTTTTTGTGCTGCCTCGCCCACGGGCTCGCTCCTGAGTTAACCGACAGGGCAATCATACGCCGGAAGCGACAAAAATCAGAGGGGGGTAGCAGGGGGGGTAGAGTGAGGGGTTTCCTAGGAAGGCTAAATAGGAGGGTATATAGGGGCTATATACCCTTTAAAAAATATATATATATAAATATATATTACTCTACCCCACCCTGCCCCCGTCTACACACCACGTAAAATGGGGGCTGCAGCGAATGGGGTAGTGGGGGGTGTGGGGTAGAGGTGATACCCCACCCTAGAAGCTGTCCCATGATTTATGGGGTGAGGGGGCAGGGAGTGGGGTATAATCCACGTCCCAAAGCTTCTTGCCGTGGGACTTCCGGGGTCGCATGCCCTTCTCGTGCAAGATCCGACTCGCTTCTTTGTAGTCGCCCATCCTCGGGTTGGCCACGCCGAGGTCGGCCAGTAGCTGCACCATCTGCACCGGCTTGGTGTTTGTGCCGTCAAAGTTCACCTGCTGCAGCAGCACGTCTTCCACCGCTGATTGGGTGCGCGAGACCTCGTTGCTGACCTGCAATCGCTCACGCTCATCTCCGTCGAGAAACCACGTTTGCTTGCCGGCCAGCACTTCGTCCCAGACCTCAGCCCAGACCTGCTGCATGTCGATGCCGTGGTCGAAGTTAATGCGGTTGACCCTGACCACCCAGAACCTTCTGTTGCCGGTTGGATCGACCAAGAACTCACGCTCGTTGACCGAGCCATAGAACGCCGTGCGTCGCTGGTACTTACTCCAAGCTCGGCCGTAGGGCAGGCGAATCTCGTCCTTGCTCTTGGTCAGGAAGGCTTTGAGCTGATCAACGTCAGCCTTGCGGAACGTGCTGCCCAGCTCACCCAGTTCGACAATCCAATGGGAGACGCACACCTTGACCGAATCTTTGTCGCTCGGGTTCAGCGTCGCACCCTCCAACAACCAGCTCGGGTCAGGCGCCAGCTTCTTGAACCATTGGGTTTTGCCCAGCGCCTGTCGGCCCACGAGGATCAGCACGCCTTCTTGGTTGGCGCCCTCGGCACCGCAGGCAGCGGCCGCGCATCCGGCGAGCCACTTCCGCATCAGCAAGTCCTTGAGATCGTTGTCGTCTGAATCGATCGTGTTCAGCAGGTCGCCGACCCGGTGTTTGCCATCCCACGGCCGGCTCTCAATCCAGTCCTTGACCGGGTTGTGCTCCCGGGCGAGCAGGGGCAGGTTCTTTGCCAAGCGCGCTTCGCCGAGCGCGTCCTTTATGCAGAGGTTCTCGATGTGGCCGAACTCTGCGTCTTCGCGCAGGTCATTAATGAATGATTTACCCGGGATCGTGATCTCCATCTCCTTCTTAATCACGTTGTAGCGTATGTCGATCTCGTGTTTTTTCAGCAGCGCCTCGTAGTTCTCCTGCACCTGCAGGATGCGTCCGGTCGATGGACTGCGCTGGTACTCGACGGGCAGCGTGCTGGTTGCGCTCGGGATCAGCTCCCCCTCCAACAGGCCTTCGCTCGCCACGTCGTTGAAGTCCTGACCGACCTCGCCCGGCATCAGAATCTCAGCCTCGGCACCTGCTAGGCGCGCCGCGTTGGCGCCTTTTTCAGCCGCCTTCTGCCCGGCCCCGCTCTCATCGTTGTCGGCGACGAACACATGGGTCGCGTCTGGAAACCAGCCGGCGAAAAGCTTGGGCACTTCCGCCATGCCGCTTGTGTCGCCGGTGACGATCACGGGCTCGCTGTCGTTAATGTGTTCGTACCAGCTCGCACCGGTCGCATAGCCCTCGACGTAGTTGATTCGCTCGGGCGTAGTTCGCAGATGCTCTGCGCCAATCAGCGCGTAGGTAGATCGGCGCTTTGCGCCTTTGTGCCACCATTTGTCTTTGCCGTCCGGGCTGATGTAGCTCAGCGTAACGATCTGCTTGGACTCGTCTCGGTAGGGCACCACCAGATAGCCGGCGAAGTCAGGGCCGCAGCTCTCCCTGAGCCCGTGCCCTTTTACCTTCTTCAATGTCAGATATGGGTGGTCTGTGATGGGCTTGCACGAATCCCAGAAATCCCTGCAGGTTTGAGCAACCTCAGCCTGCTCGGCTGCCAATCGCTTGTGGTATTCGTCTCTCGCAACGCGAATCGCTTCGCGCTCTTTTTGTCGCTGAATCGGCGTGAGTGAGTCATGGCCATTGGGTCGCCAGCGCGCGATCGGCTGGTCGCCCTCCCGCCAGTCAAACGCTGCGCCAAACGGATTCTCTTGGTCTAAAAACAGCAGATACCAGCCCTTCAGCTTTCTGCTATGTCCATTAGCTTCGCTGTAGGCCCGGCCCCTGCCGTGTTCGATCAGGCCCTCCTTGGGGTCAGGCTCAAGCCCATGTTCAGCGAGGAACGAAACAAAATCGTCTCGGGCGCTACCGCTCAATGGCTGACTAAAATTCTTGCTGGTGCCCTTCACATTTCTGATTTTCATTCGTTCTTCTATTGCATGCTGGGAAGCGAGGTGTGTAAGATAGTGCAACTTATTACACAAAGGCAAGAAACAATTATGGCTTTAACGGCAAGTACAGGCGGCGGCGCCGCTTTTGAACAAGTCCCAGTCGGAACGCATAGCGCAGTTTGTTTCCGATTGGTTGACGGTGGGACCGTGATGGAGGAGTACGCCGGGGAGAGCAACAAGCGACACTCGGTCTTCATCTGGTGGGAACTTCCTGAAGCTTTGATGAGTGATGGCCGGCCGCTAACCATATTCCAAAAATACACTTTATCGCTACATGAGCAGGCTAAATTGCGTCAGCACCTGCAGGCGTGGCGCAACAAACCTTTCAGCGAAGAAGAGCTGGGCGGGTTTGATCTGACTAAAATTCTTGGCACAACCTGCGGCCTGCAAGTCGATTGGAATCAGACCAACACTCGCACTACGGTTAAGGGTGTGTTTGCCGCGGAAGGGGGCGCCAAGCGCGTGGCGACGAAGAACGAGCAGCAGGTCTTCGACCTTGATGATTACTGCAAAGAGTTCTCTGGTCAGCAGGATGCCGAGAGCCAAAAGGCTTGCGACATCCTCGATGAACTGCCGCGCTTTATTCGTCAGCGCATCACCGGCGACGAGCAGGCTGGCATTGAGCCTTGCTTTGAGGTGCAGACCGCCGTGCAGATGGGGGGCGCGCCAAAAGCTGAGGACATCGGCGACGAGGACATTCCGTTTTGAGTGATCCGGTAAATCACCCCGCTCACTATACGGGCGGGTCCATCGAATGCATCGACGCGATTGAGGCGGCAGTTGCGAGTCTCCCGGGACCGCAGGCCGTCTCGACCGGCGCTGCAATCAAGTACCTGTGGCGATGGAAGGCTAAGGGGGGCGTGGAAGACCTACGCAAAGCCCGCTGGTACATCGACCATTTGATTGAAAACGAGGTGGGGAAGGAATGATTTCATTCAAAGAGCTGAAGGAGGACGTGCTGCATTTTCTCCAGTGGGCGTCGGTCAGCCGATACACGTGGTGGAGCATGGTCCTGTCATTTGTTGCGGGTTACGTAATGGGGTCAATTCTTGGATTTTAAGCCGGGGGTATACGAGGGGCTCGACTACGAGACCTATGCATCGATCGAGGCTTGGAGGTCGCATGACCTGACGAGCTTGATAAGGTGCGGGTTTACGTGGAAGAACGAGTCTCCGGTGAAGGAGACTCCTGCCCTGATGGAAGGTCGGGTTCAGCACACTGTGTTTTTAGAACACCACAAGTTTGCAGAAGAGTTTGCGATCGAGCCCAACGTGGACCGACGGACGAAAGTCGGTAAGGCGGAGTACGCAGACTGGAAGGAAACTTTGAACGGTCGATCACCAATTAAGCAGGGCATGTATGACATTTGCATGGAGCGACGCGAGGTGGTTAAGCGGTTTATTCCGGGGCCTAACGACCGGGCTGAGATGACCGTTTGTTTCATCTGGCACGGCGAGCCATGCAAGGCTAGGTTCGACTGGCACACGGGCACTGACGTTTGGGATTTGAAGACCTGTCGTGACGCATCGCCGCGCGGGTTTAAGACTGCGATCAACTCGTTCAGGTATTACCAGCAGGCTGCGTTTTATCTGGCGGCTGCTCGCCATTCAGGTTTGCGAGCTGACCGGTTTATGTTTCTTGCACAGGAGAAGGCGCACCCATTTGCCTACGCCGTGTATACGCTAAGCCCGGAGGCAATCCACTACGGTGATGTCCGCAACGAGCAGGCGCTGGCGCTGGGGAAACAAATTGTCTCCGGTGCAGTTGAGCCTCAGCCATTCAATGGAGACGGCGAGATGGTCGAGTTTGACGCGGACGATTTGTGGTGAGCCTGCGATCGATGATGACCCCGGAGGAGTTAGCTCGCGAGCAAGAGTGGGCTGACGACATCAAATACCACGCCGCCCGATATGTTTGGCTGAAGCGCCGGCAGCGCACGTCTGACGGCAGGATGAGCTGGGCGCAGTGGTTTGAAAAAAAGTTCGGCGAGCCGCTGAACGATTACGCAAAGCGCATGGCTGAGAAAAAGACGCATGGAAAAGCATGAATTTGACTCAGAGACGCGGCAGATCGTGCTCAATGTTTGTTCAGGGATTCCGCGTCGCGGAAGGCCAATAGACCTGTACGAAGTTTTGCCAAGGGAGCGAAAAAACCTGATGCCTTGGCTGAAGGGTCATCGGTGGTTGCAGGATAGCGAATCTTGTTTGGCGCTCGTGCAGCATTGCCCTAACGATACTGCGGTGCTCAGCGATTTAGGATGGGACGGTATATCGCAACGCTTGCGGTCGCGCCCGGGCTCCCGATTGGTGTCTGGGTTTTTGTTTCTCGCCGCGCTGCATGCGTGGCTGGACCTGATTATGGATCGGGTTGACGGAATGCTGTCTACTAATCGCTACGGATAAACGGCTGCATCCAGTGCCGGAAGGCGCAGGCCTTGCAGTCGTCCGAGAAAACTTCCCCGCAGTCGAGACACTTGGGCCGATCCACACAATCTTCGTAGCCTGTCCCTAAACAAGCCGGGCAGTCCTCGTGGTCCATGAACCGGGACCACCCAGACCCCTTGCACTCGGGGCAATCGACGCCGAAATCAACCTCGTCCATCTCTCCCTCCAGAATGAAATGACAGAAAACGAAAAAGCAACCCTTTCGCACTTTCTGTCACGGTTCCTGCGAACGACAGAAAACGAAAAAGCAACCCTTTTGCGCTTTCTGTCACGGTTCCTACGAATGATAGAAAACGAAAAAGCAACCCTTTTGCGCTTTCTATCACCTTCAATCAATGGCGCAGTTGGTGCAGTTGGGGGCATGAAAAGTCCACTGTTGGGGGGCCCCACTTCACCACACCTGTTTCTCGAAACGCCTACCCTCTCGGGCGTGACGTGGATAAACCCTGACGCTGCGCCTCGCCTGAGCAGAATTACCCCCAAATCTTGTTGGGCTCGCAGCCCAGATTAATTAACTGCTGGCGATACTTCTTGAGCATCGCCTTGGCCAGATGCTGTTGTGCCGGTGACCATGTCGGGCGAGATGCCAGACTGTGGCCGATCGATGTATCGATTGCGTTGAAGCCAGCAGCGTCGTCTCGGTTCGCGCCGTCACACACCCGGGCCAAAGCCTTGCAGCAAGACTGAAGCTCAGCAACGACCTTCTTGGGAAGCGCTTTCGGCTGAACTTTCTGCGCCACGCCTTCAGCAATCTCTTCGATTGAGACGGGATCGGTAACGACCACGTCGTCAAGCGCCTTGTCGAGCACGGCTTGCTTGCTGACCAGCGTCTCAGCAAGACGGGCGTCGATCGATCCGTCTACCACGATGTGCTGCACAAGCACGCTGGACTGCTGACCGATGCGGTGACAGCGATCTTCGGCTTGGCTGATGGCGCCGGGAACCCAATCCAGCTCAGCGAAAACGACATGGCTCGCGTGAGTCAGGGTGATGCCCACACCGGCTGCGCCGATGGTGCCGATGAACACGTCGGCTTCGCCGGCTTGGAATGCCTCCACAGAGGCCTGACGATCAGCGGCACCCATGTCGCCGGTGAGCGTGACCACGGTGCGGCCCGCAGCAGCAAGCGCGGAGCGGATCTTTTCGACCACGTCCTTGTGATGGGCCATGACGACGACCGGGTGGTCGATCTCGATCAGATGATCAACGACCGCATCAGATTTAGCCAGCGCCATCATGTGTCGCGCTTCGCTCATTTGCTCAAACGCGATGTCAGCACCCTCAGAGGTGTTTGCAACCGCGTCGCTCAGCCCGTCGAACTCGCGTGCCAGTTCTTCTTTGAAGCCCTTCTTGGGGAGCACGATGACCTGACGCTGCTTCTCAGGCAGCTCGGTCAGCACGTCAACTTTTTTCCGGCGAATCATGATTGACTGGCGGAGTTGGCGCTGCAGTTCGTCCAAATTCGAAGCGCCATCAAAATGCCATCCAAATCTATCTTGGTAAGCGCCGGCGAATTTGACGCCGAACTGGAAGAAGCTGCCGAAGGCTCGCGGCGCGAGGTAGTCGACAATGGGGTGCAGTTCGATGGGGCGGTTTGAAATCGGCGTGCCCGTGAGCATGATCTTGCGATCAGCTTTGATCGAGGTCGCGACTTTGGTCCGCTTCGCCTTGCCGTTTTTGCAGTAGTGCGCCTCGTCCATAATGACGAGGGACCATGTGCGGCTGAGCAGCGCGTCAGAGTGCTTGGAGAGCACGTCGTAGTTAATGATGACAACGTCGGGGTCGGCTGGGATTTGCTCGCCGCCGCCGTTGACGATAGCGATCTCGCGGTCAGCTACGAGCCATTTCTCCATCTCGTTGGCCCAGTTGATTTTGAGGCTGGCCGGGCAGACAACCAGCACCGTCTTGGGGTTGGTCACATTGACCACGCCGATCGCCTGAATTGTCTTGCCAAGGCCCATTTCGTCGCCGATCAGGGTCGCGGGACGGTTAGCCGCGTAAGCGATGCCGGCGCGCTGATAAGGGAGGTATTCCAAGCCAGCAGGCACGGGGATGTCCATGTCGCTGGACGTTGCCTGCGAGGCCTCGATGGAGGCGACATCGTCGCGATAACGGGTGACGACCCATGCGCCGCCGTCCTTGCGGACGCTGTAGCCTGCGGCCTTGACCGCAGTTTTGCGCTCGCGCCAGACCTGCCAGAACTCTTGGCTAGGTGCGGCCGTAGCGACCAACTGCCCTCGGGCATTTTTGGTCTCGGCGCTCCAGTTCAGTTCGATGTTCATTTTTCTTTTCCGGTTTAAGCGGGGGCGACATGCCCCCGACAAAAAGAATAGTAACTCATCCCGTGTCCATGTGCAACTACTTGCACCTAAATAGTTGCAAATAAATTACGCTGCCTCCTCGACCTGTGCGTCTTGAAGGTCGGCGATGAAATCCACCGCCGACTGCGCTTTGCTCGCCGCCTTGACGATCAAGCGTTTGTCGTTTTTCAGCGCCTCCAGCCAACCGTTCAGGTACTGCGCGTGATCCGGGCGCGGAGCGGAGCTAACGCCTAGCTCGACACATTGGTAAGCCGCAGCCAGCTCGGCGACCAGTTCCTCAAATGCGTAGCCGTGTTGGTTTTTGGCGGCGAGCCGATCCAGCCTCGACTTGTGTCCGGTCCAATGGCCCAGCTCGTGCAGCAGCGTGCTGTGGTAGGTCTCAGTCGCGGTGCTGGTCGCGGTCGCGTCGAAACCAGAACGCGGAGGCATCTGGATGCTGTCGGACGCGGGGCTGTAGAACGCCCGCCCGCCGTCTACCGTGCGGATGTCTGCGCCGGTGGCCGCGACCCAGTCGTTGACCGCATCGATCTGCACGGTCTCGTCTTGGCGATCCTCGGCCGGGGCGACAAATTGCTCAGCAAACTCGCCTTCGACTTGATCAGCGCGGAAGACCGAATAGCCGCGTAGCATCGGGATCGTGTCGGTTTTGGTCGGATCGAGCTTGTCTTTGACCTCGATGCGCTTGAAGAAAACGATGCCGGTCGCCTTCTCGCCCTTTTTGACTTGGCAGCCCTTGGTTGCCCACTGCTTGTAAGTCGCCCAGTGGCCGCCGCCGGCCATGAGGAGCAGCGCGACATTGATGCCGTTGTAGCGTTTCTTGGTCACCGGGTTGGTAGGCCAACCGCCGGCAGTGCCGCTCACCATCGGGTTGGTCCAGTTGCTGCCGTGCTCTTCCATGAGCGCGATGACCTGATCGGTGATCATCTGGTAGTGGTCTTTTTTTGCCTTTGCCATTGTTCTGTCTCTCCAGCAGAGAGGGACGTTGTGTCCCTCAACAAGACCTATTATCCAGATTCCGTGTCCATGTGCAACTACTTGCACACAAATAATTGCAAATAATCACAAAAGATTTTGTTGATTCTCGACCAGCCGGTTGCGGTCGTAGAGCCAGAACACCAACAGGTAGCGATCGCCGGACGCGACAGGTAGGCCGCGATGCAGATTCGGGAAGCTCGGAAAGATCAGCGCGTGCCCAGATGGCAGCGGCTTGAGCACCCCGTGCCCGTGAAACTCCGTGCCGCCACCCTTGTAGTCTCCCGTGTTGAGCGGGACAACAACGCTCACGTCTGCGCTCTCGTCGTGGTGCCACGCCCCCTCTACCTTCTCTGTGAGGTTGTAGTTCGCGATCTGAACTGACGCGATCTGCGCGCAATCCCGCTGGAACAGGCACCAGAAGATCGGGTTGAGGACGTTTTTCACAACAAAATACATCGACCGATACAGCTCTGGGACATTTTCTTTCAACACGATCTCGGGTATCTGGCGCAGCACGTCTTCGCCTCCGTTTGGCTGAAACCCGATTTCCTGTTCCATCGTCGCGATCTCTTCCACCAGCAGCTTGCAAAACTCTCGGCGGAACAGGGGTGCCCTCCAGATGCCGGGGA
>CEQK01072136.1_pt1 | contig 21222 bp, 12 predicted proteins | sample 531051 | NCBI WGS metagenome assembly CEQK01 (sample SAMEA2621229, study PRJEB7988) | marine metagenome | biome: marine biome (ENVO:00000447); feature: deep chlorophyll maximum layer (ENVO:xxxxxxxx); material: "saline water (ENVO:00002010), including plankton (ENVO:xxxxxxxx)" | depth 150 m
CTCTCGCCGACGACCGGCTTGTCGGAGATGACCCAGACATCGGCAACCGACCCGCCGCGCCTGAGAGAAACCGCGGAGGGATCTGCGTCGCTTGCCGCGATCCGCGCATAGCCGCCGGGCATGACCTGCCAACCCGAGGGCGTGCGCGCCATGAAGACGCGGATCGACATCGGGCGGGGCACGATCCTGCCCTCGCTCCAGACCGGGGTGGTGGACAAGGTGACGGCTTCCTGGCCGACCAATTGCGGGCCGGCGGCACTTAGCCAATCGGCAAGGCTCCCGGCGGATGCCGGGCGTACTTCGCCACCGAGGCTCGTTTCGCGATCCGGCTCAAGCGGCATATGCAGCGAATTGGCAGGCCCGATCATCAGCCGACCGGCATTGGCAAGCACGTGCTCGCGCTCGGCTTCGGAGCCGCACCACCAGGTGGCGATATTGGGAATGGCCAGCGGCTTTCCGGTCAGAACTTCGGACAGGCGTGGCAGGAAGGCCATGAAGGCGCGCGCTTCGAGAACGCCGGAGCCCAGCGCGTTGACCATGTGAACGGTGCCGGCGCGCAAGGCCGACAGCAGCCCGGGCGTTCCGAGCCGCGAGGTCTCGTCGAGCTCCATGGGATCGACCCAATTGGCATCGAGCCTGCGCCACAGCACCGAAACCGGCTGCGGGCCGGATATGGTACGCACCATCAACTGCCCGTCGATCACCGTCAGGTCTTCGCCTTCGAGAAGCGCCATGCCGAGATAGCGGGCGATATAGGCGTGCTCGAAATAGACATCGTTCATCGGACCCGGCGTGAGGATGCCGACACGGCTGTCTTCTTCCTTGCGCAAGCGGTTGAGCCCGTCGCGGAAAGCCTTGAAGAATGCGCTGACGCGGACAACGTTGGCATTGCGGTAGAAGCCCGCAAAGCTGTGCGTCGAGGCCATGCGGTTTTCCAGTGCGTAGCCCGAACCCGAAGGCGCCTGGGTGCGGTCGCCCAGAACCCACCATCCGCCGTCCGCGCCGCGTCCGATGTCGAAGGCGACGAAATGGAGATAGCGTCCGGAAGCTGGCTTCAGCCCGACCATGGGGCGGAGCCATTCGGGATTGCCGGCAACGAGCATTGCCGGCAGATGGCCGTCGCGTGTCAGCCTGTTGTCGCCGTAAAGATCGGCCAGCACCGTTTCCAGAAGATCGGCGCGTTGCTTGAGCCCGCTTTCGAGCTCAGTCCATTCATCCTGCGAAATGACAACGGGGACCGGGCTTAACGGCCAGTCTCGCTCCGAACGGTCGGCATCGCCATATTGGCGGTAGAAGACTCCTGCTTCACGCAGATAGCTCGCGCCGCGTGCGAACTGGGCATCAAGCTGCTCGGATGAGCGTGACGCGAGATGTCTGATCAGGTCTGCCCAGACCGGCCGGACCGAGCCGTTCGCGTCGAGAAGTTCGTCGGGTGCCCCGGGCATCGGCGCGTATCCCGAGAGGAAGTCGCCAATACCGTTTTCCGAGTGGGGCTTTGTCGTGATCATGTCAGACCATGGGTGGCCGCCGCAGATCGAGCGTCATCGGGAATTCCGGATGCGGGATCTCGTAGGGCGGGTTGTAACTCCCCGGGTTATGACCCCGTGGCTCGAAACGCGCAAGGCGGCGCGCTTCGGCTTCGTTACCGTTGACGGGGAAAGTGTCGTAATTCCGCCCTCCCGGATGGGCCACGTGATAGACGCAACCGCCGAGCGCACGGCCGGACCATGTGTCGTAGATATCGAAAGTCAGCGGCGCGTGAACCGGGATGACGGGATGCAGCGCCATGGCCGGCTCCCACGCCTTGTAGCGAACCGCACCGACGGACACGCCACTGGTGGATGTCGGCGTCAGCGGCATTTTACGACCGTTGCAGGTGACGACATAGCGCTCCGGATCGGCGGCTGCGAGGCGCACCTGAAGGCGTTCGACCGAACTGTCGGTGTAGCGCACCGTGCCGCCGATCGCGCCGGTTTCTCCCAGAACGTGCCAGGGCTCCAGCGCCTGGCGGAGTTCCAGCTGCGCGCCGTCATACTCGACCGATCCGCAGAAGGGGAAGCGGAACTCGGACTGCGCCTCATACCAGTCCGGCCTGACCGTGAAACCGTGATGATCGAGATCGTCGAGCACATCAAGGAAGTCCTCCCAGATGAAATGCGGCAGCATGAAGCGATCGGTGAGCGTGGTACCCCAGCGGGTGAACTTGCCCTTGATCGGGTTCTCCCACATCCGTGCAATCAGCGCCCGCATCAGCACCTGCTGAGCGAGGCTCATGCGGGGATCTGGCGGCATCTCGAAACCGCGAAACTCGACGAGGCCCAAACGGCCTGTCGGGCCGTCGGGCGAATAGAGCTTGTCGATACAGATTTCGGCGCGGTGGGTGTTGCCCGTCACATCGACCAGCAGGTTGCGCAGCAGACGGTCGACGAGCCAGGGCAACGGCGCGTCCCCCTCGCCCGGACGCGGGATCTGCGCGAGTGCTATCTCAAGCTCGTAGAGGCTGTCATGCCGTCCCTCGTCGATGCGCGGCGCCTGACTGGTCGGGCCGATGAACATGCCCGAGAACAGGTAGGACAAGCTCGGATGACGCTGCCAGTGCAGGATCAGACTGGCAAGCAGGTCCGGGCGCCTGAGGAACGGGCTGTCGAGCGGCGTGGCGCCACCGACGACCACGTGGTTGCCGCCGCCAGTTCCGGTATGGCGTCCGTCGATCATGAACTTGTCGGCACCGAGGCGGCACTGCCGGGCTTCCTCGTAAACGCCCTCCGTGATCGCCACGCATTCCTCCCAGCTCGCGGCCGGGTGAATGTTCACCTCGATCACGCCGGGATCGGGTGCGACGCGGATGACATTCATGCGCGGATCATGTGGCGGCTGGTAGCCCTCGATATGGACAGGCACACCGAGCGCCTTGGCCGACTCTTCGGCCGCAGCAACCAGTTCGAGGTAATCCTCCAACCGGACAACCGGCGGCATGAATACACAAAGCCGGCCATCACGCGGCTCGACGGAGATCGCGGTTCGCACCGCGCCGCCGAGTTCGCCGATCTCCTGCTGGACGATTTCCTGGCCGCCCTCGGAAGCGGTGAACCTCGCCACGTGCTGATCCGGGGTCGAGGGATGCGTTTCGTGCGGGTCCGTGGGCTTGAGTGCCTCGGGCTCGGGCAGATCGCCACGTGGTTCGGTGGGGTCCTGCGGGTTGATGAAGGGATAGGAGGCTTCGGGCACGTGCGGCAGCGATCCCAGCGGCAAGCGATAGCCGACGGGACTGTCGCCGGGCACCAGGAAAATCTTGCCGCGACGCAGGCTCCAGAGCTCGGATTGCCAGCCGCCCCTGGCCGCTTTGGACTGCCATTTCTGGATCGGCAGCACGAAGCCACTGGGTTTTGAAAGACCGCGCTCGAAGACCGTCGCCATGCGGTGACGTTCCTCGGCGTCCTCGATCTTCGAGTTTTCCGGCGTGACATTGTCGGGCAGCTTGCCTTCCTTGAGGATCCACTCGGCCGGGTCCTCATAGGCGGGCTGGACGTTTTCCTTCTCAACGCCCATGCGGGACGCGAATTCCTTGAGAAGCGCCTCGGCATTTTCGGGCGTCGCCTTCTCGTTCTTCGAATTTTCCTCGGCGATCAGCGACGGATCGGTCCAGATCGGCTTCGTGTCGCGGCGCCAGTAAAGCGAAAACGTCCAGCGCGGCAGGGTTTCGCCGGGATACCACTTGCCCTGGCCGTAATGGAGAAAGCCACCCGGCGCGAAACGGTCGCGCAGACGGCGGATCAGCTTGTCGGCGAGCTCGCGCTTTTGCGGACCGACGGCCGCGGTATTCCATTCGGCGCTCTCGAAATCGTCGATCGATACGAAGGTCGGCTCGCCGCCCATGGTCAGGCGGACGTCGCCGGCCTTGAGATGCTCATCGACCTTGCGGCCAAGTGCATTGAGATCGGACCAGGCTTCCTCGCTGAACGGCTTGGTGATGCGCGGATGCTCGGCAACACGCTGGACGCGCATGTCGAAATCGAAATCGACCTCGGCGTAGGATGCCATGCCGGAGATGGGTGCGGCGTTGCGATAATGCGGGGTGGCGGCAAGCGGAATGTGGCTTTCGCCGGTCAGCAGGCCCGAGGTCGGGTCGAGACCGATCCAGCCGGCGCCGGGCAGGAAGACTTCGCACCATGCATGAAGATCGGTGAAATCGTGATCGGTGCCGGACGGACCGTCGAGCGCTTCGAGATCCGGCTTGAGCTGGATGAGGTAGCCTGAAACGAACCGCGCGGCGAGGCCGAGATTGCGCAGGATCTGGACCAGCAGCCAGCTCGAATCCCGACATGACCCTTTTCCGGTAGTGAAGGTCTCCTCGGGCGACTGAACCCCCGGCTCCATGCGGATGACGTAACCGATCTCGTTTGCGAGACGGGCATTCAGCCCCACGACGAAATCAACCGTACGCTGGGTATCGCGCGGGACGGTGTCGAGAAAGGCCTGCAGCTTCGGTCCGACTGGCTCGGGCTTCATGTAGATCGACAGGTCGTCGAGCAATTCCTCGGGATAGTCGAAAGGCCATTCCTCCGCCCTCTCCTCAACGAAGAAATCGAACGGATTGTAGACCGTCATGTCGGCGACGAGGTCGACCTCGATCTTCAGTTCGCGCACGGGGTCGGGGAAAACGTATCGCGCCAGCCAGTTTCCGTAGGGATCCTGCTGGTAATTGACGAAGTGGTTGTCGGGCGTAACCTTCAACGAATGGGAGATGACCCGGGTCCGGCTGTGTGGCGCCGGACGCAGGCGAATGACCTGCGGGCCGAGGGTAACCGGACGATCGTATTTGTAGTGAGTGAGATGGTGAATACTTGCAAGTATGGCCATATAGGCGTCCGCACTCCTGAAACAAAAAATGGTTCGTCTTCGTCAACACCTAGGCGAAGAAGCACCAATTCAAAGTGTTACAGGGACGGAAATTGGTCAAGGACGATCAGACGGAATAAGTGCGGACCTCCACCGGAGGCCCATGACGACGCCTGCCCAAACGAAAAACGCCGCCCTTGCGGACGGCGTTTGCAAAACTTTTTCGGGAAAAGGATCAGGCGGCGAGCTGACCGATTTCTTCCAGCACCGAATCCAGATCGAGATGCGAGATCATCTGGTTTTCCTGCGAGATGATAGCGGACGTCATGGCCTGGACGGAATTGCCACCGACTTCCGGAACAACCTGCATCTGCTCGGTATCGACGGTGATCATGTCAGAGACATATTCGACGAGGAGGCCGACGAGCTGGTTACGCACATCGGCGACGATGATCGCGGAGCGTTCGGTCGGCTCGATCGGCTCGAGGCCGAGGCGGACCGCCATGTCGATGACCGGGATCACCGAACCGCGAAGATTGATCACGCCAAGCACGTGCGCCGGCGAATGAGCAAGAGGTGTGACAGGCGCCCAGCCACGGATTTCGCGCACGGACATGATGTTGACACTGAAGACCTGGTCGCCGAGATGAAAGGAAATGATCTCGAGGCCGTCGCCCTTGGAAGAATTCTGGTTGAAGCTCATCGCATTCCCCGGTTCGCTCGCGGGACTGGGAGGACGCTGTCTAGAAGCGCGTTGCCGCCACATGCCCAAATCTGTGTTGAACACCCCAGCTGCCGGCAAACGAAGACCGGAAGCACCCCATGTGTGCGGGCCGATAGGTGACCCTCGAGAACTGGCGTCATGCCGGGCGCATGGCCCTGTCCTCGCCCTATAGAACACAGAGGAAGTTAACAGAGATGTAAACGGCAAAAGGCGAGTTTTTGGGGAGCATCATCCAGCCTCGCCCGCACCATCACATCGCCGCATTGAGGCGCATTACATAAAGTTTAGTTGAGACCCCGCTGATTAGGCAGCAAAGTGGTTGTCAGCTATATGCGTATTTTTACCTGCCCCTCACCTCGGGCTGCATCACCTCGGAAAGCGAAGCATGAAATTCTGGAAACAGCTGCTGGCCTCGATCGTCGTCCTGGCCATCGCCCTTTTCCTCTGGGTCGAGTTTGACCCGAACGCCGGCGCCACCCTCGCCGGTCTGGGCCTGCCGGTTCCCCAGTTCATGCTCGCCGAGGCGGGCGGCGATGCCGGTCGGGCAGGTGGCGGACGCGGCGGCTTCGGTGGGCGTGGCGGATCCAAGGCCATGGTCGAGCCGGCCGAAACCGGAGTCATCAATGATCGTTTCTCAGCCATCGGTACCGGCTTCCCTATCCGCACCGTTTCTGTGCAGCCGCAGGTCTCAGGTCAAGTTGCCAGCATCGAGGTTCGCTCCGGCGCGGTCGTCGAAGCGGGTGACGTCCTGGTTAAGCTCGATTCCTCGGAGGAGGAAATTGCGCTCGATGTGGCGAATGTCACGCTCAAGAGCGCCGAGGACAAGATGGCCCGGACCGAGAACCTGCTCAAACAGCGCACCATCAGCTCGGTGGAGGCGGACGACGCCCGCACAGCATTGGAAAACGCCCGGCTCGCGCAGCGGCAGGCGGAACTCAATCTCGAGCGGCGGACAGTAGCCGCCCCGATCGGCGGCGTGATCGGCATCCTCAACGTCAACCGCGGCGACTTCGTCACCAACCAGACGGTGATCTCAACCATCGATGACCGCGAGCACATTCTCATCGACTTCTACGTCCCGGAACGTCTTGTGGGCGCCATCGAGATCGGCACGCCTGTGGTTGCAACCTCCGTGGCCCGGCCCGGGGAAAATTTTCAAGGTGAGGTCTTTGCGCTGGACAATCGGCTCGACGAAGACAGCCGGACGCTGCGGGTCCGCGCCGACATTCCCAACGTCAATGACAAACTTCGTGCGGGCATGTCGTTCCAGATCCGCATGAACTTTTCCGGGGAAACCTATCCGAGCGTCGATCCGCTTGCCATCCAGTGGGATTCCAATGGTTCCTATGTCTGGCGCGTGAGCGACGGCAAGGCCGAGCGCGTCGATGTCGCCATCATCCAGCGTAATCCCGAATCCGTGCTGGTCGAAGCGGCGATTGAAACCGGTGACCTGATCGTCACCGAAGGGGTACAGAATGTGCGTGCCGGCGGCAGCGTCGAAATCGTCGGTCCCAACGCGCCGGCGGCCGATGATGCCGACGGAGAAGGCGCGGAAAGCGTCAAGAACAAGAAAGTCAGCGAGCCCGGCGTACAGACCGAAGCGGAGGCCGGCTGATGGCGGAGAACGAAAAGCAGCCTTCGAGCGATCCCAACGCGCATGCAGGCAAAGGCGGTCTCTTCGTTCGCCGTCCGGTTCTCGCGATCGTGTTCAGCCTTCTGATCGTGGTCGCAGGCATTGCCGGCATCCTGGGCGGCGAGATCCGCGAACTGCCGGATGTCGACCGGCCGGTGATCTCGATCTCGACCAACTATACCGGCGCCGCCCCCGAGACGATCGACCGTGAAGTGACCTCCATTATCGAGGGTGGCGTCGCACGTGTCTCCGGTGTAACCGACATTTCCTCCTCCTCCTCCTTCGGACGCAGCCGCGTAACGGTGGAGTTCTCCGACAGCACCGATCTCTCGGCGGCGGCCGCCGATGTCCGTGACGCGATCGGTCGTGTGACGCGCAATCTCCCGGATGACGCCGACGATCCTCAGATCGTCAAGGCGGACGCCAACGCCCAACCGGTGATGCGCCTTGCCGTCACATCCGAAACGATGAGCGTTCAGGACATGACCGTGCTGGTCGAGGATGAGGTGGTCGACCGCATTGCCTCGGTTCCCGGCGTGGCGGATGTCCAGGTCTATGGCGACCGGGAAAAGATCTTCCGCATCGACATCGACCAGACGCGCCTTGCGGCCCTCGGCCTGACTGTCGGAAACCTCAAGACCACGCTCAACAATGTCGCCTATGACGTGCCTGCCGGTACGCTGACGGCAACCACCCAGGATATCGTCGTCCGTGCCACCGCCGATGTGACCACGCCCGAGGAGTTCGAGGCGCTTTACCTCAACGACCGCGTTCGCATAGGCGATGTTGCCAACGTGACGCTCGGACCCGACCCCGGTGATTCCACTCTGCGTGCCAATGGCAAGACCGGCATTGGGCTCGGCATCATCAGACAGGCAAAGTCCAATACGCTCGAAATCTCGCAAGGTGTGCGTCAGGCCGCCGCCGATCTCCAGCAAATCCTGCCGGACGGCGTCGATATTCGCGTCACCGGTGATGACGCGACCTTCATCTCCGGCGCAATCGACGAGGTGGTCCGTTCGCTGCTGATCGCGACCGGTGTGGTGGTCCTGATCATCTTCATCTTCCTGCTAGACTGGCGGGCGACCATCATTCCGGCGGTGACGCTGCCTGTGGCGCTGATCGGTACCTTTGCCGCGATCTACCTGATGGGTTTCTCGATCAACATCCTCACCCTGCTAGCATTGGTGCTGGCGACCGGCATGGTGGTGGATGACGCGATCGTGGTGCTCGAGAACATCGTGCGAAAGCGCAACGAGGGGCTCGGCATTCGCGCGGCTGCCGTTATCGGCACGAGCGAGGTGTTTTTCGCCGTCATTGCCACCACCGCCACGCTCGCCGCGGTCTTCATTCCGCTCTCCTTCCTGCCGGGCCAGGCAGGAAGCCTCTTCCAGGAATTCGGCTTCGTGCTGGCCTTCTCGGTTCTGCTCTCGAGCTTCGTGGCGCTGACGCTCTGCCCTATGCTTGCCTCCAGGATCATCAAGGCCAAGCCGCAGCGCGAAGACGGAGCGGAGGAAAAGCAAGGGGCATTCGGCCGTTTCGGAAACCTGCTTTCGGAAACCTATCGGCGGCTTTTGCACATGGCGCTCGATTTTCCGGTCGTTGTGGTGCTCATCGCCGTTCTGGTCTGCGGCACGGCGTTTGCCCTTCTCTCATCCGTGCCACAGGAACTCACCCCGCGCGAAGACCGCGCCGTGGCGCTGATGAGCATTTCCGCACCGCAAGGCGTGAGCCTCGAATATACCTCGGCGCGCATGCGTGAACTCGAAACGCTGCTGCAGCCGTTGCGTGACAGCGGCGAGATCCAGAACATGTTCGCCATGGGCGGACGCGGCGGCAGTGCCAACTCCGGCTTCATGGTGCTCACCCTCGCGCCGTGGGACGAGCGTAGCCGGACGCAGGCCGAGATTTCAGCCGACATCAATGCGGCAGCCGCCACCATTCCCGGGATCCGTGCCTTCGCCTTCCAACCCAACAGTCTCGGCATTCGCGGCGCGGGCCAGGGCCTGCAATTCGCCTTTGTGGGCAACAGCTATCAGAAGCTCGGCGACGCCGCGCAGAAGATGGTCGAGAAGCTGGAGAACGATCCGCGCTTCGAGCAGGTGCGCATGTCCTACGAGACCACCCAGCCACAGCTTGCCGTTTCCATCGATCGCGAGCGCGCCAACGATCTCGGCATCGATATCAACGGTCTGGCGGAAGCCATGCAGGCGCTGCTCGACGGCAGCGAGGTGACGGAAGTCTTCATCCAGGATCGCTCCTACCCGGTGAAGCTGATCTCGACGACGTCTCCGATCAACGATCCGACCGATCTCGAGAGCATCTATCTCAAGGCCAGCGACGACCGAATGGTACCGATGTCGACGATTGCGACGCTGACCGAAAAGGCGGTCTCGCCGTCTCTCAACCGCGAAGAGCAGCTCCGTTCCGTCTCGATAACGACCGGACTGACCCAGCAAATCGCTCTGGGCGACGCCTATAACGAAGTCGTTCGGATGGCCGAACCGCTTTTGCCGCCCGGATCACGGGTTATTCCGCTTGCCGAGGCCGCGACGCTCGACCAGTCCTCTCAGGACATGATGCTGACTTTCGCCATCGCCATCATCGTGGTGCTACTGGTGCTGGCTGCGCAGTTTGAGAGTTTCATTTCGGCGCTTATCATCATGGCGACGGTCCCGATCGGCCTCGCTTGCGCGGTCTTCGCCATCCTTCTCACCGGCGGCACGCTGAACGTCTACAGCCAGATCGGCCTCGTGCTTCTGGTGGGCGTGATGGCGAAAAACGGCATCCTGATCGTGGAATTCGCCAACCAGCTCCGCAATACCGGCCTCTCGGTCCGCGAGGCTGTGGAGGAAGCATCGCTGATCCGGCTGCGGCCCGTGATGATGACGATGGTTTCGACGGTGCTCGGTGCGCTGCCGCTCGTCTTCGCCTTCGGAGCGGGCGCTGAAGCCCGTACCGCGCTTGGCTGGGTCATTGTCGGCGGACTGGGACTGGCAACGGCCGCAACGCTGTTCGTCACGCCGGTCGCCTATCTGGCGCTCGCGCGGTTCTCGAAGCCGACGGTGGAAGAGGAAGAGCGGCTGAAGCGCGAACTCGACGCGGCAGCCGGCCACGGCGTGTGATCAGGTCAGGGGTCAGGCGGGGCCGGACTTTGGAACGGGTCTGGTACCGCCCAGCCTTGCCAGCACTTCGCCCGGAATGGCGTAGAAGCGGATCGCCTGACGGTGATCGCGTACGCCGCAGGCCTCCCGCTGAATGAAGTAGCGCCAGACGGCATCGCTGGCATCCCACAGACACTCGTCGCGCTCCGGCGTACCGGGCATGGTCTCGTTGAGACGGGCAATCGTCTCTTCGACATCGCGGCCAGCCTTGCCGAGGGAATAGGCCTGCTCCTCGGATGCCTGTACCTCGATCGGCGCGATGCCCGAGACTTCCTCGAACTTGCGGATCATGTCGTGAGAGAGTTCGATGGGCATCGTGCTTCCCGCGTTTGATCGTTTCCCGGTACGTCTTTCCTTAGCGCCGCGCGCGATAGCCTAGCACAGCTCCGCCCAGGGCCACCACGGTGAATGCGATTACCGAATAGATGAGTGCGGTGCGCAGGGCTTCGATGAAAACCGTGTGCGGCGAACCGGCTGCCTCGCCGCCGAAATGACTGAAGAATATCTGCCCCATGACGGCTACCCCCAAAGCGGCGCCCGCCTGCTGAAAGGATTGCAGGCTTCCCGATGCAGAGCCAGCATCGCGCCCCTCGACGTCTGACAGAACGGTCTGGAAGAGTGCCGGGATGGTGGTGCCCAGACCAATCCCGGCCGTGAACAGCGGCGCGATGAAGTGCCAGCCGATAATGTGATCGGCAAGCGAGCCCACGACAACGCGCAATCCCACCATGGCGAAGACCAGGAGTAGTGCGCCCGTGATCAACCGCTGCACCATGAAACGGCTGCCGAGCCTGTTGGCTATGAGCGAAGCTGTCAGAACACCGACGGAGAACGGCATGGTGGTGAGTCCGGACTGAAGCGGCGTGAGGCCGAAGCCGATCTGCAGGAACACCGCCAGCACCAGAAACAGGCCTGGGATGGAAGAGAACAGCAGCGTGGTCAGAAGCGCGCCGCTCAGAAACTGGCGATTTTCGAGCACGCTCGCAGGCATCAGCTGCGGCTTGTCTTCGCGGGCTCTCGCCTTCTGCCAGCGATGGAACGCGAACCCCATCGGAACGCTCGCGGCCAGCATGGCAAAGATCCAGACCGGCCAGCCGAAATTGCGCCCCTCCACCAGCGGAAAGACCAAAAGCAGCATTGTCGCAATCGCCAGGATAATGCCGCCGATATCGAAGCCGACATCCGGATTCACCCGGCCCTTGGGGATGTATTTGAGCCCGGCAGCTATGGCGATGATACCGATTGGGATGTTGACCAGGAAAATCGGACGCCAATCGAGCCCGAAAATATCCGCGCCGATCAGGAAACCGCCAAGCACCGGCCCAGTCACGGTTGCCAGGCCCGCCGTCAGGCCGAAAAGCGAGAACGCGGTGCCGCGCTCGTGCGGCGGAAAAATCACCTGCGCAATCGCCAGCGTCTGCGGCGTCATCAAGGCTGCAGTGAGGCCCTGGACGGCGCGCGCGGCAATCAGCATCTCGATATTCGGAGCGATGCCGCAGATCGCGGAGGCGATCGTAAAGCCCGCAACACCTGCCAGAAATACGTTCTTCCGTCCCATCAGGTCGCCGAGCCGGCCGAAGGGCAAAAGACCGATGCAGAAGGACAAAATATAAGCCGCGGCAACCCATTCGATGCCTGAATCCGTTGCACCCAGGTCACGTTGCAGGCTCGGCAAGGCCACATTGACGATGGTGACGTCGATGAGGTTCATGAAGCCCGCAATCAGCATCACGGTCATGGCCACCCAGCGGCCTTCATAAAGCGGCGCGGCGGCCGATTGCCCCTTTTCGGAAGGGGGGACGATCTGATCTGACATGAAAGGTTTCCGGTGACAGGCCCGAAGCGGCTCCGACGGACATAGGCCTCCATCGGCAAGCCGGCAAGTTCGGCGCGGCACTTCACCTTCCGCTTCAAGCCGATTAAGACAGCCGGATGGCATTGAACTGGGACGACATAAGGGTTTTTCTGGCGGTGGCGCGATCGGGGCAGATCCTGGCCGCGGCACGGCGGCTGGGACTCAATCATGCGACCGCGGCGCGGCGGATCACCGCGCTTGAGACGGCGCTCGACAGCCAGCTCATCATCCGCCGCACCAATGGCTGCGTGCTGACCGGCGAAGGCGAAGCCTTTCTCGCCCATGCCGAGCGTATGGAAGCCGAGATGCTGTCCGCTCAATCAAGCCTCGGGCGGACCGACAGTGCGATATCCGGCACAGTGCGAATCGGGGCTCCGGACGGTTTCGGCGTCTATTTTCTTGCCGCCCGGCTCGGCGAGCTCACTGCCAGGCACCCGGACCTCAAACTTCAACTGGTACCGGTGCCGCGCTCTTTTTCGCTACCGCAACGCGAAGCCGATATCGCGATCACCGTCGAACGTCCGGCTGCCGGCCGTCTGGTCTCGAAAAAGCTGGTGGACTATTCGCTCTCGCTCTATGCCTCGCGGGAATATCTCGCTAAAATGGGCGAGCCGAAGGAGGCCGAGGATCTGCGCAATCACCGGCTGATCAGCTATGTCGAAGATCTGATCTTCTCGCCATCGCTGCAGTTCACCCGCGAGATCCTGCGCAACTGGTCGGCGCATTACGAGATATCCAGCGCCATCGGACAGACGCGCGCGGTACGCGCCGGCGCCGGCATTGCCGTGCTCCACGACTATATCGCCGCCGACTATCCCGATCTGGTGAACGTGCTGCCTGAGCTTCGGATCGAGCGCGGCTATTACATCGTCTTCCACGAGGCTGCGCGCGATCTCGCACGGCTCAGAACCGTAGCCGACTTCATTGCCAAGGCAACGGCGGAAGAACGTCCGCGCTTTCTCCCCGACACTGAGACCGCGACCTAGCAATTCCCAAAACGAAAACACCCGTCCGGCTGAGCCGAACGGGTGCTTCTATTCGTCGCCCGAGACTTGGGGTCAGGGTGGGAGGGGACAACCTGACGCGCTCAAGGGCGGCGCTTTCCGGGACCTGGAGGGGGAGAGAAATCCCGGCGTTGAACTAGATATGGTATTGAGATTTGGCCCCTTCAAGGCAGCACGTCATTTTTTTAGAAACGCGCGCGTTTTGCAATGCGCTTGCTGTATGCGGGACTTCTGCCTTGCCCCTTTTGGCTTGGCGCTGTTGCACCATATGGTGGGGTCAGGAGGACAGTTTTGACAGATACGAATTCCGCCACCTCCGGCCCGAGTGCGGCTTACACAGCCGATGTGCGCCATACACGCCTTGGCCCGGACTTTTATGACCCGGTAAAAGCCGCCGATTTTCCCCGGATCGATCTGAGGTTCCGCAATGATCGGGCAGCCGCCGAGGTCGGGCTCGACGGGCTGAGCGACGAGGAATGGCTCAAACACTTCGGCCGCTTCAAGCCGCTGCCCGACAATCTGCCCCAGCCGCTTGCTCTCAGATATCACGGGCACCAGTTCCGGGTGTATAATCCCGATATCGGTGACGGACGTGGCTTCCTGTTTGCGCAGATGCGCGATCGCGCCGGCCGACTGATGGATCTCGGCACGAAGGGATCCGGCACGACGCCGTGGTCACGCAGCGGTGACGGACGGCTGACACTCAAGGGTGGGGTTCGCGAGGTGCTCGCCACGGAAATGCTGGAAGCGCTCGGGGTGCATACATCGCGTTCACTCAGCCTCGTCGAAACAGGCGAAAGCCTGATGCGCGGAGACGAGCCCTCTCCTACGCGATCGAGCGTGCTGGTGCGGCTCAATCACAGCCATGTGCGGATAGGCAGCTTCCAGCGGCTCCTCTATCTCGAGGATCATGACAACATCCGGAAACTGCTCGATTACTCGATCGCTGAATATTGGCCGAATGCGAAGGGGCCGGCTGATTTTCTCGGTCACGTTGTCGAAGCCGTCGCGAAGCTCGGAGCGCAATGGTTTGCGGCCGGCTTCGTCCATGGTGTGCTCAACACCGACAACATCACCATCACCGGCGAGAGTTTCGATTACGGGCCGTGGCGTTTTCTGCCCGAGCTCGATCCGAATTTCACCGCAGCCTACTTCGATCATCAGGGGCTCTACGCCTTCGGCCGTCAGCCGGATGCGCTTTACTGGAACCTCGCACGGCTCGGCGAATGCCTGATACCGCTGGTCGATGTATCGGAATTACAGCCTGTCCTCGAAACATTCCCGAAAAAGTTCGACGAGGCGCTGGCTGACAGTACGCTTGGCCGGCTCGGCTTGAAGCGGGATCGGGAGAAGGGCGAGCGCGATCATCGGCTCACCGCGCTGTTCTATTCAGCGCTGCGCGACAGCCGGGCGCCCTTCGAGCAAGCCTTTCTCGACATGGCCTGCGGCGCGAACGAAGACCGCCTTGCCGAAAGCCCGCAATCCAACGCCTACGATACCGATGCATGGCGCATGGTCGTTGCGGCATTGAGAGATCGCGAGTTGACCAAAGGCGCGGAGAACGCGCTGAAAGCAGGCTCGTTGCCTGTCCGGGCTCAAAGCATGCTGATCGATGAAGTGGAAGACATCTGGAAGGACATCGCGGAGGACGATGACTGGACCGCGTTCCATGCCAAGATCGAAGCGGTGAGAGGTTATGGCCGGGAACTCCGACAGCTCCCGGCCACAAGCAGCGAAGTTTAGTCGATCCAGCCGTTGCGCAAGGCAGAGGCCACGGTTTGCGTTCTGTTCACGGTGCCGCTCTTGCGCGTGGCATTGTTGAGGTAATGGTTGACCGTGTGTTCGGAGAGATTGAGGATCTTTGCAATCTCCACGCTTGTCTTGCCCGCCGCCGTCCAGACAACACATTCGAGTTCGCGCTCAGTCAAGGGTGATGCCTGAGGCTTGTCTTGCGCGGACACCATCGTCAACCGGTCTTTTGCCTTCGACGAGAGGAGTGCCAATTCTGCCAGCTCGAAAGCCTTCAAGGGTGGCCGGTTGCCCAGATAGGAAATCACGGCCTCGCCCGCGCCCGGCGTGAAAACCGGTACGATCAGCCAGGTCGAGAGATCGAACTCCGAAAGGATCTGCTCCACCCGATCGAATTTGCGGCTATCGCCCCTTTCGCGTTCACCGAACCGCACCTCGAAGGGCGCTCCGGTTGCACGAATGGCTGCAACCACAGGGTTTGATTCCGAATTGTCGAAACCGTCCTGCCGCTTTATCAAATCTGACGGGGCAGAGGTGATAATAACCGTCTCCGACAAGCGAAACTGGCCATCTCTCGGCATTGAATTGACCGAGAAATAGCGGAACCCGTAACTTTGCGTTACTTCACGCAGGCACCGGAAAACATCGAATTGGGAAGTGCAGGCACTGAGTTGCTGCAACAGCAGATCTGCGCGATCTGCCTCGACAGTCATTTGTTCCATTCTTTTTTCCTGAAGGACGCGACGGCTCCATTCAGGCCCCTGTTTGTTGCCTCTAAAGTTCCGCCGCAGGCATAAAGTAACACATCTGTTTTCAGAGTGCGAGAAGGATCACACATTCTTGATGCATATTTTTTAATGATTCTAAAGAGGGTAACGAAACCATTGCCGAGAGAAGAAATACAATCAGGCCGAGTATGTGTTTTCGCTAAATATTTCAGTTGTATCCACCTAAGCGCGACCTAGTATGGAACATGAGAAATGCAGAACTCTGGGAGGGAATAATGCACGGTCTCATGCAGGAATGGCCACTTCTGGCCCACACCATATTGGATCATGCTTCACGCATGCACGGCAAACGTGAAGTCATTTCCAGGTCCGTCGAAGGTCCGATTCACCGAATCACTTACGCTGATTTGCGAACACGCTCCCTGAAGCTTTCTCAGCGTCTCGCCGCCGACGGCGTGAAACTCGGCGACCGCGTTGCCACTATGGCGTGGAATACCTGGAGGCATCTGGAAAGCTGGTATGGCATTCTGGGTGTCGGGGCGATCTACCACACGCTCAATCCGCGCCTGTTCCCCGAACAGATCGCCTGGATCATGAACGACGCCGAAGACAAGATGCTCTTCGTCGACCTGACCTTCGTAAAACTCGCCGAGGCCCTGGCGCCGCAGGTGCCGTCGCTCGAACGCGTCGTCATCCTGACGGACGATGCGCATATGCCCGAGACATCGCTTCCCGGCGCGGTCTCCTACGAAAGCTACATCGCGGAGGCGGACGGCGACTTCGAATGGTTGCGCTTCGAGGAGAATACGGCTGCAGGCATGTGCTACACGTCGGGTACGACCGGTGACCCGAAGGGTGTGCTTTATTCCCACCGCTCCAATGCGCTTCACGCGATGATGGCCCTGCAGCCGGACATGATGAATATCGGCTCGGCCGACCGCTTCATGCCGGTGGTGCCGCTGTTTCACGCCAATGGCTGGGCAACGGCTTTCGCGGTCCCCATGGCGGGAGCGACCATGGTGATGCCTGGCGCGGGCATGGACGGCAAATCCGTCTACGAGATGCTGACAAGCGAGAGGGTGACAATCACCGCCGCGGTTCCCACCGTGTGGCTGATGCTGCTCCAATACATGGAGGAGAACGACTGCAAGCTGCCAGACCTTCACCATGTGATCATTGGAGGCGCCGCCTGCCCCGAGGCGGTTATCCGCAAGTTCCAGAACAATTACGGCGTGGAAGTCATCCATGCCTGGGGCATGACCGAGATGAGCCCGCTCGGCACGCTATGCTCGATGAAACCGGAATATGCCGGCCTTGAGGGCGACGACAAGATCGCAATCCAGAAGAAGCAGGGTCATGCGCCCTACTCCGTCGAAATGAAGATCACCGACGACGACAACAAAGAACTGCCCTGGGACGGCTCGACCTTCGGGCGCTTGAAGGTCCGCGGTCCGGCGGTCTCCAGCTCCTACTACAAGGACAGGGGTAAAGAGCAGTTTGACGAGGACCGCTGGTTCGACACGGGCGACGTCGCCCATATCGACGAGCACGGCTACATGCAGATTACCGATCGTTCCAAGGACGTCATCAAGTCGGGCGGAGAATGGATTTCATCGATCGACATCGAGAACCTGGCCGTCGGGCATCCCGATGTGGCGGAAGCCGCGGTGATCGGGGTCAACCATCCCAAATGGTCCGAACGACCGTTGCTGATCATTGTCCTCAAATCCGGACGCTCCGCAACGAAAGAGGACATCCTCGCGTTTCTGGAAGGCAAGATCGCCAAGTGGTGGATGCCGGACGATGTCGTCTTCACAGATGAAATTCCGCATACTGCGACCGGAAAGATCAAGAAGACCATATTGCGCGACACATTCGGCGACTACGAATTGCCGACGGCTGGTACAGGTTAAGGCATCTCGCGCCTCCGCCGGCAAGCAGAAGGAAGAGGCAACTGAGCACGGTACCGAGAGTGGCGGCGGTCGATTGGGGAACCAAGAGGTTCCGCCTTTGGCTCATGGGCAATGACGGCGGCGTGCTTGCAAGCACCGCGAATGAGGACGGCATTGCCGTGGCGCGTGAGGCCGGTTTCCATGCGATACTCGAAGAGCATCTTGCCAGGCTCGACGCGCCGTCGGATCTTCCTGTCGTCATTTGCGGGATGGCCGGTTCGCGGCAAGGCTGGAAAGAGTGCGGGTACCTCGAGGTGCCGGCGGAACTCGACGATCTCTGGAAACACGTGGCGGGGGTGAACGGCCTCAATCGCCCCGTTACCATCCTGCCCGGCATTTCGCAGGCGCCGGGACAGTCGAGCGACGTGATGCGGGGCGAGGAGACCAAACTCTTCGGGGCCAGCATGGAAGGTCATGGCGCCCACACCTACTGCATTCCCGGACAGCATTCGAAATGGGCACTGATGGCCAAGAGCCAGGTACAGGGATTTCGCACCTTCATGACCGGCGAAATGATCGATGTGTTGAGCCGCCAGACCATCCTGCAGCATTCGCTAGAAGGGGCTGCCGAAGTGGAAGCGGGCGATCCTGCCTTCTCGACCGGCGTGCGTGACGGATGGCTGAACGCCGACAAGCTGACCAGCACCCTGTTCTCCATCCGGGCGGGCGACCTTCTGGAACACCGCAGTCCCGACGAGAACTTGGCGCGACTTACAGGACTTATGATCGGTGCGGAACTTGCCGGCGCAGAGCCCGGCAGCGATGGCGTGGCGCTGGTGGCATCGGGACAGCTGGCGCAGCTCTACCAGTCAGCCTTCGCGACCTGCGGCATCGAGGTGAGACTGATTGATGCCGAGATCGCCGTACAGAGAGGTTTGTTCGAGGTGTGGCGCGCACTGATCAGCGCCGACAACACTCACGCGCGTAGTTCGCGCTCCTGACGAGACTGTGCTTCCCGCTCAGACTTGATAAGCGCATAGGTGGTTTCGGAATTGACTGCCTTGCCGAAAAGGTATCCCTGACCGGCACGGCACCCGAGTTCAAGCAGCTTGGCAGCCTGTTCAGGCGTTTCGATACCTTCCGCTATCACCTTGAGATCAAGACCATCGCACATGGCGAGTATTGCCTTGACGATCGTTTCCGACGAACGATCGACGGTGATCTCGTTGACGAAGGACCGGTCGATCTTGACCTTGTCGAAGGCAAAATCACGGAGCCTTCCGAGGCTGGACTGCCCGGTACCGAAGTCGTCGAGAGAAATGCGTATGCCGAAAGAGCGCAGTTCGTTGACCACCTCGCCGGCCGTTTCAGGGTCGCTCATCATCGCCGTCTCGGTGATTTCGAGTTCGAGGCGACGCGGGTCCAGTCCGACCGAAGACAGAATGGCCATGACGTTGTGACAGGTCGCAGGGTCGGTCAACTGTATCGATGACAGGTTGAACGACAGAAACAAATGGGAAGGCCAGTTCTTGGCCGTCTCGGCGGCTTTGCGCAGAAGCGTGTCTGTGAGGGAGTCGATGAAACCGCGCTCTTCGGCAAGCGGAATGAAGAGGCCGGGCGAGATGAAGCCGAGATCGCGATCGGTCCAGCGGGCGAGCGCCTCGAACCCCAGAAGGGCACCATCGGCGATATTGATGATCGGCTGGAAATTGACAGCCACTTCATCGGCGATGATCGCGCGGCGCAGAGCCTGTTCGACCTCCGTCGACCGACGCATTTCCTCGGCGATTTCCTCGGAATAGACGGTGATCTGGCTGCGACCGCGGCGCTTAGAGCGGTAGAGCGCGGTATCGGCGCTCTTCATGAGTTCGGCGAACTGCTCACCAGCGAAGGGATAGATGGCGAAACCGAAGGAGGCCGAGAGGCGGACGTTTCGATCACCCAGATCGTAAGGCGCCGACAACACTTCCTTGAACATGCGGCCGATTTTCTCTGCGCCCTTCTTTTCGAAGATCAGCGGCAGAATGAACGCGAACTCGTCGGAATCGATACGCGCCACAAAACCTCCGTCCGGGAGGCAGGCGCGCAGTCGATGGGCGATCTGGCAGAGAATTTCATCACCGGCGGCGTGACCGAACAGATCGTTGATGGGCTTGAAGCCATCGACATTGGCGATGCCAACGGTGAACGGTGCCGGGTCATCGGCACGTTCAGCCGCAAGCTTGCGAACCTTGTCCATCAACCGCCGCCGATTGCCGAGCCCCGTCAGCGGGTCGGTCAAGGCTACGATATTGGGGTCCGCAATCTCAGCCTGACCTAACTCGAGCTGTTCTTTCATGGCTACGTTTGCCACCTGCATTCACAATCGCCGATTTTAGTAAAATGCAATAGATTCCTTAACTTTGTCCTATCGCAAGGTTCGGCGATCAGGCCGGAAGGAACCGGCCGGGTGCACTCATTCCGTCTGTCAGGCGACCTGCTGGCCAGGCTTGGTCGGCACCCACAGATTGATGGCAGCCTCGAGCTTTTCCGGGCTGACGGGCTTGGTCAGATAGTCGTCCATCCCGGCCGCATAGCAAGCGTCTGCGTCACCGGCCATGGCATGAGCTGTGACTGCGAGGATCGGCACATGATGATCGCTGGATCCCGCCTTTTCGTGCGCGCGGATCCGGCGGGAGGCTTCGTGTCCGTTCATTACCGGCATCGAAATATCCATCAGGATGAGATCGGGCTTCATTTCGAGCCAGGCTTCGACCGCTTCCTCGCCATTCGACACGATATGATAATCAACGCCGATACTGGTCAGGATCTGCTCGAAAACGATCTGGTTCACGTCGTTGTCCTCGGCGACGAGAATGCGAACCTTGTTGTTTGTCGGCGATAGTGGCGCAGCCGCCGAGAGGGGAGCAGGCGCGGGAACGGCTGGCTCATCGCTCTGTTTCGAAACAATGGTGCCATCGACTTCTTCTTCCGGCACGTCCTCATCCAGAACCGGCTCGTCATGCAGCGGCGGCACCTGAATGACGGGGCGCAGCTCTCGCGCCGCATCGTTTCGTTGTTCTGGGACTGAACCGGGCGCGTCTATTTCGCCATGCTTCTGCTCGGAGACGCTCCCTGTTTCCGTATCAGAGGGCCGTTGAGCCTCGGCGGTGCGGCGGGCGATGTCTCGCGAGACACGCTCGGCCAGCAACCGCGCGAGAGCGGGGTAGTCGGTCGCGGCGGGATTGGCTGCCAAGGCCACTCCGACCTCGTCTGATACCTCAATGGCGTCAACGCTCACATCCATGCTGCGGGCGGTATCGAGGAAGGAAAACAGCTGATGCAGATCACCGATTGCGAGTGTTTCGACGGTCTCGCTCCTGAGTGATGCGGCACGTTCCTCGGCGCGGGCGCGATCCTGATCGACGATAAGGATACGCTTCCGTGTCGGCTCCGTCAGCTCTGACTTACAGGACTTGGTTTTTGGGTGTGCGTGATAGAGGCCGGATTGCGTGGTTATGCGGTCGATGGAAACGACGACGTAGTTGCCGTTTGCCGTACAAATGCGGTGCTGGCGCGTGATCGAACGGATGAGCGAGCCATCGGCATGCGGAATGTCTTCCACGAATTCCAGCGGCTCGCCGGTTTCCATAAC
>CEQK01027212.1_pt1 | contig 20904 bp, 30 predicted proteins | sample 531051 | NCBI WGS metagenome assembly CEQK01 (sample SAMEA2621229, study PRJEB7988) | marine metagenome | biome: marine biome (ENVO:00000447); feature: deep chlorophyll maximum layer (ENVO:xxxxxxxx); material: "saline water (ENVO:00002010), including plankton (ENVO:xxxxxxxx)" | depth 150 m
AAACCACACTTTGTTCCTGATGGTTGGGATTTTGTTTGTTTCACAGATGATGATATAGAATCAGATGTTTGGAAGATAGTTAAGGTCAAAACATTTTACAATGACAATACTAGAAATGCAAAACAATTCAAAGTTCTACCACATAGACACTTATCAAAATATGAGCACAGTATCTTTATTGATGGTAATATGACTATAAGAAACAATCCTGATGAATTAATAAAAAATCATCTGAATAAATCTAACATAGCTTTTTTTGACCACAATAAAAACTTACTAGACCCAAGAGATTGTATTTATAAAGAAGCTGAGGTCATATTCGAATTTGGAAAGAGAAATGGTAACTATAAAGATAATCCAGTTCTGATAAGAAATCAGATACAGAAGTATTTTGATGAAGGTTATCCTAAGAATAATGGACTCATAACAGGAATGGTTATACTAAGAAAACATAACGAAAAAGATTGTATACTAGCGATGGAAGATTGGTGGACTGAAATAAAATACAATAGCAGAAGAGACCAATTAAGTTTTAATTATGTTGCTTGGAAAAATAACACTAATTTCAATTATTTACCTGGTGATTCAAGAGATAATAAATGGTTTGTAAGTTTAGGAAAACACACAGGTAAAAGTAAAAAAAGTGAAGAAGAATATCAACCAATAAGTTTAGATTACTTTATGAAAATGAGAGTTGCTGGTGGAACTGGTGGAAAAGAGATAATAACTCAAAATAACACTTTAAAAACTGTCAGAGATATTTATATGTTTTATTCCACACCAGATAATTTACAAAGAGTTAAGAACAACCTAACTCCTAGTAATTGGCAGTACTTCAATTGTATACTATCTGAGTTCAGAAAAGATGTCGGCAGTCATCATGAGATAGGATGGAATAATATGACAGAAGAATATTACAACAACTTGGATCTAATGAGTGATAACGAGCTACGAATATTTTTAAAAGAAAATCCCATAGAATTTGATAATGGAATGATTAAACATAGTTATCATAGAGCTTGTGCTATGATTGGAAGACTAATAGCTGGAAAAAAGTATATTCCATTCTATATGAAAAAGTCTCAAATATACGATGAACCAAGAAAGGCTGATGGTAAACATAGAATCAAACCACTTATAAATAATGTAAGCGGAGTTGGAAATATTGATATTCCAATTGATGAATTTACAATCTGTCAATCTGGTATATTATCATTAATGGGAATAAGAAAAAATGATGATATAGATATCATACTATCTAGTTCTGCGAGAGAACAATTATTTAATGGTAATAAAAACTTTATCAGAAGCAATGGGGTTGAGATATTTGAACCAAACAGAGGTAAGTTTAGAATATTTGATGCTCAAGGTGATGATGATTTAATAGAAAATTATAGTTTCAAAGTAAATGATTACAACTTTTTAGAACCGAGATTTTATTTTAGTAGGAAGAATAAACACACAGATAGAGATAAATCGGATTGGGACGGTATAAAAAGATTTTTTGACATGGAAAGCCATTTGGGGTATCCATTTAATCAACTTGATGAAGAACAATGGGGAGTAAAATACTGTGAAGATATATAAATACAAAAATTATGAAGAATATATAGAAATTCAAAAAATGGCTAATAAAAGGAAAATAAAAAACTCATATGTAGACAAAAACTCTTTATTAGGGGTAATCAGGTATCTTTATGAAGATAGAAAAATGTCACCAGAATTAGTTTTATGTCACGGCACAAGAAGAGGAGATGAACAAAAGTATTTCATACAAGGTTTCGATATTTTTAACTTAAAACCAAAAGTAATTGGTACAGAAATAAGCGATAATGCTGGACAGTTCCCAAATACAATAGAATGGGATTTTCATATAGCTAAAGATGAATGGATTGGAAATGTTGATATTATATACACAAACTCATTTGACCACAGCCCTAAACCAAAAGAGTGTTTAGACATTTGGATGAGTTGCTTAAAAGAAAATGGTGTGTGTATAATTGAGTATAGTGATGTGTGTGATTCAAAAAGTGGTAGAATTGATTGTTTCGGCGCTACTTTAGATGAGTATAAGGAATTTATAACAAAAAAATATGATATTGTAGACATCTTAACCAATGAAGGTATTCCAGATGCTGGTCTTTCTCATAAAGGAGACAGGTGGTATATAATTATAAAAAATAGAAAATGATATGAAAAACATAGTATTTATTCCCAATATAGATTTAGGTAACAACAGAAATAGTTCTTATCAATATTCAATAAAAAGCTGGAAAGCTTGGTGTGATAGAAACAACTGTGAACTATTAGTATGGGAAGATTTATTATATCCAGTAAATTATATGAAGATTACTTGGCAAAGATATTACCTTTTTGATATTTTAGATGGTAATGATATAAAATATGACCAAGTTCTTATGGTAGATGCTGATACGATTATACATCCAGATTGTCCTAATTTCTTTGAAGAGACAGATGGTAAGTATTGTGGTGTAATGAATGATGGGGACTATGAATGGGTTCTGAGAAGCATTAGAGGATTTGGTGATGAACTATTTGGTGGCATGAGAATAAATCCTTGGAAATATATCAATGGTGGTTTTCAGATACTAAACAAAAACCACAAAGATTTTTTTGAGACTATGAAAAAATACTACAATAAAAATAGTTCTTTGATATCAGAAACCATATCTAAACTAAAAACAGCAACAGACCAAACTATACTGAACTTAATGTTAAAAAAAAGTAAAATAGATGTTAAGATATTACCTGATTGTTACAACTTACAAGACTTGACAAGAAAAAATCTGTTATACATAGATAAGGGTTGTTGGTGGACTGATGAACTACACTTTCTTAACGCTGGTTGGGTTTATCACTTCAACGCTATACCACCAAATAATATGGGTAGAGATGCTAGTTACTGGATGAAAAGAACATATGAGGAGTTATACAAATGAAAGTAGTATTTTTTTCAGAAAGTCAAGTAAATGGTAAGATACCAAGAAATTTTCCTAATGCTAGAACAGAGTATGCTTGGATGATGGCTTTAAACGCTCCACATTACAACATAAATAATATACCAACTGAGAAGTTTGATTTAGGTATTGTTATAATACCAAAGAATAATCCAAACATAGATTTAAATTTATTCAGAAGTTGTTGTGATAAGGTGACTATAATGCAAGAAGGCCCTCATTGGTTCTTTCAAGACTATTCTGTCGAACAACAATTTCATTACTATAATACCGTAGTTAGTGCTGATTGGGTTTATTGTCACAATGAATCTGATGTAAGTTACTATCTTGGTTTGGGTTGTAAGGATGTCAGAGTAATGAGAAGTCTTATGATACCTGAAGGATTAGTACCAAGAAGTGAGTGGGGAAATGGCACAATGATTGGTGGTAACTTTGTTAGTTGGTATGGTGGATTTGATTCTTATATAATTGCTAGAGAGATAGGTAATCCTATGTCTGCTCCATCAATGGGTAGGAAACAAGACCAAGAGAGTATGATTGAGGATATAAACTACTTACCTTATATGAGTTGGAGAGATTGGATAAATACTTTAGGTCAGTACAATGTAGGTGTTCATTTAATGAGAACACACGCGGCTGGTACATTTGCTATGAATTGTGGGTTTCATGGGATACCTTGTATTGGGTACAAAGGATTGGATACACAAGAAATATTACATCCACTAACCACAGTTGAAGTTGGTGATTTAGATGGAGCTAGAGAAGTTGCTATAAAACTAAGGTCAGAAAGATTTTATGAACTATGTAGTGATACTATAAAAAAGAGATTTGAACAAAACTACACAGAAGAAAAATGGAAAGAAAATTGGTCAAATATAAATTAAATTTGATTTTAATTTAAGTTATATATATTTATATATGAAGAGGTTGTAATGAAAAAAATATACTCAAAAATAAAACCAGATACATTACTACATTTAGTACATAGATTAGATGAGATTGAGGGTAGGACTAACGTTGCACCTGAAAATGAGTTTATTCAATTAGCTACTCTGAAGATGGAAAAGGGAACAACTTTTAAACCACATAAACATATTTGGAAAGATGGTGAAGATAAAGTAATAGCTCAAGAATCTTGGGTTGTAATAAAAGGTAGTGTAAAAGTAATCATGTATGATTTAGATGATAAAGTTATAGAAACACCCATACTATATCCTGGTGATTGTTCAATGACTTTTCAAGGTGGACATAACTATGAAATATTAGAAGAAGACACAATAGTATATGAGTATAAAACAGGTCCGTATAAGGGTGTAGAAAATGATAAGGAGTTTTTGAATGAAGTTTAATGTTGGTTGTGGTTGGAGAGATTTTGGTAAAGATTGGATACACATAGATGCTGGTGATTATGAACATTTACAATCTACAGATATCTATATGAAGGATTATGAAGATGATTGTGCAGATTTAATTTACGCCTCACATGTAATTGAATATTTTGATAGAGAAGAGATAGTTGAGTTACTTGAGTGTTGGAAAAGGGTTTTAAAAGATGGTGGTATTTTAAGAGTTGCTGTTCCTGATTTCAAATCTATGGCCTTGTTATATACAGACTACAATTTCTCTTACAAGATAGAAGACTTTTTAGGACCTCTTTATGGTAAAATGAAAATGGGTGATAAGACAATATATCACAAAACAGTTTACGACTTTGATTCTTTGAGTGAAGTGTTACAAAGTAATGGTTTTAAACAACCTAAACTTTACGATTGGTCACAAACAGAACACTCTGAATTTGATGACCACTCACAAGCATATATTCCACATATGGACAAAGAAAATGGTACATTAATAAGTTTAAACATGGAGTGTGTAAAATGATTGCATTCGATAAAAAATTTATATTTGTTCATATAAATAAAACTGCCGGCACTTCAATAGAAAAAGCTTTATCTAACTATGGAGTTAAAAAGTTAGAGGAGAATAAAGATATACAAACTGAACTAACATACAAACAATCTCAACATTTCAACACTATAGAATACAGAAAATATTTAGGAGAGGATTATGATAACTACTACAAATTTTCAGTAGTGAGAAATCCTTTTGATAGAGTAGTCTCCTACTACTATGGTGGTGCTATTCAAAGTGGTTTGAGTTTCAAAGAGTGGGTGCTAGATAGATATCGTGATGAGAACTATAAGGATTATATCAGAATGTATTCTGATTTTACGCACTGGTTTAGTGAAGATGAGATAGATTACGTTTTGAAATTTGAGAATTTAGATAATGATTTTGATAAACTAAAAGAAACTCTGAATTTAGATTGTAGTCTCAGCAAAAACAATGTAAATAAAACCAGAACACATTACAGAGATTATTATGATGATGAGACAATAGATGTGGTAGAAAAACATTTTGAAAAAGAGTTAAATACTTTTAATTACAAATTTGATGGAGAAAGATAATGGGAAAAGTAATAGTGAAAAAACTGAAAAGAACTACACATAATATGACATATGACATTCAAGAAGAAGGTGTTAGTAATTTTGTGGATGATAAAAGCTTGGTAGAACCAATTATAAAAGATTTTAAAGCAAGAGGTTTGAATGTTCCAAGAATATTTGGAGTTCCACGAAGTGGTTCTACATTAGTAAGAAACATTCTAAATACTATTTTTGATGGGAGAGTAAAAGTTCAAGGTCATAATTTTTGGGAACCTGATGAAAATGATATGATTGTGGCTACCTACAGAGATTTTAGAGACTGCACCGCATCAAAATGGAGAATGAACAGTGGTGGTTTTGATAATGAAAAAGATTTGTTTATAGTTAAGTGGGATGACAATATGGGAAAAACTACAGATGGTATGAACACTATGCGTAATGCTGCTTCGGCTTTAAAAAGAAGAGCAGGGGGGTTGGACAGTTTTGATAATCTATATGATAATCAAGAATTGGGTTACAAAGAAAAAAGAGTTAAGATAAATAAAAATATTTATTTTGCTAGATACGAAGAGTTTCAAAACAATTATGAATTTTTGTTTAATCATTTAGAACAGTTTCTGAGGGTTACCATTAAAAGAGATTTGAGAGACTTTATTCAAGAGAGGTGGAATAAAGGTAGAGTAAAAAGAGTTTACAGCGATACGATAAAAGCATTTAGTGGTTATGATAAAGATACAGAAATACATGGACAACACATATATAAAGGAAAAGTTGGGACATGGAAAGAGTTTCTACAAGAGAGTCAACAAGGAGAGATGACATCTTTTTGGAAAGATGAACTAATTAGGTGGGGTTATGAGCTTTAACATCGTTAAAGAGTTTGAAGAAAAGATAGCTGATTTTTATGGAGCTCCTTACGGTGTTTCGGTGGATGCTTGTACTCATGGGATAGAAATATGTTTAAGATATGTTGGTGCGAATGAAATAGTAGTTCCGAAGAGGACTTATTTGTCCGTTCCTATGTTAGCTAACAAAATGAATTTAGAACTGAAGTGGAAAGATGAGGATTGGAGAGACTACTATGAAATAGGTAATACAGGAGTTTATGATGCTGCTGTGTTGTGGAAAGAAAATAGTTACATACCAAAATCCTTTATGTGTATAAGTTTTCAGTTTCAGAAACATTTAAGTCTTGGGAGAGGTGGAATAATACTAACAGATGATAAAGAAGCTAGAGATGAACTAAAGAAAATGTCTTACGATGGTAGAACACCTGATAAACCTTGGAGAGAACAGAATGTAACTACTATGGGTTATCACTACTACATGACGCCAGAAACAGCGCAAAAAGGCTTAGATAAATTTGAAGAAGCTAAAAAAACAAAACCAAGAAAGTGGTTATTAGAAGATTGGCCTGATTTAACAAAAATGAATGTGTTTAAATGAAATCTATAGTTCTTTCTTGTGACAAATATCATCCGATGACAAACCATATGATATTAACTTATCAAAAACTTTGGCCATCTAATAATTTAGAATTTTTAGTTCCTTGGAATGAAAAAAAACCAAACCATATGATTGAAGATTACGGTGATTCTAAAGTGAGATTAATAAACACTTCTGTAGAGTTTAAGAAAACCATAAGCGGTTTGCTAGATGGTGTAGATGACAATGAATGGATTTTTTGGGCTAGTGATGATACATACCTAACAAAGATAGATGAAGAAAAAGCAAACAAAGTTCATTCTTTTGTAAAATCTTTGGATGATAACAAAAAAATAGGTGTCACATTTGGTTATATCAGACAAGTTCCGGCTAATAGTGATAAAAACAACTTTTTAGATTACGATGATGTTAGGTTTATAAAAAGAACTTTTCTAACAAACCAATGGGCTCATCAGTATTGGAGAGCTTGGGTTCTTAGATATATGTTTGATTGTATTGAAGAAGCCCCTAAATATCAGGCAAAAGCTATGGATGGTATGTTAGGAACTAAAAACAGGTTTTGGGACATATTAACTAGAGGTGATATGTATACACTTGACCACAATATAGCGACTTGGGGTGAAAGTACAATTAGAGGTAAAATGGCTAAAAGCTGTTTTGATAGCTTTAATGAATATGGTTTAGATATACCAAAAGATTTTGAACAAACAAACGAAAGTAAATATTTCATATAGGAGATAAAAAATGAAAAAGAAAGCATTTATTACAGGTATAAATGGGCAAGATGGTAGTTACTTAGCTGAACTATTATTGGAAAAAGACTATGATGTTTATGGAATAGTCAGGAGAAACTCTATAGCTGAACATCAAGAAAGTAGGATAAATCATTTAGAAGGTTTAGTTCATACAGAGTATGGCGATTTGTTGGATGTTGGTTCTTTGGAAAGATTATTGAGAACGATAAAACCAGATGAGATATATAATATAGCAGCTCAAAGTCATGTAAGAATTAGTATGGACATACCATCGTTTACAGTACAGTCCAATGCTCTTGGATTATTGAATATTCTTGAGGCTTACAAAAACAATTGTCCTAATTCTAAATTTTATCAAGCTTCTTCTTCTGAGATGTTTGGTAGGTCTGTTGATGAGGATGGTTACCAAAGAGAAACCACACCAATGCACCCAACAAGCCCTTATGGTTGTACAAAGGTTTTTGGTTTTAATATGGTTGTTCATTACAGATATGCTTACAATTTATTTGCTGTAAATGGTATACTTTTTAATCACGAATCACCAAGAAGAGGTTCTAACTTTGTGACTAATAAAGTTGTTAAATCTGCCGTTGAGATAAAAAAGGGACTTGAAAAAGAACTACCACTTGGTAACTTAGATGCTTATAGAGATTGGGGACACTCTAAGGATTATGTTAGAGCTATGCACATGATTATGAATCATACAGAACCAGATGATTTTGTATGTGCTACTGGTGTTACTAATTCTGTTGGTGATATGTGTAAATATGTTTTCAGTAAGCTTGGTATGGACTACAAAGATTATGTAACACAAGACCCAAGGTATATGAGGTCAGAGGAGTTAAAATATCTTCGTGGTGATTCTACCAAGCTAAGAACTACATTTGGATGGGAACCTGAATACACATTTGAAACTCTGATGGATGAGATGATTGACCATTGGATGGGTGTGTATGAAGAATTTTAGTATTGTACAAAATTTTATTTGTACTAAAGATTCAAGATTAGAAGTTGTAAGGAGAAATACTAAAAAGCTTGGTTCTGTATTTTCAGATACTAATTTTTATATAAATTACAACTCTGATAATCAAAACTATAATCCTATAAAAGATTCTTATAAAAAGAATATAAAAAATGTATCATTTTATAATGATTTAACTAAGGATTGGGCATTAGTAACACTAGCCTTGGTTAAAGAGGTTAAGACACCATATGTAATGTATATATGTGAAGATATGGAAGTTAACTGTAGTAAAGAACATATGAAATCTACTATGCATGAGTTTACCACAGAGGATATGGATTATATGTTCTTATCAAAAATAGGAGCTTATACTAGAGAAGAATATATTAACGGTTATACACCATACAACACAATAAAATCTCCAGGCTATAAAAAGATGGACTTTGGATATTTTTATTTGGGTAAACATGCACCACATAAAAGGTTATCAATGGATATGATATGTAGAACAAAGTTTTTCATAGAAACCTTAGAAGAGTTTTTGTTAAAAGGAGAAGAATGCACTCATGAAATACCATTTAGAAAAAGACATTTACCTAACTTTTATGAGGGTTATTATGATTTTGCCAACGGTATGAGAAGGTTTTCTAATTTGAAATGTTACATACCATCAGAAGTTATATTTAAAGAGTTCAATGATGTTAAAGATAAAGCTTAGTGATATTGATTTAGATTCCTTTGATATTGTATTAAACAAGGCTGGTAGAGTTGTTGATGGTATAAATCACGGTAGGATAGTTTTGAATGGAGATGATATCTACTATAAAATATTTGATAAGGAATATTGTCGTAGAGAAAATTTTATCAAAGCCTTAGAAGCTGGTTTCTTTGATGAGGTAGCACCAGCACTACAATCACTAATAGAAGACGATGGTGAGATAGTTGGATATACGATGAAAGCTGGAGAAACTCTTGATGAAATACCATTTCATTTCTATCAAAGAATTTTATCTTTGGCTAAAGAAAAAAAAATGTTCTTTTACGATTTAGTTCCAATAAATATTATTAAGACAAAGAGTGGTAAGTTAAGTTTAATAGATTTAGAAAGTGTGTACGATTTAGATGAACTGTACACTATAAGTAAACATAACGCTGTAGTAAAGCCGGACTATTACTTTACAGAGTTAGAGAGGTTATGGAAGAAAAATATGAAGAAGATAAGTTTTATACAACCAAGTAGAAACAACCTAAAGTACCTTAAATGGTCTTACAATAGTATTAGAAAGAATTTAGGACCTGAACATGAGATATGTTGGGCTGATGATTTCTCTGATGATGGTACTTGGGATTGGATGAATCAGATATTCAAAAAAGATGAGAACGTACAGATAATGAGAAATGACGGTCCTGATAGATTAGGACATACCATATTATACGATAAGTTAGTCGATATGGCTACAAACGATATAGTGATGATATATCATGCAGATATGTATGCTTGTCCTGATATGGATGTGGAAGTTTTGAAACATCTACAGCGTGGAAAAGTTGTTTCAGCTACGCGCATAGAGCCACCATTACATCCTGACGGTCCTGAGAAGATACTACAAGATTTTGGTATAGAACCTGAGGAGTTCGATGAGTTAGGATTGATGAGTTTTCTTAACGAAGATAAGCAAACGGGTGATAATAAACTTACTGAAGGTATATTCGCACCTTGGGCTATATACAAAGAGGACTTTCTAGCTATAGGTGGTCACGATCCTTTATACGCTCCACAATCTAAAGAAGACTCTGATATCTTCAATAGATTTCAATTAGCTGGTTATGAGACAATACAGACATGGCAAGGGTTCGTATATCATATGACTTGTAGAGGTAGTAGATTTAAGGATGGAGCTATGAGGAATCCAGCAGGTCAAGTATTCATGAAGGGAAGAGAATCATCGGAATGGTTAGCACAAAATCTCAGGTCAACTCGTAACTTTATTCGTAAGTGGGGACATATGGTGAAGCATGACGCTTATCTTAAACCAATAGTGCCACCTAAATATGATGTGGGTTTTGTTGTTAATAATTGTGATTACAATATGTTAAATGAATTAGAACCTTGGTGTTCTAATATATATGTTGATACATTCGCAGAAGATTATATCAATAAAGAACAACCAGACACACAGTTTAGTTTAACTGATAAAATTCATTCAATTGACTCAGAAAAAACAAATAATGTAATAGTAGAATTTGATGCAGAAAAACTTACTCCACAAAACTTTCAGATAATAGTTAATTTATCAGAAATGTTAAAAGACAGTGGAGAAGTTGGTAAAATGGAATATGATATATTTAAGTTTGATATTAAATCTTTAGATACTTATGAGAAAGAGTTAATCGTATGTCAAAAGTAGTTATAGTTGCTAATGCTAAAATAAAAGAAGACAAGAAAATAGGTAATGATATTAATAACTTTGATAAAGTTATTAGAATGAACAGATTTGAAACTGATGGATTTGAAGAATATTTGGGCTCTAAAACTGATATTTGGTGTATTAATAGAAAAATACTTTTACAAAAAACTAATACATACTATGGTTTTTATAACAAAAGATGGGAGAGTTACAAAGATAAATACCCAACATTAGAAAAATGTGTTATGATGACTTATTGTCACGAAATCGATGAAGCAGATGGTTTGAGAAGAGAGAGAATAGTGACAGAAAATGACATTCATGTAGCTAATACTCATGATGTAATGAATGAGTTAAGACAAAGATGGATAGATATTTACAATAATGATGGTTTTCATAAACCAGGCACGGGAATAACGGCTATATTATATTATATAAAAAAGTATGATAATATACATCTTCATAATTTTGATTGGGGAAAAACCAGTCATTATTGGGGAGTCAGAGGTCCTGAAGATGTACCAAGTCAACATCATACTTGGGGATTTGAAGAACAAGTTGCTAAAGATTTAGTTTCTGAAAATAAGGTAGTTGTGTTATGAGGACTATTTGTATCACTCCTGTAAAACATTTAGATGGTGTTTACGACAAACTAAACTCAATTACTAACCTAACGTACCTACCTGATATAAATAAAGACGAACTAAAAAAAATATTGTTTGAGGAATCTTTTCAATATTTATTTACAAATCCTAACAAACAAAGTTTTTTACTAAACGAAGAAATATTAGGAGATAGTAACATTAAAGTTATAAACACATGTTCTACAGGCCTTAATCATATTGATTTGAAATATTGTGAAGATAACAATATAGATGTTTGGTCTTTAAAAACAGATTATGAATTAATAAATAATTTACCATCGACATCTGAATTAGCTTTTGGTTTGATGATGTCTTTGCTTAGAAATATACCCAAATCTTTTAATTCTGTAAAGAGTTATAATTGGGACTATGAACCATATATTGGACATCAAATAAAAGGAAAAACAATTGGTACAATTGGTTATGGTAGATTGGGTAAAATAATGTGTGATTTATTTTATGGTTGGGGAGTGGAAAAATTAGCTTACGATCCTTATGAAAGAATAACAACTGCCAGAGGCACTCCACTAAAAGAATTACTAAAAAAATCTGATGTTGTATTTTTACATACTCATGTTACTGATGAAACTCGTGGTATGGTAGATGAAGAGTTTTTATCTAAAATGAAAAAGGGTAGTTATTTGATAAATACTGCTAGAGGTGAATTGGTTGATGAGAAAGCAATAATCAAATCGATTAGGGCTGGACATTTAAAAGGTTATGGGACAGATGTTATTGCGGATGAGTTTGGTAACATAAATAAAAGTAACTTAGTAGAGTTTGCATTACTTAATCCAAATAGTAATGTTGTCATAACTCCACATATTGGTGGGATGACAATAGAGGGACAAACTAAAGCTTACCATTGGGCTGTAAATAAATTTAGGAGTAAAAATGGATAGAAATATAAACGCTTTAGCAATAATACCAGCTAAGACAGACTCTAAAAGATTAAAGAAAAAGAATCTTAGAGTCATAGCTGGTAAAACACTTGTAGAACATGCAATAGATTATGCTAAAAATTCAGAATATATAAAATGTTTAATAGTTACTACAGAATCAGAGGAAGTTCGTGATATAGTAAAAAGAAAGACTAAACTTGAATCTACTGAGATATTTGATAGAGACGAAAATTATATGGGTGAGAGAGAGGTAGCTGATGTTTATGTGAACGTTTTAGAAGAAATGAAAACTCACTCACAATACACGAGATATATATTACAAGAAACCACTCATGTAATCGGAATACAACCAGACCATCCTGATAGAAAAACTAAGGCTGATAATTTATTAGAATATTTTGTGGATAACAAGTATGATGATTTGGTTACAGTAAATTCAGATGGAACTAGAAATGGTGCGGTTAGGATAACAAAGAAGGAATTTGTAGAGAGTGGTATGATGAGTCGTAGAGTAGGTAGTTATTTGGATGACTGTACTAATATACATAGCGAAGATGATTTATTGAATGCTGAACTTAATATAAAAAACAAAAAATGAAAACATTAAAGACTTTCACAAATTATTCAGTAGATGATGTTAAGAGAAATATCATTGAGCGTAATGGTTGGGGATCTTACTTTATTATAGAAGACTTTTTAGATAAGTCTCTTTTTGAAAGATTATGTGCGGATTACAATTTTTGGAAAAAAAAGGATAAAAAGATATGGACAGGAGAAGAAAACCCAAGAGTATGGAGATTTACCGAAGATAAAGGAATAAATTTGACAATTGGTGGTTCTGGAACAGATATAAGTTACTTTAGAAGATTATCTAATTTAAGTAAAGTTTGGGGTGACTTTATAAAAGTTATGTATTCAAAAGAATCTTATAATTACTTTATTAATCTGTTTTCAGATACTAATATTTTTAAAAAAACAATATCTAAACAAGATTTACAAGATGGTCATGTTAGTTGTAAATTAAGCGCTCAGACTAACAACTATGGATTTATAATACACCCGGATGGTAGACAAAAGCTTGTATCCTATTTACTTTATTTAGATAAACATGAATGGGGTAAACACTCAACAGGTGGTACTGATTTATGGGAAATAAAAGATTCCAAAGTGGACTACAGCCATAAGAAAAATTCAATTGATTATCAGATGAGAGATGGTAGATTTTGGACAGATAAAATAGAATCTGTTAGGTTAACCGAACAAGAAGCAGAAAAAGTTAGTAAATTCAAATCAATAGATTTTAAACCAAACAGATTAGTTGGATTTGTCAGAAGTGAAAACTCATATCACTCTATACCACCAAGAGTTTTACCAAATGGTGTAACGAGAGACTGTTTTCAAATTAATATATGGAATCTTAGGAGTAGAAAAAAATGAATCAATATATAAAATCGCTGAAAGACTCAGATAAAATAAACAGAGTGTTAAATGAAAGGACTTGGAAACCACCAAAGAATCCATTTATAATATCAGGACCTTGCTCTGTTGAGTCAGAAAATATGATTGTTATGTGGGCTAAAAAAATGGAGTCTATTGGTGTCGATGCTTTAAGAGGTGGTGCTTACAAGCCTTGTACATATCCAATAACTAAAGAAGTTGGTAATAATGGTTGGAAAGAGGGATTAAGAGAAGAGGGACTTAAACACCTAATGACTGCTAAAAAAGAAACAGGTTTACCAATTGTAAGTGAAATTATGGACATAAGACAGATAAACCAACTTTCTATGGACACAATAGATATAATACAAGTTGGAACAAGAAACTTTCAAAACTATAGTTTGTTAGATGAATTTGGTAAGCTGGACAAACCAATATTACTAAAGAGAGGAACTTGGGCTACCATTGATGAAATATTAGGCGCTGTAGAAAGAGTGATGGTTGGTGGTAATAATAAAGTAATGATTTGTTTAAGAGGGGTTGTCGGAATGCCGTCATATCGTCATGTATTTCCATCAATCAGATGGGCGCCAGATTTGATGATGATACCAGCTTTGAAAGAGTTGTGTAATATACCAATAATTTATGATTCATCACATTCTACAGGTTACAGAAACTTTGTACCAGCCATATCTAAAGCAGCTATAGCTGCGGGTGCTGACGGACTAATATTAGAATCACATCCTAAACCAGAAGAGTCTATAAGTGATGCTGACCAAGCCATATCATTTAGAACTTTAAAAGAGATTGTGGAGAGTGTTAGATGAATCTATCAAGAGTCTCTAAGTATTCTGTAGTTATCAGAAATAGAAATGAAGAGAGATATATTGGTCACTGTATACAATCCGTAGTTGATTTTTTAGGTGATGATGTTCAAATAATAATAGTGGATAATGAATCTACTGATGAATCTATTAGAATAGTAAATACATTCGATTATTTAGATATAAATCATTTAACTATAAGTAAGAATATATACACACCAGGTAAATCTTTAAATATGGGTATAGAGAGATGTGATAATGAGGTAACATTAGTTATCTCTGCTCACTGTGAAATAGTAAGTTGGACAAATTGGATTCCAAAGACAATAAAATCATTGGGTGCTATATGGGGTAAACAGATACCAATATGGGATGGAAAGAGAGTTACGCCTCGATATTTATGGTCAAATTTTGGTGAAGAAATGGTTACTAATCACTGGTGTGAATCAGAGAACAGATATTTCTTTCATAACGCTTTTTCTGTTTTTAATACAGAACATATTAAGAAGTATAAATTTGATGAAAGACTTAGCGGTAAAGAGGATAGGTATTGGGCTACTGAACAGATAGATATGGGTTATGATATTGTGTACAATCCTGAATACATTGTTAAACACCACTATACACATAATGGTGCTACTTGGAAAGGAGTTGGTTGATGAATATATTAGTTACAGGAGGAGCTGGATTTATAGGAACTAATCTAATAAAAAGGTTATTAAATGATGGACACAATGTAGAGTCTATGGATAATTACTCAACTGGTAAAAAAGAAAATGAATTAGATGGTTGTAAATATATAGATGCAGATATATCGGATAGTATTCGTAGACATGGAGCGTTTGGATTGGAACTTTACCAACTAACAAAACCAGATGTTATTTATCACTTGGCTGCTCTACCAAGAATACAACCATCATTTGTAAATCCAAATAAAACGTTTGACTCCAATGTGAAAGGGACACAGAATATTATGGAGTATGCTCGTAAACTTAATATTCCTGTTGTATATGCTGGTTCCTCATCATCACATGGAGACAAATGCGCTAATCCATATACACATTCAAAATGGTTAGGTGAAGAGGTAGTCACAATGTATAATAAAATATATGATATACCAACAGCGATATGTAGGTTCTATAATGTATATGGAGATTATCAGTTAACTGAAGGGGCTTATTGTACTGTTCTTGGTATCTTTGAAAGATTATATAATAATAATGAACCTCTAACTATTACAGATGATGGAGAACAAAGAAGAGATTTTACGCAAGTAGATGATATTGTGGATGGCTTGATTAGATGTGGTAAGGGATTAAGTGGTTCTGATGATAGAGTGGTTATTACAGGAAAGATTTTTGAATTAGGTAGGGGTAAGAACTACTCAATAAATGAGATAGCTAGTGCATTTGGTAACTATCCAACCGAATACATAGACAAAAGGCCTGGTGAGATGAGAAACACACTAAATACAGACACAAAGGCTAAAGATATGTTAGGTTGGAATCCAAAAGGTGATATAATAGAATACATAAAAAATAACATTTTGAGAAAATGACATACTATATATTATTAGAGGGAGATTCCAAAAACGCCATTTGGGATGAGAATATTTTAGGAGAAGAATCCTTTGGAACATTTTATACAGGAGCTGGTTTTAAGGCGTTAAATACAATAGTTATGAGTGAATCACATTTAGTAGAAACAATCAAAATCAAAGACGAAAAGAACCAAATATATTCAATAGAAGAGTTTGTAAAATTAATTTCAAAATGGAAAATTAGGTCTTGACTTATATACCATTTTGTTCGTAGCTTTAGGAGTAAGTTAATGGTGGATTATAGATATTATGAAGAGCTTGAAGATGAGGCTTTTGAGGAAAAAATAAAACCAAAAAGAAAACCAAAAAAACAAAAGAAAAAATGGAAGGAATTAAACAATGAGTCTAAAAGGAATAAAAAGACTGGTAAGTTATGGACTAATAAGTCTAACAGGATTTAATTTATTTATAGGGTGCTCTTCTCCCTACGAACCAACAGAAGAATCATCAAGGATAGAGTTTGTGTTAGATGCTCGTATGACTGTAGATGGTAATGGTTATTATCATCTAACATTGGATACGACAAAGTGGCAGACACCTCATAGATTAAGTGGTCATGTATATAGAGATGGTCAACCAAAGAATGTATTAAAGTTTGGATGGGGTAGCAATCACTATTGGATTATAGGAGATGACTTTGGTTATTTTATAGCTAATACAGGATTAAATGATAACGGAACTTATGTTGGTTACGATACAACATATGTAGATTGGTTTGATGGATATAAAGTTCCTATAGTAAATGGTTCCTCTTACAGTAATATGGATGGAGAGGTAAACACGATGTTAGCTCCTACAAGAAATATGATAGGAGATACTGCTACTATATTCTATGGTTGGTACGATGATTGGAGAGATGAAGAGATAATCGGTGAGTTTTATGTAATATTTGATTAGGAGATAACTTATGGCACAATATTATTTAGTAGAGAAACGTACAGATAATATAGTTGATAAAATAGATTCAGTAACGTCTGGTGGTGCTGAACATTATTTTATAGGTAGAAAGAAGATGAAAGATAATGAGAAAGCATTTCATGAACTTTGGAAAGTAGTAAAAAAGAAAGACTACGATAGAGAGTTCAAAAATAATTTATATAACAGACAAATGGGTAATAGAAAATATGAGTGGTGGAAGGATGAAGAATCATATTTAGATGTTGATGCTCCTATTACACAGAGTAATGAGTCAAAATAAATATGTAGACACATCTAAAGTATCGGTTAGAGAGATAGATAGAAAAATTGCTAAGGATATGGTGGTAAAACACCATTATTCTAAACAATGGACTAAGTGTAGTGTAGCTTTAGGATTATACTACATCACAGGTAATGAACATCAGTTCTTTGATGAGCCAGAAGAAAAGTTAATCGGTACAATATGTTACGGAGACCCTATAGGAAGACACTCAGGCGCTTCCGTATCAGCGGCTATACCAAGAGAGAATGTATATGAGTTGGTTAGATTATTCGTACACGATGGCTATGGTAGTAACATTGAGTCTTATCTAATAGGAGAGGGATTCAGTTGGTTAAGAAAGAATAGAAGTGATATAAAAGCTCTTATATCATACTCAGACCCACAACAAGGTCATGTTGGTACGATATATCAGGCGACTAATTGGTTATATCAAGGTAATAGGATAAGACCTAACGATAGCTGGTTATTTAAGTGGGAAGAGGATGGTAAATGGCAACATGGTAGAACAATATTTCCATACTATGGGACAAACGACATAGAGAAGATGAAAGGCTTAGTTGAGAAAGATTTTTGGGTAAAGAAGGAATTAAGGAAACACCGATATATTTATTTATTAGGAAGTAAGAGTGAAAAGAGAAAAGCTCTAAAGAATTTAAAACACCCATTACTACCTTATCCAAAAACAGCGGATATAGTGGAACCTGAGGTGATTAAGATACAAGTTAGGACATAGATATGAAAAGATATATAATACTACTGTTACTGGTTGATATCATATACGGATGTGGTGTGTGTTATGGAGACCCAAACGCAGCGGCTGTGGATGGTATGAATAAGGCTATAATATTTTTATTAGGGACTACAGGTTTCGTGCTATCGGGTGTGGTTCTATCTGTAATCAGTATCGGTAAAAAATCTAAAACAAGTAGGAGATAATAATGGACTTAAATGCACTAAATACCGTAGGTTATTGGGAGATAGTTGAGATATCAGTATACTTAGCTATTATGTACACAGGTAAGGGATTTATTGATGAATATTTTAATAGGAGACTAAAGTAATGGATATAACAATAATAGGCTGGGTATGGTTAGGCATACTAATAGGGACTATATTAGGGTTCGTAATATGTAGCTGGATGACACAATCTAAAGTATCGGACTTAGAGTCAGAGATAGTACATCACATATTTGTCAGAGACTCATTAAAAGAGGAGATAATAAGATTAGATAACCAACCTAAACCCAAACCACGAAAAAGAAGAAATATCAAGGCTAAATCAATAAAAGTTGGTGAATAAATAAGTTTCCATATACTTATTATTAAGTTAGAAAACTGCAGACTATAACTTAAAGGAGATTAGATAGTGAATCAACAAGACCGTAAGGAATTTGAGATTGTTCATTTGAAGATAGATGAACTCAAAAAAGATATAGTAGAACTCAAAACAGATATGGAAAAGGCTCATTCTAAAACGGATGAAAATCTCAGTTTCATTAAGGAAAATCTATTTAATCCAAATCAAGGCTTGTGGGCTGAAACAAAGGAGAACACAAGATATAGACAGGACTCACAGAAGTGGAGAATGACTATCGGTGCCGGTTTCATAGGGTTATTTTTCAAACAAATATACGATTTATTCTTAAATAACTAAATCTTTTTTCACAAATCATATATATATTTTTAGAGGGTGTCAGAGAAGGTTGACACCGAAGACGCGTGTCGAATACGCGTGACACTTAATTTCTTTGACACCAGAGGTAAAATCTCTAACGAGATTTCACCAGTTAGTTTTACTTAAATGTATTACATAGAGCCTTTCCCATTAGAGGAAATGCTCGGTGCGGAGAAAAGTTATGGGAAAAAAGATTATCCAACTCATAGAAAAGATAAAAAAGAATAAGCTTAGCGAATGGCAGGAGAGCCTCATCCACGACCATATAAACATAGAGTTCGAAGACTACTATTTCTCTAATAGAGAGTATAGGAGAGTACGATGAGAATATGGGAGTCGGTGGTGGCTACAGTCCTACTCACACTATGGGCTTGTAACCAAATACCACAACCAACGGAACGAAAGACTGTCCCCGTTGTAGATAGTAGCGGTGAGGTGCATATATATAAAACATCGGTTCCACTACGATTGGACAACGATTACGCTCTTTATTGTATGGAACACTACCATTGGGAGACTATTTCAGTTCGTTACAAACCTACCACGATGACGAAGATGAGGAGTGAGGAGTACATAGTTAGGAAACATCCAAAAAGTAGTTAATCTAACGCATTTCTAACAAAAAACTTTGTATTTTTTTTACTTTTTAAGATATATATAGTACGAGAGGTTATTAATTTAACTCTCATACCCTATAACCTTAATAAAGTGGAGAAAGTAAGTGAAATCCTTAATATCCTTAATTCTAATCGGTTCTATTGTGGCTAAAGACATACCCAAAACACAAAAACCTCAAATGGTGAATGAATTGAGTATAGACTTTAGCGGTTATGTACCAACTACTAGCGGTAGAATAAATGTTATCTTCAACGTAGACAAAAGAGGAAGGGTAATCAATCCTATCATATCAGACTCTTTCGATATCAGATTAAATAATACTGTAATAGATGCAGTAAGTAAGCTAAGATTCGTTCCAGCTAAACAGAATGGAACTAATGTAATCGTTAAATATAATTTACCTATAGTAGTTCAGTAAGTAGAATAAGTCCTGAAGTAGAGGGGAGACTAAACCGCTCCCCTCTAATTTCACATCCAACCATATATTTATTACTATGTGGAAACTTTACATCATATATCTTATACTTCTTTTAGTACCCATTCTAGCCTTTCTAAGCACCCTATACCACATCATCACAGACAAGCCTCACCAACCTATGAATTTACTCCAACGAAAGAGAGAGTACGATAAGCATACACGAGATAGTTGAGATAGTCATTGTTTGGCTAGTGGTTATATACTTATGTTATCTCTGGTGGGAAAACACCTAATCCCCCACTCTAACCCACTTTTTGACACACCTTAATACTTATTCTTAACACATCGTATATCAGGTGTTAAAATATATAAAGCGCGTGTGTCTTCCTGTCAGACTTTCAGGAGCCATACAAATGATATATTCGGTGTGTCAATATGACAGAAATGGAGCTTTTTATGGCTAAAATTAGCAAAAGTAAGGTAGTTTGGGCGATTAATGAGACGCAGAGTATGAGACAAGCCTCCCAGCTATTGGGTATTGCTTATAATACTTTCAAGAAGTATGCTAAGTTATATGAGGTTTGGGC
>CEQK01044603.1_pt1 | contig 20820 bp, 14 predicted proteins | sample 531051 | NCBI WGS metagenome assembly CEQK01 (sample SAMEA2621229, study PRJEB7988) | marine metagenome | biome: marine biome (ENVO:00000447); feature: deep chlorophyll maximum layer (ENVO:xxxxxxxx); material: "saline water (ENVO:00002010), including plankton (ENVO:xxxxxxxx)" | depth 150 m
GGCTGTCGATGATGAGGTCCACCTCTGCCGCCTCGAACCCTGTCAGGTCGACGTCGAAGTCGATCTCGATCAAGTCCCGGAGTTCGAGGGCCAGCTTCTCCCCGTCCCACTCACTTAGTTCAGCAAGTTTGTTGTCGGCAAGCCGGAAGGCTCGGATCTGAGCTGGGCTCAGATGTGGTAGGCGGATCACCGGAACCTTCGTATACCCCAACTGCTTGGCGACCAGGACGCGGGCATGGCCGGCGACGACCTCACCATCCTCCCCCACCAAGACTGGGACGATGAACCCGAACGCCGCAATCCCGCGTTCCAGTGCCTTCAGTTGTCTTTTCGGATGTTTGCGGGCGTGCCCCCGATACGGGGACAGAACTTCAATCGGGACGTACTCGACCTGATCAACGAGAATCTCGTCGACGTAGAGGCGCTGGTTATGATGCTTTTCGGGAAGAGGGTGCTTTCCCATCGGACTTGCTCCACAAATGTGCCGCTGTCCGATGGCCCACCAAGGACGACGAGACAGCAGCGGTTAAGACCACTGCCATCTCCCCTTCACACCCTCCTTGGTAGGGAGATAACGCCTGAATCGTAACGCGAGGGAAAACCTCGGCGCAACAATATTTTGTGCGATTGATACCTTAGTCAGCACAAGTTATTGAAATCAGCCTCAATCTCACTTGTCGCCGCAGTTCTCCAGAACCTTGTTCAAGGCGCTAGCCGAGCCCTTTAAACCGAACACCGTCCGATACTTTCGATAACGAAAGTCCGAGACCTCGACGGTGACTGAGGAGCCAGTGATCATCTGCTGGACCATGCCGTAGACCTGCCCCTTATTGAAGTTCACAACGCTTTTCTCGAATAGCCGCCAATCTTCTTCGTGAAGGTCATTTTCATCGACACGATATCGAGCCAAGGTCGGGCCATCCGTGCCGAAAAAAACGCCGTGGCGAGTATATTTGACGTAGGGCGCCAGATCCTCCCGATCGCATTTCACCACCAACAATCCAAGCTTTGCCGCCGACCCGTCGAAAACGAACGCAGCGTGTGATCGCGTCTTGGTTAAACTGTCGTTGTTCGCATCGTACTCCCAAACACCCAGTTGGGTGTCTTGCGCTGCCGCAGGCTGATGCGCCACCATGGCCGCAGCAATTCCACCGGCCAAGAGGCCGGCGATCCATCTATTTCCAAGTTGCATGAGAACCCTCTCCCAAAGTCCGAGGCCAGAGCCTCCAGCGCGCCCGCTGGAAGGTGGCTTCAACCAGACTGGTGATCGGGGTGTTGGAAAAACCGCACAGAGACGGCCCCTGGGTTTTTAGCCGGGTGGCCTGGACATAGCCCAGGCACCCCGACCAGAAGTCAGGGTCACTGTTACGGTCAGTAACGACCGCTCTGTGAGGGGTTTCCAAGCCCCAGAGCCGTGCGTCGCGGCTCCAGGGCGGAGTCTCGCTCAAACCGGCAGAGAATGGAAGTGCACAGAAAAAGTCCTTTCGCCATCACATAAACAAAAACAAAATGATTTCTCGGCGCCAATTTCCTGCCCGGTTCAACCAATCCTACATAAAATTCCACAGGGGTTAGATGCATCTAAGATTTTCTTGAAACAACCTTGGCGCTAGAATTTATGGCGCAAAATACTTCTTAAGAATGCAACGCTAGCAGTTAGAGATGAGCATGCGAGTCCGTGGAGGAAGCTGAAGGCCATGGTGACAGAAGAATTCTTCTCCCTTGTCCCGAGCGAGTTGTTTCGACCTCTCGCAAGTTCTGGTCGACGTTTCTACATCAACCTACTTTTCCACCTGCACGAGGTCGAATTTTCGATCCTCGGAGACACGCCAAGTTACAAACGGATAATTTCGTCGATTGCTCATTTCATCGACAGCCAACACGATGACCTGTCTTTCCAAGACGAGGGAGAGGACTTGCTTATTCCCAAAGCTGACTCATCGTCTTCTGACCAGCGGCGATACGTTGCCTACTCTCGGCTTGTCTCAACTGGGTGGCTCATTGAACATCGCGACAGATATCGAAAAATTGTCGATTTTGATCCCAACGCACGACTCATTCTTCAGTTTTTGTTTGAGCTCTCTCGAGGCGAAGCCAGATCCTATGGTGGCGCTGTTTTGAGCGTTCTTGGCTCTCTTGAAGCAGCATGGAACAACCCGGAAGATCGAAGCGAGACGTTGCGAAACGCGGCGAAGTCGTCTGAGTCCTTCGCGCGCCACCTGAGAACAGTCAGCGGCGCAATGAGGAAAATAGAAAATGAGATTCTTAGCCAAACCAGCCTAGCCGGATTGTTGCGCCAATTTTTTGAAGAATTCGTCGAACGACACCTGATCGAGGATTACAAGCGCCTTCGGACAAACAACAACCCGTTTAGATTTCGTTCGAAGATTATCGATCTGTGCCTTCGCTTCCATGATGAACCATTGAAAGTCCAGCAGTTAGCCAGTGCCTATTTCAAGGAAGGGCGCGCCGCCTCGATTCAACACGGTGAGACTATCGTCCTGGCGGAAGTTGATCAGGTTTTGCGCGTGTTTGAGAGTCTGGATGAAAGCCTACGTATCATCGACGTGACGACGGCCCGCCTTGAACGCCGAATTCGGAATACCGTTCGATATATGGACCGTATCTCCGATAACAATGTCGGCCTTTTATCCGAAGCGCTTAAAGCCCTAGGTGCAGCCCAATGTTCTGATGAGGCACCTGTGGACGCCGCGACGAAAGTTTTGGGGTTTTCACTTCCTAGTGGCCCGGCCCATCTCTACCAAGGCCCAAAAGAGCGAAGGCAAATCGGCCGACAAGCCTTGAGAATTCCACCGCGGGATCCTGCTGTATTGGCGTTCGAGAAAGCCAAGCGGCAATTCTTCCACCGCTTGCAGCCGACGATCAACGGCGTCTGCCAATACCTTGAAAGCCAGTTGGGGACGGCCACTCAAATTAGTGGTTCCGACATGCAAATTAGGACACTCGACGATTTCATTGTCTTTGAGAGGCTCCGAGAACTGAACTTTCTTTTCTCAGGCCATTTAATGCGTTGGTACCAGGTTGAACCTATTAACGATCAGGTTGTCGCCAACGACTGGATCGTATGCTCCGATTTCATTGTCCGGCGAACCGCGAAGGGAGCATGACATGCATAGCGAACTCAAGGAATTTTCAGACATTGTCGATCCCGAGAGCGGGGCAGCAAAGACGAGCGAGGAAGATTTACGAGGGGCGTTGCAAGCACTTTTGTTCCAACAATGCCTATACTCAACCGGCAGCGGCGCAAGCCGGCGTTATTTCGAAGTGATCAAGCGCCACGAGACATTCGTACGTCGGTTTTTCGGCACTTTAGGTTTTGACCTGGAAGTCCGCCCGAGAGAACGAATGGTTGCCCTTAAAGTCGTTGAAACTCCCTTCGGCTGGCAACAAACACGCTTCAAAAAAGATCAAACCCTCGTCCTTCTATGTTTGCGGCTTGCTTATGAAGAAGGAATTCGCGCGGCCAATTGCGACGACTACGGCGTCGTCTCGATCACGACGGACGACTTAGTCGACAAAATTCAAATTGCTGCAGAAACTGAGCCACCAAAAGAGGCTCGCCTTCTGGAGATACTGGCGTTCCTACGGCGCAAGGGGGCGGTCAGGGTTCATGATCGAGACAAGGAAGAACAAGTCACCCCGATCGACATCTTACCAGGTATCGATCTTCTCGCCCCGTTAGCATACTCCGAGCACGTCAAACTGTGGTCCGAGACCGGGCAATTTCATACCGACGAGAACTCGCGCGACAACAATCCTGCCCAAGAATCAGAAGCCTCATCTAGTGCCAGTGGGGATCTTCTTTCCGGCCCTGACGAGGAAGAATGACCCATGCACTCTTTGTCCCGCATTTCACTCACCAACTGGTATCTATTCGACGTCCAAGATATTGAAATCGAAGGCTCAACCGCGCTGATCGGGCCAACCGGAGCCGGAAAGAGTGCAATACTGGACGCACTGCAGACCGCTCTCATCGGAACGAACAAAAATGTTCTCAAACTTAACGCTTCGGCGGCAAACGTCAGGGGAGGCAGAACGGTCAAGGAGTATTGCCTTGGCGTCTTGGATGACGGCGGCAAGGATGTGGCAAGGGATCGATGCGAGACAATCCTAGCGCTGACCTTCCGAGACACGAACTCCAAAGCACCGACGACCATCGGAATCGCTTTACGCGCGGATAGGGACGAACCCCGCGAGGAACTTCTCTGTCAATTTATCGCAGAGGGAGTCGCTTTCAGCGCCATCGACATAGCGCAAAGCGTCGATGAAAAAGGCGACTTCATTCAACATTGGGACGACGTGCGGGACACGCTCAAAAAATTGACTGCGCACACTGGAGGACGCTTCAACGAATACCCTACCGGCAAGTCCCGTCAGTTTATTCAAGATTATCTGACGATCATGCGCGGGCCAAGCCAGCGCCCAGATCCCCGCCATGTACAGCGTGCATTGATGAATGCGGTGGCCTTTCGCCCCATCACCGATTGTACTGAGTTCGTTCGCCGATACCTGTTGGATGACCAGCCATTGGATATTGAGCGTGTACGTGAATCGTTGGATGTTTGGAATTCAGTCAAGCAGACGATTGAGCGCATTAACGATCAAATTAGAGCGCTGCACTCATCAGTGTTCGGTCCTCTTCTGAACGCCGCCAAAAACCACGTCAAACGTGTGCAGAGCGACTGGACGGAAGCTCATTCGGAACATCTGCGCCTTGAACGTGTTCAGCAACAAGATCAGGAAAAGCTGGAGAGGCTAGAGTCTGAGCAAAGGCGTCTGAATGCCATCATCGGCTACAATGAAAAAGCAATCGATGAGGAGCGGTCTGAACTAGAAAGCTTGAAAGCAGCGGTTGCTCAGGTTGATCAAGGTGGCCAACTGCAAATCTTGAGTGCCCAACGATCAAACGCTGAAAAAGACATTGAGCGTGCGAAAAAAGACATTCTGCAAATCGTTGATGTCCTAAATCGTATTGCCAGTCTTGTGGGCATCAGAGAATGCGTTCCCTTAAGCACGCATGCGCTTATCGATCGCGCCAACACCGTCGTTAGGTCCATCGGGCAATCTCCTACAAAAGAAGACGGTGTATTAAACAACATCGCAGTGATTGGCGACCTGTGTGGTGATTTGGCGAAGACCGAATTGATCCAAAACAGCCTGCATCAACAATGTGACGCGCTCGGGATACAGGTCAACGAACTACGCCTTCAACTTGAAAAGCTCGACGCAACCATAACCGCCTCATCAGAAGACGGCGCCGTCTTATCGCATGAGACGCGACGCTTCAGGGATCTATTGACGAAAGCCGGCATCCGGAACCAAGCATTGCCAGATGTGGTCGAGATTTCGGAGCCCGCTTGGGCTTATGCCTTAGAAAGCCTTTTGGGACACAACAGGGAAGCAATCATCGTTCCAGCGGAACGTGTACGCGATGCGTTGCGCCTACTTCGGGAGCATCGAAAGGAAATTGGTCGCGTCTGCCGCTTGATCCGCACTGACCGGATCGAAGCCAGCAGCACTGAAAAATCCCCACCACCGGGATCAATCACAAATATTCTTAAGACCGATAATAAGTACGCCCGCGCATTCATAGATGCCACGGTGGGACGGTTCGTGCGCGCGAACGATATTCATGAGTTGGAGATGCTGCGATACGGAATCATGGAGGACTGCCGCACCAGCGCTGGCCTTACCTATCGGGTCTATCTGGATATACAACCGATCCTTGGCAAAACCGCTGCGCAAGAAGCGCTAATCCAGGCCCAAACCGAGCGCGACAACCTCCGCGAAAGTTGGCTCAATGAAGCCAACAAGCTGAAGTTACTTCGTGATGGCATCCAACAGTGCACCTTCGCGATCAGTTACCAGGAGAGCGAGCCACGTTCTCCAAGTGACACCGCAGCCATTCTCCAAAGTGCTCGGAGGGTTTTGAAGGACCAAGATGAATTACGTCATTCCCTTCTGTCGGAAGCCGCCAGCGAACACCTCAAAGAGATCGAGTTTATCAACGAAGACATAAAGGCGCGGGAAGACGAAAATCGGGAGACAAGGATTCTCCAGCGAGAGATCGACAAAAACCTTGGAGCAGTTTCAGAGCAGTTAAAGGCGACCGAACAACGGTTGAATGATATGGCTGACCGCCGGGCACGGATCGAAGATGAGGAGATGACCGGCATTGAGTACGAATTGTCAATTAAACACGTTGACGAATTTGCCAAATGGCCGGAAGACCGGTGTCTAGATCTCGATGCCTTGCGCTCGAAGGTCGAGAACCAAGTCGGAATGACGCCTGAAGAAAAAAGAATCCCGTTTCTCGCGGACCTTCGAAACGAATCTCAGGCGCAATCGCGAGAGGCCAGCGAGCAATATCAGAAGTCTGTATTTAATGGACAAAATGCCTTTTTTGTATACCGCCGAGACTACGGTGCCGATGACACAGTCACGTCCGAAACATCGTGGGTGCAGATATTATCCATAGCAATCAGGGACCTGCATCGCTTGGAAACAAATGAGCTGCGAGATCACGAACATCAAGCGGAACGGGCTTATGAAGAAATGCGTCTCGCATTGAAGGAGGATTTGCTTCTACGACTGCACGAGAAGCTCTCCCATATGCGGCAGAGGATCAACACCCTCAATACGGCAATGGGCAAGCACAAATTCCTCAGCAGAACCTACCGGTTCAGTTGGAAAGCGAATCCGAATTTTGCCGGAATACGTCGGCTTTCAGAGAAAGTCGCTGAATCGCCGGAAAGATCGGCAGATATCATCGCCGGAGAAGGAGAGGATGAGGACGTGCGGGCGGCAATGACTGAGTTCGAAGCCTATCTGGCAAACGATGAAGATACCAACCTTCTCGGCGATTACCGCAATTATTACGATTTTGATCTCGTGATGGCCTTGGACGAGCAAAGAACAACGACTCTCGATGAAACTGTAGGTAAAGCGTCTGGTGGAGAGGGGCAGGTTCCTTTCTACGTCGCCATTGGCGCATCCCTCCGGTCAGCCTATTTCCCGGGGAGCCCTCCGGGGAGTTCTCCGAGTGGGATGGGCCTCGCCTTATTTGACGAAGCCTTCAACAAAATCGACGTGGCGAATACCCAACAAATCATTAAGTACTTTGAAAGTTGCGGCCTTCAACTGCTCATTGCAGCGCCGGAAGCTCAGCGCCCGACCTTTCTCGAATCGATCGATACCATCGTAAACGTCAATCGCCAGCAAGGAACCGACGTCGTCTATGTAGAAACCGAGCATATCGGACCCGCGGCCAAGTCCGCGTTAACCGATGCGAATCCAGCCACACAAGAGTTCGAGGCGTTCAAAGAGAGTTTTGAACGCAACCAAGCGAATTCAGCCGCAGACTAGAGATGGCGCGCCAACTTGCCCGTGATCTTCTTGACCAATTGGTCGACCTTCATGAGCGAAACCCAGGCCGGGTCCGGCCACCTTTTCGTAAGGTTCCAAGATCAGACCGATCCGGGCGCCCATTGCTGTCAGAAGATATCAAAGACCTCCACGATACCTTGAAAGCTGTCGAGTCTCTTGGCGCGATCAAAATCTACATGGGAAAGGGTGAACTGGCACACCTACCGGAGAAAATTCGCCTCGTTGACATCAACAAACTTCGGGGGTTCCTCGGTCGCGCCGCCATCTCAAAAAAGGTTGGTTCGGCCATTCAAGGTCTCCGCAAAATGCCGGAACGGGACGCCCTTGAGGCCCTCGGCCTGATAGAACGGTTTGAATACGCTTGGAACCGGGGCGTATCCGCGTTTGGGATGAAGCTCGAAGACACAAACGCGGCAGAAAATTTTTTACGAGCCATCTGCATCGTACTGGAGGGAAATCCAAACGGAGACGACATGAGAACCCTAAGCCGACGTGGCCTGGGCGATAGTAAGTACCTCGAAAGGTCTGCCGGGAGCCTAGCTTCCTGCCTACGAGAAATTGGCCTGGTTCCTGCCGGTTTGACGCCCATGGAAGCTCTGGATCATCTCGGGATCAAGAAACTTAGACCACCGGTTTTGATCGCCGGACCTATTTCGGTTGCAGGAGTTAACACCGGCGAGCTGCCTTTTGTTGGCCTTCCCGCAGAATCCTTTGCGGACATCGCCCTCACCTCTCCCATAAATTCAGTCTTAACCATCGAAAACATGTCTTCATTCCAACGCCATGTCGCAGAGGCGAAGAGGCAAGATGAGGTCGTTCTGTACACAGGAGGGTTCCCGTCAACCCCGGTCCAATCGGGTCTCAAAAGGATTCTCGAGCTGGCCCCGAACGCCGTCACCTTCCATTGGGGTGACATTGACCCTCATGGTTTATGGATCGCCGAAACAATCCGGTCGATCGCCGGCACAACATTCAGGCCGCATTTAATGTCAATTGAGATTGCCCGGAAACATGGGGCGCCGTCTCCCGGATATCCGAAGCTTTCCGAATATCCAGAATCATCACCGCTAAAACCATTGGCAACTTTCCTGGCATCGCCCGACGCCGCAGTGCTCGAGCAAGAGGAAATTGAGCCAGAACAAATAAAATAGAAATTCCTACCTGAAGCCTACCCTCCGGTACGCTCAACCTACTGTTTCCAGCAAGCTACGTTCATCCATTCCACCGCGCCATTTCGTGAATTCAAGTCCCGGATTTGGTCGGTCTGGTTTCGTCGCTAGATGCCCGTTTCATCTTGGTAGCAAGACGCTGATTAGCTTGATCAGGGCTTCAATACAGGTGCGGTTCATTTTTTAATACTGTCTCCTGGCTGTAAGCATGCCGGTTAGACATCTCGGATCGGCAGCAGCCATCGAAATCAGAAACGGATGGTGAAAGTTCACCAGCACTCCAGATTTCAATAGAGGCTGACGTGGCAACGCGGATTACCTTCGCCACGCATCGATGCGCCGTGCCATTGCTTCGCAACCTGGCCATTTGCAACTCGACAGGAACTGGATCAAGGCTGTCGGGTCAACGACCGCCTACATCGAACCAGGATCACCTTGGGAGAACGGCTACTGCGAGAGCTTCAATGCCAGGTTCCGGGACGAGCTGCTGAATGGGGAATCTTCTACAGCCTGAAATAAGCCCGGATCGTCATTGAGCAATAACGGCGGTATTACAACACGAAGCGACCACACTCAGCCCTTGGATGCAAACCGCCAGCACCCGAAAGCTTCATCCCCATGGAAGAAATACTGATCATGCAACAATATTCGAACCTGACCGGATATTGGAGGCGGGTCAGTCGCTGCGTACCCCCGTTGCATCCCCCAGCTTCAAGCCAGGCTTAGGGTATTTAAAGAGGCTTCACAGTCGCTTGCTTTACTAGCTTCGCGACTTCCTTGATGCCCCGTCGGAATACATCAGCATAAGCCTCCTGTTCCGACAGGTCATAGTCTGAGAGCGGTCCCGTCTTGTGGACGAGGATACGCGATTGATCCGGGTTCTTTCGCAAGCGTTCGGCCATCAATTGGAATGCCCGGTAATTCTCACCGAGTGCTGTCTTCGAATTGATCGGAGAGCCTGTGATGTCATCCAGATAATACTTCGTGGCGTCCTGGCCAAGCCCCGCATTCATCGCCGAACGCCTGATAATACAGGGAACGCAATGGCCGCAATGAATCAGCCCAAACCCTTCCCATCTATGCTTGGCAATGTCCGCACAGGAAATCGTCGCGTTGGCCAACTTCTTGAGTAATGGCTTGTTGGCACAACTCTTCGCCATCTCTCCCTTCGTGTGGAACCGGTACGGATTGACGATTTGGAGTTCGAGACCTAACCCATCCAAGAGTTCTTGCCAGCGCGCCATGTAGAATGGATGAGTCGTTCGGGTGCTGTTCGCGCCGATCCGCAAGGGGTCGAGCGGGATGTTGAGCGATATGAGTCCGTTCTCCGGGACAAAAACTTTCGACCCATTCTCCAATCCCGAAGCGGCAAGGACGGCGAGCGCGAAGAACAAGAAAGATCGGCCTCTCGACGTATTCTCTGTCCCTTCGAACTCGACCAAGTTTGTTGGAAACTTCACGCGGGTTCTCGCGACCCGATAGTCAAAACTGCCGTAAGTCTTTGCGAGTTGATTAAAACAATATTCTTGGTTGCTGGTTCCCCCGTCCGAATAATGACTGACGAACAGCGGGTTCCGCCCTTCTTCGAGAAGGTCAATCGCACCGATAAAACTGTCCAGGCCTCCAGAAAAAAGGCTCACACAATCGAACGGGGCGGGAATGAAATTATCGCTTCGTCTTAAGAATTTGCCGAATTTCTGGGGCGTCTCTCTGAAAAATACACGCCAAATGTCACCCGTGAGAAACCCTAACATTTTCTCCAACAGTGCCTTTTGCGGTGCCCATAACGCGGGATTGTTCACCGGCACGTAAAGGTCGATCTCTCGCGTCCAGCTATCTTGTGAATGCGTGGCCCGTGAGATTCTGGAATCTGCAGCCGAAATCATGACCGCCACGATCATCAAATCGAGCGTAGTATCATTTGGGAACACGGATAGCTTGTTCAGCCGATCTAAGAAGCTCCCGATGCCGTAGCCGAGATTAGTTGGGGTTTGAGCCAGGTCGATATTCGTTATCTGGGAACGTTTTTCGAAAACCTTTACCCTGGCTCTGTCCTCAGGTCCGAAGCGGCCCACGAGACTATGGCGCTTCATCATTCTTCATCCCCCCAGATTTCGAGAAGTTCCCAAGCATCTTGATAGGTTTGGTTCACGACAGACCTGATCTCCGCATCATTTAGATTTCCCACAGAGCTCACATCAGACGGAACGGAATCGCTAACGGCGCGGAAGATATAATCCTTGAGCTGCGCTTCGAAGGCTCTGACGGCATCCGTGTCTTTGCCCGACTGGATACCTTTTGAGCCGATGTCTTGATAGAGGCGCGTCTCAATAGAGTGCGCGATGAAAGAGACGAAAATTCCTTCGATCTGTTCCGACGAGAGCGAGTCGAGGTCATCGACCCCTAGCTGATCAAGCTCCGTAATCGTCTCAATCCAAGCATCCGTCGCAATACTGTCATTGATGTTTCCGCCCGGCTCACAGATGACATCTGTGAGCCCAGCAAAAATCTGATCTATCGGTTGGCCGGCCAGGTCTCCCAGGTTAAATTTACTGAGAGTGGCCTCTACACCGTCTGTCTGGATCGAACGCAAGACACCGAGTACTCCGGCCGCTGCCGAGCGTGCGCTTCCCATCCGCCTTGTGGCTCCACCGCTCCCACCGGTTCCATTGCGAACGTAGTCTCGAATGCCGCGCCGCATCGCGTCACGGTCTTGACCGCCACTACCGGCTGACCGGGTGAAATTGCTCCTGGCTGTTCGGAAACGATCCGGGAGCACCGGCGGCTTTATGGGTGCGCGAGGCGCCGGTTCGGGTTGGTGTTGGCCGTCATCGGCAGAAGGGTCATCCTCCGTCGTGTCCGGTTGAGGGCCGTCCCCGCCCGGTATGGGCCCCTTGTCTGAGTCGTCCGACCACGTGGGAACGATCGGAGTGCTTGGACTTGGTCCTTTCGTTGGTCTGGATGTCCCCATATCAACGTCCCCTTCCAAAACTACTCAGTGCCTTTGCGGCCGCTCGTTTTAGCGTTCCGTTTTCGTTTTGATTCGCCCATTTGGTTAATAGCGCCCGTAGGCTCTCTTTCGCATCAGGGTCCGAAACGATATCACTCCACCCAGCCACCACCCATATACCTAACCGGTTCGAGCCGACCTCGGAGAGCAACGAAAATATGCTCGCCTGATGGCGGGGATGATGCTTCGCAACAATGCACATCCCCTGAAAACCAGACGGTTCAGTTGAAAAATCAGGAACCTGAGCGATCTTCTCACGTAGGCCGTTGAAAACTTCATCAGCGGCGGCCGGCTCGAGACTGGATACGGTTGTTTCCAGACCACGGACTGTCATCTTTGGTCCGCAAAGCTGTTCGATCAGGGCGCTGTTCGAATGCTCCTCACGGGCTTGCCCCACAATCCGCTTTTCACGGGCAACGAAAATATATGAACGAAGGTCCGTATCACTGAGCACGGGTTTGATTGAGAGCCACCGTTTCAACCATTCGCGCTCAAGCCACTTTGAGGCTTCAGGCTCTTCGGCCTCGTCTTTCTTTTGTGACTTTCCTCTTGCCTTCTTCTTGGCCTCAGTCTCGGTGCCGAGATCTTCATCATCCGAAGCAAGAGCAGTCTCAAGTTCCCGAATAAACTCTGGCTTGCCGGAATCCGACGCCATGGCTTGGGAAGCGATGACGTTGAAGAAGTCAGGCTGGAAGTGCTCAGCCAGCATGAGCTTCGCCAGCACCGATTGGCTGATGGACTCGCCAAACCCGCGCGCCTTCGCGATCTCTTTGCGCACAAGCAGCGTATTAAGGAATCTCTTGATTTGCCTCGGATTTCCTTTCGTTCCCTCGGCCAAGACCGGACTGATCTGCTGCGAGAGGAGAAACGCTTGAGCGAGACTGGAGCGGTGAGGCTCAGACAGAGCAACAACATCGGATTCAGTAACCTTGGCGCCTTCCCACGGTCGGTTTAATGCCGCCTTCGCTTTCGCGAGCAATGTTGAAAACGCTTCGTTGTGCTCATCAACGATGTTCTCTGCGAGAAGCAACGTCACGTAAGTTTGTGTCTCTTGGAAACCCAACGAAGGCAACCTAAACGGTACCTGTATTAGCTTCTCAAGGTAGTTTCGCGCATACGGAACCGGTCCCGACATCGCCGGAAGATCGGGAAAATGTTGACGGACCGCATACTCTATCATCCCCTCATCCGCGCCGATCACGAAGGCTGACCGTCGAACGAACAGAAACAACCGGATCGCCTCCAATGTCGCGATGGCAGTGTCGGGAAGACACCTATCGAGGTCATCGATCAGGACGACCAGATGATCCACTTTCGCCTCTTCGAGCAAAGCCTCAAATTCGGTACGAAACTGGTGTATCTGTTGCGTTACCCGCTCTTCTTCAGCAGGCTTTAAAAACGTCAGGGCTTTGTCGATCCCGCCACGCACATCCTCACCTGTTAGGTTCGATGCATCTTCACGCAGTTTGGAGAGCTGCCCAGTCAGCAGCTCAACCTGATCGGGTGATGGCAGGCCTGTAATGACATTGAACGCCAAGCCGCCCCCGTGTCGGAGCAGTTTCAGCAAGTCGACCCTTTTGAGGAGGTCTTTTCCCTTTTCCTTAACTTTCCCAACGGTAGACTTCTGGCGGCAAAGCTCTGTGATTGTCGCCTCAATCAGGACGGTCTTCGCGTCCTCGAATCCCTGAAATGTCCAACCGTTGAACCACAGGCAAACAACGTTCTCGTCTTCCGAAAAGGCGTCTTGAATCATCCGGAGGACGCTCGACTTGCCAGCACCCCAATCGCCATGGATGCCAACTGTGACGGCTCGTTCTCGACTTTCGCGTAGTAACGCGACAACCGTGTTTGAGATTGCCTCGTTGTTAAGAAAATCGACGCTCGTTTCATGGTCGGGAATCAGCATGACTTAACCTATACCATATTTTGAACGGCGACTTCATGTGCAAGTATTGGTGGATATGGGTAAAACGGTCTGAAACCCTCTAAGCCACGATATGTGCTTTGAGAATTTGTCGCCCTGATTCAGTGACCGCCATAACCCTCTATGCTCAGGTTTGTTGGCGAACCAGTGGAATATCATGCGCGTTACCCAGCGCAAATTCTGCTTCATCTTGCTTCTCAGCGGCAAGTTCAATCAGATCGTCAAGATGAGGCAAGGATACTGAAGTACATACTTTCTGGGGATACGGATGCCGGCGCCTTCCAAGAAAATCTGCGCCAATTGATATTTGCCTTCGCGGATAGCCGGAATTGGCCAACCGAGTTTGTCTTCTCACGTTTTAGAACGACTTTAAATGTTCCCCTTTGGTTACTTCTGCTCGCATAACGTACGCTAAAAAAAGAGGCCCGCAAAATGCGGGCCTCTCGATGTTTCATACATTCCAGCTGTGATAAGCAATCACGTATTCTTCTTCAGTTCCATCGGCTCAAGCTGGTGAGCTTCTTCGTGGTAACGCAGGTTCAATTGCCCTGCGGCCAATTCCAAGTTCCCTAAATTGGAATCGAAGTTCGCTCGCTTGAAGTGCTTCGTGATCGGTATCGCTCGTTGAATTTCGCCGACATATTGCCGCTGCGCATTCGTACCATTGTCGACGAACTCAACATCTACATGCCCCCGGATCAGCCGCCCGTACCCACGCTGCATAATTCGCCCGGTAAGAATGAGCTCGCCATCTTCCCTTTTCCATATTTTGACCATATCGATCTCGGTCCTGGCCGTATTTTCAACTTTGATCGAAAGGCCACCCATTTTTGTGATTTCTTGGCTGTTAGAGGCACAGCCCGCTAAAAGAATGGCTCCAAACAGGGCGGCTGTTACAGGAAAGAGTTTACGCATCACATTACCTCCGAAGTTTGATAGTTGGACTGATGGGTACGCTGCCAATAGCGGAGCATGCCTCGCGAGAACCACGTGTAGAGCGCGGGCAAGAGAAGTAGAGTGAGCAATGTCGAACTGAGCAGCCCCCCGACCACCACGGTCGCCAAAGGCCGCTGAACCTCAGATCCAACACCCGTCGAAAGCAGCATCGGGATCAAGCCCAGTGCGGCAATCAACGCCGTCATTAGAACGGGCCGAAGACGCGACAACGCGCCTTGATACACGGCCTCGTCAGGCTCCATTCCGCCGAGAATGTTCTGGTTAATGGCATTGACCATCACCACGCCGTTCAAGACAGCCACGCCGAACAACGCGATAAAGCCGATCGATCCCGGAACGGACAGAAACTGTCCCGTGAGGAACAACGAGAAGATTCCGCCGATCAGCGCCAGTGGCACATTCACCATGATCAAGAACGACTGACCAACGGACCCAAAGGCGAAGAACAGCAACAGAAATATCAAACACAGAGAAAGCGGAACGACGATGGTCAGACGTTCTTGTGCGCGGCGTTGGTTCTCGAACTGACCGCCAAACACCACAGAGTAACCTGGGGGCAACTCAACGGCCTCAGGGATGCGTTTCTCGAGTTCCGCAACAAGTCCACCCATGTCGCGTCCTTCGACGTTTGCCTGAATAACGACACGCCTTTGCACATCGTCCCTTCGGATCTGTGGCGGACCGCTGATAATGTCCACGGACGCAACATCGCGAAGACGGACCCATCCGCCGTTAGGCGCCTGGAGGACAAGGCCTGAGATTGCTTCTGTGCTGTCACGAAACTCCGAAGCCAAGCGGATATAGATATCGTAACGTTCGTTTCCGCTGATTACCTGCCCCGCGGAGACACCGCCAATGGCATCGGCCACCAAGTCCATTACCTGGCTGACAGGAATGCCGTAGCGCGCCAACCGGTCACGGTCCGGGCTGATCACCAGTTGAGCCTCACCCACGACCTGTTCCATGGCGACATCACGCGTACCATCCACAGTCTTAATGAATGCCTCGATCTCTTGTCCTTTCTTGGCAAGAGTGTCCAGGTCCGGCCCGAATAGCTTAACGGCCAATTGAGCTTTCACACCCGAAAGCAGTTCGTCGACGCGCGTCGCGATGGGTTGGGAGAAGGAGAACAATAGACCCGGATGAACAGACATCTTGTCTTCCATCAGAGCCTGCAATCCCTTGCGGTCTTCGGCCGACGTCCATTGGTCTACGGGCAAAAGCCCGACCAATAATTCGATGTTGGAAACGGGTTCCGGATCACCCCCAAGTTCCGGCCGACCGACGCGTGCGGAAACGTAGGTAACTTCTGGAAAGTCGATCAGCTTCCGCTCAAGCTTTTTTGCGACCTCGAGAGAGGTATCGAGACTCACGGAGGGCCCGAGAGTTACCCGGACATTGAGAGTGCCCTCCTCCAGTTCCGGCACGAACTCCGTTCCCAAGTATGGAACCGTGGCAAGAGACCCAAGGAAGATCGCAAGCGCCACCAAAGTCACGGCAATACGATTGTTCAGTGCTCTGGCAAGTCCCCACCTGTAAGTTGCCTCAATCGGCTTGAAAATGGGACTGTCGCGATGTTTGACCGGTCGACTGAAAGCATAAGTCGCCAACGCGGGAATGACGATCAGCGCGACGACAAGCGATGCCATCATGGCCAAAACGATTGAAGTCGCCATTGGCTGAAAGAGTTTTCCTTCGACCCCTTCAAGACTGAACAGCGGGGCAAACACCACGATGATGATGAGGACGGCGAAGAAAACCGGCCGGCCGACTTCTTTGGCGGCCTCCTGAACCCTCAAGCGTAAGGCATGAGGCTCCTGCCCCAATGTTCGGGGTTCACTCCCCTCGCCATGGGAGGTCAGGTGCTTGAAGATGTTCTCCATCATCACGACGGAACCATCGACCATCATGCCGATCGCAATCGTCAATCCGCCGAGCGACATAAGATTAGCCGATACCCCCCAATAAGCCATGGCCATCAAGGCGAGACCGATCGACACAGGCACGGAGACCAGAACCAAGAGCGACGCCCGCAGGTTCATCAAAAACAAAAGAAGAATCACGACGATCAATGCAAACGCCTCGATCAAGGCGCGTGTCACCGTTTCCACTGCTTTTGTAATCAAATCAGCCTGGTCATAGATGGGCTCGAGCAATACCCCTTTGGGAAGGGCATTCTGGATGATCGGCAATCGTGATTTCACGCCATCGATGGTTGCTTTGGTATTCGCTCCCGTCCGCTTCAGGATGATCCCCGTAACAACCTCGCCATACTGGACTGGCGATCCGTCGGGGGAGCGCGCGGTCATCGAAACGGCCCCTTGACGAATCTCGTTTCCGAAGGCGACTTCCGCGACGTCCTTCACCCGAACAACGACACCGTCTTCTTCCTTGATCGGTATGTTACCGATGTCCCGCAAGCCATCTTGCTCACTTCTGACCCAGCCGACGCCCCGGATGACGAGTTGTTCCTGACCTCGGTCCATGAACCACCCGCCCGCATTGCGATTGTTGTTTTCAATCGCTTCTTGGATTTCGCGGACATGCAGGCCGTAGGAAAGCAACCGTTCCGGATTGACCAACACTTGATACTGGCGAACTTCCCCCCCAAAGGACAAAACTTCGGTAATGCCATCCACGGGCATGAGCAACAGCTTCACGACCCAATCATTCAGACTACGCAATGCCGTGACGTCGAAGGCATCCGTAGCCTCGGAACGCAGGACATATTGGAACACCTGCCCCAAACCACTCGTGTTCGGCCCCATTTCAGGAGAACCGATACCCTCCGGGATTTGTTCTTTTGCCGCCTGTAAACGCTCAAACGTGAGTTGGCGTGCAAAGTAGATGTCTGTCCCTTCGGCGAATACGACGGTGACAACCGATAGGCCGGATTTCGATATTGAGCGGACTTCCGATACATCCGGCATCGAGTACATCACTGCCTCGATCGGGTAAGTGATCAGTTGTTCAACTTCCTCGGCGGCAAGACCGCGTGCTTCCGTATTGATCGAGACTTGAACATTTGTAACATCCGGAAAAGCGTCAAGGTTAAGACGGGGCAGCAGAATCGCTGCGCCTGCCATGATTCCAAACAGGACAAGGACGACGAGAAGTCGTCCCTGGATCCCAAGGTCGATAATCTTATTCAACATGGTGCTAGTTCCTGCCGATCAGTGGTTGTGAACGCTGAACCCGCTTTTCGCGAGCTCCGACTGCACGAAGAAAGCACCGTCGGTCACCACCTTTGCGCCGACCGGGATTCCCTCGAACACCACCAACCCTGAGGTTTCTCGAATGACACGAATTTCCACAGGCTCGAACCTCTCAGCCGACACCTGTTGAAACACTGTCCAATCACCATCGGGCCCCCGAAGCACGGCCTTTTTCGGTAAGGCCAACACGTTCTCGTGTCCGCCCCCGTTCAACGAAACCTTGACGAACTGTCCAGGGCGCAATTGTTGCTGAGGGTCGATCACTTCGATCCGCACGCCCAGGGTCCGGGTTTTCTCATCGACTTGTTGTTCGATCTGGAGGACTCGCCCCTCATACGCTTGAGCACCTGTCGATTCTGTTTCGACCCTGACCAGACCACCTGGTTCGACCAATCGTGCTTCCGAGGGGCTGATCCTGGCTTCGATCCATCGTGATTCCGGATCCGTAATTTTATAGATCGGCGTGCCCGGCTCGATGACCTGCCCAACCAGAAAGTCATCGACCACGATAAGACCGTCCTGGTCCGCGAGGATGTCGAATTGGCCCGGCGCTTCCAGAGAGACCTGGGCGGACAGGGCCGCGATTTGATCTTTTGTCAGGCCGTATGCAATTAGACGTGCCTTCGCTTGTTGCTGGTTTACCCGTGCTTCGGTCGCCCGTTTTTCTGAGACGATTTTTTCCCCGATATTTCGGACTCGGTTCCATTCAGTGGACGCGACGATGTATTCGCCTTGAGCCTGGGCCATTTCGACACTGAATAAGGTCGCAAGGACATCTCCCTTTCGGACTTGCTGACCCATGATGGCCTCGCGTTTCAGGGCCATCGCCGTGATCCGCGGTGTAACAATACGGGTCTTGTACTGGTTGAAAAGAACCTCGCCCGGAACATTCAGCCGAGAGGGCACCTGCATAGGCTGCAGCGGGCGAACAATCACACCGGCTTCTCGGAGTTGGGCTTCTGAAAGCGAAATGCCTTCCGCCTTTTTTTCTTCATGCCCTTCTCTGCCATGCGGCTTTTCGCCTTCCGCATGATCTCCATCAGCTTCTTTACCTGAATGGCCCTTTTTTTCCGTATCTCGCGCGCTAGAAGACGCCTCAGAATGATCAGATTTTTCTTCGTGACCTTTAATCTCTTCAGGACCGTGCCCGTGAGAGTCGGCGCCGAAGGCAATCACGGGAGTGACAAAAATTAGCCCCGCAACACAGGCTGAAATCATTAAATTCTTGCTCTTCATTTCAATTCCTCCACCCAGGTCAGAAGATTTGCGCCGGCACGCAGGCGATCGATCCATGCGCTCCATAGAGATTGTTCCAGTTCGATACCCAAGGCCTCGGTTTCCAAGAGGCGATCGAGTTGCTGCAGGTATTCCAGAGCACCGATTTCACGTGCCTCGGACAGCCGTTCTAGAAGCGCTTCCTGACGGGCGATCGTCGGCCGCGCGATTGACCGCCAATGTGTCACAGCCTCGCTGGCGGACCGTAAATTCACTTCCGCTGTGGCGAGACGTGCGTATAACCGCCTACGCGTTTCCACCACCAAGAACTCTTTGCTTGCCGCGTCTTCGGATGCGGCGAGCTTTTCAGCCGACCCACGGTTCCAGACGGGAAGGGGCACGGAAAGAGAAACACCAAAGAGATCGGAGTCCCCATCCTTTCCAACTCGCACGCCGATTGTCGGATCCGGCATCCATAACTTTTCAGCGACCTGGATACTTGCCTTGCTCGCGTTCAATGTCGCGCGAGTCATGATCATTTCGGGTGTTTTTTCGATATCAGCGGTAAGGGCGTCAAAGGCCCGTCCGACGATTTCGACTGGCTCCGGCCATACCTTTCTTTGCTCACCCGCCAGGGCAATAAGCGCAGACTGAGCATCCGCGACTGCGGCTTTCGCAGCACCGACCTGAAGTTCGGCGCTGGATCGTCCGACTTCGGCCGTCAGCACATCTGCGCTACCAATGTCACCGGCAGCAGCAAACTTGCGAGTCAAAGTAAGGAAGCGATCACTTAAGTTAAGGCGTTTTTCAGCCAACTGCCGGAGAGCGATCTGCTCCCGATTGGCGCCCAATGCTCGGAGCAGGGCTTCTAGCATATCCGTTCGCACAAGATTGTATTCCGCGCGAGCGATTTCGATTTCCGCGGTTGCCTGTGCTTCAGCGGCTCCGCGCCGGCCCCAGACATCGATTGTCTGTGATAGGCCGAACTCTCTGGATTTTTCTGCTGTCTCTTCGTAACCGGCCTCAAGTTCTGGATTGTATGGATACTGCCCCGCCGCACTCGCTGACGCTTTGGCTTTGGACAGGTTTTTTTCCGCCGCTCGAATTGCCGGATGGAGATTGATCGTCTGATCGATGAAAGCGCTTAGGCGCTGAGGCTGCTGAGCAGCCAATGACAATGGCGCCAAAGACACCGCTGCTAGCGCAAGCGCTGCTGCGGCTCGATTGATATTGAGCATGTTTGAGTTTCCAAATGAGCACAAATGAACGACATCACGTGGCCACAGGGCCTCGCGCAGTTAGGTGCAATGCGTGGAAACTCAGACTTTGGGGGGACGATATAATCCGGAGAAAACCAATCCCGTTCGGTTTTCTGAGACAGTAAGAGGAAGCTCCTCACTATCCATCCATGAAACATATTCGATTTTATGTTCAACCCAGGAAAGGTGATGGGTCAGATAATGACATACATCGTCATGCTCGTTGGCGAGATTGTTTTTTGTTGTCGGATGATCCAAATGAGCGACGGAAATCAAATCACCGGCAACGCCTTCGTCTGCAGACGCAGCGATCACTGCTGTCATCGTCAGCACGACAAAGCTGAACAGGACGCACGCCAAAAGCGCTTTCTTGGCCGGGAAATTAAAGATTTTGCGCATCATTAAAAGCATATAAGGCGCTGCCTCAAAGACGGGTCAAGGCTTTTCTCAAATCGATGACAAAGTAGACCGGTCGTTATTCAAAATGCTTTCGGCCCTATCGCATAAGGTTCCATTAGAACACGCACACCCTAATCCAAGCGGCACGCTATGGCTTTAGAACCTGAGACATCACGCGGTCAGGCATGATGCATGGGGTGCTCCGAAAGTGCTCGATAGTCTCCACAAATCACGCTTCCAGTAGAAACGGAGGCAGTAGAAACGG
>CEQK01043438.1_pt1 | contig 20598 bp, 18 predicted proteins | sample 531051 | NCBI WGS metagenome assembly CEQK01 (sample SAMEA2621229, study PRJEB7988) | marine metagenome | biome: marine biome (ENVO:00000447); feature: deep chlorophyll maximum layer (ENVO:xxxxxxxx); material: "saline water (ENVO:00002010), including plankton (ENVO:xxxxxxxx)" | depth 150 m
CTGGTTCGTCACCGAGCCTCACCCGGTCGGCGAAGAGCGGTTGGCCTCTATCGAAGGCGTCGAGGCCGACGCCGCACGTGGCGAGAAAGTCTTCTGGGCCGGAGGCTGCGTCTCTTGTCATGCTGCCGACGGCGCCGAAGGTAAAGACCGCCTCGTCCTGTCGGGCGGTCATCGGCTGACCAGTGATTTCGGAACCTTCGTGGTCCCGAATATTTCGTCCGATCCTGATGCCGGTATCGGCAGTTGGGACATAGCGGCATTTTCCAATGCGATGCTCGCGGGCATCAGCCCCGATGGTAGCCATCTTTATCCCTCGTTTCCCTACGGCTCCTACATCCGGATGAGCGATCAGGACGTGGCCGACCTTTACGCCTTCATGAAGACGCTTCCGGCCAGCGACAAGACCAACGCGCCGCACGAGCTGAAATTTCCGTTTTCCATCCGCCGTCTGGTCGGAGGCTGGAAGTTCCTGTTCCTCAACGACGATCCGCGCGTGCAGATCGCGAACGCCGACGATCAGGTGTCGCGTGGACAGTATCTTGTCGAAGGGCCGGGGCATTGCGGAGAATGCCACACGCCGCGCGATCTGCTCGGCGGACTGAAGACAGACGAGTGGCTGGCGGGTGCACCAAACCCGGAAGGGAAGGGTGTTGTACCAAACATTACCCCGGGTGGCCCGGACATCTCCGGCTGGAGCGCTTCGGACATCGCCTATTATCTGGAAAGCGGGTTTACCCCGGATTTCGATTCCGTCGGTGGATCGATGGTCGACGTGCAGAAAAACATGGCCGAGCTCGAGCCGTCTGACCGGGAGGCAATCGCCGCCTATCTGAAGGCGATCCCGGCTCATTCGAACGGTGACTAGAGCAATTCTGATTTTGGCGGCATCGGCAAGATCGGAATGCCTGAGTGAATTCAGTTTCTTGTAGATGCTATCCGGTTACTCCCGAAGGCGAAACGGTCTGGATCTGTCGTCTCGGTCGATGGCTGATAACAAAAAAGAGCCGGCGCGAAGCCGGCTCTTTTGCGTTCAAGCAGGACGAATGCGTTTACTTCACCAGCCGTGAGAACTCCTTGGCCGCGTTCTTGCCGATATTCTCGAAGGCAGCGATCAAGGCGTCAGCATCATTGGCATCGAAATAATGATTGTCATCGGAGGCGCAGGCGTGCAGCAGTTTCTTGCCACGTTCAGGCGCCATGAAAGCGACCGAGTAAACGGTGACTCCTGCGGCCTTCGCTGTTTCGCAGTACGCTTGTGTCTTGATGTCGTCCTTCGAGTAGGTGTTGTCCCCGTCCGTCATGAGAACGATGTATTTCGAAGGTATCAGACCGTTCATTTTGAGGTGTAATTTATCTTCCAAGTGGTCGGTGAGTTTGATCAAGGCCCAACTGAAGGCATCCGTCGAGGAGGTGCCTCCGTATGCGGACAGGCCTTTCACGAAGGAGTTGACATTGGATGTGCCCCAGTTCGGGTGGGTGGTCTTGCCCTTTGAACTGTCATAGGAGACAGCTCCGACGCGCGCGTATTTTTTCCCCGGATCGGCTTTATCGATCTGGCCGAGGAGACCGCTCACCGCAGTCTTGAGCGCTTCGATCTTCTTCGGTCGTCCATTCTTCGGCGAATTGCTTTTCTCACCGTACCAGTCCATTGATCCCGACTTGTCGAGAACCAGAGTCATGGTGAACGCGTTGCGGCTTTCCGGCGCGCTCCTCGATACGCTGTTTACTGAAATATCGACAGTGTTGCCGCCGATGACGGCGGCCATCGGTGAGAGCTTCTGCTTCGCCTCCGCGCGGACATCGACCTGCCAGAACTCCTTGCCGGAAACGCTGAGCAGCGTAACGGTGGCCTTTGGCGTAACGGCAAGGCCGCCGTTTCTGGCCACATCGTCGGCTATCAAGCCCTTGAAGAAATCTTCCGCGTGACGCTCGGCGGCCAGGATGTCCTTCAGATCACCATCGGCAAGCTGAGTGGAGGTCGCCAGCGCTGCGCCGTCGGCAGCGTCCTGCATTCGGCTTTTCATCGACACGAGATTGGTGAAATCCACGGCCAAGACGGCTCCGGCTATAATGACCGGCGCAAGTACAGCGGCGATCATCCCGAAGTTGCCTTCCTTATTGCTGCAGAAGGATCGGACACGCCGGAAAATTTGTCCGTTTGTCATCTAGTGACCTCATGAGATTGGTGTTCTGAAGGCATGCTAAATGTCATCGGTTAGGATTTACCTACGGTGGTCGTTAAAAAACCCCCTAAAGCTCGTGATATCAGGAAAATTCGTTGGGTTTTCTGCAAAGGTTCGTCCCGGAACAGGACTGCGTTGCAGCCGCGCGCCGACCCTTTCATGGCTATCGCGTCCTCGAATGCGATGTCGTAAAGGCCGTTCTGCCGCATGCCATTGAGCGAGCGAGCGCGAAATAGCAAAACGCCGGGTTTCTGAGGCCCGGCGGTTTTTGTTTCGTCTGGAGATAAACCGAATTATCAGCTCGTCAGTCGGGTCGAAAGACTGGTCGCTTTCTCGCCGATCTCCTTGAAGGCTTTGATCAGTTCATCAGCGCTCTTCGCATCGTAGTAATGGCTGGAGCCTGATGCGCAGGCTTCAAGCAAATCCCTGCCACGTTTCGGCGCCTGGAAGGCAACCGAGAAGATCGTAACCTTGTTGGCTTTCGCGTCGCTGCAGTACTTTTTCGTCTTCATGTCTGCGTAATCGTCATCTGCATCATTGCCTGTGTCGTTTTCACCGTCCGTCATGAAGACGATGAACTTCACCGGTTCATTCGAGCCGTTGTAGGCCTTGTGTATAAGCTCCTCGACGCCGGTCTTGAGCTGCTCTGAGGCCCACTTCATCGCATATTGCGAGTTAGTGCCACCGGTTGCCGAGAGGTTATTCGTGAATGTCGACACGCGGGTCTTGTCCCAGTCGGCAAGCAATTTGTCGTAGGGTGTCGTATCCGAATTGTATGCAACGGCTCCCATGCGGGAGTACTTATTCTCCGGATCCGCTTCTTTGATATGGTCAACCAGATCACGAACCGCAGTCTTTAGCACCGTCATCTTGTCAAGCGAGCGTTCTTCCGTGGTTGTCCCGCAGGGGACTTTCACCTCGACCCTGTATGGAAATCCAAACCAGTATCGGGTCTGGTATTCGGTGCAGTACTTGGTGACCTCCACGGGGCCTATCTGTCCCGAATCCCAGCTCATCGAACCCGAGTGGTCGAGCACAAGGTACATCGAAAGCGGCGTGGTCGCCTCGACGGATGATTCCGAGGTACCCGAGACATTGACCGTAATGTCTTTTTGCCCCACGAGATGCGCCATAGGCGTCAATAGCTGTCTACCGCTGGTCTTGACCTCGACTTTCCAGATCGTCGATCCTCCGTTTGCAATCGGAGTAATGATCGCTTGCGGAGAAGCGGAGAAGCCGCTGTAGGCGCGTGAATCGCCATCGATCATCCCGTTGAAGAAATCAATCGCATACTGTTCTGCTTGTTCTTTGGTGATCGTTTTCTGCGCGAGTTGGCTCGCCGTTGCGAGAGCCGCACCGTCAGCCGCGTTTTGCAGACGCGTTTTCATCGATATGGTGCTCGCGAAATCAACCGCGAAACTACCAACTGCAAATGTCAGCGGAATCAACACTGCCGCAAACATCGCAAAGTTTCCGTCTTCCTTCGTCATGAAGGTGCGAACGGAATGCGCAAGCCGTCGAATAACCATTTCTCGACCCTTCTGGCTAAAACACTTGATGGCCGAAAATTAGCAGTCGCAGGTAAGCATCATCCTAATATTGTGCGTAAATTTTGAATGAATCCTCCGATTTCTGCCGGAAATGCAACGGTTATCAGAGAGTCCTGATTTGAGACGGGCAGATGGTCGCGCAAGAGACATGTCGCTTGCAGTGAAAATTTTTGGCGTGGCGGGGCAGCGACAGTTTACGTCAGCCTGCAGAATTTAGCCTGATACGGATCAATCTTTTGAAAGTAAAAAAGCTCCCGGCGCCTTGGCGGCCGGGAGCTTGAACTCGCCTGAACGAAAACGTGGTGTCTCATGGCGACACAGCTGCTTACGCAGTGTCGCGAAAGAGGACGTGTGTCTAGTCGCGTTCGGTAACCTTCAATGCAAAGGCATATTCGAAGGCGATTTCCTCGAGACGCTGAAAACGTCCCGCTGCTCCGCCGTGTCCCGCTGACATGTTGGTCCGCAACAATACGGGTTCGCCGCTGGTCGAGAATTCCCGAACGCGGGCCACCCATTTGGCGGGTTCCCAATAGGTCACGCGCGGGTCGGTGAGACCTGCAAGCGCCAGGATCGGCGGGTAGGCCTGGCGCGAGACGTTGTCATAGGGAGAGTAAGCGGCAATCGTTCTGTAATCGCGCTCGGAGGCAGCAGGATTGCCCCATTCGGGCCATTCGGGCGGGGTGAGCGGCAGCGTATCGTCGAGCATGGTGTTGAGGACGTCGACGAACGGGACAGCTGCGATGATGCCTCCGAAGGCGGAGGGGGCCATGTTAACGACCGCACCCATCAGCATGCCGCCGGCAGAGCCACCCTGGGCGACGATCTTGTCGTGGCTGGTGAAACCTTGCTCCACGAGGCAGCGGGCTGCCGCGATGAAGTCGCGGAAGGTGTTGGCCTTTTTCTCGCGCTTGCCGTTTTCGTACCAGGCAAAGCCTTTGTCCTTGCCGCCGCGGATATGAGCGATGGCATAGACAAAGCCGCGATCGACGAGCGAGAGGCAGTTGGTGTTGAAACCCGCAGGGATCGAGATGCCGTAGGAGCCATAGCCGTAGAGGAGGCATGGCGCGGAGCCGTCGAGCGGCGTGTCCTTGCGGTAGAGCAGGGTGACCGGCACGTCTTCGCCGTCCTGGGCGGGCGCCATGATGCGCCGGGTGACGTAGTCGTCCGGATTGTGCCCGGACGGCACTTCATCCTGCTTGAGAAGCGTCCGCTCGCGGGTCCGCATGTTGTATTCGAACAACTGGCCTGGCGTCGTCATCGACGAATAGCTGAAGCGTACCGTCTCGGTGTCATATTCCATCGAGCCCTGGAACCCGAGCGAATAGGCTTCCTCATCGAAGGCAATGGCGTGGTCCTCGCCGGTGGCGCGGTCGCGAACGATGAGCCGCGGCAACCCGTCCTTGCGCTCAAGCCAGACGATGTGGCCGGCATAGGCGGAGACGGCGAGGATCAGGCGGCCCGGTTCATGCGGGACGACTTCTTTCCAGTTCCCGGGTTCGGGTGCCGAAACCGGTGCCTCGACGATCTTGAAGTCCTTGGCGCCATCCGCATTCGTGAGGATGAAGAAGACGTCGCCGCCTTCCTCCAGCGAATATTCGACGCCGGTGCGGCGCTCGGCGACCAGCCGCGGTGCGGCGTTCGGCTGATCGGCGGGCAGGATCCAGCATTCACTCGTTTCGTGGTCGTTGACCTCGATGAAGATGAAATCGTTGAGGCGGCTTGCGCCGACGCTCATGAAGAAGCCGGAATCGGTTTCCTCCCGCACCACGATATCCTGCGACTGCTCGGTGCCGAGAAGGTGGTAATAGATATGCGTCGGGCGATGATTGTCGTCGACGGCCGTATAGAAGAAGCCCTGGCTGTCCGCGCCCCAGGCGGCACCGCCGCCGGTGTTCTCGATGGTGTCGGGAAGGTCTTCTCCGGTCGCGGTATCGCGCACATGCAGCGTGAAGAACTCCGACCCCTTGTCGTCGGCCGCCCAGCCCAGACGCGCGTGGTCGGGCGAGTGCGATGTGCCGGCAAGACGGAAATAGGCCTTCCCCTTGGCTTCCTCGTCGCCGTTGAGCAGCACGGTTTCTTCGCCGCCTTCGCGCGGCAGACGGAAATAGATCGGCTGCTCGCCGCCCGTGACGTAGCGGACGCCATAGCGCCAAGGACCGTCGGGCGAGGGGACGGAGCTGTCATCTTCCTTGATGCGGCCGCGCATTTCCGCGAGCAGCGTCTTCTGCAGGTCCTCGGTGTCGGCCATCGCGGCCTCCTGGTAGTCGTTCTCGGCTTCCAGATGCGAGCGGATGGCGGCATCGAGGATCTCTGTATCCTTGAAGACCGCCTGCCAGTTATCGGCTCTCAGCCAGGCATAATTGTCGGTGCGGGTAATGCCGTGGCGGGTATCGCTGGCCGGACGGCTCTCCGCGCGCGGCGCGGCCGGAAGGTTCTTGAAGGCGGACAATGGGGACTCCGGAGTCGGATTGCGGTGGGCCCGATTTAAGTCCTCGGCCCAACGCGATCAAGTCGCGCCGCGAAAGTCGGAGCCTAAGTCAACTGGCCGAATTTGGCGCTTCACCTCAACTGATTGGGACGTAAGGCGAATTGTTTGTCCATTGCCGAGGCGCTAGCATTCGCGGAGTCGCAATTGGCATGGAAACAGTCATGAGCCGTTTCGTTCTGGCGTCAATCTGGTGCTTGATCCTGTGTTTCGCGGTACAGGCAAAGCCGCTGTTTCCATCGATTCCAAAGGCGGATCGCCTCGCAGTTCTGGACCGGTTTTGGGCAGACTGGAAAGCGACTTATCTACGGGATGGTTGCGCAGGCGCCTATGTCGATACCTCGGGTGATGACAAGCCGACTTGGGGAGGCAGTGCCGCAAAGACGCTCACGGTCTCCGAGGCCCATGGATACGGCATGCTGGCTCTTGTCAAAATGGCATCCCGCGATCCACTCGCGCAGGAGCGGTTCGCAAGAATGGCGTCATTCTATCGCGATCACCAGGCCGCGTCCGGTCCGGGGTTGATGGCGTGGAACCAGACGCGCGACTGCAGGGATGCGCCGAACGGCGGCACCATGTCCGCGACCGACGGGGATCTGGATACAGCCCTGGCACTGCTCTTGGCCGATGAAAAATGGGGCGGGTATCGGGACGCCTTCATGCAAGCGGAAACTGCCATTCTGGAGCGCGATGTTACCGATGACGACATGATGCGTTTGGGTGATTGGGCCACTGAAGGAGAATATGCTGACGCGTCTCGATCCTCCGACTTCATGCCCGCGAGTTTTGCGGCATTTGCTCGCGCCGATGGCGGAAATGCGAGCCGCTGGAGCGCAATCCGGGATCGCGGTTATTCGGTTTGGGGAAAAATCTCTGAGCACCATGCTCGCCAAACAGGCCTGGTACCGGATTTTCTATCGGGACTGCCCGACGATCCTAGACCGGCTCAGTCCTTCTTTCTGGAGGGAGCAGGTGATGGCCAGTTTTCATGGAATGCCCTCAGATTCCCGTGGCGACTCTCGCTCGACTTTCTGGAGACCGGGGAGTCGCGCGCATCCGGGCATCTGGTCAGGATCAACCGCTGGATTCGCAAGTCATCGCGCGGTGATCCGATGCGGATCTCGACGACCTATCGGCTCGACGGCAGCACTCCTGACGATCAGACCACCGGCTCCGCCGCATTCATTGCAATGTTCGCATCGGCGGCAGTCGCGGGAAGCGGGGACCCGGCCGGGGATCAGCAATGGATAGATGCGCTGTGGTCCGCACTGACGGCCATTCCGATAGCCGATGAGGACTATTACGGCAACACGCTCAAACTGATGGCTCTCATGGAGCTGTCGGAGCAATGGCAGGACAATTAGGTGATTTCGGCCGCCGCCCATGGTCAGGGCGGCGGTTTTCAAATTCTCTACAGCGACATGGCCGTTTCGATCAGGCTTTCTCGTCCTTGTCGAAATCGAGCGCATGGCCGTTGGTGCAGAAGCGCAGGCCGGTGGGTTGCGGACCGTCCTCAAAAACATGGCCAAGATGGGCATCACACTCCGCACACCGGATTTCGTTTCGGATCATGCCGTGTGACTGGTCGCGGAACACCGCGACGGCATCCTCGTCGACCGGGGCATAGAAGCTCGGCCAGCCGCTGCCGGATTCGTATTTGGTTTCCGAACGGAACAGGGGCTTGCCGCAACAGACACAGCGGTAGAGGCCGTCATCCTTGTTATCGAGATAAGGCCCGGTAAAGGCACGCTCGGTGCCATGTTCCTGGGTGACTTGATACTGCTCAGGGGTAAGTTTCCTGCGCAGTTCTTCTTTTGATTTGTGCGGCATGGGATTTTTGAACTCGCTGATGGTTTGAAACCGGTTTGATGTACCGGGACATAGTGTCGCGTGACTGCTCTCTCAAGGTGAGTGACGCGAAGTTGAACAAGTGAGCCGGGGCAGGGGGTTGCGGGCTGTCATGGTATATTCAGAACCATTCACGACCGCTGTAAAACATCCGGAAACGGTGAAATTCCGTGGGATGGATACCGGTTCGACTTGCGGTGCGGGCGCACAGAATTTAAGTGTCATTTCAACCGCCAATGCCGCTTTTGCGGCCCAAAACCTATGGAGAACTGATGGCTGCCCTGGATGGCATGACGATCATTGCTCTCGGCCTGCCTTTTATCGCAGCACTCGTTGCTCCCGCTCTTGTTCGCCGCCTCGGCCACAATGCGGCCTGGGTGCTCGCGCTGTTTCCGCTGTTTGTCTTCATCCGTTTTCTCGAGTTTCTGCCCGAAGTCGCAGCCGGAAGCGCCGTAACCGGCGGCTTCCAGTGGGTGCCTTCCTATAATGTCAGCTTTTCCTGGTTCATCGATGGACTGTCGCTGACTTTCGCGTTGCTGATCTCCGGTATCGGCACGCTGATCGTTTTCTATACGGGCGGCTATCTCAAAGGACACCCGCAGCTCGGACGCTTCTATTCCTTCATCTTCCTGTTCATGGGCGCGATGCTGGGGCTGGTGATCTCGGACAGCTTCCTGATGCTCTTCGTCTATTGGGAGCTGACCTCGATCACCTCGTTCCTGCTGATCGGCTTTGACCACACCCGCGAGGCTTCGCGCCGCTCGGCGCTACAGGCGCTGATCGTCACCGGCCTCGGCGGCCTGTCGCTGATGGCAGGGCTCCTGGTGGTCTGGAACATCACCGGCGTGACCCAGCTCTCGCTTCTGGTCAATCTCGGCGACGAGGTGCGGGCAAGCCCGTTCTACCTGATGGCGCTGATCCTGTTGCTCGGTGGTGCGTTCACCAAGTCCGCGCAGTTTCCGTTCCATTTCTGGCTGCCCAACGCCATGGAAGCGCCGACGCCGGTTTCGGCCTATCTGCACTCGGCCACCATGGTGAAAGCGGGTGTCTATCTCGTCATGCGGATGAACCCGGCCTTCGGTGACACGATCGCCTGGGAGACCATTCTGCCGATCTTCGGCGGTACCACGCTGGTCGTGGGCTCCCTGCTGGCGATCCGCCAGACCGACCTCAAGCTGATGCTCGCCTATACGACGGTCTCCTCGCTCGGCCTGATGGTGATGATGACGGGCTTCGGCTCGGAACACGCAGCGGCGGCCGGCGTGCTCTATCTGATCGCTCACTCGATGTTCAAGGGCGCGCTCTTCATGCTCGCGGGCAACATCGACCACGAGGCCGGTACGCGTGACATTACGAAGCTCGGCGGTCTGCGCAAGTTGATGCCGATCAGCTTTCTTGCCGCCATGGCCGCAGCCTTTTCCATGGGTGGCCTGCCGCCTTTCTTCGGCTTCCTGTCGAAGGAGGAGATCTATTATGGGCTATGGCACGCCGATCCCTGGTCGATTTTCATGACCGTGGTCGCAATTATGGGTAACGGACTGATGTTCGTGGCCGGCTTCGCCATCGCCATCAAGCCGTTCCTTGGCAAGGAAGTCGAGACCCCGAAACACGCGCACGAAGCGCCGCTTCTCATGTGGATCGGACCCGCGACACTGGCGACGGCAGGTCTTCTCGCGGCCGTATTCTCGCCGGTCTTCCACCGGTATGTGTCTTCGCCGATGGTCTCGGCAGTGGCCGGTGAGCCGGAAGAGATTACCATTTCGCTGATCCCCCATATCGGCATGCCGCTTCTGTTGTCGCTGATCACGATCGTCTTCGCGGTCCTCGTCTACCTCAAGGTCGATGCCGCACGCTCTGCTATCGCATCCACGCTGACGGCGATCGGGTGGGGGCCGGACAAGGGCTTCGACCAGTTCATTTCCGGCATGGTGCGGCTGTCGCAACGTGTGACGAAATTCGTCCAGCCGGGCCAGCTCGACATCTACATGACGGTCACCTTTGCCGCCGTGGCGATCACGCTGCTGGCGCCGATGATCATCTTCGACGAGCTGCCGGCAATGCCCGCATGGCCGGCTGACGCCGAGATTCATGAGCTCGCCGTCATCCTGATCGCCTTCATCGGCCTCGGCGCAGTGATCGCGGCAAAGGACCGGCTGACGGCGATCGTGTCGCTGGGCATCCAGGGCTTTTCCGTGGCGCTGATCTTCATGCTCTTCGGTGCGCCCGACCTGTCCTTCACCCAGTTCATGGTCGAAACGCTGTCGGTGGTGATTCTCGCCCTGGTCATGACGAGGCTGCGCCTGACGCTGGCCGATCATCGCCCCACCGGTCAGAAAATCCTTGATGCAACCGTGGCCACTGCTTGTGGCGCGGGCTTCATGCTCTATCTTCTGGCCGTCACGGAAGTGCCTTTCCGCAGCTATCTGAGCGACTTCTTCATCGCCTATTCGAAGGTGATCGCCCACGGCGCCAATGTGGTCAACGTCATCATCGTCGACTTCCGCGGCACTGATACGCTGGGCGAGATCGCAGTCGTCATGGTGACGGGGCTGGCGATCCTGTCGCTCATCCGTGTGCGTCCGGGCTGGAAGCCGGGCATGCTGGCGGAAAACGATCCGGACGCCCCGCGTGAGGAGAAGAACTGATGCGCACGGTCATTTTCCGCACGGTTGCCCCCTATCTCACCAGCCTGATGGTACTGTTCTCGATCTTCGTGCTGTTGCGCGGCCATAACGAGCCGGGCGGCGGCTTTATCGGTGGACTGATCGCGGCCTCCGCCTTCGCGATCTATGGTATCGCCTGCGGCGTGGCGCCGGTTCGCCGGGCGATCTATTTCCACCCCATGGCGATCTCTGCATTCGGCCTGTTCATGTCGTCGATTGCCGGCATGATCTCGCTGCCGCTCTCGGTTCCGTTCATGACCGGCAACTGGATGAAGCTTGGCTTTTTCGGCGTCGATATCGACCTGTCGAGCGTGCTCATCTTCGACATCGGCGTGTATTTCGTCGTCGTCGGCGCGATCACCTCGATCGCGCTCGCACTCGAGGAAAGGGACCGCGACTGATGGAAGCTCTTTTCTCTCTTCTTGTCGGGGCGCTGTTTGCCGTTTCGATCTACCTGTTCCTCTCCAAGCACATCATCCGCGTGCTGATGGGCGTGGCGATCCTCGGCAATGCGGTGAACCTCTTGATCTTCACCAATGGCCGCCTTCTGCGCGAGGTGCCGCCGGTCATTCAGGCTGGCGAGGATACGTTGCAGCAGGCTGCCGCAAACCCGCTGCCCCAGGCGCTCATCCTGACGGCAATCGTCATTTCATTCTCTTTCTTCGCCTTCCTTCTCGTTCTCGGCTACCGCGCCTTCCAGGAACTCGAGACCGACGACACCGACGAGATGCGTGTTGCCGAGCCGGTTGACGAGGAAGCCCCACCCTTGGGCTATTAACACCAGGAGACTTGCGACCAGATGGCCGCTACATCATCTCACAGTGTCGATCTTTCCCAGGCCATGAACCTGGACCCGGCGCCGCTTGCCGATTGGCTGGTGGTCATGCCGGTGGTCTGGTGCCTGCTGGCGGGCGCGATTCTTCTCATGCTGCGCAAGCGCACCGAGCTGCAGGCGACGATCGGCATCGTTGCCCTTGTCGGCTTGTGCCTGCTCGACGCCGCATTGCTCTGGCGCGTTCTGGACGGTGGTTCTTTCACCATGGTGATGGGCCGCTGGCTGCCACCTTTCGGCATTGCCTTTACCGTGGATCTGCTGGGCGCATTCTTCACGATGACGTCCGGTCTCGTGGCGCTGGCTGCGGGCATCTTCGGCCGTGATGACGTGGACAGCACCGGGCGCCGTTATGGCTTCTATCCGTTTCTGCTTCTGTTGATGGCGGGCGTCTCGGGCGCCTTCCTGACCGGCGACGTGTTCAACCTCTATGTCTGGTTCGAGGTTCTTCTGATCTCGTCCTTCGGCCTTTTGGTGCTGGGTTCGGAGCGCGAGCAGATCGACGGCGCGACCAAATACGCCTTCCTCAACCTTGTCGGCACGACGCTTTTCCTCGTGGCCACCGGTTACCTCTACGGTTTGTTCGGCACGCTCAACATGGCCGACATCCTGGTCAAGGCGCCTGAACTGCGCCAGACCGCGCCGCTGATGACGCTGGTCTGTCTCTATCTTCTCGCCTTCGCGATGAAGGCGGCGGCTTTCCCGGTGAACTTCTGGCTGCCGGCCTCCTATCATACGCCGAAACTGGTGGTCTCCGGTTTGTTCGGCGGCCTTTTGACCAAGATCGGCATTTACGCCCTTCTTCGCGTTCTGGTGATGCTCTTCCCCGTCGAGCGCATGGAACTCGGCTGGGTGATTGCAGTGCTCGCTGCCGGTACCATGGTGTTTGGTGTACTGGGTGCGCTGGCGCAAAACGATACTCGCCGCGCCGTCGGTTTCCTCGTGATCTCCGGTATCGGGATGATGCTTGCGGGCATCGCACTCGGAAGCCCAAGCGGACTGGCCGGCGCCATCCTCTATTCGGCCCATTCGATGGTGGTGATGACGGCGATCTATTTTGCCGCGGGCATTGGCGGTCGCGTTTCGGGGAGTTTCCTGCTGTCGCGCTCCGGCGGCATCTATGCCTCGCATCTGGTTTTGGCGTTCACGACGCTCGCCCTGTTTCTTTCCATGGCCGGGCTTCCGCCTTTCTCCGGCCTGTGGCCGAAGGTTATGCTGGTGAAGGCCGCGCTTGATGTCGGTGAATGGTGGCTGGCGGGAACGATTCTGGTGACCGGCTTCCTGACGACAATTACCGTCGGTCGCATATGGGCGCTCGCCTATTGGAAGCCGAGGGCCGCCGGTGCAGATCCGCTCGAGCCGGAAAGCCAGAAGGTACCGATGTCCTCGGTGATCGGCCTCGGCATGCTGACAGTTCTGACCGTCGTGTTCGGCCTCTGGCCCGAACCGCTGATCGCCATATCGCAGGATGCCGCGCGTGGTCTGATCGATACCTCGTCCTACGTCCTGTCGGTCTTCCCCGGGGAGGTGCCGCAATGAGCCTTTTCCTGGTCAATGTTCTCCTCGCACTTGCCTGGGCGGCGGTGACGGGATCGTTCACCTTCCTCAATCTCGCCTTCGGCTTCGTGCTGGCGATGGGAACATTGTCGCTGATCCGCGAGCAGGTCGGCTCCGTGGGCTACTTCTCCCGTGCTCGCCGGGTGATCTCCTTGTTCCTTCTTTTCGTTTACGAGCTGATCCTGTCGGCGGTGCGCGTGGCCGTTCTGGTGTTGTCGCCGAAAATGGATCTCAAGCCCGGCATTTTTGCTTACCCGCTCAAGGTCGATCGCGATTTCGAGATCACGCTTCTGGCGAACCTCATCACCCTGACCCCCGGGACGCTCTCGGTGGACGTTTCCGATGACCGTCGAACACTTTATGTGCACGCTATCGACGCCTCCGACCCGGAGCAGGCACGCCGCGATATTGCCGAGGGTTTCGAGCGCAAGATCATGGAGGCCTTCCGATGAGCTTCGCGGAAACCGTTCTCGACTACTCGGTCAATATAGCGCTGGTCATTCTCAGTATTTCGTTCCTGCTGACGATCATCCGTATCGTGCGCGGACCGACATTGCCGGACAGGATCCTGGGGCTCGACATGCTGGTGGCTGCCGCCATTGGCTTTATCGCCGCAATCGGCATCAAGACCGGCTTTATTCTGTACATCGATATCGCCATTGCGCTCGGTCTGGTCGGCTTCCTGGCCACTGTTGCTTTCGCACGTTTCGTCTTGTCCCGGGGCAAGACCGAGGATGACATATTGCGCGAGGCACGAATGGCCGCCGAAACGGCTCGCAAGAAAGCAAACGAAGAGAACAAGCGCATCAGGAAGGCGCGCAAGCAGGGCGAAAGGTCAAACCGATGATCGAAGACTTCATCATGCTGCTGTCTGCCGCCTGCGTGCTCATTGGCTCGTTCTTCGCTCTTGTGGCCTCTATCGGGCTCTTGCGGCTGCCGGATCTCTACAGCCGGATGCATGCGGCGTCCAAGGCCGGTACGATGGGATCGGGGCTCTTGCTGATCGCGCTCGCGATCCATGCCGCGGATGCAGGCGTATTTGCACGCGCGCTGGCGGGTGTGGTGTTTTTCCTGCTGACGGCTCCTATTTCGGCGCATCTTCTCGCCAAGGCAGCCTACACCGTCGGTTATAGGCTCGGGCCGATTGCCGTTCGTGACGAGATGCCCGACGACACACCGGTCGACCGCGACTGAAGAGAGCCGCGTTTATCTTTCAGCATTTCATAGCTTTGTAAAAAAACTTTCTTGCGCGCATTTCTTCTTACTTGCCGCTTCGTCTGACTAAGTATTTATAGCTGGTTAGAATTGGTAGTTGTGTGCAGTGCAGTAAAGTGTTGCCTGCCGGGCGTGCAAGCTGTGGTTTAATATTAACTCTTTATAAGGGAATTTATCTTTTTTTCGCCCAATTTTTGTGGAGGGTGTATTCAAAATGGATACACGAATTGTATTTCTCTTGTCTTTTCAAGAATAGAGAGTATTCACGAAATGAATCGGTTCCAGACTTGGGTGGGGGTTTTGGAAGTGATCATCGCGATTTCGGGAAGAAGTGACATCTTCCGATAAATTGCGCCGCATGCATGACGTAATAAGGATCAAGAAATGAGCGAACATCCCCACGAGGAAAACAAAACTCTCCTCATAGAACTCACTGCAGACATCGTCGCCGCTTATGTGAGCAACAATGCTGTTGTTGCCGCTGATCTGCCGACGCTGATCAACAATGTCCATAACGCCTTGGGTGGCGTTGCTCTTGGCGAAAAGGCTGAAGAAGCCGAGAAGCCAAAACCAGCAGTACCGGTGCGCCGTTCGGTGCAGAACGACTTCATCATCTGCCTCGAAGATGGCCAGAAGTTCAAGTCGCTGAAGCGTCACCTCATGACCCATTACGGTCTGACACCGGAACAATACCGCGAAAAGTGGGACCTTCCGGCCGACTATCCGATGGTCGCCCCGGCCTATGCCGAAGCCCGTTCGCGTCTTGCGAAGGAAATGGGCCTGGGTCAGAAGCGCCGCCGCGGAAAGTCCAAGGCTGCCTGACACAGGCTGCCGTATTCAGATCAAGGCCTCGGATTCCCCGGGGCCTTTTTCTTTTGCGATTGGCGGAGGTTCAGCTCCACCTGGCCGGTCGCATGGAAAATTAGTCGGGAAGATAAGAGGAAGAAAAACCTCGAATTTTCGGGACAAACTGCCAAAATCCTAGCAAAAACAAGGCATGGTTGTACTCGGCTGCTGGCTGCAAGTCCACGCATTCTGCTTAAGTGATAAGAATATATTCCTATCACGGAGGCGAACCATGACACAGGAAGTATACGCGGGCCAACCTCGCAATCGCGTGGACATCCCAGGCCTGACTATCAAGTCATCAACCGGATCGGACAACCGATCCAGGTCGGAAGTGATCGGCATTCTCGAAGCCGAGGAGCGCCGCGCCATGCGTCAGGTGCAGGTTGTCGTCATCAGGGAACTCGTCGCCCAGCTCTTCCATCTTGGGTGCCAGGGGCCTCTCGGTGCGGCAACGGCTGCAAGGCGGCCCGCCTGCCATATCCGCCAGATCACCATGTATCTTTGCCGGGTGGTCCTTTCCATGCCCTATCAGCACATCGCCGATGCCATCAGCCGCGATCGTTCCACCGTAATCCACGGATGTGCCGTGATCGAGGACCGGCGTGACGGAGCGGATTACGATGCCTTTATCGACCGCTGCGAGAAATGCGTGCGGGCTGTTTTCGGCAAGGCGGATGAGGGCAATCATGTCGCGCGGGGCTGACAGGTCGGCCATTTCTGTTATCCGTTTGCTCGCATCAACCGGCGGCAAGGGCTGCGGCATCATGGATGGCGAGGCCGAACTCGCCTTTCTCCAACATCCGGATGGACGCTGCTTGCGTGTTTCCGCCGCAGTCCTTCTGGACCTTCAGCGTCGGGGCATCGCGGTACGCCGGCAGAAGAGGCTCTCGCTCACCGACGCAGGTCAGGCTGCCTTGCGCAGGCTCGATGCCGGCGGTGACCGGTTTGCAGCCCAGCACCGGGATATTGCCATGCGGGCAGATGGTGACGGCGGGACGCTGGCAGTCAATCTGACGGAATCTCCGCTGGCCTCACTCTCACGGCTCAAGCGCAAGGATGGAAATTGCTGGTTCACGCCAGAACTGATTGCCGCTGGTGACCGGCTGCGCGCCGACTTCACTCGCGGGCAATATATGCAGGCGATGGGCGCACGGCTCGAGCCTGTGACAAGTCGTGGCAGTGCCGCGCGGGGTGGCGGGATTGCAGAAATGACAGAGGCGGCGCTTGCCGCGCGGATGCGGGTGGAAAAGGCAATGGATGCCGTCGGCCCGGAATTTTCGGGCCTGCTTGTGGATATTTGCTGCCATCTCAAGGGGTTGGAGCTTGTCGAGCGCGAAAGACAATGGCCGCAACGGTCGGCAAAGCTTATGCTGCGCGCCGCGCTCGACATGCTGGCCCGTCACTATGACCCCGGTGAGCATAACTCGGGGCCGCTACGCAATTGGGGGGCGGAGGGCTATCGTCCGCACATGGACGCAGACCTGAAAGGGTGATCGGTCAGGCGCTGGCGCGCGCGGCTTCCGCCTTGATCCGCTCGACCATGGAACGCAGTCCGTTTGCGCGCTGGGCCGTCAGGTGCTCCCCGAGGCCTAGTTCGTCGAGCAGCAACCCGGCATCGAGCGTGACAAGATCGGAGGCCTTGCGGCCGGTCGCGGCGGCCAGGAGAATGGCCACCAGGCCGCGAACGATATGCGCGTCGGAATCACCGCGAAAGGTCATGACAGGGTCGGACCTGTCGCCCGACGTCTCGGTGACCAGCCAGACCTGACTGGCGCAGCCTCGGACCTTGTTCTCGTCGGTCTTGTCGGCTTCCGGCAGATCCGGCATCGCCTTGCCGAGTTCGATCACATAGCGGTAGCGGTCTTCCCAATCGTCGAGAAAGGCGAAATCGTCCTTGATCGTCTGGATATCGGTCATCTGCGGCTCCGTTGATATCAGCCGATATACTAAAACGCAGCCGGATTGCCACCCGTAGCGGCCGGAACGCAATGAAAAACCGGCCGCGAAGGGCCGGTTTGAAATAGCGATCAGACAGCTGATTTATCGATAGAAGGTGGGTATCGGCACATTTGCCGGTTCTGGCAGGCCTGGATAGTCCTGAGACGCCGGCAGCGAACCGGTGATGATCTGCGCGACATCGTTTTCGTCGATACCGGCCTTTGCCAGTTCTGCGGCAATCGGGGCCAGTGCTTCCTTTTCGTCATCGGAGAGCTTGGCGTCGATCAGCTGGTAGGCGATCAGTGCGCCGTCGCGGGCGCGCAGGCCGAGTGCATGGAGTGCTTCGCCGCCCTTTTCGCAAACGTCGGGCTGACGGCTGCAGATCCGGCGAATGTCGTTCAGCGCGGAAAAAGCGGCACCAATGCTCTCGGTCACGCCGATCTGCGCCTGTTCTTCCTGTGGCTGGGTGCTGGTTTCCACATCGGCCTTCACGAAGAAAGGCAGCGCGGCCAGCACCAGCATTCCCCAAAACGTCGTCTTGATCAAAAACCACATGGTCCCGTGTCTTTCTATCCCTGTCCCCGGCCCTCGGTGCGCTTGTTCGTTGGTGGCCCTTCTGTCCGTCGGGTCGGAAAGCGCTTTTCCGAAGACAGGGCGATCATTGGGGAAATGTCCCAAAACGGGTTTGTGTTGCGCGCCAGGATTTGATTCAAATTTTATACAACCCGCCGGAGAGGGCGTTTTCGAGGCTGAACCTGTTTCATTTCGGAGCGGAAAAGGGCGCGAAAGTGGCCTCAAACACTTGCGAAACCGGGCATTTCTGCGGCGCAGCGTTCCCACCTGAACCGGCTGTTAACCATGTTGCACGAAGTCTTGCCAAAATGACCGGAAAACCCGGCGTTCCCTATTTCTTCCGGGTGATTTCCAAGCGCAGCCTTATCCATTCCTTAAGTCGCCTTTGGCAGTGTTGGGCCAGCTAACAAGAAACTGCGGCGTGTATGGAATCGGCAGGAATGCGGAAGGCGAACTTCACCGGAAAACTGGAAGACCTGCTGGTCGAGGCGGCTGATGGCTGGCTCGCCGGCAGTGCGCTGTCCGGTCGGGAGCGCGACGAGGCGCTGGGCCAGATCGTCGACTGGCTTGGCGCCGGTATCCTGCTTCTTGCGATCGCCGTGCCTGTGCTCGCGATCAGTCTCGACCTGCCTCTGGCGATTGCCGGCGGCCTATATGCGGCATCCGTTCCTCTTGCCGCTTCCGGATTGCTTGCTGCCACCGGTTCGCTCAAGGCGGGACGCCTGACGGCACTCGCAGCTTCCACTCTCGGGATTTCATCTCTTGCCGTTTCGACCGGCGGTCTGGTGTCTCCCTTCCTGCTGCTCGCGGCTCTCTTGCCTTTCGAGTCGGCCTTCGCCCGGCGCACTGCGCGCAGTGTGGTGGCCGGAGTTGGCGCAAGTGCCGCTGTCCTGCTTGCTGCCGCCATCGGCTCCTTTTCGGAGTTCGTCTCTGCGGTACCTGTGAATGCAATGGCCGCAACACTTGTCTTCCTTCTCGTCTATTGCAGCGTGCGGGCTCTGAGCCTTGCGGGCGCCCCGAAAGTTGACGCGGAAGCACCGCTCGATGAGGAAGAACCGGAGACTACCACCTTCGATCCGGCCGACATTTTCGACCGGCTGCCGGGACTAGTGACGTTGCACGACCGCAACGGCAACGTGATCCGTTCAGCCGGTGCCGACAAACAGGCCTTCATCGACTGGATGGGCGACCCGATCGGCAATCACTTCCTGGCGCGTATCCATATCAGCGATCGGATCGCCTTTCTCGACGCTTTCGATGCACTGCGCCGCGGGGAAGCCCGTCGTCGCGTCGAACTCCGGATGGAGCGTCTGGGCACGGGTGAGGCGCAGTTTTCCCATCTGGCGGTCGACCTGATGGCCGAGCGCACGGAAGAGGGCGCCTTCCTCGGCGCCGTGGTGCAGAGCCGTGACGTATCCGAACTGGTCGAAAACCGCACGCATCTGGCAGGTGCAGTCGCACAGGCCGAAAATGCCAACGAAGCCAAGAGCCGTTTTCTGGCGGCCGTGAGCCACGAGCTGCGCACGCCGCTCAACGCCATCATCGGCTTTTCCGACATTCTGGCGCGGGAATATTTCGGTACGTTTTCCGACGAGCGCCAGCGGGAATATGTCGGCCTGATCCATCGCTCCGGTCATCATCTCCTGTCGCTGGTCAACACCATGCTCGACATGTCGAAGATCGAGGCTGGCCGCTATGAGCTGGTTGCGGAAACATTCTCGCTTTCCGAGCCTGTCGAGAACTGTGTGGCCATGCTGGGTCTCCAGGCCGAGGAAAAGGGCGTGACGCTCACCAAGCGCCTGGCCCGCGATGCCGGCGAGATCGTTGCCGACCGCCGTGCGATCCAGCAGATCCTCATCAATCTTGTCGGCAATGCCATCAAGTTCACCGAGCCCGGTGGTGTCGTCAGCACAGATATCGAGCGCGCCGGCGATGCCCTGCGGATCGTCGTCTCCGATACCGGTGTCGGCATCCAGGAAGATCAGCTCGCCCGTATCGGCGAACCTTTCGTGCAGGGTCAGAATTCGCTGTCACGCAATTATGAAGGTACGGGCCTCGGCCTGTCGCTGGTCAAGGGACTGGTCTCGCTCCATGGCGGCAGTTTTTCGCTCGAAAGCCGGGAAGGCGAGGGTACAAGCATCGCTATCGAGCTTCCCGCCAATGGCGAGGGGATTTCCAGCGGGGACGTGGTTCACGACCGGACGTTGGCCTTCCCTCCGCGCCTGTCGCCCGACCTGCACCGTACAGACGTAAATGAACAGGAGAGCGATAATGACGCGACAGCGCGCATTGCCTGATCCTTATCTCGACGACGAGGAGTTCCAAGGCGGATTCCTTGCCGGCGTTGGCGAATTGATCGCGGCCTATCCGTCGATTGCCGGCGGCAGTGCCGCATTTGCCGTCATCTTCGGTTTCGTGTCGATAAACGCGCTATTCTACCAGAGTGGCCGTCATCCAGCGCCAATCTTGCCCACCCGCGGCGCAGTGCCCGAAACCCAGCAGATTGCAGTTGCTCCGGACGATGGATTGATCCGCCAGGCCATCGAGGCGTCTCCCGAACGGGAAGTCAGTACCTTCAAGATCGAACGTGCGGAGGAAAACCCGCAGACGGCGAGCATCCCGGTTCCCAGCCACCGCCCCGAAACCGGAGCGCAGGTTGCGAGCCAGACTGTGCCGGTCGCCGGGAATGAAGAGGCGGTGCATACCAAGCCCGCACCCGATCCCGTCTTGAGTGCCATCCAGAAGGAGCTCAAGCGCAAAGGGTTTTACGGCGGCGATGTTGACGGATTGATGGGGCCGATGAGTGCAGCGGCCATCACCAACTGGCAGCGCAAGGCGGGGATGGAGATCGATGGCAAGCCGTCGGCGCGCGTGCTCGAAAGCCTCAAGATCGGCGGCCGCCCGG
>CEQK01061127.1_pt1 | contig 20369 bp, 23 predicted proteins | sample 531051 | NCBI WGS metagenome assembly CEQK01 (sample SAMEA2621229, study PRJEB7988) | marine metagenome | biome: marine biome (ENVO:00000447); feature: deep chlorophyll maximum layer (ENVO:xxxxxxxx); material: "saline water (ENVO:00002010), including plankton (ENVO:xxxxxxxx)" | depth 150 m
GGTGGCCGCGCCGAGCAGTGCGCCTGCAGCGCCGCCGATGAGGGCGCCGGTCGCAATACCCGAGCCGCCGGAGCCGGTTGCTGCAGCGACAAGGGCGCCGGTGCCCGCGCCAACTGCTGCGCCGCCAGCGGCACGCTTTTCGGTCGTGGTGCAGCCCGCAACTGCGATCAGGGCAACTGCACAGATAGCCGAAGTAACAATACGCATTATGAAATCCCTCCTTGGATTAACGGCTTATTCAGTTCGCGCGAAATGCGACTTTTTTCTGGTCGGCGTCGAGAGTTTGGCCTTCCATGTGGATGATGACAAGAGCGGACGCCATAAGGGCCAGGCTCATCGTCAACGCTACTAGGGCTATCAGCATTTTCGTGTTCCTTTCCGGGCGGCTCGCCCGCTTCGTCTTTCATGAGAACGTATATGCAGGAAAATGGTTGCATCGGATGTGCGCTATTGCACATGGCGCACCTTGCGAGCTCTTGCGAAGCGCGGAATTGTTTGCGTCAGGCGGGGCGAAACGAAAACGCTCTTGCGCCATCGCATGGCATTTCCCATGATCGTTGAAACAGGACGGGATCGGATCATGAACCTGCGCGCTATGATATCGGCGAGCGACGAGGTGGAAGCCAACCGCCTCGAGGTCCCCCGCATGCAGCGTGCCCGAGGTGAGGGACGCATTGCGGTCAAGCAGGCCGGCGGGCGCACCCGCATCGACCGGCTTTTCCAGGAAGGGGCCGCCAAGATCCGAATTCCGCATGCTGTAACGGCTGGACTTGAAGCCGTTCTCATCAATACAGCCGGCGGGCTGACGGGCGGCGATCGCATGACATGGCGGTGCGACGCGGCGCCCGATACGCAACTCACCCTCACCACCCAGGCTTGCGAAAAAACCTACAAGGCTGCGGATGCCATCTGCGCCGAAGTCGGTGTGTCTCTATCTGCCGGTGCCGGAGCAAGCCTCTGCTGGTTGCCGCAGGAAACCATCCTTTTTGATCAGGCGCGACTGGCGCGCAAACTCGATATCGATCTGGCCGCCGATGCGCGCGCCTTGATTGTCGAGCCGGTCATCTTCGGGCGCAAGGCCATGGGCGAGACGGTGGTGACAGGTGTCTTTCGGGACCGCTGGCGCGTCCGCGTCAACGGCAGCCTCATCCACGCTGAGGATTTTTCGATCGGTCCGGAAATTGTTGGTGAGCTTCCGCGTGCTGCCGTGGGCGGTGAGGCGCGGGCGTTTGCCACCCTGCTTCTCGTTGGACCCGATGCCGGGGATCGGCTGGTCCGGGCCCGGCGCATCATCGCTGACAATGGCGGGGCTTCGGCCTGGACCGTCGGCGAGACTGGCAAGCTTCTTGCGAGGGTTGTGGCCAAGGACGGCTATACGTTGCGCAAGACCCTCACACCGCTGATCGGGCTGCTCAATCCCGGAGCAGGCTTGCCCAAAATATGGTCAACCTAGGGCGAGACGACAAAGAGACGAGAGACAAGAATGAACCTGACCCCAAGGGAAAAAGACAAGCTGATGGTTGCCATGGCGGCTGTGGTGGCCCGGCGGCGGCTCGAACGCGGCGTCAAGCTCAACCACCCCGAAGCGATCGCACTGGTTACAGATTTCGTCGTCGAAGGGGCCCGCGACGGCCGCCCGGTCGCCGAGCTGATGGAAGCCGGCGCCCATGTGATTACCCGCGACCAGGTGATGGAAGGGGTCGCCGACATGATCCACGACATCCAGGTCGAGGCAACATTTCCGGACGGGACCAAGCTCGTGACCGTTCACGAACCTATCCGCTGAGGACTTCACGCATTCATTTTGACGGTGCGACCAATGAAGGGCGCCGTGTCGACCAAAAAAGGAACTTCAAAATGATCCGACGTCTCGCTATCGCCACGGCAGCCCTTGCTGGAGCCACCGCGCCGGCCTTCGCCCACCTCAATCCGGCCGAACACGGCTCGTTTGCCGCCGGCTTCTCGCACCCGCTCTTCGGGATCGACCACATTCTGGTGATGGTTGCCGTCGGCGTCTGGGCAGCTTCGCTCGGCAAGAAGGCGATGATGTCGGTTCCGGCGGCATTCGTCGGTGCCATGGCGCTCGGTTTCGCAGCTGCGGTTCTCGGCATGCCGCTGCCCTTCGTCGAACCGGTTATCCTCTCCTCGGTGATCTTCATCGGCCTCATGATTGCCCTGGCATTGCCATTCTCGACAGCGGGCATGGCGGCTAGCGTTGGTTTTTTCGCTTTCTTCCACGGCCATGCCCATGGCGGTGAACTGGGTGCTGCGGGAGCGGCGAGCTTCGCGCTCGGCTTCGTGGCGGCGACTGCGGCCCTGCATGCTGCAGGTGTCGCCCTTGGTCTGGGCTTCGGCCGCTTCGGTAATGCCGCTGTGACCCGTACTGCCGGTCTTGCCACTGCAGTGGCAGGTGTCGCGCTGGCTTTTGCCGCATAGTGAATAGAACTGAAACGAAGGGATGAGCCCATGATACCCGGTGAAGTGATCGTCAAGGACGGCGAAATCGAACTGAATGCGGGCGCGTCCCCGGTCACTGTCAAGGTGGCCAATACCGGGGACCGCCCGGTCCAGGTTGGAAGCCACTATCATTTCTTCGAGACCAACGAGGCGCTGTCATTCGACCGCGAAGCTGCCAGAGGCATGCGGCTCGATATCGCGGCCGGTACCGCGGTGCGCTTCGAGCCGGGCCAGGAGCGTGATGTGACGCTCGTACCGCTTGCCGGCAAACGCGCCGTCTACGGCTTCCAGCAGAAAATCATGGGAGCACTCTGAACCAACCGGAATCTGAGCAGTTCAAACATCGGTTTAATCGAAGAAGGGGAATTTGGAATGTGCCACGTCTGCGTCATCAATAACGTCAAATCCTCGATGCTCTCGCGTCGTGACTTCTTCCGCAAATCGGCTGCCGCCGGTTTCGCGGCAACGGCTGCGGGCGTGGTATCTGCCCGTCCGGCGCTGGCCGAAGCCAGCGGCAAGGTCGTCGACCTGACCCATGTTTTCGATGGTGATTTCCCCACTTTCGACGGCAAGCCCGGCATCCTCTATACCGAGAACGTCAATTTCGATCAGTCCGGCTATCAGCTTTGGGAACTCACGATCTTCGAACACTCCGGCACGCACATCGACGCGCCGCTGCATTTCTCCAAGGACAACACCTCGGTCGCCGAACTCGATCCGCAAAACCTCGTCTGCCCGCTCTGCATCGTCGATATCAAGGCAAAGGCTGCCGACGATCCGAACGCCATGGTGGAGCCCGAGGATATCGAAGCCTATGTCAGCGCCAATGGCGACATCCCGCAGGGCGCCTGCGTGGCGATGAATTCCGGTTGGGAAGAAAAGCTCGGAACGGAAGCCTACCGCACGGATGCGGACGGCAATTTCGCGTTTCCGGGATTTTCGAAGGCAGCGACCGACATGCTCATGGAGATCGGCGCGGGGTCTATCGGCGTCGACACGCTGTCGCTCGATCCCGGCAATTCGGCGGACTTCGCGGTCCACAATTCCTGGCTGCCGGCGGGACGTTTCGGCATCGAGAACCTCGCGAGCCTCGATGATTTGCCGGCCTCCGGCGCGACCCTGTTCGTCGGCGCGCCCAAGCACCGCGATGGCACCGGCGGGCCAGCCCGCGTCATGGCGGTGATCTAGTGGGCCGCCGGCGGAAGAGCCCCACAGCCTCGATGATGCGCGCCGGTTTCGACATGGCGCGCATGGCGGCTGATGCCCAGTTCGTGATTGCCGCCCGCATGTTCGGCATGGCCACAGGCGTGGCGGCGAAGGGCGAAAACACCCGCATGGTCGCCGAAAAGCAGGCAGCGCTCGTCGAGGGAGCGATGAAGGCGGGTATGGCGGCCGCAACCGGAAAATCCCCGACGCAGATTGCAAATGCGGCCATGGCTCCGGCCAAGCGTACGCTCACTGCCAACAAGAAGCGCCTCGGGGGCGCCAAACGCAAAAGGACGTCCAAATGATCCGCCATCTCGCCAACGCCGTCCTGATTCCAGGTATGCTTGCTCTCATGGCTATCACGGCTTCCGCTCAAGAGCAGGAGCCGGATGTCGATTGCGATAATGCCGTGACACAGATGGAAATGACCTATTGCGCCGGCGAAGACTATGCAAAGGCGGACGAGGTTTTGAATGCGCTCTGGCCGGAAGTCGTGGCCAAGGCGAAGGATTTCGACGCCGATCAGGGGACGATTTACGCCGACCGCGGCGTGCCAAGCTCATTCGAGGCGTTGCGCGCGTCCCAGCGCGCCTGGATCGAGTATCGCGACCGCCAGTGCGAATATGAAGGCTATGAGTATTTCGGCGGTACCCTGCAGCCGATGGTCGGGCTTCAGTGCGAAACGCGCCTGACGGAAGAGAGATCAGCATGGTTTCGCAGCATCCTGACACAGCAGAACTAGCGATCGGTTGCAGGCGATGAGTACCGTTGTAACGCTGAGCCATGACTATGGCGGAGGAACATCGCCGGATCGATTGTTCGCCGTCGCCACGGATTGGGAGTGCCTGAGGGAAAGCGTTCGCGGTCTCATCACCTATAGGAATTTGCCTGACGATCCGCTTCACCAGGGGCAGACCGTCGAAACCGCTTTTTCTCTGTTCGGCATCATGCCGTGGCAGGACTGGACGATGGAGGTCGTCGCCTTCGACCCTTCGGCCCGACATGTCGCCAGTCATGAGTTCGGCGGACCGGTTCGCCGCTGGGATCACAAGATGACTGCCGTTGCGACCGAAGACGGGGCGCGGCTCGTCGATGAAATCGAGATCGATGCGGGCCTCATGACCCCGATCTATGCGGCTTGGGGCCGCTTCATGTACGCGCGGCGTCACGAGCCGCGACTGAAAATGCTGGGTCTGAAGTGAGATGCGCGTGCCCGAAAGTGTTGCCAAAGGAGGCCTGAGTCCATGCCAGCCAAGATAACCCGCTCGTCCTACGCCGCAATGTATGGTCCCACGACCGGCGACAAGCTGCGGCTGGCCGATACCGAACTCTTCATCGAGGTTGAAAAGGATTTCACCACCTATGGCGAAGAGGTGAAATTCGGCGGTGGCAAGGTTATCCGCGACGGCATGGGGCAGTCCCAGGTCACGCGCGCCGACGGCGCCGTCGATACGGTGATCACCAACGCGCTGGTGGTCGATCATACCGGCATCTACAAGGCCGATATCGGGCTGAAGGACGGGCGCATTGCGGCGATCGGCAAGGCGGGCAACCCGGACACGCAGCCCAATGTCGACATCATCGTCGGTCCGGGCACGGAGGCCATTGCGGGCGAAGGCAAGATCCTGACTGCCGGCGGTTTCGATAGCCACATCCACTTCATCTGCCCGCAGCAGATCGAGGAAGCGCTGATGAGCGGGCTGACCACCATGCTCGGCGGCGGCACCGGTCCAGCCCACGGTACGCTGGCAACCACCTGCACGCCCGGCCCCTGGCACATCGCCCGGATGATCGAGGCGGCCGACGCCTTCCCGATGAACATCGGCTTCTCCGGCAAGGGTAACGCCGCACTCCCGGCGGCGATCGAGGAAATGGTGCTCGGAGGCGCATGCGCGCTCAAGCTTCACGAGGACTGGGGGACCACGCCGGCAGCCATCGATTGCGCCTTGACTGTCGCCGACCAGTTCGATGTCCAGGTGATGATCCATACCGACACGCTCAACGAGAGCGGCTTCGTCGAAGACACCGTCAACGCCATCAAAGGCCGCACCATTCACGCCTTCCACACGGAAGGGGCAGGGGGCGGACACGCCCCGGACATCATCAAGGTCTGCGGACTGCCGAACGTCATTCCGTCTTCGACAAATCCGACCCGGCCCTACACGCAGAATACCATTGCCGAGCATCTCGACATGCTGATGGTCTGCCACCACCTCGATGCTTCGATCCCCGAAGACATTGCCTTCGCCGAGAGCCGGATCCGCAAGGAAACGATTGCCGCCGAGGATATCCTCCACGACATGGGCGCGTTCTCGATCATCGCGTCCGACAGTCAGGCCATGGGGCGTGTCGGTGAAGTCATCATCCGCACCTGGCAGACCGCCGACAAGATGAAGCGCCAGCGCGGAAGCCTGCCGCAGGAAACCGGTGACAACGACAATTTCCGCGTCAAGCGCTACATCGCCAAATACACCATCAATCCGGCCATTGCGCAGGGCATGTCGCATGAGATCGGCTCCATCGAAGTCGGCAAGCGCGCCGATCTGGTTCTCTGGAATCCGGCCTTCTTCGGCGTGAAGGCGGAAATGGTGCTGCTCGGCGGGATGATCGCGGCGGCGCCCATGGGAGATCCCAACGCCTCGATCCCGACTCCGCAACCGATGCACTACCGCCCGATGTTTGGCGCTTACGGCAAGGCGCGCACCAATTCCTCCGTCACTTTCGTCTCGGCGGCGGCCATCGAGGACGGGCTTGCCCACAAGCTCGGCACTGCCAAGAAGATGGTCGCGGTCGAAAACACCCGCGGGGGTATCTCCAAGTCATCGATGCTGCTCAACGACGCGATGCCGGCCATTGAGGTGGATCCGGAAACCTACGAGGTGCGCGCCGACGGTGAATTGTTGACCTGCGAACCGGCGACGGTCCTGCCCATGGCGCAACGCTACTTCTTGTTCTAGATGCCAGCAGATGACCGATCTCGTCTACCGGTTCCCCGACCGCGACTTCGCGGACTGGGAGAGATTGCACGCGCTTCTCGACCGGGCCTTCGCCCCGATGGCGGCGCGGATCGACCCGCCTTCGTCGATGACCCGGCTTACGCCCAAATTGCTCGCGGAAAAGGCCAGAGACGAACTTATGCTGACATGCATGAGCGGAGACGTGCTTGTGGCGACCGCCTTCGTGAGGCCGGAAGCAGGCTGGGCCTACATCGGAAAGATCGCCGTCCAAGATAAGTGGCGGAAACGCGGCATTACCCGCCGGATGCTCGATATTGTTGAAGCTCACGGGCGCAAAGCCGGTTGGTCGTATCTCGAACTTCAGGTGCGCGTTGAACTGACCGAGAACCTGGCCACTTTCGGCGCGCTTGGTTTTGTCGAAACGGCTCGAACGGCTCATGCGGGCTATGACAGGCCAACCTCCGTCACGATGCAAAAGCGCCTCGCGTAGACGGGCGCCTGCCGCGGCAGGTTGTCGCCTTAGCAGATGCAGTGTCGCGATGACTCCGTATGCAAGCCATGAGTGATCCGCATGGCGGATGTTCCCTAAACGCGCTTGTTGCACCGCAGCAAGGCTGCAAAATTAAAATGCACGCTTTGAAAGGGAACAAAAAATGACCAAAACGACAGCCAGAACAGGTGCTTTTGCAGGTGTCAGGCGCTTCCTTGATGGAGCGGCGGACACGATCGCTTTCACCAAGGGCGCGATGGATATCTGCCACACTCCGGAACATGTCTTCCGCGCGCGCGGCACCAGCCGTGATCAGGCCATGCGCGATTACATCTCCCGCTTCTGAGACTGCAACCACGGCCCGGGCTCCGCGTTCTCCTTTTGTAATATCAAAGGAGAATGACAATGTCCGATATCCGCCTGAAACATGATGGATGGGTCGTCGTCGCCGACGGCTCGAAGGCACTTTTCCTGCGCAACGAAGGGGATGAGAAGTTTCCCCATCTCGAGGTGTTTCGCGAGGAAGAGCAGGACAACCCTCCCACGCACGAACAGGGCGCCCACAAGCCGGGCCGCATGCCAAGCGGAGGCAACGGGCACCGTTCCGCCGTTGCCGATACGGACTGGCACCAGTTGGCCGAAGACCGCTTCGCCAAAGATCTCTCGGAGATCCTCTACCGCCAGGCCCACAAGCAAAAGTTCAAGGATCTCATTCTCATCGCAGCACCTTCGGTGCTCGGGGAAATGCGCAAGGAACTTCACAAGGAAGTCTCCGACAAGATCATCGCCGAGATCGACAAGGACCTGACCAACCATCCCGTCGACAAGATCGAACAGCTCGTTCTGGCCGACGACGCGGCATAGCGCATTGCCGCGACCGCTCTCCCGGCCCTGCACATCCGGGAGAGCATATTTTCCCTTCCCATTGCCGAAACACTGTTGCCGATGCGCCCATTGCGATAACATCGCCACCAAGATTTGACGCAACCACAGTGCTTTCATGACGCTCCTCAAGGTTTCCGAAGTCCGCCCCGATGCGGAAGGGCATTTTGCCACGATCACGCTCGACGAGACAGCGCGCCACAGAAGGCGGATGCGCATGGTGACCGATCGGCTGGCGGATGGCTCCGCGATCGAGTTCCTGCTGGATCTTCCCGAAGCGCGTCTTCTCAGACAGGGGGAGGGGCTGGTGCTTTCTGATGGGCGCATCATCGAGGTTCGCGCCGCTCCCGAAGATCTGATGGAAGTGAGGGCGGATAATGCGCGGCATTTGCTCGCTCTCGCCTGGCAGATCGGCAACCGGCACCTTCCGGCTGAGATAACCGAGACGTCGATCCGCATTCGCCGCGATCACGTCATCCGTTTCATGCTCGAAGGTCTCGGCGCGACCGTTATCGATGTGAAGGCGGCCTTCGACCCGGAGGGCGGCGCCTATGACGGGCATGGGCACAGCCATGATCATCGCGGGCATGGCCATCAACACGGCGCCGGCCACGATCACGATCATCTCGGCATGTATGGCCGGGATGAAAGCGGGCACCGTCAGGGCCACTCCACCACCCACTCTGATTACGATGGCGATGGCCATGACGATTGAGACGGCAGCTCTCATTCGCCTGATGAGCTGGCTCTCGCCCGCCTTTCCCGTTGGCGGCTTCAATTATTCCCACGGGCTGGAGCAGGCTGTTGCGGCCGAACTCGCCAATGATCGCGAGACGCTGAAATCCTGGCTCGAGGCGCTCACGACGCGGGGATCGACGTGGAACGATCTCGTTGTACTTGCCGAAGCCTGGCGCCAGGCGGGCGAGGACGGCGATCTCGCCGAGACCGCGCAACTGGCCGAGGCACTGGCAGGCTCGTCGGAACGTCATCTCGAAACGATGAACCAAGGCAGTGCCTTTCTGACCGCAGCGTCGACATGGGGGCAGGGGATCGATGCCGGTCTCGGACCCCGCGCTGCGCTTCCGGTTGCCGTGGGCGCCTGCGCCGCGCGTTCAGGGCTGCCGCTCGAAGCAACACTTGCCGCCTATCTGCAGGCGTTTCTCTCCAATCAGGTCCAGGCGGCCCAGCGCCTCATGCCGATAGGCCAGAGCGGCGGTATCGAAGTCCTCTCCGCGCTCGAGCCGCTGATCTCGGATGTAGCGGCGAGAGCGAGCTGCTCGACCCTTGACGATCTTGGCTCAAACACGCTCAATGCGGAGATCGCTGCGATGCGGCACGAGACGTTACCCTCCCGGATATTCGTCGCCTGAGCCCCGCCTCTCTGCCATTCGAAGGAGTTTCCCCATGAGCTTTTCCAACGGTCCCTTGCGTGTCGGTATCGGTGGGCCGGTGGGGTCGGGCAAGACGCATTTGACCGAAAAGCTCTGCAAGGCGATGAGCGGACGCTATTCGATCGCCGTCATCACCAACGACATCTACACCGAGGAAGATGCAGAGGCGCTGGTGCGCATGCAGGCGCTCCCCTCCGACCGCGTGAAGGGGGTGGAGACCGGCGGCTGCCCGCACACCGCCATCCGTGAGGATGCCTCGCTCAATCTCGCGGCGATTGCGGAGATGAATGCCCGTCATCCCGATCTCGATGTCATTTTCATCGAATCCGGTGGCGACAATCTGGCGGCGACTTTCTCGCCTGATCTCGCCGATATCACGCTCTATGTGATTTCGGTCTGTCAGGGCGAGGAAATCCCGCGCAAGGGCGGGCCGGGCATCACGCGCTCGGATCTCCTGGTCATCAACAAGGCCGATCTCGCGCCTCATGTCGGCGTCGATCTGGCGGTGATGGACAGTGACGCGACGCGGCAGCGTGCCGGCCGGCCGCATCTCTTCACCGACATGCGCCGTGGCGACGGAGTGGAGGATGTCGTCGAATTTCTCGAAAAGAGCGGAGGGCTTACCCCGCGTATGGCGGCGGAATAGCGCTCAGTTCATCTGGAAGTCGGGCAGGCTCTCGAAGGCGAGCCTCAACGCATCCGACCATCCATCCGAAATGGTCCGGTAATACGTATCGTCGGAGAGGAAGCGCTTTTCGAATCCGCGTTTCAGCGTATCGCGCTCATACATCTGCATGTCGAGAGGCAGACCGACCGAGAGGTTCGATTTCAGCGTTGAATCGAACGATACGATCATCAGCTTTGTGGCTTCCTCGAAGCTCATGTTCTCGTTGTAGGCGCGCACCAGGATCGGCTTGCCGTATTTATGCTCGCCGATCTGGAAGAACGGATTGTCGCTGGTCGCCTCGATAAAGTTGCCTTCGGGATAGATCAGGAACATGCGCGGCTGACCGCCGGCGACCTGGCCGCCGAGGATGAAGGTGGCGGAAAAGGTTGCTTCGCTTTGCAGGCCGCCGTCTGACGCTGTCTTGATGACCTCACGGACCGTCTCGCCGATCAGCTGTGCGGCGGCGAACATCGAGGGGACTTCCATGATCGACGGATTGCGCTCGCTGGCAGCCTTCATGTGCTCTTCGATGAGGCTCACGACGGTCTGGGTGGTGGCGAGGTTACCGGCCGAAAGAAGCGTGATGAGCCGGTCGCCCGGCTTTTCCCACGTATACATCTTTCGTACGCTTGAGACGTTATCGACACCGGCATTCGTCCGGGTGTCCGACATGAACATCAAACCGCTTTTGAGCCTGAGCCCCACGCAATAGGTCATTTCCCGCCTGTCCCCAGTAATGCGGATTCATCCTGCCGCCGGACGCCCACCACGAAATCATCCCCACATGATCGGGTATGGACATTGCGCGTAGCTGATCGCGCTATCTGTACCGATTCCGTGAAATTTGGCTACAGAAATTGTGGGGGAGACGGAACGTCGGTCCTATTGCTCCACAGTGATGGAGACCGACAGGTTTTCGTTGGCGGCGCCCCAGCTGATGCCGGAAACGGGGGAAGCGTCGGAGTAGTCGAACCCGTAGGCGACCTGAACGTAATTTTCGTCCGGCGACTTGTCGTTGGCGGGGTCGAAACCCACCCAGCCCAAGCCGTCCACATGGGCTTCCGCCCAGGCATGGCTTGCCACCTGTTCGCCCGAACCTTCCATGTGGAGATAGCCCGAGACGTATCGGGCCGGGCAGCCGAGCAGGCGTGCCACCGCGATAAAGGCGTGCGAATGATCCTGACACACGCCGTGTCCGGCGGTGAAGGCTTCCTCGGCGGTGGTCAGCGACGTGGTCTGACCCGGTTCGAACTTCATCTTCTCGTGGAGGGCCGTCTTTGCCGCATGCAACATGTCGAGCGTCGAAGCCTTCTCGAGCGAGCGTGTGAATTCTCTCAGCGCCTTGCCGGGCTTCGTCAGCTGGGTCTCGCGCTCATACAGCCACAACGGCATGTATGCCGAGTGCGGGCCGGAAATGCCGGACGTGTCGAAGGTCTCCACCGTGCCGCTCGCTACGATCCTGATCTTGTCCGGGCGTCCCGTGATAGAGACCAGCTCGACGAAATTGCCGAACTGGTCGGTATAGCTTGCCTCCACGTTTGCGCCTTCCACTTGCGACTGCCATTGCATCACTTTTTGCATGCGGCCTCTGTGGGGGCGCAGCCGCAATCGCTGGAGGGCATAGTTGACGGGGCTGGTATAGGTATACTCCGTCACATGGGAGATTTTCAGCTGCATGGCGTTCAGGTCTGGTAAAACTGGTAGGCTTCCGAAATCTCGTTGCCTAGCCTGTTGTTCTGGCCGATGAAATCCTCGAGGAATTCGTGCAGGCCGTTGTCGACGATCTGCTGGATTTCGCGGCGATGTAGCATCGATTTGATGCCGGCGGCGGTATCATGGGCATTGTGGCGGTCGCCGTATTCCCGCTCCAGATAGCCCAGATTGGAGACGATCTTCTCATAGCAATAGGCGAGAGACCGCGGCATCTGGCCGTTCAGGATCAGGAAATCCGCGATGTTCACCGGATTGTAGTCGGTATCATAGGCCCAGGTATAGGACCGGTGGGCGGAAACCGAGCGCAGGATGGACTCCCACTGCACGTTGTCGAGCGAGGTGCCGACATAGGAAGCGGCGGGCAAAAGCACGTAGTACTTCACGTCGAGAATGCGCGCGGTGTTGTCTGCACGTTCGATGAAGGTGCCGATGCGTGCGAAGTTGTAGATCTCGTTTCTGAGCATCGTGCCATGAAAGGCGCCGCGGATAAGCCCGCAGCGCTGCTTGATGGAATCGATGATGTTCGGAAGCTCAGCGGCCGGAACCTTGCGGCGCAACTGCTCCTTCGTTTCGAGATAGCACTCGTTTGTCGCTTCCCAGGCTTCGCGCGTGAGGCCGGTTCGTACCATCCGCCCGTTGTTGCGTGCCTGCTCGATCGTCTGCATGACGCTCGACGGATTGTCCCGGTCACGCAGCAGATAGTTCACCACGTCCGATGAGGTCACCTCGTCATAATTCGCCATGTAATGGGAAAACACGCCCGCGCTCTGCAGCACAGAACCCCATTCCTCGTCCTGACTCTGCATGCTTGTCAGCGACATGCGCAGACCGGCATCGATCAGTCGTGCAGTGTTCTCGGCCCGCTCGATAAAGCGGAACATCCAGTATAGCCCGTTGGCTGTCCGTCCCAGCATCGATCAGTCCTCCAGCACCCAGGTGTCTTTGGTGCCGCCGCCCTGGCTTGAATTGACCACCAGCGACCCCTCCTTCAGCGCGACACGCGTCAGCCCGCCCGGGATGATGCGGATTTCGTCGGAGACGAGAACGAAAGGGCGGAGGTCGACATGCCGCGGTGCGATCCCCTTGTTGACGAGGATGGGTACGGTCGAGAGCGAGAGCGTCGGCTGGGCGATGTAGTTGCCCGGTCTGGCTTCGAGCTTCTTGGCGAACTCTGCGCGTTCCTTCTTGGAGGCAGCAGGTCCGACGAGCATGCCGTAGCCGCCTGAGCCGTGAACTTCCTTGACCACAAGCTCCTCGAGATGTTCGAGCACATAGGCAAGGCTGTCGGGTTCAGAGCAGCGCCATGTCGGAACGTTTTCGAGGATCGCCTTGCGACCGGTATAGAACTCGACGATTTCAGGCATGTAGGAATAGATCGCCTTGTCGTCGGCAATACCGGTACCCGGCGCATTGGCAATGGTGATGTTGCCGGCACGATAGACATCCATGATGCCAGGTACGCCGAGCGCGGAATCCGGACGGAAGGTCAGCGGATCGAGGAAGTCGTCGTCAACGCGACGATAGAGCACGTCGATTGCCTCGTAGCCGAGCGTGGTGCGCATCGATACCTTGCCGTTGATCACCCGGAGGTCGGAGCCTTCCACGAGCTCCACGCCCATCTGGTCGGCAAGATAGGCATGTTCATAATAGGCGGAGTTGTAAATGCCCGGCGTCATCACAGCGATACGTGGCTTGCCTACACATCCGGGCGGAGCCAGCGCCTGCAGCGACTTGCGCAACAGTTTCGGGTAGTTTTCCACCGGCCGGACCCGGTTCTGGTAAAACAGTTCCGGGAACATCTGCATCATCGTTTCCCGGTTCTCCAGCATGTAGGAGACACCCGAGGGCGTGCGCGCATTGTCCTCGAGAACGTAGAACTGGTTCTCCCCGGTGCGAACGATGTCTGTGCCGATGATATGGGTATAGACCCCGCCAGGCGGGCGCACACCGATCATTTCGGGCAGGAAAGCTTCATTCTTCTCGATCAGGTGACGCGGAATCCTGCCGGCCTTGATGATTTCCTGCTTGTGATAGATGTCGTCGAGAAAGGCGTTGAGAGCTGCGACGCGCTGTTCGATCCCCTGCGCCAGACGGCGCCACTCCGAGCCTGATATGATCCTGGGCACGATGTCGAACGGGATAAGCCGCTCGGCCGAATCTTCCTGACCGTAGACGGCGAAAGTGATGCCCGTTCGCCTGAAAATGCGTTCTGCGTCGCGTGATTTTTTGATGAGTTCGGATGATTCCTGGTTCGCGTACCAGTCGAAATATTTCTTGTATGGATCGCGCGGCTCACTGTCTGAAATCAGCATCTCATCGAATGGCAAAGTGTGTCCCCTTGTTTTTCTTCATATGAACGTACGGCAACAAATAAAGCAAGCATGGCATGGAAGTTGCTGCTGGCAGCGTTTCTGTGACGCCTTGGTCACGACAGGCCGGAAAACTGGGAAAATCGCGGGGCTGAATGAGGCGGTCGCCCTTGCTTGTCCGCTTCGCCGGCTTTAACGGGACAGTAAAACAACGATGTTTCCCCCCTTAAGGTTCCTCCCATGCGGCTTGAACGCCTTGCGCCAGCCCTGTTCGTATTGCTTTGGTCAACGGGCTGGATCGTTGCGAAATACGCAGCCCCCCATGCCGATCCGTTGACGTTCCTCGATATTCGTTTCGCCGCCGCGGCGCTCGTGCTGATGGTATTCATAGCGCTGAGCGGCGCCTCCCTGCCAAAGACGCGCGCAGGCTGGTTTCATGCGATCGTCTCGGGCGTTTTTCTTCACGGAATCTATCTCGGGGGAGTGTGGTGGGCGATCTCTGAAGGCTTGCCGTCCTCGGTCTCTGGTCTAATCGCCGCGCTCCAGCCGTTGTTGACGGCGGCTATTGCGCCGATTGCGATCGGCGAGCGTCTGCGCATTGCTCAGTTCATCGGCATCGGCCTCGGCTTCGCCGGTCTGGCGATCGCGATCCTGCCCGGATTGCTGGCGCTCGATGCGGAGGAATTGCGGAGCGAGATCCTGCCGCTTTGCATCAACGTCGCGTCCATGGTCTCGATCGTCATCGGGACGCTCTACCAGAAGCGGCACTTGCAGGAAGGCGATCTGCGCTCGATCGCCATGCTGCAATATGTGGGCGCACTTCTTTTTACCGTGCCTGTCACGTTCCTCATCGAGGACATGCGCGTCGACTTCAACCTTGAATTCGTCATCGCGCTTGCCTGGTCGGTTTTCGGCCTTTCCATTCTCTCGATAGCGCTGCTTTTATACCTGATCCGTCGCGGTCAGGTGAGCCGTGCCGCTTCTCTGATCTATCTCGTGCCGCCGGCCGTTGCGATCCAGAGTTGGCTCTATTTCGACGAGCCCCTGACCGCTCCCATGATCGTCGGCACCTTGGTGGTGGTCATCGGTGTATGGCTGACCAACCGGCGGCCTCGGCCTGTCATTTGACCGGTTCTGTATATTAGTGACGTGCTAATAAATTTTGCCTGTGGCCATCATGGTTAACGGTTTCTTGAGCCTTGACTGTCAGTTTCGCTCCAAGTCGACGCAAATTAGGGCGTGGAGTGCAGGGTGTCCGACGGTTACGATAAAAATAATGCGCTTGAAGAGGCATGTGCCGCTCTCGGGCGTGATCCCAATCCAGCTTATGTCAAGGATTCCGAACTGCGATATGTCGCGGTCAACGATGCCTATGCCTCCTTGTGGGAAATTTCGCCCTCTGCGCTTGTCGGTCAGAAGAGCCATCAGCATTTTGAAACGTCAGAGCATGACGATCGCGACGAGAAGGAGCGCCGCAGCCTTGTCTTCGGCAAGGAGCAACTTGCGCACTTTACCCACCCGCTGAACAACCAGTGCTACCGTATCCGCATCGACCGGCTCCGTGACCAGGAGGGCAAACCCTTCATTTGCGGGCAGTTCGAGCGCATTTCGGGCGTTCGATACGAAGATTCCTCCGTGCAGGTGAGCCGCCAGCCAGCCGCCCCACAGCTCTCCGATCATGCCGACAACTCCGACATATCCCTGCGCGGTGATCATCTTCTATTGAAATCCGCGATCGAGCGGGCGGGCATCCCGATGGCGGTCGAGGACGCCAAGGGCAGGCTGGTTGCGGCCAGCGCCTCGTACCTGGCATATCGCGGCACTTTCACGGAAGCGGATCTCCCGCACGGTGGGCGGCTTCTGACAGGCAAGGTCTCTGCCGAGGAGGGGGAAGCCAAGCCGGCAACGCTTGCCTCGGTCGCGCGTGCAGTCGAAGGCGTGAACGCGCGTCTGCACGACGCCCTCGACAAGATCGATGTCGGCATTGTGCTCTATGGGCCGGACGACAAGTACATCTACGCCAACCCGGCTTTGCACAAGCTGATTGGCGGCGCCTACACCATGAAGCCGGGCATGACCCGTCAGGAAGTGCTGCGAGCCGCTTGGGCAAGCCAGGACATTCCGGACGACCGCGACGAATGGGTCAAGTCGCGAATGGAAAGTCATCATGCCTATGGCGAGGTTTTCGTCGACAAACTCGGCAATGGCCGCTGGCTGAGAATGGTCAATCAGAAGCTTGCCGACGGCTCGACCCTCGGCCTTCGCCTGGATGTCACCGAGCTTGTTCACCGTGAGCAGGCACTGACGGAGAAGGAAGCGGAAAACGGCCTCTACCGCGCGGTACTCGAAGAACTGCCCGTTCCGACTTTCATCAAGGACGCGGACAGCAAGTTCGTTTTCGTCAACCGCGCCTTCGCTGAGTTTGCGAAGACGCCGGCCGAAACGCTGCTCGGCGATGACGGCGCCAAGGTTCTGGCCAAGCCGAGAGAGCCGGTCATGGAGACCGATATCGAAGTGCTCGATACCGGCGAAACCATGGAACTCGAAGTGCACATCCCGGATGGCGAAGGCCGCGAGCTGACCTATCTGACGCGCAAGGCGCGGTTTGTGTCCGAAACCGGTGAGAGATATCTGCTCTGTTCGACGGTGAACGTCAGCACAATGAAGGATCGTGAAAACGAGCTTCGCCTCGCGCGTGAGACCGCTGAATCTGCCGCGGGCATGCTCGGTTTGGCGACCACCTCCATGGCGCAGGGCATGATTATCGTGGTCGACGGCAAGGTCTGTTTCACCAACGCCAAGTTCCGTGAGCTTCTCGACCTTCCGGAAGAGGTCGTGAGACCGGGGTGCAGTTACCGCGAGTATATCGATTACTGTGCCGACCGCGGCGACTATGATTCCATAGGCCTCGAAGCGACCCTGAAGATGGTTGCGAAAGCGGTTGAGGAAAAGCAATCCTACGAGAATGAACGGTGTCTGCCTGACGGTACCTGGGTGAAGGTCCATTCGCAGGCTACCGAGAACAATACGCTCGTGGTCACCTATACCGATATCACCGATGCAAAGATGCGAGAGGCGCGCCTCGGTGAACTGCTGGTGAAGGCAGAAGCTGCCGACCGCGCCAAGTCTGAATTCCTAGCGAATATGAGCCACGAGATACGCACCCCAATGAACGGTGTTCTCGGCATGGCCGAACTCCTGGCGCGCACGGAGCTCGACAGCCGCCAGAAGACTTTCACCGATATCATCGTCAAATCCGGCAATGCGCTGCTGACAATCATCAACGACATTCTGGACTTCTCCAAGATCGACGCTGGGCAGCTCATTCTTGAAACCGCCCCCTTCGATCTGTGCGAGACCGTCGAGGACGTTGCTGCCCTCGTCTCCGCCCGGGCGCTGGAGAAGGATGTCGAGCTGATCGTTCGCGCCGATCCCGCGCTCGATGCCCGTGTCGCGGGCGATGTCGGCCGTATGCGTCAGGTCCTGACCAATATCGTCGGCAACGCCGTGAAGTTCACGGAACGTGGCCACGTCCTCATCGAACTCGACGGCAAACCGGTATCTGATGACAGACTGGCCCTGACCATCCGTGTTGAAGATACCGGCATCGGTATTCCCGAGGAAAAGCTCGATACGGTTTTCGAGAAATTCTCCCAGGTCGACGCTTCCTCCACCCGCCGTCACGAGGGAACCGGGCTGGGGCTTGCGATTACCGCGCGCCTCGTCGACATGATGGGCGGCTCCATCAGTGTCGAAAGCACGCAAGGCAAGGGCTCGGTATTCACGGTTCGCCTTGAGCTGTCGCGCGACGCGGATTACGTCCCCATCGATCCGCCGCAGATCGACATCAAGGGCGCGCGCGTCCTCGTCATCGACGACAACGCGGTCAATCGGCAGATCATGACCGAACAGCTTACCGCATGGGGGCTCGATGGTTGCGCCGCTAGTTCCGGCCAGGAAGGCGAGGAGGTGCTAGAAGCTGCTCGTCGTTTCGGCATGCATGTCGACGCCCTGATCCTCGATTATCACATGCCGGACCGGAACGGCGCCGACGTGGCGCGTTCGATCCGCGCAAAATACTCGACTGACGAACTGCCTATCGTGATGCTCACCTCGATGGACATCCGCACCGCCGAGCCGGATTTTGCCGATCTTGGAATTCAGGCCACCTTGATGAAGCCGGCGCGCTCTGCCTTGCTTCTCGAAACTCTCGTCGATGCCATCCGGATGGGCGAGGGCGGTGCGAGGTTCCAGGAGGCAGCGGAGGCGAATGAAAGGGCTGCCAAAGCGGCTGAGGAGCCGTCGGCACACATTGAGATCGAGGCGCCTTCGCTTGTGCCCGAAGTCGATGTCAGAAGCGATGCCGAGAACCTCCAGGAGAACGGAACGACTGCGGTCGAACCCCACGACTGGCTTGATGAAATGCACGCCGGTCACGGCGCTGAAGAAGAGAACAAGCCTGCCGAGCGGATTGTCGTGGCGAAACCGACCCCCCGCAACAAGACCGTTGATATTCTGGTGGCCGAGGACAACGAGGTGAACCAGATCGTCTTCACCCAGATCCTTGAGCAGATGGGTGCCAACTATCTTCTGGTCGCCGATGGCGCGCAGGCGGTCGGAGCCTGGCGCGAACACCGTCCGTCCATCGTGCTGATGGATGTGTCGATGCCGGTCATGAGCGGTTACGAAGCGACAGGCAAGATCCGCGAGATCGAAGCCGCCGATCCGTCACTGGCTCATACGCCGATCGTAGGCGTGACCGCGCATGCGCTTGCCGGTGATCGCGAACGCTGCCTTGAAGCAGGGATGGATGACTATCTTTCCAAGCCGATCAGTCCGGAAAAGCTGGACGCAAAAATCCGCGAGTGGCTGCCGCTCGCAATAGCGGAGCGTCTGGTCTCCGAAGGATAGGCTTCAGTCGAGACGGCCCACGCACATCTCGCGCTTGCCGGAGAACCCGGGCTGCTTGCTTACGGTAAAACCCGCGGCGGCGAGATTGCGGCGCACCCAGCCGGCGGACGTATAGGTCGCGAAAGTGCCGCCTGGCCGCGTATGCCCTGCGATCTCGGCCATCAGTTCCGCCGACCACATCTCAGGATTGCGTGAGGGCGCGAAGCCGTCGAGATACCAGGCATCGGCAAGGCCATCCCATCCTGCGAGACGGTCTTCGGCGGTCCCGACGCAAATGGTGAGGGAAATACGCCCGAAAGCAAGCGTGATATCGGACTCAGGGCCGTTCTCCGGCCACGCGCGCGTCAGCACGCCTGCTTCTTCTGCAATCTCAGGCCAGGCCGAAAGCGCCCGCGCGATGGCAGCCCGCGTCATCGGATAGCGCTCGAAGCTGACGAAACGAAGCGATGCGTCGGGGGAGGCAATCAGCTTCCATTGCCGCCATGTCTCGACGAAGTTCAGACCGGTACCGAAGCCGGTCTCGCCAATCGTAAACTCGGTCGCTTCCGGCCAGCGATCGGGCAGTTTGTTCCCGCCGATGAAGACATGGGCACATTCCTGCCGACCGTCGGCGCGGGAGTAAAAATGGTCGCCAAAAAGCGGCGAATAGGGCATATCGCCCTCATGCCATTCGATACCGAACGGGTCCGCCCCGTCACTCTCTCCGGAATTCTCGCTCATGCCGCAAGCCGATAAACAGCTTGCGCCCCACGGTCAATTGACCGCCGACCTCGTTGTCATCGGTGGCGGGGTGGCAGGGCTCTGGAGCGCGCTCAAGGCGCTCCGTGGGGGTCTCTCCGTAATCCTCGTTGAAAAGACCGGACTGGGGGCGGGTGCCAGCGGCGGTTTCATGGGCGCGCTTATGCCGCACATGCCCGAGCGCTGGGACGGCAAGAAGCAATTCCAGTTTGAGGCTCTTTGTGCCCTCGAAAATGAGGCCGCCCGGCTGGAAGAGGAAACTGGACGCCCGGTTTACTATCGCCGCGTGGGCCGTCTGACTCCGCTATTTTCGGAGCGTCAGAGAATGCAGGCGGAAGCCCGGATCGAGGCGGCAAAGCCGGTCTGGCACGAGCGCTTTGCTTACAGTCTTCCAGCGCTGGAGGCTCATGCCGGCTGGCTGACCCCGGACGAAGCTCCGTTCGGCGCGGTCTACGACGATCTGTCCGCACGGGTATCGCCTGCGCACCTGATCGGTGCTCTCGGCGCGGCTCTCTCCGTCGACCCGAGGTTTCGGATGGTGGAAGGCGAGGCCGCGATCATATATCCCGAAACCCGATCGCTTCGCCTCGCCGATGCCACCAAGATTTGCTTCGGCAATCTGGTCATCGCCGCGGGTCTCGGCGCATT
>CEQK01075610.1_pt1 | contig 20360 bp, 15 predicted proteins | sample 531051 | NCBI WGS metagenome assembly CEQK01 (sample SAMEA2621229, study PRJEB7988) | marine metagenome | biome: marine biome (ENVO:00000447); feature: deep chlorophyll maximum layer (ENVO:xxxxxxxx); material: "saline water (ENVO:00002010), including plankton (ENVO:xxxxxxxx)" | depth 150 m
GAGCTTGCCGTCCTGAAGCGTGGCGACACCGGCGGAATCATAACCGCGATATTCAAGCCGCTTGAGCGCGTCCACCAGCAGCGGCGCCACATCGCGCCCGCCAATGATCCCGACAATTCCGCACATAGAGTAGTCTCCCCTGATCCCGTCAGCGCAAGCTATAGAGGGGCGCGCTTGATCGCGCCACAGGACCGGTTATCGGCCGCATTCACATATGGTGACATCAAGTTACTGATACCGCCTTACTTTTTCTCTCTTTTCGCGGCCTTCACCGCTTCCGCTCGCGCACGCAGTACGCTCGCCTTGCCGGGATAGTTTTCCTGCGGCACGCGGCTGAGCGCCAGGGCATCCGCCTCGACCGACTTGGTAACGACCGAGCCGGAGCCGACATAGGCGCCGTCGCCGATCTTGACCGGGGCGACCAGCGAGGAATTGGAGCCGATGAATGCGCCCGCACCGATTTCGGTCAGATGCTTGTTCACGCCGTCATAATTGCAGGTGATCGTGCCCGCGCCGATATTGGCATTCGCACCGACCGTGGCGTCGCCGATATAGGTCAGGTGATTGACCTTGGCGCCCTCCCCGATCTCGGCCTTCTTAACTTCGCAGAAATTGCCGACCTTTGATCGTTCTCCGAGATCCGCGCCCGGACGGAGTCGCGCGAACGGCCCGACCGTTGCACCGGCCCCCACGGTGGCGCCTTCCAGATGGGAGAAGGCGTGAATGACAGCGCCCTCGCCCACATTCACGCCGGGGCCGAACCACACGCTGGGCTCGATCAGTACGTCACGGCCGATCTCAGTGTCGTGGGAAAAATAAACGGTCGAGGGATCAGACAGCGTCACGCCGGAGAGCATGACTTCGCGACGCTTGCGCCCCTGCCATTCGGCTTCCAGGGCAGCGAGCTCGGCGCGGGTGTTGCAACCCATCATGTCGGTTTCAGGCGCTTCAAGCGCGATTACCTTGCCCCCGCGCGCGCGGCAGATGGAGACGACGTCAGTCAGATAGTATTCGCCCTTGGCATTGTCGTTTCCGATTGCCTCGAGTAGCGAAATCGCCTCGCCGCCGCTCATGGTGATGATGCCGCCATTGCAGAAGTCGATCTTCTTTTGCTCTTCGGTGGCTTCCTTTTCCTCGACGATCGCGACGAGTTCGCCGTTCTCGACGATCATCCGGCCGTAGCCGAACGGATCGGCGGCGGTAAATCCGAGGACAACCATGTCGGCGCCGTTCCTGCGCGCTTCCAGGGCGTCGCTGAGGCTTTTGGGGTCGATGAGCGGTGCGTCACCGTAAAGCACGATGACGTCGTCATAGCCTTCTTCAATCACGTCGCGCGCCATAAGGACGGCATGGCCGGTGCCCTTGCGTTCCGACTGGAAGACCGGGGTGCATTCGACGCCCGCTTTCGCGCCGGCTTCTGTGACCTTCTCCGCATCGCGGCCCACCACGAGCGCGACACGATCAATGCCGGCCGTTTTTGCTGTCGCGGTGACGTGCGTGATGATCGGCAGGTTGCCGACTGGATGCAGCACCTTCGACATGGACGATTTCATTCGAGTGGCATCGCCCGCGGCGAGAATGACCGCCAGACTCTTTCGCTGCATCTGTATACTCCGTCTGTTTCTCCACCGGGCCGCATTGTTCGCACATCGCCGAATCCCCTATAGGTTCAGCCATGCCCGTTGACCGGGTTCGTACCGCACATACCGGGAGCCCATGTCCAAGTCCACATCAACACCGATTCAGGGTGAAAGCACCAGTGTCGTTCCCTATCTCGTCATGCTGGTGACGCCGCTGTTCTTCTCGTCAAACCTGATTTTCGGGCGGCTGGCCATTCCCGAAGTCGCGCCGTTTACCCTCGCCTTTATCCGCTGGACGGCGGCTGCGCTGATCCTTGCGCCCTGGGTGATGCGTGAATGGGCTCCCGCACGCGCTTTCGTCACCGGACATCCTCGCCACTGGCTGCTTCTCGGTTTTCTCGGCATGTGGATCTGTGGCGGGATCGTCTATCTCGGCCTCGAATACACAACGGCGACCAACGGCACGCTGATCTACACGACGTCGCCGCTGATCATCCTGATCATCGAGCGGCTGTTCTTTGCCCGGCCGATCACGGGGCGCGAAATTCTGGGCATCATCATAGGCTTTCTGGGCGTCGCCGTGATCGTGCTGAGAGGCGATCCCGCGGCCCTTCTTTCGCTACGCTTCAATACCGGCGATCTTCTGTTCGTGGCTGCCGCGATCTCATGGGCTGCCTATTCGGTGCTGTTGCGAAAGAACCGGCCGGAGGGATTGAACACGCTGTCCCAGTTCGGCGTCATCGCGACCGCCGGCGCGCTGCTTCTGGCACCGATGGCTTTGTGGGAATTCCTGAGCGGCGCACGCATGCCGGTGACGGCAACGGCCTGGGGCGGCATCGCCGGTATCGTGTTCTTCGCATCGCTGCTCGCCTTTTCGGGCTTCCAGTACGGCATTGCCCGCCTCGGCGCGGCAACTGCCGGCATCTTCATGTATCTCCTGCCGCCTTACGGAGTGGGCCTCGCCGTCTTCGTGCTCGGCGAACCGTTTCACCCCTACCATCTTGTGGGAATCGCAACTGTCCTGACAGGCCTCATCATGGCGACGGCCAAGCGCCCGCGCACCCGCGCCGATACGCGCTGAGAGGCAGCTGTCAGCCAATCAGGCCGAGCGCCGGGAAGGTTTCCAGAAGCCAGTAGGACATGGTGGCCATCCCGCCGGTCAGGAACAGGATGCCGGTGAGCACCAGTAGCCCGCCGGTCACCTTCTCGACGGTACCGAGATGCCTGCGGAAGCGCTGCAGAAAGCGCATGAAAGCGCCGGAAAAGAGCGCTGCCAGCCAGAACGGCAGCGCCAGGCCCAGCGAATAGAAGGCCAGCAGCATGGCGCCGGACCCGACCGTTTCCTGAGAGGCGGCCACACCCAGGATCGCGCCCAGAACCGGGCCGATACAGGGCGTCCAGCCAAAGGCGAAAGCCAGGCCCATGATATAGGCGCCCGAGAGCGTGGCGGGCTTGCCGCCGCCGTTGAAGCGTGCCTCGCGCGCCAGAAACGGAATGCGGAACACGCCCATGAAATGCAGGCCCATGATGATGATGATGACGCCGCCGATCTTCGAGAAGAGATCGATGTTCTGGCGCAATATCACCCCGATCGAAGAGGCCCCCGCCCCGAGCGCCACGAAAACGGTGGCAAAGCCCAGCGTGAAGAACAGGGAGGCAAAAAAGACCTGTTTCTGCAGGGTCTTGTCGCGCGGACGGTCGCCATGGTTGAAGTCGTCGAAGGAAACGCCCGCCATGTAGCACAGATAGGGTGGCACCAGTGGCAGTACGCAGGGCGAGAGAAATGACAGCGCGCCTGCGAAAATGGCGGTCAGCAGCGAAATATCGGCAATCGTCACGAAAATCCGGCCTCTTTACCCTGAACTCTTATGCCGGGTCAGCAGCGCGAAATCGTTGCCGCGCCGGACCCGGTCATGATCGTAGTCGTTTTCGGGCTTCTATCGGTCCGACCGGTGACTGGCCAGTCACAAATTCCTGAGGGGACGCGATGCCGCATGACCTCTGCCAGCCTTCCAGCGCACAAATTTCTCGGCAAATCGGGCTTCGGCGCACAAGCCGTTGAAAGGATGAAAAAAGCGCGGTTTTTGTGGTTGACCGCGCGAAAGACCCTGCCTATGTTCCGCGCCACCCGAGCCGGTTAACCGGCGCCTTTCGGGAGCGCGTAGCTCAGCTGGTAGAGCAACTGACTTTTAATCAGTAGGTCCAGGGTTCGAACCCCTGCGCGCTCACCATAAAAATCAACGACTTAGAACTCGATCGATGCCAGATGTACGCATCAAGAGACAAAAGGGCCAGCATCACGTCCTGTTGTGTCGCAGTCATCACCTACTCCCGTTTCCGAAAAAATGTGCTCTGGTAACTAAATAGCCAATAGGAAGCTGCTTAGCAGGTCGCCTATCACCTGGTGCTCTGCGTTCAAAAACCTGCTTTCCGGCATCGAGCCATGACAACCGTTGACGCAGCTTCTTGGTGATCGGCGCGTCGGTGATTTCGATGTCCAGGCCAATGAACTCCGCCCCCGGAAAAGTCTGCTCCATCTTGTAGGGCTGAAGTTCAAACAGGGTCTTGGGCTGCGTCTCGTCCCGAAATGATATGAAGGCCGGCAAATGGCCAAAATATTTGAATGGTTTGCGGCCCGATGCCGCTTTAATCGCTTTGAAATCATCATCCTCGAGACTGCCGAGCGAGCTGTCGATGCCAAATGTTTTTAGCACTGCGCGTTCATAAACTTTTGAGAGAGAACCGTCTCGGTTAACCCAAATAGGCAGGACGAAAAACGACTTGCCATTGGGCAGATCAAAGATCAGCGCTTCGCCATAAAGCGTTGTAGAGCCACCACGGCCAATAAGGCTGTTCGTTATGCGCGCGTAACGGCATTCCATCACAGTCGAGGCTTCGTAGCTCTTGCCCTCGTACATCACCATGGCAATCACGCGGAATCGGATACTCTCGCTGCCATCCTGACACCCCGCCAGCGGCAAAGCGCATACCGATGCCATGAACGTACGCCGCGTGATCAAAAAACACGAAAGCCGATTCATGCTGTTAGCCCTACCCACGGCGAACGCCAGCTTTGCTTGGGGCGGCATTCTGCCTGCCAGTTTAATGAGAGATCTAAGGTCACTCGATTCCAAATTACGCTGATATTTTTTAGCTCTTCATTGTATTTACTTAACCAAGCGTTGCTTTTTGCCGCGATGGTAGTCATCGACGTCGGCTTCGAGGGTATCCGCATACAACACGAAAAGTCTTCGGAGAGCCTGTCCATTCTGCCGAGATGAGAACCGCCCGGCGATGTGGTCGAAGGGCCGAGAATGATGTGCACCGGTGCCGCCCAAGAGAACACCCCGAGGAGCCACCGAAATTGCCAACCAGATCACGCCAAAGCCGGCAGGTTCTCGTTTCAGTTTATTATTGCCGAAGGCTCCATGACAGCTTAGAAAAGTTTCACACGCACACACATATTCGCACACACCCGAATTTTGAACATATTTTTATCTGAAATTTCAAATAGATAATTATTGGATGCTCAAACTTTTAATCAGTAGGTCCAGGGTTCGAACCCTGCGCGCTCACCATAAAAATCAACGCTTTATAACTCGATCACTGCGATCAGATTGTTTAAAACGTCAGCGCCAGCCGTGCGCTGCCGGCATGGCCGTCGTGGTTCTCCGAGAAAGTTCCGTCGTAACGCAGGTGTGTTGAGAACCGCTCGTTGAAATCGATCTGCACGCCGGTGCCAATGACGAAGGCATGATCACCCTCCGCAGCACCCGGCGAGACGAAGTTTGCACCCGCCGCACCGGCGATCGACGAGGCGACGACAGCGTTGTCGTCGCCGAAGCCGTGCTGGTATCGCAGTTCCAGTTCCGGCCTCACGATCGCGCCGCCCCCGGCATCGAACGCCGCCGAGATCTGCACGCCGATCCCGGCCCAGCTGCGGTCCCAGCTCGTGCCGGCCACCGTCTGGTTGAGGATGCCAGCGCCGGTTTCGACAAAGCCGTCGAGCGACGCTCCAGCGTGATCGAAACGCACCAGCGGGGCCACGCGCAGGTCATGCTCACCGCCGATACCGAGCATCGGCGCGACGTCATAGGCGGCCTGAAGCGCGATGGCATAGGTGCCGCCACCGCTGTCGCCTGAAGCCACCGCCGGTGCCATGCCGGCAAGCGGGATCGTACGGGTGATGTCATAATCCCCGTGGCCATAGGATGCGGCGGCGGACAGGTTGAGCGGTCCATGGACGATGCCGGTATAGATGCCGCCCAGCCATGTTTCGCTGTCGGCCGACGCAAGGCCAGAGGTGACATCGCCGTCAATATGTCCGAAGGACGCGCCAAGGCGCACGGCCGTGCCGCCGTCGGTGGTGAAATTGCCGTCGAGGCCGGCGGTCATGCCGGCCAGGCGTCCATCATATCCGCTGGCAAGCGCCGTGGCGTCGACCTGCGCATATTCGCCGAGCACGCCGACCCATGTTCCGATCGAAGGCAGCGTGCTTTGTCCGCCAACAACGGCGTCCGCGCCGCCGAAATAGGCATTGGGTGCAACCAAGAAGTCTGCGCCTCCGCCGGCGCCGGACATTGCCCGCTGCAGAAGCGACTGGTTGTAGAGCGGCGAGACACGCAGGGCTGCCTGTAGCGTGTTCGCATAGATCGACTTGTCGGAAACCGTCGGCGTCGGCCCGGGATCAGGATTCGGATCAGGGTCTGGATCCGGATCTGGATTGGGATTGGGATCGGGGTCAGGATCGACGACCGCGCCCATATAGGCCACCTGCACGTTCGTTGCCGAATAGATTGCTGTCACATCGACGTCCGGCAGATTGTCGGTGACGGTCTCGAAAGTCCCGTTGACCGCGCCAGCCGTGAGAACCGTATAGGTCTGCGCGTCGGGAAAGCCCACCGGATAACCGACGCCCAGAACAGACATGGTTCCCGCCAGCGTTGCCGTACCCGCTACGTCAAGCAGGTCGGAACTTCCGTCAGCCGCAATTTCGACTTCGAAGATCGAACCGGCAGAGAACGTGACGTCACCGGTCGCAGTCAGCGTGCCGATCGATGCGCCAGGCGCCAGCTTGTCGAAGACATCGGCATTGTTGATCGTGCCCGTTCCGGACAGGACGCCGTCTGTTACCCGAATCACGCCGCCCAGGGAGCCGGTAACCTGCAGATTGCCGCCGTCGACCTCCGTGATGCCGGCAAAGGGCGTCCCGTTACCCGCCAATTCCGTGTTGCCGGACAGTAGGTTTATGGCTCCGGTACCTTCCAGGCCCGGCATAAAGGCGAAATCATTTGCACTGTGGTTGAAATTGAGCGTCGCATTGCCTTCGCCGAATTGGATGCTCGGCACATTCAAGGTGCCTGGCGCCATCGGCGCACCGGGCCCGCCGATGTTAAGCGTACCGGTCGAGGCGTCGTCTTCCGCAATGACCACAGGATTACCGCCGGTCTGGTTGACGACCGCGCCACCGGAGATGTTGAGTGTTCCGGTCCCGACATCTTCACCGATATCGATATCGCCGACGTTGAGGACCGAACCCGTGCCGGTCACATTGACGGTTCCCGTTCCCTCGACGCCGATATTGGCGCGGCCCCACGTCGCAGTCGCGCCACCTGAAATCGTGGTTGTGCCCACACCCTCCGCGCCGGTTCGCACCTCTGACGCGACGGTCATTACCGAGCCCGCTCCATCGACAAGGAAGGATGCGGTGCTCTCTTCATCGCTGGACACAAAGATGAAGGAGTCAGTGGTGAAGCTGGCGCCGTTCGTCACTGCCACCGTCGTCGTACCGGCGTCGCGGCCAAGTGAGATCAAGCCACCGAAAAATACCGTCGAGCCCGGCCCGTCAACGATGACCGTGTGATTGCCAGCGTCGAGCAATCCCGTTCCAAGAGAGCCATCGGAGATAAAGGAGGCGCCATCCAGAACCTCCAGCCTCGTTGTTCCGTTATCCATGACGAAGCTTTCGCCATTGGTCATGTTGAAGGTTGACCCGGCGCCGGTTACGCGCACAAGCCCGCTCGAGTCGTCCTCCTCGCCCAGAAACACCGTCTCGAAGAAGGTAGCGGTTGCGCCGTTCTCAACGATGAGTTGCCCATCGCCGTCTCCGCCGATGCGGTTGAGCAAGGTACCGTTGATCTGTTCCAGCGTCGAACCGGCACCACTGACCCGCACGGTGCCCATCGATCCAGCCTCGACACCGATATTGAGGCTCTGGCCAAAGGCCAGTTCCCCTCCATTGACGATATTTACCGTACCGGTCCCGCCAAGACCCACAGCGATATTGACCGCCGAACCCCAGAAGCTGTCTGCGCCATCGACATTCACTGTGCCCGTTGATCCGGCTTCGTCACCTATGGCCACAAATAGGCCGGCGGTGTTGCCGACGACGCCCGTCGCCCACGTTCCGCCATTGGTCACATTGACCGTCCCGGTTCCCTCCAGCCCGACCCGCGAGATTCGCGTGAAGCCGGCGAACGAACCGGCACCATCGATATTCAGCGTGCCGTCGCCAGTGTCGAACTGAGCCATTTGCAAATTGTTGGAAATCAAGTTGCCGCCATCGAGTATATTGACGACCCCGGTCGCTTGGGCACCCAGAAACAGTGTGCCCGTCCCGTTCGTGGTCGAGTTCAGCCACGACGAGCCAGCTCCGGTAACCGTTACCGTGCCGTTGCCCACGCCCGGAAAGCCCGGCGGATTATCGAAAGCGCCGATGACTGCGTTGGGCGTCTGAAGGGTTCCCTGGTTTTGTATGGTGACGAGGCCCGTGCCGACATTGCCGACGGTCAATCCGCGCTCACCGCGCATAAGCGAACCTTCGCCGTCGACCGTCACGCGTCCGTCGCCCGTGCCGAGCGTGCCGACGCCGATATCGTTTTCCGAAATGGCCGCGCCGCCATTTGTCACATTCAGGATACCGACACCTGAAAAACCAACATGGAACAGGAAATCGTCGATGTCGGTTTTGCGAATTTCCGATCCGGCTCCATCGACATTGACGGTACTCGTATGCCCAGCCGATTCACCGATGCTGATCTGCCGACCCGCTACGGTGCCACCGGTATTGATGTTGATAACGCTGTCGCCTTCTTGGCCAACATTGAACTGCTCGGTCGTCGTGATGTTGCCGCCATTGATGACGTTGACTGTTCCGACACCGGTGGGTGCGTCAGTCGTCGCGAAAGTCCGCGAATTGAGCGTTCCCGCACCCGTTACGGTCAGCGTCGCATCCACGCCGTTCGAAACGAAGACATCCTCACCGACCGCTCCGGGGGTTGAAATGACAGTCTGGTTGGGGGTCTGCGTGTTCATGATCACTTCGTCACCCGCATCGGGCACGCCCGCCGTCCAGTTGCCGGCATCAAACCAGTTGGTGCTGATGCTCCCCGTCCAGTTGGTCGTCTCGGCCTGTGCCTGCGTGTGCATGAGTGGCAAAGCGATGAGCGCAGTGGAAGCGAGAAACGCCCTCGTGCTTACAAGTGTACGCCTGCGCTGCGCGTGCAAGTTGGTCCGCATTTTGATGTCCCCGCTCCTGAATTTCAGTAGAGCAAAAATATCAATTCCACGAATTTAGGGTCAATCTGGATGGTCATTTTCAATTTGAAAAATTTATTCTTCAGAAAGTAAAACCACCAGAATAAATCCTTGATTGCCAACAACTTTCCGGCGCATCAAATAAGGGACGGCAGCAAATCTACTTTCATTTTGAAAATCGATCTTGAACCATTGGGCATCTGAGGGAATCATCGCGGCGCGGTTCAATTACTCTTGGCAACGCTACAAGGCGCTTAGCGACAATGGGTGCCTGCCGGCCATTGGCGTCATTCTTGATAACCAAGAGGGATTGCGAGGCGCGATGAAAGCGGTGGCGACCGCCTGTCATTTGGTCTGGATTGAAGATGCGGGGATTTCCGGGGGGCGGTTTTCCAAAACGGATCGGGCAACGCAAACATATGCGAAGAGGCAGACGGCTGCATGAATTGTGGAGATTGGCGCAATGCCGGCTGACAAAAAGAAGGGTGCCCTAACCCAGGACAAGCGCGTACAAATCCTTAGTGCGACCACGCGTCTGCTCACACGGCAGGGGCTTCAGGTCTTTTCCTTCGAAGCCGTTGCCAACGAGGCGGGACTGTCGCGACAGCTTGTGCGGTACTACTACACAAATCTCGACGAGTTGATCGTCGATCTGTGCGAATATCTCGGCATGGCCTACCAGGAAATCCTGTTTAAAGGGATCGTCGATGTCGGTCAGGTCGAGAGGTTGGACTTCTTTCTCGATTTCTTTTTCGGCGTGTCCGATAGCGCTCCGCTGCCCGACAATCTCGAGGTCTACGATGCATTCTTTGCCTTTGCGGTCGGTTCGGACGCCTTGAGAGAACGCCTGTGCGAAACCTACAAGACCCTCGGCCAGGTGATCTTTCAAGAATTGGGCATTGCGCATCCGGAACTCGACGCGTCGTCTCGCAACGAGCTGTCTTTCCTGTTCGTCTCAATGATGCACGCGCATTGGAGTTACGTCGCCACCTTGGGGTTTTCCAGCGAGCACAACCGCATCACCCGGCGGGCATTCGATCGGCTGATTGCGTCTTATGTAAATGACGGGCCTACCGAGACACTTGCCGTGACGCCATGGACGCGAGGGGCATGATCGGTCAGCAAGTTGCCCCAGCCTCCACTCTGCCGGGTGGCGCTCTTTCGCGCTCTTGGGTCCTATCCTGAACAACGGCACGCCTTAGCTGAACCGCCTTCTTGCGCAAGGTCGGCCTCAGGCCGGATAGAGCGACGGCAGCCGCGAGGGGACGTGGCTTTGCGTCGGACCGATCTTGCGGTCTTCCCTTGCAAGTAAGTTGACCCATTCACGACCCTGCCCTTCGGCGGCTTCCGCAGCAGGCGCGAAGGCGGCTTTCTCCAAACCGGCAATCGCCTCTCTGGCGGCTTCCGTCATGACCGAGTCGCCGCCGGCCAGACGGCGCCAGGCGAGAACACAGCCGTAGCATCCTCGCAGATCACCGGATTTTTCCTTGGCCGAGGCGTGAGCCAGTTGCCTTCGACGTTCGCCGAGAATGTCGGGACCATCTTGATTCCGCTGTTGCGCGGCCATGGACTTGCGGGGCGTTTCACCGGGGCGCCGCTTACGCCCGACATAGAGCGCCGCTGCGCCAAGCGCTGCCAGAACCGCAACGGCACCCAGACCGGCAAGGAGATAGACCGGCAAGGTTTCGCTCGCTTCCGGCTGTCTATTCTGAGCAACAGGGGCGGCAGGAGCTGCTTCAGGGGCCGCCGCTGCAGGCTGGCTGGCCGGCGGAAGAGTGCCTTCAGCCGTGATGACTTCGCCCGGCAAGGTGACGGTTTTTGCTTCTCCGGAGACACTGTCGGTCCAGTTCACCTTGATGTCCGGCAGCATTATCTCGCCGCCGCGGGTTGGCACCACGGACAGGAGAAAGTCCTTCCTGGCAACGGTGCCTTCCGTCGTCTGGTCCTCGCCCGTCTGGACGTCATCCAGATAGATCCGGGCACCATCGGTATTCTCGAAGGTCAGGTCGGGAAGCTGGACCGCGCTTGCACCAAGCGCGAGAAGGCTGACGCGCCGGCTCGCCGCCTCGCCTTCCTTGAAGACCGGGTGCGCGGGCGTCCATTCGGCACTCAGCCGGACATCCTTGGCCGGCAGGAACCAATGTTGCGGCCCGGAGCCGGCATTGGGGTCGGCACGCACCGTGAGCTTGATCGGATCGGAGCGTACGGAAAATGGTTTGCCGGTATCGAACATGTCTTTGAACATGGACGCGCCGAAGCCCGAGAAGCCGCTGAAACCGAAACCCGCGAAAGGATCGCGCGCCTGCGCATCGGGATCCTCGACCGTTCCGCGCAGGACGAAGGGCGGGATTTCGATTGCGCCCTCCTCCTGGGGTTTGAGCATATAGGTGCGCTCGATCACATTGACCGTCTGTCCATTCCGCATCGCCTGGCTCATGCGGTCTTCTCCGCGTTGAAGGATCTCATAGGCGCTCGACTGCGGCGCAATCAGTTCGGCACTCTGGATGGGGCCGCTGGTCTCGATACGAACGGTCAGCGGCGTTTCCTGAAACAGAAACGGGTTTCCGTCGTCAAGTTTGGCCGTTACGGCGACCCCGGAGGCACCGGTGGCTTTGGGCATGGCGCCCGCATCAACCACCTTGATGGCGACCGGCGCACTGCTCAGGCTTCCCGCACGGATCGAGGGAATTTCGAGCGCGCCCTTCGATTTCGGCGACAGGGATACGATCCAGCTCACGCTTTGCGACGTTTGTCCGTTGATGATCTGGGTCGATGAGGATTGCGATGTGCCGAGGATGTCGAAATCCTTCCGCAACGGCGCAAGATCCGGAGCGGCACTCACCTGGCCGTTGGCCGTCAGAGTGAGCTGAAAGGCGTCCCCTTCGGCAACCGTGCCACTGTTGACATGGGCGGCAAGCCCCGCGGCAAAGGCGGGAGCAGCAAGCGCGACGGAAAGAACAGCGGCGCCGACGGTGGTCCTGAGCATTTTGGAAGTCATGATCCTGTTTCCTTTCAGTTGGCGCCGGAGCGAAGTTCAGCGTAATGTTGGCGGATACGGGCGCGCAGCAGGCCCGACGGGTCATCGGGAACCTTGCGTAGCTGCTGCTCGACGGCCTGATCGACAACCGGAGCGCCCGGAACATTGGCCTCGACCGGCTCGCCGGTCGCGTCGTCGCCATTGCCGCTCAGCACACTGGAGAGCATTTTCGAGAGTGTGTTATCGCTCTCCTTGCCGGCGTCTTCGCTTCCGTTGCCTGCGGCGCTTGCCTGCTGGCGAGCCTTTGCAGCTTCCTGGGCCGCGCGATCTTCGTGGGTGAGCCCATCGGAACCCGCATCGGCTTGTTGCCCGGTACCGTCTTGTTGATCACCCTGCTCGCTGCCATCGCCCTGACCCTGATGCTTGGACGACCCGGCTTGTTGCTTCTGCGCTTCGCCGGCACCGGACTTCTGGTCCTCAGACGTTTGCGCAGCGTTTTGCTGACCGTCACCTTGTGGCGAACCGCCATCCTCACCCGCCTGAGCGGCAGACTGCGGCTGATTGCCTGACTGGCCTGATTGGCCCCCATCCTGCTTCTGCGACCCCTCGGAAGGCCGCTGCTGGTCCTTGTCGCCGCCTGCGTTTTGCCGTTGCTGAGCTTTCTGGCCTCCCTGAGCGGACTGTCCTTGGGATTGCTGCTGGTCTTGATCTTGGCGGTTGCCGCCGGACTGCTGCTTTTGGTCCTTTTCGCCGGAACCGCCCGCTTGTTGCTGCTGTTCCTTGTCGCCACTTTGGCCGGACTGCTGCTGCTGTTGCTGCTTATTTTTCTCCTGTTCCTGCTGCTGCGTTTTCTGTTCGTCAATCAGCTTCCGGACCAGATCGCGATTGTACTTGGCATCCGCGTCCTCGGGATTGGCAGCGAGCGCCTGATCATAGGCGCCGAGCGCTTCTTTCAGCTGACCGGACTTGGCAAGCGCATTACCGCGGTTATAGGCGTTGGACGTAAAATCCTGGGCGGCCGCTTTGTAATCGCCCGCCCGGTAGGCGGCGCTGCCGCGCCAGGCGGGTGTCTCGAATTTGCCGGATGCCACGTCATAGTCGCCAGAGGCGAAAGCGGCCTTGCCCTGCTGGTCGGAGGTCGACCAGAGGTCCTGCCAGGTTCCAGCTTGTGCGGGCCGGGTCGCGATGCCGGGAAGAAAATTCAGGCATGCAATCAACCCGATGCTGAAGACCAGCCCGCGCCGGAAGGCGAGCGGGAGAAGCAGCACCGGCAGGATCAGGAGCCAGTAGCCCATATCGACCCAGCTGTCGGCCTGGAAGTCCTGCGCCTTGCCAGCGGTTTCAACTCCGTCGGACTTCGGCAAAATGCGGTCGAGGTCGGCGCTGTTTGCAGTCACACCGGAATAGTCGCCGCCCCCGGCACGGGCAACCGCGCCAAGGCCTTTGGCATCAAGAGATGTCGTCACTTTTTCGCCGGTGCTACCGGTGATCGCCCGACCGCCCGCGGTCTGCAGCGTTGCGCCCTTCTCGGTACCGACACCGAGAACCGATACTGTGTAACCGGCTTTTCGCGCCGCACTTGCGGCCTTTTCGGTCGCGGCCGTATCGCCCGAATTGTCGGCGATCAGAACGATTTCACCGCGCGCCGCATTGGCTCTCTCGAGAACGGAAACCGCCTCGGTGATGGCGAGATCCGGCCGGTCGCCCAGAACCGGCATCAGCTTGGTGGAGAGGTCGGGAATCATCTGCGAAATCACGTTCTTGTCGCTGGTCAGGGGCGCCGCGACGAAGGGAATGTCCGAATAGATGACCAGTGCGCGCTCGTCGCCTTCTGTACGAGCGAGAATGTCGCGCAGCTTGTGCACCGCACGCCGCAGACGGCTCGGCGCGAGATCGTCTGAATTCATGGATTGCGCCAGACTCAGCACCGCGACCACGGGCTGACCGCCGGCAAAGGAGTGAACCTCCGCCTTTTGCCACGTCGGACCGGCAAGTGCGGTCACTAGGACAAGTACCATGGCCGCTGCCAAAGCCGGCAGAACACGCGATGCGCGGGCGGTTGCGCCGCTGATGGCGAGATGGCGCAGCAGATGGGCGTCCACGTACTTGCCCCAGTTGCCACCGGTAACGCCCTTGCGGGATCGCAGGACGAGCCAAAGGAGAAGGCCCGCAGGGATCAATGCCCAGAACCATTCAGGGCGCAGGAAGTGAAACAGGTCGGTTTTCATGTCAGGCTTCCTTGTGTGCGGGGCGTTGCGCGACAAGCGCAGGAGCTGTTGCGATCAGCACGGCAAGGGCCGCAATCAGCAAGGCCAGACCGGCCGGCCAGAAATAGAGGGCAACTTCCGGGCGCACATGCACCGGGTCGCCGGCAATCGGCTCAAGCTTGTCGATGGCGCGATAGATCTGGGCCAGACCGGCAACGTCGGTTGCCCGGAAGTATTCTCCGCCGGTCAAGTCTGCGATCTTCTGCAAGGTGCCTTCGTCGAGATCGGCTGATGGGTTGATCACCTGGCGGCCCATGGCGGTGTTGACGGCCATGGGCCCGGCGCCGACACCGATCGTATAGATCCGGATACCCAGTTTCTTCGCAAGTTGGGCTGCCTGGATCGGGTCCATCTTGCCTTCGTTATTGGACCCGTCGGTCAGGAGAATGAGCACGCGTCCTTCCGCCGGCCGGTCCTTCAGGCGTTTCAGGGATACCGCAATGGCGTCACCAATGGCCGTCTTCTGACCGGTCAGCCCGACTTCGGCCTGGTCGAGGAGATGACGGACGGCGTCCCTGTCGAAGGTAAGCGGCGCCTGCAGATAGGCACGGTTGGAAAAGAGCACCAGGCCAACCCGGTCACCTTTGCGGCCTTCGATGAAGGCGTCGGCCGCATCCTTGACCACGTCAAGACGGGTCGACGCTCTGCCGCCGACGGCGAAATCCTCTTCGGCCATGGAACCGGAAAGGTCGATGGCCATCATGATGTCGCGCCCTTCGGCCGGCAGCGGCACTTCCGGCCCCACATAGGCCGGACGCGCCAAGGCCGTGACCATCAGCAGCCAGACGAGCGTTGCGGCAGCAAGCTTCCACCAGGATGTCGACGTCCGGTCGGCCCGGCCGCCCAGATCCCGCGACAGGCTTGCGAAGAACGGCACCTTGAGCGCACCGCCCAAGCCCTTGTCTGCGGGCTTCATGAAATAGCGCAGCAGAAACGGCAGCGGCAGAAGAAGAAAGGCCAAAGGCCAGAGAAAGGTAATCATCCGTTCCTCCTGATCCAGGCGGCAGTTTCGGCGCGCAGCGCCTCCGGCTTGAAGTTCTGGTTGGCTGGCGGACCATAGGGACCGGTGGCAAAAAGCATCGCGCTATCGCGGCTCATGCCGTGCCTGCCCTCCATCAGGAACGCGCTCCACGCTTCGCCGGTCAAAACGTCGGCGCCAGCGGAGCGGCGGCGGGCGACACGCCGAAGCAAGGACGAAAGTTGCGTGAGAAACTCGTCTTCCCTCTCCATATTGATCGCTTCAAGCTCTCGCAGGGCGATAAACCGGGCGCTGCGGCGGCGCATCCAGGCCCAGGCGAACGCAGCAACGACAATCGCGCAACCGAGACCAATGAGACCCCACCAGCCCGGCGCGAGCGGGCACCAGCCAATTGGCTGAGGCAGGTGAATATCGCGAAGCTGGTCCAGCTGTGCCTGCATCTGCGGAGAGAGGTCCGTGCTCATGCTGCCATGCTCCGGTTGAGGTGCGGATGAAGGATCCAGGACGGATCGTCCGACGTCTGCAGGAAATGGCAGACCATTCCGTGGTGCCGGCTGACCCGCTCCAACCGCTCCCGGCGGGCCTCGAATTCATGGGCGTAGCGCTCGAGTTTACGCCCGCCGAGCGCCGAGACGGCAAGCGCGTGTTCGCCGTCGGTAAGGCGTCCGCCGCGCGGCGGCAGGGCTGCATCGAAAGGATCGCTGATCTGGATGTTGGTGACATGGGCATTGACCGCCAGATGCCGAAGCTCCGTCTCCGCTTCCTCATCAAAATCGGAGAAATCGCTGATAACGAATGCCAGCGTTCCCGGGCGGTTGCGATGGCGCAGACGGCGCAGGGCACGCGCCAGCGACACTTCGCTTCCCGAAGCACGTTCCAGGCGCGTTTCTTCCGAGAGCGCTTCCAGAAGGCCGAGCACCGAGCGCCGCGTTCTCGCAGCGCGAAAGTCCCGCAAACCATCCCGCGTCATGACAAGCCCGCCGACACGGTCGCCGCCATCATGCCCGGTCCAGGCCATCATGGCCGCAACTTCCGCTGCCAGATTGGCCTTGAAGCGGTTTCGGGTGCCGAACTGCATCATCGCGCGCATGTCGGTCAGAATGACAACGGGCCTTTCGCGCTCTTCCTGGAAGAGCTTGGTATAAGCGTGGCCGGTACGGGCAGTGACGCGCCAGTCGATGGATTTGACGTCGTCGCCGGGCTGATACAGACGGCTTTCGGCAAATTCCATACCGCTTCCGCGGTAGAAGGATCGGTTTGCGCCCCACTGATGGGTGGCGACTCGGCCAGACGGCGCAAATCCGGTAAGGCCGCGCTGCGGGCGTACCCTAACCAAGTCCGGCAGGGTCGCGACGATGCCTTGGAGGTCATGGTCTGTCATGTCGGTCTCCCAAGCGCTCAAGCAACCGGAACCCTGTCGATCAAAGCGTCAATGAAGGCGTCTGCCGTCCGGCCTTCGGCTTCCGCCTCGAAGCTCAGGATGATGCGGTGGCGCAGTACGTCATGCAGGACCGCCTGGACATCGGACGGGGTCGCAAAGTCTGCGCCGTTCATCCAGGCATGAACCCGTGCGCAGCGATCGAGCGCGATGGTTGAGCGGGGCGATGCGCCATAGGAAATCTGATGGGCAAGATCGTCGCCATACATCTGCGGGCGGCGGGTCGCCTGGATCAGCTGAATGATGTAATCCGTAAGCGCTTCGGAGACGTGGGTCTTCAAGGCTGCCTGTCGGGCGTCGAAGATCTCGCGCTGAGACACCCGGAAGGACGACCTTACCGTCTGCGCCATGGCTTCGCCGCGCACAATCCGGAGCACTTCGCGTTCCGCTTCAGGAGACGGAAAATCGATCTTCACATGCAGCATGAATCGGTCGAGCTGGGCTTCCGGCAAGGGATAAGTGCCTTCCTGCTCGATCGGGTTCTGGGTGGCCATTACCATGAAAAGCTCCGGCAGACGATAGGTCTGACCGGCGACCGTCACCTGGCGCTCGGCCATGGCTTCCAGCAGCGCCGACTGCACCTTGGCCGGTGCACGGTTGATCTCGTCGGCCAGGATCAGGTTGTGAAACAGAGGGCCGGAGTGAAACTCGAACGTCCCTTTTTCCGGACGGTAGATTTCCGTCCCCGTGAGGTCGCTTGGAAGCAGGTCAGGTGTGAACTGGACGCGGCACGGTTCGCCTTCAATGAGTTCAGCCAACGTGTTGACGGCCTTTGTCTTGGCAAGTCCCGGCGCGCCTTCGAGCAGAATGTGCCCATCGCCGAAAAGGCCGAGAAGAAGCCGGTCGACGAACTGCTTCTGACCTACGATCTGCTTGTTCATGTGATCGCGAAGCGCATCGACGAGCACGTTGTTCGGGAGAGCTGCGGTTTGGAGTGCATTGCTGGTCATCAGAGTTCCTCGCAATCGGGCCCGACCCGTTCGCCGGGGCGCCGCGGTTTCAGTTTCGAAACTTCGATGAAAGCGAGAGACCAGCCAGGTGGGGGTGAGCCGCAATGCCGCGCTGGGCCGCAGCTGCGGCGCTTCGGCTGGCATTGCAACCGGACAGTTGGCTGAAAGAAGCACCTACAGCATCAACGGCCCCGTCGGTTCCCGCTTTCACGGTTCATGTCCAAAGGTCCATGAACAGCGGGAACCTAGTTCGCGGGGTTTGAGGCAGCTTGCGACTTATTTTAATTATTGTTGAAGTTGGCGCTTCGGGAACGACACGGTGACCTTGAGGCCCGGATGGTCGGTAGCGCCGGGATCGGTCCTGGAGAGCTGAACGTCAGCCCCGTGATGGTCCGCGATTGCCTTGACCAGAGCAAGGCCCAGACCACTGCCCGGCTTGCTGCGGGCGCTGTCGATGCGCTTGAACAGGTCAAAAACCTCATGCCTCTGCGCTTCAGGAATTCCCTCGCCCGTGTCCTCGACAACCAGATCGAGCGTTTCCGGCCGATCCTGAAGGCGAACCCGGATCGAAACGCCGGTTCCTCCATGCACGACCGCATTTCCCACAAGATTGGCGAGCATCTGCTGCACCATGTTCTTGTCGCACAGAAGCAGGCGATGCCCCGCCTCGCCCGGCAGGAACTCGAGCGTCTGTCCGTTTTCCTGTGCGAGCGGCGCGAAGAATTCGACCGTATTCCCGGCGAGATCGCCGATGTCGTTCATCTGCATGTCCTTGCGCGGCGAACCCGCGCGGATCCGGGTGATGCGCAGAATGGTATCGATAATTTCGTTGAGCGATCCGGTCTCGGTGAGCGCGCGTTCGACCTGCGGCTGCGGATTGTCGCCGGCGTCGATGGTGTCGAGGGCATCGTTCAGAATGAGGCCGACACGGGCAAGCGGGGTTTTCAGGTCGTGGGCTATGGCCGTCGTTGTCGCCCGCATTGTGTCCATCAGACGAGAGAGCGCATCGAGATTCGCGTTGATCTGGATGGAAATCCGGTCGATCTGGTCTTTTCGCGCCACGATCGGAACACGCGCATCGGACTCGCCACTCGACACGCGCCCGAGAACGCCCTCGATCGATCGGAGTTTTGAAAAGCTCTCGCGGCTTGCGAGCAGTCCCAGAACCAGTGTTCCAAGCGTCAGGACCACAGTCATGGCAACAAGCCCTGCGATCATGTGAAGGCGCATCTCGTCGACGCCCCTGAGGTTTCGTCCGACAACAAGCGTTGCATCATCAAACTTCTGGACAGACAGCATGAAATGGCCGGCACGTCCCTCGGCGGTCACGGATTGCAGCCTGGTATCGCGCACCCCGATGAAATCCGGCATGGCGAGATCCGCGCCGGCAAGATTGACGCCCTTTTCATCGAAAACGGCCGAGACGCGCTCCTGCGTGCTGACGAGATCGTTGAGCGTTCCGATTGCCTTTACAAGGCCCTTGCGTCCCTCCGCGGAATAGACGTCGCTGAGCAGAACCGCCTCTTCAAGCGTCTGCTGCTGTGTGGCATCGCGCAAAGCGTGAGTGGCCGACCATATGAACAGCGTCCCGCCCACGCACATGAGAACAAGAACAGCGATCGCGACCTTGGCTGAGGTGCGAAAGGAGCTGCCTGATAAAATATCAGTGAGGCGCACGGATCCGGTATCCCATGTTGCGCACAGTCTGGATCAAGGGCTTGTCGAATGGCTTGTCGATTTTCTGGCGCAGTTTGCTTATATGGGTCTCGACCACGGTCGTCCCCGGATCGAATGAAAAGTCCCAGATCCGCTCCAGGATCATCGTTCTGCTCACAACCCGGCCTTCGGCTTCCATGAGGAGTTCAAGCAGTGCGAATTCCTTGTTCTGCAGATCGATGACCTGCCCCTGGCGCACCGCCACCCGTTTGAGGAGATCCAGCTTCAGATCGTGGCAGGTAAGCTCTGTCTTGTGGCTGTTTTCCTTCGGACGCCGCGCCAGGGCGTGAATGCGGGCGAGCAACTCCGAGAAGTGAAACGGTTTGACGATGTAGTCATCGCCCCCCGCCATCAGGCCCTCGACCTTGTCCTCTACATCGGAGACTGCCGTCAGAAAGATGACCGGCAGCGAACTTTTGGACGCCCTGAGCGCCTTGACGAGCGACAGCCCGTCAAGCCCCGGCATCATCCGGTCGATGATGGCAAGATCGCAGGTATTGTAGAGGCAGTAGGTCAGCGCTTCGCGCCCGTCATTCACCCAGTCGACCGAAAAACCCTGTTCGAGCAGACCTTTGCGGACATACTCCGCCATCGTCTCATCATCTTCGGCAACCAGAATTTTCATCGCTCACTCAGGCCTTCACTCGCGCACACCGCCTTGTCGCCGGCTCAGTCCAGGATTGATAGCAGCGCAATCCGTCAGCAGCGAGTGGGTCCGCGATATCTTTCTTGAAGCAATCCCGTTCAAGCGCAGGAAGATCCCTCTCGTTACCCCGCCGGCTTTCACGCACTTCCAACTGGCGCGGTTCAAAGGGACGTTGAACGAGGTCTCTTTCCCTCAAGCCGCCCAAAGCCAGAACGACCAGTGGCTGGGCGCACCGCCACTGGCGCTTCGGGTCTGGAGAGAATGGCGGCGC
>CEQK01005534.1_pt1 | contig 20221 bp, 27 predicted proteins | sample 531051 | NCBI WGS metagenome assembly CEQK01 (sample SAMEA2621229, study PRJEB7988) | marine metagenome | biome: marine biome (ENVO:00000447); feature: deep chlorophyll maximum layer (ENVO:xxxxxxxx); material: "saline water (ENVO:00002010), including plankton (ENVO:xxxxxxxx)" | depth 150 m
TGCTTTAGTATTTGGTTAGCCCAACCATACATACGTTTATTAAATATCTCAAAGTTATACTCATTCAAGCCACGCATTTGGTCTTTAAATACATGTTCACCTATATGAGTGTCTGATAAAGGGGTGACCATAATTTGTGCTTGATGCCCAAATGGAGTCTTGTCTGTTTTTTCTATATGTTTTAGAGGAACAGCGGGAAAAGATTTAGTAAACTCTTGTATAGTGTCAACAATAAGTTCTTGTTTAGTGTTTTCTTTTAAAGCCTTTTGGTAAAGTTTTTTGTAAAAGGTTGCTTCACTTTTTTGGGTAGCAACTTTTTTATCCAGCTTAACTCTTTCAGCTAAACTATCTTCGGGATGTAAGACCTGCTCTTCTTGAACTCCCTCTACCTCTTTGTCGTGCCAACGTTGAATTGTTGTCCGATGAGTATCGGTCCCGTACTCCTCGTTCATCCAATTTGCTATTGCTGTCCACGTAGCTCCTAAAGCTCTTCTTCTTATTATCTCTGATTTTGCCTGCTCTGGAATCATAATTCCTCCTAATCTTTACTACTAAAATCTTACCACAAGTAAGACATTGCAAGTCCTTATCTTCATTTATGTACATATGTCCTTGACACTTAGTACACATTCTATCATATAATTTCATTTAAACAAAGGGGCTATCTTTATCGTCTTCTTCTTCAGCGTCTATCCGACCAGCTTCTTGGTCTCTATACCCCCCAGCAACAGTAGGTCCAGATTCAGTTCCAGAACCATATGATAACTGTACACTAAGTCCAGCTGGGGCTGTTTGTGAAGCATCTCCCTTCTCATCGGGTTTTTCACTTTTGACATTTTCAGAATCATCTAAGTTTCTAATTTTAGACTCCATGTCTTTTTGTTCCACATCTGCCTGCTTATCAGGTTCCGCATCATACTTTAGTGGGTTACGAAGTCCCTCTGTTTGTTGAGTTTGGTCATTTATAGATGTAGAAGATGTTTGCTGTCTAAACTTGATATCATCTTTTTGTAATTCTTCACGAACCCATTTTAGTAGTTCAACTGTAGAAGAATTAAATTCTTTCTGCATTTTTCTTTCTGGAGACTGGTCAGTTATAAATAACCCAAGTCTTTCAATACCAGTTCGTTTTCTTCCTTTACGTTTTTTATTCCATCTTTTTTTACGTTCTGACCTGCCACCGTAGCTAGGAGTAAATACTCCTGAGTCTTGAGACGTAAATACCGTTCCTGCACCACCTCCAAATGAGCCTGAAGTAGCTGCTCCACCTCCACCACCATTTTCTTTTAGCAGTTTTTCCAATTCAGGATGAAATTTAAAGGTTACTTTTTTTGCATCTTTTTTCACTGATTCACCGTCCACTAATATTTCAATAGGATATACTTCATCTAATGTATTATACCAATAAGCTACTTCATATCCCCCGTCATCTAATAATTTTACAAACAGACCCCTGTCATAACTTGGTCCGTCTTCCATGTCTGTAGCTCTAAGAACCTTAGTCTCACCTCTAGGTAATAATAAATCATGCTTTATATCTTCAGATTTTTGTTTCTGCAATTCTTTCTTAGCTGCTTTTTTATAGGAATCATTTTGTCCACGTGGGTTTGTAATCCAAGCCTTATTCATCTTCAATATCAATCTCTGTAGGTTTAGTTGCTTTTGGTCCTTCTTGTTTGTATCTACTAAATCTTGTAGCGTCTCCAAAGATTGCTTTTTCAACTGTAGTAACTCCCGTTGCTGACAGATTTGCAATATAATCAACGTTATTTTCTGAGAACCACATCTGAGACAAATCATCTGAAACTTGTTTTATTACAGGAGCACCAAAACCTTTCTCATTCAAAGACTCAATCCATGTCTTAGATAGAGTAAGTTCATTTTTTTCTTCTCTAGCCTCAGCGTATTCATCAATATCTCGTTCCTCGTCTGGGTGTTTATCAGACCAATCTGGGGTTACTCCCCCAGTCCTACCCTTAAACTTTCTTTGTGAAGGCGGTACATAAGCTTTTTGCATAGCTTGTATGCCTACAGCATCAGATGGTGCTTGTATCTCACCACCTTCTTCTTCAGCACCTTCTTGACCTTCAGCTGTCTGTAATTGTTCCATAGCTGCCTGTTCTTCTGCTTGTTGTTGTGCTTGTTGTTGTGCTAAAGCTTGTTGCTCTTCTTCCATTTCAATTTGTTTTTTCTGTTGTTCTAATCCCATAAGTTGTTGTTCACCCTGCATCTTGGCTGTTGGTACAGGTTCTCCACTTACAACAAACTCTGCTTCATATAAATCAACATCTTGTTCTTTTAGTTTTACATCAAACCCTAATTGTGCAAATTGGTTTACTATCTGTATTTTTTGTTGGGCGAAACTTAGTCTAGTGTTTTCTGCTTTTTCTTCCGGCTGTGGAAGTTTCAAATCATAATCAGTAATCCCAAAAGCATCTAAAAGTTGCGGAAATATTTTTTCGTGAAATAGTCTTTGGTCTCCTTCAACCACACGACTCATAACTACTAGTTGTTGTGTTTGTGTAGACATACCACCAAAAGCTTCTGGGGCACCCTGCCAAGCTGGGGTAACACCCCACATAGCAGCTACACGTTCTCTTATTTCATCTCGAACAGGTAAATAATCCATTTCTTGTAAGGTGTGAAATAGTCTCACCATATCTACTCTACCTCTTTGGTTTCTAGCAGATACTGCTACCATAGGTATATAGTTAGGGTCCATTCTAGTTTGAGCCGCTATATGCTCTCTTTCTTTTCGTAGACTCTCTGGGTCATCGGTAGTTACCATTAACATAGCAGCAGGCATCTTTCTTTCAAAGAAATACCTATATAGGTTTTTATCCATACCTACTAACGTTAATGCCTTCTCAAAAATAGTTAGTATTGGTGACCACCCATAAGTTTCTGATGGAGCAAATTTAGACAAGTGAATAATCTCAGAGTCAGCAAAATACATATGCTGACTTCTATGGTAATATTTATACATTGCAGGCATTCTTTCAACACCTTTTTTAGATAACCCCGGTTCTTCAGCTACGTCACTTCTATCAAGAGGGCAAATAAAATGAGAGTTTTTGGGTAGCCCCGCTTGGTCTAAATCAAATTCTACTAACGCTGGGTTTAATCTTCTGATTTCTAAAAGTTTTGACCTGACCTTCCCATCACCAACATCTTTATATTCTTTAGCCATGTATAAAAAACCATCGTCTAAAGCGTTTACATCAAAGTGGAATTGTCTAAATACCTCTTCCATACTTTGGTCAAACACATTACAATCTTTTAACCACTTCAAAAGTCTTTCTTTTTGTTCTGTTTCAGGGTTTTCTTTCTTAGGTACTATTTCAATACCTCTTCTAAACACCTCACCAGTAATATGATTTAGGGGTCCTCTGATTTCTTCTACAGATAAAGTTATAGTCTGTAAATCTTGGACTAATTGTTGCCTGTACGCCATTTGGTGACGTACCCATGTATTTACCACGTGGTCTAATCCTACTGTAGGAGCCGCACCAGTTTCTCCAGTAGATTTCATAACATCTAACAAACTGATTTGTTTATTCAAGTCAGCCATTGTTTGCTGCATTTGGGGAACTTGTGGTAAATATTCAGATAATTTCATTATTAATCCCTACTTAGTTTAGTCATATCTTGCATAGATACTAACTTTAATATATTGTCCATCGCTTTCTCTTTTAGCTCAAACTCTTCTGACCTAGAAGCTGCTCTTTCAACAACTGTTTTTTCTTTTGTTAGATTATGTATTTCTTCTTCTAAATCTTTAATTTTTATATCTTTTGTTTCCAGCTCGTATTCTAATTCAGACGTATCTACATCTGATGAGAAGTTTGCATTTTCTAAAACTCCCGCACTAGCTGCTTCTTTTATTAAAGCAATAAACTGTCCTTCGGATAATGCTACTACTGCTGGACTATCATCAGGAATATCATCATCAGCACTCAACATTTTTAGGTCAGCGTGCCAAGTATCTAATACTCTCCACGTATTCTTGTCGTCTTTGATAGCAACATACTGTTGACCACTTTGATTCATCATGTTTCCTAGTACCATACTTCTCTCCTAAAACTTTTCTATCTTTATATTATACTATAATTTTTATATTTATCTTCTACCAGTCAATTCTTGACGTAGTTGGTTGTTTTGATGTACATATTTCTCTTGTAAATCTGTAAACAACAAAGTTAACTTGTCTACTTTTTCAGATAGAAGCAGTATTTTAGATTTTAATTCTTCTTGACTATCTAAAATACTAGATATACCTTTCATTTCTTCTTGATGATTATAAAAGGTATTATCAAATTCTTTGCGTTGATTATTATCCATTAGGTCTCCTTATGCAATAAGACAAACACTATATCCACAAGACTTACAAGTTTCACACCCAGATTCAAACACTACATTGGGTATATCACAACAATTATGTTGTGGTACTCTATAATTTTCTTTCTTCCCTATTGCTTCTTCTTCAAGCTCAAAACCATCTAAAGTTGGTTGTTCAGCTGTTTCTTTATTACCTTTTACTAAAACTTCTTTCTCTCGACTTCCTGCCCTATAGACAGTTATCCCTTTACACCCTTCCTTCCATGCTAACATATAAGCGTTTTCAACATCTTCTTTAGTAGCACTATTAGCGAAATTTATTGTCTTAGATATGCCCGAATCTACGGCTTCTTGAAAAGCAGACTGCATAAGAACATGGTCTTCAGGAGAAATGTCAGGGGCAGTAGCATATACTTCTTTAACCCAATCTGGAACATTTGGTACAGATTCTAATGAACCTCCTTCAGCCAAATAATCCATCAAATCTTCAGAATAAAAACCATATTTTATAGCATCTGCTTCGAAGTATTTGTTTACGTAGTTCAAAGTTTTGCCTTCTAATATATTTTGTTTTTTCCAAGCTAATGCAAATGTAGGTTCAATCCCACTAGATGTATCAGCTATCATCGATATTGTACCTGTAGGAGCAACTGTTAGTCTACAATGATTCCTATAGGCTTCGGTCTCCTTATCGTAGTTACTTTTATCCCATGCAGGAAAAGTACCTCTAACCTTAGCTAACTCTAGTGACTCGTCATCTGACCATTCTCTAATCTTAGTCATTAATTCTGCCCCTATTTCTCTAGCAGTTTCTGAGTTATAAGGGATATGCATTTGAATCAACAGGTCTGCAAAACCCATAACACCTAATCCAATCTTTCTAGTAGACTTAGTCATTTCTTCTATTTCAGGTGTAGCATATTTATTTGCATCAATTACATTATCTAAAAAGTGTACTGATGTTCTTGTTACATCTTCTAACTGTAACCAATCTATTTTTTCTCTCCAACCAAATGTACTAGCCTTCTTAGCATTTTTATAAAATCTAGCTAAGTTTATAGAACCTAGATTACAAGATTCATTACCTAGTAAGGGCTGTTCCCCACATGGGTTAGTTGCAATCATCTCACCATATTGTTCGGTTACATGATTGTCTTTATTTACTTGGTCGAGAAAAATCATTCCGGGTTCACCATTATTCCATGCCCCATCTACAATTTTAGTAAATACTTCTCTAGCATTTAATTTACCCACAACTTCATTACTTTTAGGGTTTATTAAATTATAGTCCATATTACCTTCTACAGCTTTCATAAAGTTAGAATCAACACCAACAGAAATATTGAAGTTATGTATTTCACCCTCGACTTTTTTACAGTCTATGAAGTCTAATATGTCTGGGTGATAAATAGACATAACTGCCATATTAGCCCCATCTCTTTTACCACCTTGGGTAATCATAGAAGATACTCTTGATAGTGTCTTTAATACCTCTATAGGACCACAAGCAATACCATGAGTAGATTTTATAACATCACCTCTAGGTCGTAATTTAGATAATGCAAATCCAGTACCTCCCCCAAATTTCTGTACCATAGCACTATCTGTAGCAGCTTTCATTATACCCTCCATACTATCCTCTAGGGGTAGCACAAAACATGCGGACAAAGTCCCTTGTTCAGTTCCAGCATTCATTAAGGTAGGAGAATTAGGTAAAAACTCAAGATTACTCATCATGTTAAAAAAGTCAAATTCGGTTAGATTAGATTCCACATCTAGTTTCATATACTGCTTATCCACTAAAGCAACAGCTTTCGCTACTCTTGTGAACAGTTCTGTTGGAGTTTCAACAACTTTGTTTTCAGTATCTTTTAATAAGTACCTATGATTTAATATCACCTCAGCTTGTTCTGTAATTACTGGTTTATTTTCTATTCGTGTTTTTATTTTATCTTCTAATGTCATTTAATATTCTCCTAATTTTTTTACTTACTGTCTATGTCCGCAGTATAAACATAACCCTCTTTCAGGAACCCAAAAAGACGGTGTACACACAGTCTCCTTGCATTGAGGATTTGGAGCTGATTCAGCTCTTTCCATTGCATTTACAGGTTCCATTTGTAATGGGTTAGGCTTATTATCCCCTTGGATTAAACCAGCTTTTTCATCACGTTGTTGTCTCCTACTCTCAGGGGTCTCTCCGGGACTAATTGCATTAAACCAGTCCACTGCACTTCCCAAATCTACAAACTTATATGCTGTGTCATGTACAGCCTGTAAAGCCATGGCAATTGAGAAAAAGGCATCCCCATGTCCTAGTGGTGTGTCGGGTGCTTTCAATTCATTACTTACAGACAGTATCTGCTGCTTCTGTCTTTCGTCTTTGATTAACTTTATTTTACCACTGTGAACAAAATTTTCGAAGACTGAAGCCATAGTATTTTTACTTTTTTGGGAGAAATGCATTCCTCTCCATCTAGCGTCTAATCCTCGGTCTTCTAACTCTCCACGAGTGTTATCTATGTACCCTGAAGTTAAGTCAAAGTTGTCTGCAACTTCATTCAAATATTCTATTTGGTCAGAGTAACTCCAGCCATCTAAAAATGAATGGTGTATCTGTACTATATCATCACCACTCTTTTTAAACAATACTAAATGAGATGGATGTTTTTTCTTACCCACATCAAAGCCACCAAAAATCTGGTCGCCAGTTTGCCAATCTTTATATTTTTTAGTAGCTGGTACTGACCTCAAGTTAATATCTTCACATTTGTCTATGTCTTCAGAATTAAAATATGACTCAGTTGCAAAATGTGGTACTAACATAAACTCTGAAGCAAAAGATTTAGGTCTAGCTTTCTGTTGAGCTAGTAAATAATCTTCTGTATATAATTCTGGCATTAGTACTCGTCTGTGTGGGACTGGGTCTAAGGCAGGTAAAACTCTAGACTTAAATCTAGGGTCTTCTTGTAACTTAGCCAATAAATCACCGGGCATCATAGGTGTTCCTACAACAATAACTGGAACCCCTTTTAACGGTATGAACAAACTTTCTGTCATAAAATGGTCTTCAACTTTAGTTATCTGTCCCATGTTCAATGGATTCTCTGGGTCTCTCAGCACGTCATCTGCAATTAATGCTCCATTCACGTGCATACCTCTTTTGAAAGAAAACAACCCACCATGCATTATTTCCATAGGTTGATTGTTCTTATAAAATCTAGCTGAATAATCTGCTTTAGGATTTCTGTTTACTAACATTTCTGTAATTACAGGGTTCCTTGCAATTATCTTATTTATTTCTGCTATGTGATATTTAGCCATGCCATCACTATAAGAAAGATAAAGTACAGACATATCTCTGGGGGCAGTTAAAAGTCTCCATACACTAAAAGCATGCCCTAAAATAGTTGACTTGAAGTGCCCTCTAGGAAGAACTCCAACATAGTTCATACCTGTTTCTACACATTCTTGTATGTCATCTGCTAGTAATCCTACGTGCCACGCCTTAAAATACTCAGGGTTGTCATAAGAAAGACACCATATGTTTTGAACAAAGTTTTTAAAAGAACCTACATCATATTTTTTCTGGTCCATAAGACCTTTAGAGAGTAAATCAAAGGCACCCTCAACACTTACAATATCTTTCGGCATTTCTATATATCTCTATGTTTTTGTTCAATGGCTTTTAATTTTATTCCAATTCTCTGTAAAGTCTCGTTGTCGGAAATTTCTTCAATCAAAACACTCATGATATCCTGAACAAATTCCATATTAATCATTCCTTGAAGAACTTCTCTCTGTCCTTTTATACCTATGTCCGCTGCTCGTGCCGCATCTAAGGCTCGGTCAAACTGCAATCCTTTTAGGTCTTCTGCTGCTTGTCCAGCTATCTGAGAGTAACTATCTAGCTGTTCTGATTGCATCCGAGCAAATCGTTGCCCTTCTGATTCAGCAATTTGTTGTTGTTGGTCAGCAATAGCTACGGCTTTTTGGTCACCCCAACTATCTTTTTTAGCCCACGCATATATAGTAGGAGGGCTTACTACTACGCCATTTATCGAAAGCTCATCTGCTATTTGTTTAGCAGACTTATCTCCCTTAAGATACATTCGCATAGCTTTTAATTTTATTTCTTCTGGTATATGTTTAGGCATAATTAGTCTTTTAAATTATCGTAGATACTGTTATCATCCATCATTCCATACCCAGCATCAGATACATGTTGAGAATCTATATTACCCCCTAATGGACTTCCGTCTGAGTTTAGGAATTGAGAAAAGTCCCAGTATCCTGTTTTGTTTGTATGGGCTGTGTAACAACTAGGTACTTTTACTTTTGAACCATGTGGTAAACTTATTTCATTAAATTGCATCCCTATCTCACCTCTAGTACATATCCCAGCCCAAATGTGTTCTTGTTCTGCAATTGGAGTATAGTTTCTTCTTTTTAGTAGACTCCCAGTAGTTCTTTGTAAGTTTTTTACTTCTTGGTTACTAGCACACTTGGAAAACTTACACCAAACAACCGCACCATATTCTTTTTTTACATCTTCTATAGTTGGAAGTTTCTTAGGAAATTTATCTTTATATTCCCTTTTAGGACTTTCCTTTTTACCCGGAAAGAACATTTGAAACCCTCTAACTACCTTAGTTAATCCACCTGCTCCTATCATACTAAAACCTCCTCTTATTCCATAACGCTATGCAAGCTGCATCAGCGTAATCTTGTTCGGGGAATCTATCTCCCCACTTTTCTACTGCAAATTTCATTATTGCATCTTTCTTTAATGTCCCTTTACCTAACACTTCTTTTTTCCATTCAGCATGATGTATCAATGAAGTCTCTATATTATTTAATACTAAGACTGCCCACACGGCTCCAATCATATTAGCCAAAGAAATCAGTGACCTTCGGTTTTGTACAAAGATTGCAGCTTCAACAGCTGCTTTATCTGTTATATTTATTTTACTCATTTCTTCAGAAAAATCAATTACAATTTCGGGGAATCTTTCATTAGATAGTTTCTTTGTACTAGACCATTTATACAAGCCTACAAGAGCTTCAGAATCGTCTACAACGGCTCCATGTATTGCCTTACTTGATGTATCTAGTCCTAAATAGTTTGACATTAGTATGTATCCGTAGTTCTTACTGTGACTACCCTACTTACCGTTCCGTAAGCTTCTTTATATGTTTCTAACAAACCCCTAAGTCTTTTCAATTCAGCTGATTGTTCTATAATATCTCTTCTTAGTTGGACTAGGGCATCATACTTTTCCATAATTTCACCCTTCAATTCATCTTTAGTAGCTTTTTTACGTCCTGCTTTTTCATGCTCTTGAGACAGTCTAAACGAAGCTTTACTGTAACCTTCATTAAATGATGCCTCTAAGGCACCTACGGTGGCTTCAATGTCAGCTACTTTTGTTTGTAGAAAAGCATTGTATCCTCCATACATAGTTAGAAACCTTTCTAGGTCTTTATCCGAAGCTTTTGATAAATCAGAAAAATCTAACCCTTCATACTCTGGTAGTTTTGGGTCAAATATAGGTATACCTAATGAGTCAATTCTCTTAGATACCCTCCCTAATGCTTTCATTGGAGTCCATTTTGTATCTCTCTCTTCCATTATAATAATTTCCCATCTACTAATCGACAGTCACAATATCTAGGTCCTGTACATTTCTCAGGCATTGCTAACATGTCTTTAATTTTAAAACACCTTTCTAATATATCAGCCCAATGTTCTGGGTCTCTATCTACCAAAAAAGCTTTTATTTTTTGATTATTTTTATTCTCATATAACACAGTACCCTTTTCATATTTTCCCATATTAAGATACATTTGAATTTGAATACTATGTTCTGGTAAAGGTTTTCTTAAAGTGTCAAACTTTGATGTGTTTATAGATTTCAACTCAATAGGAAGTACCCCGTAATTAGCATGTTTAATTAAAAAGTCTATCCTACCAGAAATCGCAGGAATTTCGTATTTTACTGAAACTTCTCTATCAATTAGAATGCCTAACTCCGAAAGCCACTTACCAACTCGTTCTTCTAAAAAACTACCATTCTGGAAAATCCTCTCTAAAACTGCTGGTAATGGTCTATCCACCATACGTCCATTGTAACATAGCCATACATATCTATCGCATGAGTTACTTATAACAGATGGATAGAACACGTGCTCTCCCCTAGAAGTCATTGTCCCCTCTAGGTGTTCATCTATTAGGTCTTTGAGCCAAACATCTTGCCTATGAGCTGATGTGGCTTTTCTTTTCTGTATCATTCTGAACCTTTGTCTAAATTATTTAATTCCAACCAAAGTTGGTCTTTTATTTTTTCATTCGTTTTTTCTTTTATATGAATAATGTAATCTATATCATCTAGGGCTAAAAGCTCTGAATCCCGCTTCCTATCTCTTTTACCCAAATGACCATATACCCCATCAGCTTCTACAACTGTTTTTATTTCTGGTATATAAAAATCTACTATATATGGGTGATAATAAGCTTGTGGTTCATAACTTAATCCAAACTTAGATAACCATTGAGCTATAATCTCTTCTTGTGGAGTGTGGTCTCTAGGGGGTAAGTTCATCTTTTAGTTTCTCAAACAATTTTTCATCTTCAACAAACTTTGCTTTTAATCCGTTCATACCCATAGCTTTTACGTCCCCATAAGTATACCACGCCCCTGCCTGTGTTATTAGTTTGGCTTCAATACCATCCCTAATAAATGTTTCTAGCACATCAATACCACCTTCTACCCTAAAGGGTACAATCGCTGAATCCCAATTCTCTCCACCAGTCTTAGTTTTTCTTAGTCTAATGTTCATGTTGAATCCGACTTTTTGTTCTTTCTCTTCTATCCATCCCTTACGCTGTACTTGCATAATAGAATGAGCAAAAAATGCTTGCCCTTGTCCTGCAGGCATATTATCTAATGCTACAGGTCCCATACTAGCTCTTACTTGGTTTATCGCCACAAAAGCTGAACCGTTTTGAAGGTGTGGGAAAAGTCTAGGGATAGAACTGTTTACAAATCTTGATTGCCAAGCAATAGGACTAGTTCCAAATTCTTCATCTAATATATTTGTTGGTACCAGACCTGCTATACTGTCTAATACTATAACCTCAAAACCAGCTATCATTGCTTCTCTAACATGTTCTAAAGCTTCCTCACCTGTAGTTGGTTGTGAAACTAATATTTTTTTAGCATCTATGCCACATGCAGACATCCAATCTTTATCATAGGATAGTTCAGTATCAACCCATACTGCCTTACCACCCATTTTCTGGGCGTTTACAACTATCTGGGATGCTAGATAAGACTTCCCTACATTAGTCGGACCATATATAAGAGTCATCTTTTTGAATGGAATACCCCCACCAGTCAATTTATCTAACGCTGGTATATTAAAAGGTATTCTATTCGTTGTAAATGTATCACTATCGCCTGTTTGAAAGTTTAACTTTTTGTTTTTTAATAGTTTTTGTATTGCTTCTTCAGCGTTATTTTCCATTCATCACCCTCCGTCTAACACACTCTGCCCACGCAAAGTACGTAGCACATGTTTGTACAAGTTCTATAAATAATTTAGTATCACTTTGAGAAAAAATCTCTTCTGCAATATCCCCATTCTTTTCCGTAGCTAGTATATTCCACCAAGAGTCATCGTGGTTTTGTTCTCCCCACAAGTGGTCTTGTCTTTCTCTTTCTCCTAGTACTGATTCTAAAACAGAAGCTCTAATTGATTCATTATTTTCCCTCATCTAATATATCCTCAATTTGAGCGTCTACTTTTCCTTTAATAAACGTCCACACAACATCAGCTACTTGTTTTGCTTCCTCTAGCTGAGGCTCTATAGGTAATTCCGTATCTATTTGGTCAACCGTCAAGTCAACTCTACCATATTGATTCTGCTCTAATGGACCTACTCTAAAGGTAAATCCTAAATGCCCGCTAACTTTTGCCATAATTTTACTCCTTTTCTATTTCATCCTCTTGAAATGTATATTTTTTTAATTCATCTATCTGTTTAGATAAAGCTGTTATAGTGTCTTGCATTGCTGCTTGCTCAACTTCCAACTTCCAAACCCTTCCTTTCAAAGGTTCTACCATACCATTCCCCCTTAAAATCCTCTTTGTTTACATAGTTTATCTAAGTCTTTCGCCTTCATCCCACGACTACAATTAGCAGCCTTTTCAACTGAATAATCCTCAATTAACAATTGATACATACCTAAAGCTTTGATTCTCTTACCGAGTGGAGCCCTTTCCTTATGTTCTTCTGCTACCATAGCAGCATATATTACACACCAAGCTTTTCTAAAAACCTCTCTTCTGGTTTTGGGATAAATTTCTGTGTTTCTAACTATTTTATTAATTACGTTATTTACTTTAAATGTGGTGTTTTCCCAGTCTGCTTCAACTAATCTATACAGTTTCATAAAATCCTCCCACACTTCATGAGGTTTATTTAAAGATTTAAAACTCTTAAAATATTTTTTGTCTTGTGGGCAGAAATTAAGCACATTATAATTTTCTTCAAGTACAGCTATTAAAGCCTTATATGATTTAACGCATACTACAAATGAGTCAAAATTCCCATCTCCAAATACAATGTCAGTATTGTGAGGAAGCTCAAATATTTTTCTTTCATTTTTAATTATTGGTGTTGCCCAACTTATATGTTCTTTCATTCTTACTCCTTATCATGAAAATGCAATAACAACATTGCATAGTGTATTATTTTTAGTATATCTTTTCTAGGGGTTCCTTTTTTATCATATCTTGAAGCATACTTGAGGATGTTGCCCCTGCAGAAAGCTTTAGCATCACCACAGGCTTCAATAAAATCCAAAGTCTGTACTTCACCTTCGCTGTAGTGCTGGTCATACGTATTGTCTACGTAAGCACTGATTTCTTTAATTATTGCATCTTCGTTATATTTGCCCATTGTCATTATATTCTATCAGTTTTTTAGTCCCAGTCAATTATTTTAGACCATGAATCTGAATTGTGTAAGTACCTTAAACTAGCAACCGAGTTAAAAGATTTAGCTGCACTAAGATTCCAAAAAGCTGTTTTTCTTTGTTTCGCATTTTTATCTAACAATAATGCATCATCAGTATAAACTCTTAGGTCTTCAACCGTAACCATTCCTAACATACATATTTTATTATCACTTAATTTTATGTTTATAATCTCAGCACTTTGAGGATTTTTAGAGACTAAAGGAAACATCCCATAGTTTACTGTTTTAATCCCAACGTCAAACCCAGCATGTTTCAAGTCAGGGTTTTTAAATGTAGTCGACTTACCAACATTCCAATTAACAACTTTAATCCCTAATAACTCTTCTAAAGCTAGTTCTCCTAATGTCCCTGTAAGAAACCTTTTGTAAACACTTTTCGAATCAGTTTTATGATGTCTTTCTTTTGCTTTCGCCTTAATAACTTTGTTTGTAAAGTCTTTCGCCTTTTGAATATCAGAGTCTTTTAAAGTAATAATTATCCCTGAAGTTTTATTATATTCATCTTTAAAAACTGGTTTAACTCCAATCAATGTAATCCTCCAACGTTGTAGGTCCCAAATCTTTCTTTACTGCCCACGACCCCTTACATACTTCCATATCTACTTGTAATGGTATGTCTAAACTATTAGTTTGTAATATATCTCTTATAGCATATGGTACATCTTCAAGCTCTGAATCATGGATTTCACATATAATCTCATCATGAACTTGTAAAAGAATATTGCTTTTCTTAGCATCAAGATATTGGTCTACTTCTAACATACGTTCACTCAACATATCTGCACTAGTACCTTGTACTAAGTAATTTACCCCTTTATATGCTAAGTCAGGGTTTATTCTGTATTTCCTACCGTATCTATTCTTTATCCAGCCTCTTACAGTCACAGTCTTTACTACTTCATCAAAGAAATCTTTAGACCCCTCCATACCAGCAAAGTATTGTTTCTTGTATTGACCTGCTTCTCTAGGTGTTGTACTCAATTGTTGGGACAACTTTTTATTACCAATACCATAAATTGTTCCAAAAGTAATTGCTTTAGCCGCCTGTCTGTACTCTTTGAATTTGTCTGATGATTCTTCAACATTGAACGCTAACTTAGCTGCTTCACTATGAAAATCAACATCATCTTTATTCAAGATTTCATCTATAGTTTTATTTCTAAAGTACGACATAAACACACGAACTTCCATTTGACTGTAATCAAATCCTACTAAGGAATATCCCTTTCTAGGAACAAACAATCTTCTAATAGCTATTTGATTATCGTCTGCGTCCGTGTAAGATTCATCTCCCACAAAAGACCAAGTTTTCAAAACATCATCAGATAGGTCTTCATTCATAGATAATCCCTTAGCTCCTACTGTTGCAGCAATCTTAGCCTTAATTTCCTGTTTCTCATAGTCAGATAAATCCCTCTCCAAAAGCTTAAAGTGATTCCTAGGTATATTTTGTAAATTTGGACCCCTGCTAGATAGTCTACCTGTCGCTGTACCCCAATTACAAAAAGATGTGTGCATAGTGCTAGTATCAATATAAGGCTCTATGTAGGTAGATGTTAGCTTCTCAAGTGTCCTATATTGCCGTATAAGCCCCGCTAAACGATGGTTTATGTTCACTAGGGCAGCTTCACTCCATGAGTCCTGACCTTTGGGGGTTTTTACTGGGGATTCTATCCCTAACCCAGAAAATATTTCCCCTATTTGCATTGGGCTTGAAACATTAAATTCCTTACCTGCTAATTTGTATATTTCTTGTTGCACTTCTTCTAATCTAAATAAGATTCTGTCTTTAATGTTATTAGCATATTCTGTGTCAATAGTAATACCTCGACGTTCCATCTTATATAATACTTTAGTAAGAGCACACTGCATTTCAAATACTTTACGTTGATTTGTTTTGACTACTTGTTTAAGATAATCTACATACAATCGAGCAGTTAAAATAACATCTTTCTTACAATATTCCCCCAGTACTGTTGGAGGAGCCATAGAAAAATCTTTATTCCATTTATTAGACCTAAGAAGTTTCTTTGTGTCTATATCATATTGAACAGCACCCTCACCGTATCTTCGTTTGCCTGTAGGGGTTAACCCAAGGTCTTTTATATCAGAATGTTCCATCAATCTAACTAAGACTATAACATCTATTAGCTTCTTGCTTACAACATCTAAGCCTTCTCTCTCTAAAAAATGTAAATCAAACTTTATGTTGTACCCTATATATGATTCAACTTTAGAATTTAATAACTCTATTAGTTGTGTTAGTTTTTCAGATGTAAGATTTTCACCTTGGTGGTGTCTAAAAGGATAGTATTGAGCAAGTCCATAAACATTTGGTTGACCTACACCAATACCGCATATCTGATTATTTTTATATGGTTCTAATCCATTTGTTTCTACATCAACGACTAAGGTCGGGTCTACCTCTAAAACCGACCTTAGTTCATCAATGTCTGACTGAAAGGATTCATTGGTAACTACGGACATAATGTCATATGCCCTTCTTAGAATAAGTTATCGTCTTCTGAATCTTCACTAGCAAAACCACCTTCAGGTACACTGAAAGTACCATATCTCTCAAAGAAATAATCCTTGATTAATGGTAAGCTATCAACCTCAGCCATTTTTTCCTCTGGAATCTTTTCAGATTTCGGAGTAGCTGTAATTGAATATGAAGTATCATACATGCCTTGTCCAGTTCTCTTTACTCTAATCACACCTTTGTTCAGTGCTCCCCAGTCGCTATACACATCTACTAGCTGATTCCATATATAGTCACTTCGACCAAAGTTCAAAGATATGATTTTAAAGTCATTCACATCTTCTCTATATACTTTCTTACCAGCTGGTCCTTCAACCTCTTCCCAAGTGTCATTTCGTTTCTCTGTATGAATCACGTTGTGCACATATGCCCATACAGCAAACTTATGAGAAGGGTAGTTCTCAGACGGAATAGCACTAGTATCTACCCTATCGTCTTTTAAAACGTTGGTAAAACCATTACCTATCCGTAATGTGTATAAATAAATCTCATCTAGAAACTTGTCGTTCTCTGCCCCAGTAGCTATAGAAGATAGAAACACTTGGTCTCCATCCTTAAACCATAACTCCCTACCCGGTGCATTACCAGAACTAACTGGTTTTCTAGAATCATCTATTTTCTTTTGTATTTTTGCAATTCCACTCATTGCTTTTCTCCTATTTAAAATATTGTTGTATTTGTCATCACCCTGTCCAAAACATCTTTGTTACGAATCTCTTGAACATCTTTATATTTTTTTGGTAACTTTAAGTATGATAACAGAAATCTGTCTTTCATGTCAAATGTTGCCTTAGACATTCCCTTAGCTCCAGCAGTGTCATTATCTAATGATAACACAACTTCTGAAGGATTCAAAGAACTAATCAACTCTAATTGTTTTCTTGATATGGAAGCACCTAATATAGCTACGCTTGGGTAACCATATTGATGCAACCACATACAGTCTAAAGCTCCTTCAACCACAAATATTTTACTGAAGTTGTTTATCTTATCAACCCCAAACAACACTTGTGATTTTTTAAACCCTTTAGAAAACATATATTTAGGTACAGCATTTTGTCTCCTGTATATCCATCCTACATAGTTTTCTGAGTTGTCTCTTACTGGAATCATAAAGTCAGAAAATTTGTTTACTTTGCAACCCCAGTCATTTATTAGACTAGGTAAAAATCCTCTGTCATAAATCCAATGATTTGATGGAACCGTTCTCTTATCTTCGGGTTCTACATATACATTGTCAGTTTCTGTATTTTGGTATTCATCTAAAAAAGATAAGTCTAAATCTAGTTCTTCAACCTCAAATTCTGCATTTATTTCAGACCAAGGTTTCCCAGAATATTTTTGTAAAAATGATTTTAGGTTACCTTGTCCGCAACCAGCAAAACAAATCCAAACTCCTTTTTCTATATTTATGGCACATGATTTTCTTTTATCTTCATGAAAAGGACAGTTTAATAAAACCTCGTCTTCATGTTCTACATCTATGCCATAACGTAGTAATGCTGAATACCAGTCTACCATTAGCTACGCTTCTTTGTTTTTGTTAGGAATATAACTACTTTATTTTCAAAGCCATTTTCGTCTACAACTCTCCGTTTTCGTATATCACCTACTGTAATATTAGTTACAGGTTTACCTGCACCTTTACTTCTTCCTGTTGTGACTATAATGTCATCTTCGCTATCTCCTGTAATCCATGATAAAATTCCCATTTTATACCTCCTTAAAAGTCATCATCGTCCCAATCCCAATCTGGGATTTCGTTTATTGTACCATTGTCTACACTCCATTGCATTACCAGATTATCTTGTGCTAACTCACCATCTCGATATTTTTGGAACTGAACTAGTCTTTTATCGTCATGGTGTTCGACCTTAGCTAACGCTAATGCGACATCTGATGAACGTATCAAAGCGTCCCCAAAAGCAACTTGTGCTGCTGATGGTGGAACGTATACATTTTCTGCGTCCCTGTTTGCTTGTGTTGATACCATAATTGGAGTGTTTGTTGATATGGCTAAGTTTTTTAAGCCATAGAAAATACCATGAGATTGCTCCCATGCAGCCTTAGTTGTGTCTTTTGTAGTCAATAAATAAACCCCATCTATAACAACAAAGCTTGGGTGATGTTTTCTAATAAGACTTGCAATTGATTCTAAGGATATACCCGTTTGTCCAGCAACTCCATCACAAATCAATAAAGAATGTTTATTTGATTCTTTTAGAAATTTTATATACGAATCAACATTTATGTCATCACCATGTCTTAATGCCCTATGAGAAAAATTATACCCCATCATTTTAGCTAAAGTCACGTCTAATCGCATTGCAATCTGTGTGTTAGGCATTTCTGTAGATATAAGTAATGTTTTATGTCCATTATAAACTGCTGTTGCTGCAGAATGAACACATAGCCATGTTTTACCTATAGTTGGACGAGCAAATGCAGCTATTAGTTCTCCGGGTTGCCACCCTATACCAGCTTGGTTTATAAAACTAAAGCTTGTAGGAACTCCCATAAGACCATCACCCATTTTACGTCTTCTAGTTCTTTCTTTCCATTCAGCTAATCTATCTGTCTCTCCATCATCATAAGTCTGAATATCTTCATCATAAATTAAATCCACATCAGACAAACCACTCATTATATTTGATAAGGCTTGTTTAGGATTTTCCTTTACCAGTTCTCTTTGTTGTTGAACCGTCGTTACTACAGCTCGTTGTAACACTTGATTTTTAAATATATCTAAAGCATATTCTAATGATTGTGTTTTTGCTGATGGATTTAATGATGGAAAGTTCTCCATTAAGACCTCTTCACTAGGAAAAGTATCATATTTATCTAAATACTCTCCTAAAAACTTAAAGGCATCCCCATGTTTAGCAAAATCATTAGAATGATAGGTAAAGTTTTTCAACTTGTCGTAATCGGTAATACCAAATATGATAGCTGATTCTATAAATTCATAACTGGGGCTAGACATTATATTCCTTCTTTAGTGTATAAAACTCTATTATTTTCATTATGTATATAATAGTTTATATCACTAGTTGAAATTTTGTCAATAAAGTCTTTGGCTTCCTTAAATGTGTTAAATTCAGCCTCCAACCAAAAATCAGTATTTTTTTCTGCTAAAACTCTAAAGGTTTCTTGTGGTGTTCGTACTTTAGTTTTTTTCTGTATCAGTCTTCCGCTACGTCTGGTCCTTCTTGGCATTTGTATCCTTCAATTGATGTAATTTATCTCGTAAAGATTGTCTAACTTTGTATGCAGACTCCCCTAAATCTTCTGTAATTTCTTCCATTGTCAAACCTTCTAGTTTTAATTGTAAAAATAATTGTTCTTTTTCACTTAACCCTTGAGAATTTATCCATATATCAGCTTCTACCTCTTCTGTGTAGTTTTTAGGTTCAACCATAGCTGCGGCAATTTCTTTAGGTATTGTATTGCTCCCATCAAATGTGAGGTCTATACTTCTAGCTATAGGTTTGCGTTGTGCTTTTGTAATCAATGTCCTAATTGTATTGACTAACGAAGTGTGTAAGTATGTATGGAAGATAGCCCCTTTGGAGTCATCATATGCACGAGCTGCTTTGACTAAAGCTATTCTAAGTTCTTGTGCTAAGTCTTCTTTATCTAATCCTACAACGTAAGAATTTGAAGACATTTTCTGAATTTTAGGTTCCCATTGGGCAACTAGTTCGTTATTAATTTCCATACTTAAATATTAGCAAATTTTTATAAAAAAACAATTATTTAGATAAGGCTTTTTCAGAACTAGCTTTTTTAAAACAAGACATACTACAGTAAATACTATCCCTATATCTTTTTTTGTAGAAAGGTATCTTACAAAACCCACATTCTATTTTAATATTATAGTACGAAAACCGACATTTACCTTTATGAATTTTGCTATTACCAACTAGTATTGGTTCATTACAAGCTAAACAATAGTTTACTTTACGTTTTTTTACCCGCAAAGTTGGCATATTGTTCTTTTTTAGAACTTTATAGATATATTGTCGAGTAAACCCAAAAGCTTCCCCTATTTCTTGTAGGGTATCAAATGGGTTATCTTGACGATGTTGAATAATTTTAGAAATCGTCAACTGACGCTTGGCTTTTTTCGTAGTTTTTGACAATTGCACTTATCTCATTTTTCCAGTGTGTTGATAAATAATCTGCATCTATTGTAGATGATATAGGACCTAGTTCCCAGTTACCTTTCACATAATTAGATGCGGCAACAACTCTAGCCCATTGAGCTTCTGTAAATGTTATTGTTATTGTAGTATCCG
>CEQK01010869.1_pt1 | contig 20214 bp, 17 predicted proteins | sample 531051 | NCBI WGS metagenome assembly CEQK01 (sample SAMEA2621229, study PRJEB7988) | marine metagenome | biome: marine biome (ENVO:00000447); feature: deep chlorophyll maximum layer (ENVO:xxxxxxxx); material: "saline water (ENVO:00002010), including plankton (ENVO:xxxxxxxx)" | depth 150 m
CGGCCCCAACGCGTCCGCTTTCGAGCGCGCCCAGAAGAGCCGCCTCATCGAGATGACCGCCACGCCCGAGGTTGGCCACATAGGCCCCGGACGAGAGGCGCGCGAATAGTTTTTGCGAGAGAATATCCTCAGTTTCCGCGGTTAGCGGCAGAAGATTGATGAGCACATCCGCAGCCTCGACCGCCGTGACAAGCCCATCCTCTCCGGCGAATGTCTCCACACCCGGTACGCTTTTGTGCGAACGCGACCAGCCCTGCACCGAAAAGCCCAGTCGCGCGAGTTCCGAGGCGACCCGCGCACCTATGTGACCTAGTCCGAGGACAGCGACGCGCAGTTGATCGCGCGTTCGCCGCGGGCCGTCCGCCTCGCTCCAGAGCGCTCGCGCCTGATCCTCTTTTACCGTGACCTGATCGAGTAGCCGGGCAAAGCCGACATGGGCTGCATAGTCGGCGATCTGCGCCGCCTGATTTTCATCCACCAGTCTGGCGATCGGCACATGTGACGGGATACGGGGATCGGAGAGAAGCTGGTCCGCGCCCGCGCCGAAGCAGAACACGAACGCCAGGCTGTCCGGAAGCCGTCTCAACCCATCCGGCAGGCACCAGGCGAGCAGAACGTCGAAATGCCCGTCGTCCGGCAAGCTCGGCCAACGATATAATTCGACATCAGGCTCTCTGGCGCGCAGGGCGGCCTCGAAGGCGTCGGTAAAGGCCAGGTCATCTGCCAGAAGGATACGCAAGTTCGAACAGTCCGCTCAAATCCCGACAAGGCGGCGCATGGCGAGCCACTCGAGTTCCGCCGAACCGTCCGGATCTCCCTCGTACTGGGCGGCCGTCCTGTCCTGGACGGAGATATCCGGCAGGACCAGCTTCTGGCCGGTTGCCTGGGCGGCGAGCTGGATGCGGCAGGCTTGTTCGAGATTGTACATCAGCGAGAAGGCCTCGCCGATGGTCCGTCCCACTGTCAGAAGCCCGTGGTTGCGCAGGATCATGGCGCGCTTGGTTCCCAGATCGGCGACCAGACGCTCCTGTTCGCCCTTGTCGAGCGCGATGCCTTCGAACGCATGATAGGCAAGTTGACCGTGGAACAGGAGCGCTGTCTGATTGAGCGGCAACAACCCTTCTTCAAGGCAACTGATCGCCACGCCCGCCGCGGTGTGGGTATGGACGACGCAGATCGCATCCTCTCGCGCCTGATGAACGGCCGTATGAATGACGATGCCTGCGGTGTTGATCGGCACCTGCGGCCCCCGCACCTGATTGCCGGCGTGGTCGATGACGGCGAGGGATTCCGGCGTGACATCCTTGAACAGGTCGCCATAGCGGTTGATGAGCAACTTGTCGGGCTCATCGGGAAGACGCGCGGACACGTGGGTATGGATAAGATCGTCCATGCCGAAATGGGCAATGAGGCGATAGACGGCTGCGAGATCCTCGCGGGTCGCCAGTTCGGTAGGGCTGAATTCGTGTCCCATGGTCACTCCAGATTTTTAATACCTCCATACCTGTATACAAGCATTCAGAGGTGTCAATCCTTTCACCATCGCGGTATGCAGGGAAGAAGCGAGCGGCCGTCATCGGCCGACACTCCGCCAGGCAAAATCGAATGAGGGCGCTATGTCGAATACGAAACCCGGATGGGGCATTCTCGCGACGGGATGGATTGCCGAACTTTTCACGCAGGATCTGATCCTGTCGGGCATGAGCGTCGCCGCGGTGGGCTCACGGTCAAGCGACAAGGCGGAAGCCTTTGCCGCCCGGTTTGGTATCCCTGAAGCGCACGGGAGCTATGAGGATCTCGTCGCCGACCCGGGTGTGGATATCGTCTATGTCGCGACCCCGCACCCTATGCACGCCCGCGATGCGCTGCTCGCCATTGAGGCGGGCAAGCACGTGCTGGTCGAGAAACCGTTCACCGTGAACGCCGCCGAGGCGCGGGAAGTCATCGACCGCGCGAAGGAAAAGAACCTCGTCGTGCTCGAAGCAATGTGGACGCGCTTCCTGCCGCATATGGAGCGGATCCGCCAGATCATCGCCGACGGAACGATCGGGGACTTGCGCTCCGTGGCCGCCGAGCACCGCCAGGCCCTGTCGAGCGATCCCGCCCATCGCCTCAATGCCCCCGAACTGGGCGGAGGCGCGCTGCTCGACCTCGGCATCTATCCGGTCTCCTTCGCATGGGACCTGCTCGGTGCGCCGCATCGGATCGAAGCGCTCGCCCGCTTTGGCGAAACCGGAGTGGACGCCGAAATCTCCATTCTCATGGAGCATGCCGGCGGCGTCACCTCTTCGTCGGTTTCCGCGCTCGACTGCGCCGGCCCCAACACCGCCTTCGTCTACGGCAGCAAGGGACGCATCGAGATCGATGGCACATGGTACGAGCCGACCAGCTTCCGGGTCCGCGACCAAGAGGGAAACCTCATCGAGGAATTCACCGAAACGGTGCCCGGCCGCGGCATGCAGTTCCAGGCTCTCGAGATGGAACGGCTGGTCCGGGAGGGGACGAATTCAAGCATCATGCCGATCGAGGATACCCTCGCCATCATGGAAGCGCTGGACAAGATCCGCGACAAGATCGGATTGAAGTACCCCGGCGAGGTTTGAATGATACTGGAAACGTCACGCAGGTTCGGTCGTTTCGGATTGTGAAAGCGCACCATCAAAGCCTGACGCAGTCAAACCCGCGCGCGGGTTGCGCAGGGAGCATTATCGGAGTCCGACGGCTTTCGTGAGCTTCCATCCGAATTCGAAGCGAAAGGGACCGGCTCAGATCTGCCGCAGACCGTCGGCCCCCAATTCCTATCCCAGCTTCCGCTGGGCGTCCCTCACCAACGCGGCGAGGCGAAAGAAGCCATGCGCCATCTTGGAATAGGGCGTCAGCACGAAGAAGGTCAGGACTGCCCCGAGATGCAGCGCGAGGAGCGGTTCCAGCGCGGGGGTGCTGCCAAGCACGTAGAGCAACAGGCCGGAAGCGCTGACAGTGAAAAGCAGCAGGATGAAACCGAACTCGCCGCCCCGTACGTCGGGCGCCTGGAGCTCCGGCCGGCCCATCGTCTTGAGGCGCAGGAGGCCCAGCGTACCGAGGCAAAGCAAGATCCCGCCCGTTACACCCAGGAGCTTGGGCAGAGAGAAGAAGCCGTAGGGAGCAGGCATGTTGAAGGCATAGTGCATGACGGTCGCCACTGACGTCGACGCGAAGCAGAGAAGAAAGCCGTACATTACTGCCTGGTGCATCGCCCGTCGCGCGTGGGAGAAGCGATCTTCATCCTGGAAATTACAGCCGTCGCCATGGCCGCCCGCGAGGTTGCGCATTGTGGCGGCAGAGCCGAAGGCGTCCGTGACGTGGGACAGCCTGATGGGTGCGCCGCCGATGCGCTTCCAGTAGCGCCGCAGGGAGACGCCGAGCGCCATAAGGGGCAGGATGAAAGCCGGCAGGAAGATCGCAACCATCGCATTGTGCGACAGAACGGCATAGAAGCCTTCGCCGTCGCCCGGCAGGTTGCGCGCGGCAAGAAAAAGCAGGGCGAAGCCGACGATGAGCGCCAGCGCCAGCATCGTACCGGAACGGTGGAATGCCCGGCCGAGAGCGGCCGGGAAAGCCGCCTCTTCCCAGCTTTCCTGCCGCACTTCTGCGAGAACGCCTGGCAGGTTCAAATCGAACTCGTGCGGGGCGGTATACTGGCAGGCGGAGTAGCAGTTCTGGCAGTTGTGGCAAAGATTGGCGAGTTGAACCAGATCGGCCTCGCCGAACGCGCGCTCCATATGCATGGCGGGAAAAACGGCGCAATAGCCTTCGCAATAACGACAGGCATTGCAGATCTGGGCCTGACGCGCGGCTTCTTCGAGAGGGTTATCGTACATGGTTTGCGGCCTCCGCGCCCGCGATACGTCCGAACACGGTACCGATGCTCATGCCGAACCCGGCAAGATAGCCCTTGCCGAGGATCGAACCCGCCATGGTCTCGCCGGCCGCCCAGAGGTTTTCAATCGGACCGCTCTCGGTACGACACTGCGCCTTTTCGTCGACCTTCAGGCCGAGATAGGTGAAGGTGACGCCGGTCCGCAGGCTGTATCCGTAGAAGGGCGCTTCGCTGATCGGCCGCGCCCAGTTGGTCTTCGCGGGCTCTATACCCGTAGTGGCCACACCGTCCTTCTCCATCGGTCGGAACGCCGACGCATCGCCGCAGGCGGCGTTGAATTCCTCGACCGTGGCCATAAGTTCCGTGACCGGCAGGCCCATCTTCTCCGCAAGTTCCGGCAGGCTGTCCGCCTTGATCGGCGGGAAGACCGACGGCATGAATAGTTCGAAGGATTTGGCGTCGATGATTGCGTAACCCACCTGGTCGGGCTGCGCAGCGACGAGACGGCCCCAGATCGCATAGCGCTTGGGCCAGACATCCTCGCCCTCGTCGTAGAAGCGCCGGCCTTCCTTGTTCACCACGATCGAGAACGGCACGCAATCGAGCCGGGTGACGATACCGCCGTCATATTTCGGAGCGCGCCCGTCGATGGCGACCGCGTGGCACTGGGTAGGATCCCCGACTGAAGAGACACCCTGATCCAGCAGATCGCGCAGCACCGTGCCGCGGTTGTAGGGCGTGCCGCGGATGAGGAAGTTGCGGGCCGGCGGACCCCAGGCATCGGCGAGCCAGTCGATATCGGCCTGGAAGCCGCCCGAGGCGACGACGACTGCGCGCGGCGCGATGCTGCGCTGCTCGCCGTTCAGTTTGTAGTCCACCCGGGTCACGCGACTGCCGTCCAGCGCCACATGGGCGACCGGAGCCTCGTAATGCACCTCCACCCCGAGCGCCTCGGCGGTGCGGTAATAGGCGTTAACCAGCGATTTTCCCCCGCCCATGAAGAAGGCGTTGGTGCGGCCCAGCGACAGCGTGCCCGACAGGGAAGGCTGGAAATGAACTCCGTGCGCCTCCATCCAGGGTAGGCATTCCTCCGACCGGCGGATGACCATGCGGGCCAGATTTTCGTCAGTCTGGCCGCCGGTGACCTGCAGCAGGTCGTTGAAATATTCCTCTTCGCCATAGGCGTCGACCAGCACGGAAAGCGGGGCTTCGTGCTTGCAACGGAAGTTCCGCGTATGGCGGGAATTGCCGCCGCGGTATTCCTTGGGAGCGGCCTCCAGTATGATGACCTTCGCACCGGCTTCCGCCGCGGTGATCGCAGCACAAAGCGCGGCATTTCCGCCGCCGATGATTGCGATGTCGTGGCGGCTGTCTGGCTGGTTCATGAGCGTGCCCTTAGGTTAGTAGGCACCAACTAACGCCAGCGATTGCAATTGATAAATGCAAATAATTCTCCGATTATGCCGGTATGCGCATTAATTTTGATTTCGCCGATCTCGAGGCCTTCCTCATCCTGTCCGAAACCGGTTCTTTCGTTGCAACGGCCGAGCATCTCGGCCTCTCGCAATCCGCCCTCACCCGGCGCATTCGCAAATTGGAAGAAGCACTCGGCGCGCCGCTTTTCGATCGGACCACGCGTTCCGTCCGGATGACCCTGGCGGCCAGACGCCTGCGCGCGCGCGCGCAAGGGATGCTGGACGAGGCGCGCGAGACGATGCGCGAACTGAAGGACGACACGGCCGAATTCAGTTTCCAGAATCGCGTCATCGTCACGGTCGCGGCGGTACCGAGTACGATCGCAAGGGTGTTGATTCCCGCGGTGGGCCTTTTCTCCGCCGGGCAAAACGAGGCTCGTGTTCGCATCCTCGACCTGCTTGCGAATGAAGTGGTGGAAGCGGTGGAGGACGGGCAGGCCGATTTCGGGGTCTCGTCCTGGGCGGCACCCGATGGGGCATTGTTGTTCGAACCCTTCTTTGAGGACAAGGTTGTGCTCGTGCTGCCACCAGATCACCCGCTGGCGCAGACGTCGGGTCCGCTGAAATGGGAAGCGCTTGCCGGCCAACGCCTGATTCTGCCGAGCCAGGGTAGCGGCAACCGGGCGCTGATCGACCGGGCGCTCGCCCCCGAAGGCCTGTCGCTCTTCTGGAGTTACGAGGTGCCGCGAACCTCCACCGCGCTGGAACTGGTGCGCGCTGGCCTCGGCGTGGCCGCCCTGCCGCTGTCGGCCGTGCCGGTGGTGGACGGGTCGGGTCTGGCGATCCGGCCGCTCGTCGCCCCGAGCGTCACGCGAAAGATCGGACTGGTCTATCGCCGAAACAGTGCCATTCCTCCCGCCGCCGCGCGGCTGCGGGACCTGATTGTCGCAGAAACGCGCCGACGTGCCGAGGCCTGATCAGGCTTGGGGAAACATGAATGTTGGCGTATGGAAGCTCCACATAACCCGCGGCGGCGGCAAGGCCCCCTGCACCCGTCGCATTCTCCGCAGGAGGCGAGTCATAGCGCGATTCATTCCCAGCACCACCGCCCTCATCACATTCGAGGCAGCAGCGCGACTCGGCGGGTTCTCACGCGCCGCCGAAGAACTGTGCCTGTCCGAAAGCGCCGTCAGCAAGCAGATCTCGAAGCTCGAGAGCTATCTCGACTTGCGGCTGTTTGACCGCTCCGCCGGGCGGTTCGGACTGACGGAGGCAGGACGCGCCTATGTAACAGAGGTGCGCCGCACGCTGGACAAGCTGGAAGCCGACACCAAGAACATCGCCAACTTTCAGATGACGCGGAAAGAGCTGCAGATCGCGGCTCTACCGACCTTCTCCAACAAATGGCTGATGCCACGGCTCGGCACGTTCTCAAGACAGCATCCGGATATCATCGTTAATATCCGCGGCAAGATCGACCCCTTCGATTTCTCCGAGCTTGAATTCGACGCCGCCGTCCATTTCGCCGACCCGCAATGGGAGGGAGTCCGGCAATCCACCCTCTTCAGCGAAGAGCTGATCGCGGTGGCCAATCCGCAGTTTTTCCCGGTCGGCCAGTGGCAGGCCGCCCACTGGCGTGGTCCCGGTTTCATTGATGCGCCGCTTCTTCACAAGGTCACCCGGGAGGATGCCTGGCGGCGTTGGCTTCTGGGTGCCCGGCTTGACCATCCGAACCCCGCTTCCGGGGCGCAGTTCGACACCTTCTCCACCGTTATCGAGGCGGTTAGATCGGGCATGGGCATCGCCCTCGTCCCACGGCTCTACGTGGAGCGGGAACTCGAACGCGGAGACCTTGTACAGTTCCATCCCCACACGCTGCGGGACGAAAAGACCTACATGCTCATCCTGCCCGACCGCGACGTACTGCACCCATCGCTGAATGCATTCGCCGACTGGCTGCACGAAGAGGCACGCACATTCAAGTCTGCACGCCTCGCGGAGACAACGGTCTAGCTGGACTTAGAGAACCGGGTTCCAGGGCGCGGCGAAAAAGCGGTAGCCGTCCCCCTCGTGTCCGATGTAGCCGAAGCCGGGGAAATCGAGATGCATCCCGCCAACCAGGATCTCGTCAGTCGCCGCCATGTCGAGCAGCCGGCGGCGCATGGCCGCTGCGGCGACCTCGTCGCTGTCGAAATCGAGCGTCACGTGGGGAAAGCGGATCTGGATATGTGGCACATGCACCGTGTCGCCCCATATCAAAAGGGACTCGTCCCCGTCTGTAACGAGGTAAGCCGTATGGCCGGGCGTGTGCCCTGCGATAGGGACCGGCGTAACGCCGGGGAAAACCTCGCACTCGCCGGTGAACGGCCGAAGTTGGTTCTTGTAGGCTGCGAGCTGCCTGCGCGCGGCACGAAAATAGCGCTCCTTTTTGCGCTCGGGCGCGGCGGCCATCGCAGCATCGTCCTCCCAGTGGCACATTTCAGCATCGGCCAACGCAATCTCCGAGGCCGGGAAGACCCGGTTGCCCTCGGCATCCGTCAGGCCATTGGAGTGGTCGGGATGCATATGGGTCAACAGGACCGTTTCGATATCGCCAACCTGCACGCCGGCGGCGGCGAGATGTGCCGGCAGAAAGCCGAGCGTCGCGCCCATCGTGTGCCCTGCCCCCGCCTCGATCAATGCGGTGCGGCCCTTGTGGCGCACGAGATAGGAGTTGACCGAGATACGCGGCGGCGATTGCAAATGCGCCGCGCGCATATGCGCTTCACCCTCTTCTGGCGTGATGCCGTGGAAAATCTCATAATTGGTATCGAGATAGCCGTCGCAGATGGCGGTCACGGTGATCTCGCCCACCTGCCGGTGATATATGCTCGGAACCTGTTTCATCTCTCTCCCTCTCGATCGACCCTGTCCCCGCCTCCACCCGGATTTTCATGCGGATCAGTTGCGGGCAAAGATATACTCGCCCTCATAGGCAAAGCAGCGGATGCGCACCTTGGCCGCGAACGCCTTCTCGAAAGCGGCTTCCAGCTTTTCCATGAACTCACCCATCAGTTCCCGAGTGCGGTGCCCGCCGGATCGCAGTTTGATCTCGATATAGCCGGGGTGGCCAATGGAATGCTTGCCGGTCTCGACGAAGATCACATGCACCTTGTCCGGCTCCGCGCGGATCAGGTCGACACAAAGTCCGTTGCATGTTTCGATGAAGACTTCATATTGCTCCTCGGGCTGCGCAAGGGTGTGGCCAGGCGCAAAAATCGTGACGTTTGGCACGTAAATTCCTTTCTTCGGAAGCGGTCTATCCGATCATCAGCCGCGGCAGGTAAAGCGTCAGCGCGGGGATCGACAGCAATACGGTCAGCACGAGGATTTCCATCACCACGAAGGGGAAGACCCCGTAATAAGCCTGCTTGGTACTCACCTGCCCCTGTGATGACCCCACGACTGCGAAGATGTTTATTCCCACCGGCGGCGTCATGCAGGACAGCTCGATCAGCTTGACCATTATGATGGCGAACCAGATTGGGTCATAGCCAAGACCGACGACCAACGGATGCACGATCGGCACGGTCATGACCATCATCGAGATCGGATCCATCAACATCCCGAGGACGAGGTAGATCAGCACCAGCACGGCGATGACAGTCCACGGTTCGAAGCCGCTGCCCGATACAAAGTCCAGCAGGTTGTCTACGAAGCCTGTAACCAACAGCAGGCGCGAGAACGCGGTGCCACCCATTACAATGAAGAACAGAGCCGCCGTGATGACCGCCGTGTCTGCGAAACAGGTCATGATCGCACCGCGCTGCAGACGCCGCAGCACGAGCCCGACAATGAGCACGGCCAAGGCGCCGACAGCCCCCGCAGCCGAGGGAGAGACCAGACCCGAATAAATTCCCCCGACCACGATGAAGGACACGATGCCGATCGGCCATACGGTCTTAAGGCTGCCGATCTTTTCGCGCATCGTGTGGTGCTGCACCGCGGGCGGCGCCCAGCGCGGTCGGACCCGGACCATAAGGAAAATTCCTGCGAGGTAGATCGCACCGGTCAATACGCCGGGGACGATTCCCGCGAGAAGAAGCTGACCCACGGATTCCGAGGTCAGCACGCCGTAGAGCACGATGGTGATCGAGGGCGGGATCATCGCGGCGAAGGTGCCCGCGCCGATGATGCAGCCCGCCGCAATGCCGCGGTCATATTTGAGGGCGATCATCTCCGGCAGGGCGATCCGGGTGAACAAGGCGGCGCCCACGATCGTAGAACCGTTCACCGCACCGAAAGCAGCCGCAGCGATCGTCGTCGCCATGTAAAGCCCGCCGCGTACACGTGCGAGCCACATGTTGGCCGCCTGATAGATATCCTTGATGATGCCAGTTGCGCCGGCGAGCATGCCCATGAACACGAACATCGGAATCGCGGCAAATGTGTAGTTTCCGGCAACGCTGTAGGGTAGCGTCGTGAACGTGGTCAATGTGTAGTTGCCGCCGACGGACAACATCATCCCCGATGCGGAAACGAGGATCATCGATACGGCCACCGGCAGGCCAAAGGCCATCAAGCCGAGCATTGCAAAAATCGAACATATGACGATCAGCGTGGAGTCCATCACAGGTTTTCCATCGTACTGTTATGGGCCGTATCCGATATCTCTTTCGTCGGACCTGCACTTTGCGGTGAGAAGCCAAATGCCGCGCGCGCCAGTTCTCTGGCTGCCTCCGCCACAGCTACACCGAGCCCGACCGTGGTGAATATCTTCGCAAGCCAGATCGGAACCCGCAGGAACCCCGCGGAGACGTCGTTGGTGCGATACGCCGTCAGGGCTCCGATACCGGAACGCCAGAGCAGGAAGGACAAAACGGCCAGCATCGCGGCCAGGATCACCAGAGTGGCGAACTTTTTGAGCCGAGGGCCGTAGCCGTTACTGAAGACGTCAACAACGACATGTCCGCCGGTTTTCTGCAGATAGCCGAGGGCCGAGAAGATCGCCACGGCAAGGAGCGCCTCGCTGATCTCCACAGCGCCGATGAAGGGCGAATTGAAGAAGGCCCTCCCCGCAGTGTCGAATACGCCAATGACGAGAATGACGAAGACGCACAGGCCTGACACGATCATCGCACCTGTCACCAAGTGCCCGACCAGGGTTTCGACGAACCAGAGGGGACCGGTCCCGCGAGGTTCTCGCGGGACCGGGTTGTTCAGCCCGGTGCTCTTGTCGGCCGGTGCTTGGGAAGGCATCAGTCGTTTCCAATCATACTTCTGATCTCTGCGACGGTGCTTTCGGCAGCTTCGCACATGTCCATACCGCACATGGATTTCACCCATGCATCGAGCATGTTCGGCACGACTTCGTTGACCTTATCCATATCTTCGAACTTGACGAATTCCACACCGAGCCCAGCTGCTTCCTCCATGGTCGACTTTTCGAGCCGCGCAAAGCTTTCCTTTTCAAAGGCTTCGGCAACGCTCGCTGCTTCAGCCACCTTCGCCTTGAACTCGTCCGACCAGCTTTGATACGTATCGTACGACACGAAGCTGGAATAGGCTGCGATGGCGCCGAGGTTGATGTCGCTCCAGTATTTGGCGACTTCGCCGATCTTCAGGAAGCCAGCACCTTCGACCGAGAGATAGGCGCAATCGAGACTGCCGCGCTGAAGCGCTTCATAGACTTCGACCATGCCGATGTTGACCGGAACCGCTCCCAGCTGCTCAAACATTTTCGGAGGCCATTCGCCGAAAGTCCGCACGCGCAGGCCCTTGATATCCTCGATCTTGCGGACCGGTGTGGTGCATTGCAGACGGTACGGCGCGAGACCGTGGAACAGGATCGGGTAGACCTTGTTCTTCTTCAACTCCTCCTGGAAATAGGGGTTGTCCATTGCCAGCTTCTGCTGCACTTCCATCGCCACGACCGGATCCGTGAACGTCAACGGGATCGAGTTCACAAGGCTCATGAGCGGCATCTGCCCCGGGAAGTAGGACGGAACGAAGCTGCCCACGTCGACTGCGTTGTTGGCGGTCAGTTCAAGCAGCTCGGTGCCGCTACCCATAGCTCCTGCCCAGTAGAATCGGGTGTCCAGTTTTCCATCGGTAAGTTCCTTCAGTTCTTCAGCGAAGAGCTTGTCGGCCTGCGACGAGCCCCAAGCTTCCGCCGAAAAATGGGCCCAACGCCAGGTCCCGCTGGGATCCTCGGCCGAGGCAGGCTGCACTGCACCGAAAGCGGCAACGCAAAACGCGGCGCCTGCGATAAGTCTGGTCAACTTCATGATTTCCTCCTTGGTTTGTCTTCGTGTTCTCGCTCTCGTCCGACAGTCCGCAAAATCTCCTCCGACTGTCGGTCATTCCGGTTTCGATCGATCTCCCGGCAGGTAATTTCCTCAGTATTTCCGGACGAACGGATTGGGCATTTTCAGCTCGGTCGATATCCAGACACTCTTCGCCTCCATGTATTCGCGCACCGCGTCGACCCCGCCTTCGCGACCGATTCCGCTGTGCTTGAAGCCGCCGAACGGCGTCGTGTAACTCGTCGAGCGATAGTTGTTCACCCAGACCGTGCCAGCCTTGAGCCGCTCGGTCATGTACATCGCGCGATGAAGACTGCTGGTCCAAACGCCAGCTGCGAGTCCGAAGCGGATATCGTTGCCGATACGCAGTGCGTCGTCTTCGTCCTTGAACCGCAATACCGACAGTACAGGACCGAAAACCTCCTCCTGCGCGATCCGCATGTCGTTTGTGACATCGGCGAAGATCGTGGGCTCCACGAATTGACCGGCGCCGTAAGCCTCACCGGTCAGTCTGTTGCCGCCCGCGACGCAGCGCGCGCCTTCCTTCTTGGCGATGTCGATATAGGACAGTACCTTCTCGAACTGCGGCAGCGTCGCCACAGGACCGATCTCGGTGGACGGGTCGGACGGGTCGCCCACCTTCGCCGCCTTGGTGATCTTGAGCAGTTTCTCGAGGAACACGTCATGGATGCTGTCCTGCAGCAGCAGGCGAGAGCCAGCCATGCAGGTTTGCCCGCCGGCAGAAAAGATGCCGGTGATGACGCCATTGACCGCGTTGTCGATATCGGCGTCGTCGAAAACGATGTTGGGCGACTTGCCGCCAAGTTCCAGGGAGACGGGCTTTAACCCCGCCGCAGCGGAGGCATAGACCTTGCGCCCGCCCTCGTCGCCGCCGGTAAAGGCGACGCGCGCGACATCCGGATGGCGCACCAGCGGATCGCCGCACTCGGCGCCGAAGCCGGTCAGAACATTGAAGACACCGGCAGGCACACCGGCCTCGACGAACAGCGCCGCCAAGTCCAGAAGCGAGGCGGGCGTGAATTCGGAGGGCTTGCAGACCATGGTGTTGCCTGCAGCCAGCGCCGGGCCGGCTTTCCACGCGGTCAACAGCAGCGAAGAGTTCCACGGCGTGATACTCGCCACGACACCCATCGGCTCGTATTTGACGTAGTTGAAGACCTTCGGCTTGTCGTTGGGCACGACCACGCCCTGAATTTTGTCGGCCAGGCCTCCGTAGTAGTAAAAGTATTTTGCGACATAGCGGACCTGGCCCATCACTTCGCTTTTCAGCTTGCCGTTGTCGCGGCACTCGACCTCGGCCAGCTTGTCAGCATTCGCCTCGATCAGTTCGCCCACCTTGTGCAGCAACATGCCGCGATCACTGGCCGACATCTGCCCCCAGGGGCCGTCAAGAGCCGCCTTTGCGGATGCGACGGCGCGGTCCACGTCCACCTGCATCGCCTGCGGCACCCGCGCCCAAGGCTTGCCGGTAAAAGGATCGAGCGAATCGAACCATTCTCCGCCTGCAGCGTCGACAAATTCATTTCCGATAAAAAGCTGGTAGGTCTTCATTCATTCATTCCTTGATGCATCTCGGCGAGAGAGTGTTTCCTTTCTCGGGCACCCAAGGTCAAAGGACTTTATGGCAAGGGGGCATGACGATTTGGAACGTACTCCCTGCCGATGGCTGGCCGGCGCGCAGGGCATTGGCCGGGCAAACGGCCGCGTTCGTACAAAGCCAATGCAGGACCGCGCCTGACCGCTGATACGATATCCGATTAAATCCTTGCATGGCCTCCCCCTCACTGTGCCGCTCGTGCGGCCAACTGAGCCTCAATGCGATTTCCCTAGCGGATAATTTGAAATGTTTCAACACAGAATCGTTCGGTTTCAACGTCCAAATTTTTTACAGCACGATGACCAGCCAGAACTCAACCGCAGCCTGAGAAAGCCAAGAACCCCTGATAATAAACGGATTTCGGAAGCCATATCACCTATAAGCGTATAATTCTCGCACGCGAGTGGACAGCACGGGCTTTTCCTGAGCCCAGGCTTGACAGAACTTGAAAGGATGTGCTTCGAGATAAATATGAACTGTTTCATCATCATCGGATTACGGATGAGCTCCTGAAGCACATGCCGAAAAGCGATCGGATCGGTGACCGAAGCGGGATTGGGCCCAAGCCAAGGGAGGAAAGTATGACTTCAGGTAAAGACGGACAGAGTTCGCCAGAATTCCAGCTCTTCATGATCCTCTATGCAGAGAGCCCGGCCAACCGCCCCGCTTCGCATAATTTCCTCTCTCCGGTCGACTTTCATGACACGCCGATGCCGCTCGATTTTTTCTGCTGGGTCACCATCGGCGGCGACCGCGTGGTGCTGATCGACAGCGGTTGCGACGAGAAGACCTGCCGGACCCGCGGGCACACCTATCTGCGCAGCCCGATCGAAGGGTTGGCCAGCCTCGGCATCACGCCCGACCGGGTGACCGACGTGATCGTCACCCACATGCACTGGGATCACCTGGGCAACCTGCCGGAATTTCCCAATGCCATGCTGCACGTGCACAAGGCCGAAATGGCCCACGCCACCGGCTGCGCCATGTGCCACGAACCGCTCCGCCGCCCCTATGACGTCGACCAGGTCTGCGACGTCATTCGCGCGCTCTATGCGGACCGGGCGAGCTTCACCGAGAGCATCACCGACATCGTGCCGGGCCTGCGCGTGCATCCGGTCGGGGGGCACGCGCCCGGCCTGCAGATCGTCGAGGTCACCACCGCGCGCGGCCAGGTCGTGCTCGCTTCCGATGCGATGCATTTCTACCGGAACGGCGAGTTGAAAAACCCCTACCCGGTGATGGTCGACATGCGCGAGTACCTCGACGGGCTGAAATACCTGCATGCGCTCGCCCCGAGCCCCGATCACATCATTCCCGGGCACGATCCCCAATTGCGGTCCGAATATCCCGAAGTACCGGGCACGACCGGAATCTGGGATCTGTCCCTGCCTCCGCTAGCCTCGAAATAACCACCCCAGGAAACACAATGCCCGACGCGAACCGCCCGTATCCCCTTCTGATCAACGGCGAATGGATCGAAACCTCAGAGAGCTTCCCCGTGCTGGACAAGTTCTCTGGCGAAGCCTTTGCCCGTGTCTGCCAGGCAGATCCGGAGCTGGCCGACCGCGCCGTGGCGCTGGCCGCCAAAGCGCTCGATGCCGGCCCGCCGCCGCCGCATGCCCGCGCCGAAGTGCTCTATGCCGCAGCCCGGCTGATCGAGGGATATCGCAGCCGGTTGGTCGAGGCGATGGTGAGCGAGGCGGGCTTCACCACCGTCGATGCCGGCACCGAGGTTTCCCGCGCCAAGCTGACGCTGGAGCTGTCGGCAGAGACCGCCAAGCACTTCGCCGGCCACGTGGTTCCCTTCGGCGCGCATCCAGGCTCCGAGAATCGGATCGGCTTCACCCTGCGTGACCCGATCGGCGTGGTCTGCGCGATCACGCCCTTCAACTCGCCCCTCAACACCGTGCTGCACAAGGTCGGCCCGAGCTTCGCGGCCGGCAACCCGACCGTGCTCAAGCCCTCGTCGCTGACCCCGGTCACCGCCAATATCATGGGCGAACTGCTGGTCGAGGCCGGCATGCCGGCCGGGTTCCTGCACATCGTCCAGGGCCCCGGGGCTCTTGGCGAGACCCTGCTCAAGAACCAGGACGTTGCCTTCTATACCTTTACCGGCAGCACTCGCGTCGGGCGCATCATCCAGTCCCATGCGGGGCTGCGCCGCACCCAGATGGAACTGGGCTCGATCGCCTCGACCATCGTCTGCGACGATGCCGACCTGTCGGTCGCCATTCCCAAGATCGCCAATGCAGGCCTGCGCAAGGCCGGCCAGGTTTGCACCTCCGTGCAAAGGCTCTATGTGCAGAATTCGGTCTATGACGAGGTCCTGAAAGGGCTGGTCAGGGCCGCAGAGGCGCTTATTGCCGGCGACCCGCGCAACCCGGACACAAAGGTCGGCCCGTTGATCAGCCTCGAAGCCGCCAAGCGCGGCGAAGAGTGGATTCAGTCAGCCGTCGCCGCCGGGGCTACGCTGCATTGCGGCGGCACCCGCAACGGACGCGTCATCGAGCCGGCAATCCTGACCGACATGCCGGAGACCGAGCATGCATGGTGCGACGAGGCCTTTGCCCCGCTGATCGTGCTGCGTCGCTTTTCAGATTTCGAAGAGGCAATCAACGGAGCCAACGACACGCCTTTCGGTCTTGCCGCCGGTGTCTTCACCTCGAACATGCAGCGCGCGATGGTCGCCATGAAACGCCTGCGTTTCGGAACCGTGCAGATCAACGAAACCTCCTCGGCGCGGGCGGACGTCATGCCGTTCGGCGGGATCAAGGAGAGCGGCTTCGGCAAGGAGGGGCCCTCCTATGCAGCCGAAGAAATGTCAATTGAACGTCTGATTGTTCTGAACCCGTGAAACCTGGTCGAGGTCGCCTGCCCGAGACCGGGCGAGCGGCCCCAACGACCCTAAAGGATTAGACCTCAGATGCTCCTTTCCACCTCCTCCTACTTCTGTCCGACCAAGGTCATTCTCGGGAACGGCTGCTATCGCCAGATCCCCGGTCTGCTCGACGATCTTTCTGCCGACAAAGTCCTTCTCGTCGTAGATCCTGCGCTCACCGAGGTCGGCTACGTCAAGGAAATCCGCGGGATGCTGTCCGAAAAGGGCGTCAGTTTCGATATTTTCAGCGGTATCGAGCCCGATCCATGCGACAACTCCGTCGCCGAGGCGCTGGCCCTCAGCGCTTCGCTGGGTGCAGAACTGGTCCTCGCCATCGGCGGCGGTTCGACCATCGACGTTGCCAAGGCTGTCGCGATCGTCAGCACCAATGGTGGACGCATCCATGACTACGAAGGAATGGAGAAATTCTCGATCGATCCGCTGCCGCTGATCGCGATGCCGACCACGGCGGGAACCGGCTCCGAGGTGTCCGGCTCCTGTGTGATCACCGACAAGGCCCGCGGTGTGAAGATGTCGATCCGCCACGCACGGCTCAACCCGGCGCGTGTGGCGCTGCTGGATCCGCTGGCGCTGCAGAGCCTGCCTCCGCATGTCGCCTCCCACTCGGGACTGGACGCTTTCGTTCATGCGTTTGAATCCTACATCTCGCGCAATTCCAACCCCTTCAGCAGTGCGGTCACGCTCCATGCAATCCGCCTGATCTCTGGCAATATCCGCCAGCACGTGGCCAACCCCGCCAACACCGACGCGGCGCTTGAGATGCTATGCGGTTCCGCCCTTGCTGGGATGGCTTTCGGACAGACCGGGCTCGGCAACGTCCATTGCATGGCGCGGTTCATCGGCGCGCGCTATCACATCTCGCATGGGCTCTCCAACGCGCTCTGCCTTCCCGTCGTGGCGCGGTTCAACATAATCTCCAATCCCAAACTCTACCGCGATGTGGCGCAGGCGATGGGCTGCAACATCGAGCACCTGAGCCTGATGGAAGCAGCGAACGCCGCAGTCACTGCGATCACTGATCTATGCCGCGATCTCGGCATCCCAGGCCACCTTTCGGAGATAGGGTTGAAGGAGGACCACATACCCGAGCTCGCCAGGCTCTGCATCGGCGCTGGCTACAACAAATGGAACCCACGCCTGACGTCTGAGCAGGATTTTGCGGCCCTGTTCAAGGACGCTCTCTAAAAGTGAGCGAAGCGATGGCCTGTTGGCATGACGCGCCGGACCTAAAAGGAGATAGTATGCCCGACCTGCTTTTCGAACCGGTGAACCTCGGCGGGCTCGAACTGCCGAACCGCATCGTCGTCTCGCCCATGGCGCAGTACTCGTCAGAGGACGACGGCAAGGCTACCGATTGGCACCTGATGCATTACGGCAATCTCAGTGTCTCCGGCGCCGCGCTCGTCATCCTTGAAGCAACGGCCGTCTTGCCCGAGGGACGGGTTTCGCCTCGTTGCCTCGGTATATGGGACGATGCTCAAGTCGAAGGACTGAAACGCATCGTGGATTTTGCCCGTCGCCCCCGCGGAGCGAAGATGGGCATCCAGCTTGCCCATGCCGGGCGCAAGGCATCCGTTGCCCCGCCCTGGCAGGGTGGTGACGCCCTTCTGCCGGGCAAGGGCGGGTGGGATATCTGGGGCGCGAGCGATTGCCCCTATCCCGGCCGCGTCGCTCCGATCGTGCCGAACACCGATGATCTGGAAAAAATCGCCCAAGCCTATCTCTCTGCCCTGCGCCGGGCGGAACAGGCCGGATTTGACCTGATCGAGCTCCATTGCGCTCATGGCTACTTCCTGAACAATTTTCTCTCGCCGCTCAGCAACACCCGAAACGACACGTGGGGCGGCGATATCAAGGGACGGATGCGCTATCCGCTCGAGATATTCCGCCGCCTTCGCGCCGCTTGGCCGAGTGAACGCGCCCTCGGCGTGCGGTTATCCGCCACAGATTGGGTCGAGGGCGGCTGGACGGTCGAAGATTCCGTGATATTCGCCCGCGCGCTCAAGGCTGAAGGTTGCGATTATGTCGCCCTGTCCAGCGGCGGCTCCTCCCCCGATCAGAAAATCACCGTCGGCCCTGGCTACCAAGTGCCGCTATCGGCGCAGGTCCGGCGCGAGGCAGACATTCCGACCGTTGCCGTCGGCATGCTATCGGAGCCTGAAATGGCCAACGACGTGCTTTTGCGTGGCGATGCCGACCTGATTGCCATCGGCCGCGGCATGCTGTTCAACCCCCGCTGGGCCTGGCACGCTTGCCAGACCCTTGATGGCACTATGCGCGTCCCCGAACAGTATCTCCGCTGCCATCCCTCCATGCGCAATCTGCCACGCTGAGGCTTCGGAAAGGACTCCTTCCAGATGTCGACCACCCCCCGCATTTTCACCCCCCTCCGGCTGCGTGATCTCGAACTGAAGAACCGGATCGTGATGTCGCCGATGGCCATGTACATCTCGGATGAAGGCGAGGTGAACGACTTCCATCGCCTTCACTACCACAAGATTGCGATGGGCGGTGCCTCGCTGGTCATGGTCGAGCAGACTGCCGTCCACCGCGAAGGCCGTATTACCAATGGCTGCCTGGGCCTCTGGCATGACGGTCAGATGGCCGGCATGAAAACGCTGGTCGATGGCATCAAGCAGAACGGCGCGCGCGCCGGGATCCAGATCAGCCACGGCGGGCGCAAGTCCAGCGCCCAGCGTGCGTGGCAGGGCAACGGCCCGCTGACGGAAGAGAATATCGCGAACGGCGAAGAGCTCTGGCAGCCCGAGGGGCCAAGCGATTTCCCCTTCGCCGAAGGCTGGCCCACGCCCCGTCAGATGAGCCTGGAGGACATTGCCCGCCTACGCCGCCAGTTCAGCGACACCGCACGTCGGGCGATCGAAACAGGCTTCGACCTGATCGAGATCCACATGGCGCATGGCTACCTCCTGCAGAGCTTCCTGACGCCGCTGGCCAACCGTCGGAAAGATCGATACGGAGGCACGCTTGAAAACCGGATGCGCCTTCCCTTGGAAATCGCCGAAGATCTGCGCGCTCTAATGCCCGAAGGGATGCCACTTCTCGCCCGGCTGTCATGCACGGACTGGATGGAAGGCGGTTGGACAATCGAGGACAGCGTCGTTCTGGCACGTGAATTGAAGGCCCGCGGCCTTGATCTGGTGGACTGCTCATCCGGCGGAAATCTCGTGCGTGGCGCCACCAATTCGAGTCTGGCCCGCGGTCCGGGGTACCAGGTTCCTTTCGCTGACCAGATCCGCGGGGAAGTCGAAATTCCCACGATGGCGGTGGGCATGATCCATACCGGCGCGCAGGCCGAAGCGGTGCTGGCCGAAGGCAAGGCCGATCTTGTCGCTATCGGTCGCCGCATCCTTTATGATCCGTTCTGGACACTGCACGCGGCGCAGGAACTGGGGCATGATCTCGATTTTGCGAACTGGCCGAAACCCTATGGCTGGTGGCTGGAAAAATGGGCCAGCTCGATCCGGGCGGAAGGCAACACTGTGTGAGTGGCCTCTCGCGCCGAACGGGCGTATGCGACGGAACTAGAGAGACGAGCAAGAACGAGTCCCGGTGAACGGGACGCCAAGGGTGGGCAATGGCGAAAGAGAAAAAGACCACCGGCCAAAAGGCCGGCGTCAGTAAAAAGCGCCTGACGGTTCATGACGTGGCTCAGCATGCCGGTGTCTCCACTGGCACCGTCTCCCGCGTCATCAACGAGGTGCCGGGCGTCGGCGCGGACGTCGCACGTCGCGTGCGCGCCGCAATCGACGATCTGGGCTGGCTGCCCAATATCGCAGCACAGAACATTCGTGCCTCCACCTCGCGGATGATCGGCTTCATTTTCTCGGACATTCGCAACCCTCTCTACGCCACAATGACAAAGGGTGCCGAAGGGGTGTTTGGCCCGCGCGGATACCTGTTGGTTTCGTCCAGTTCCGACGGGCGGATGGAGCGAGAGGTCGACCTGATCGACCTGTTTCGCCGACGCCGCGCCGACGGATTGATCCTGACGATCGCCGACGAGGACAATCAGGAAGTCCGAAGCGCCATCGCGCGATCCGGCATTTCGTTCGTCATGCTGGAAAGGGCACTGGATGGAGAGGCAACCTCGATTAGCGCGGACCATTACGGCGGCACCC
>CEQK01041700.1_pt1 | contig 20087 bp, 34 predicted proteins | sample 531051 | NCBI WGS metagenome assembly CEQK01 (sample SAMEA2621229, study PRJEB7988) | marine metagenome | biome: marine biome (ENVO:00000447); feature: deep chlorophyll maximum layer (ENVO:xxxxxxxx); material: "saline water (ENVO:00002010), including plankton (ENVO:xxxxxxxx)" | depth 150 m
GGCATTGACCATTCCATCCCAGCTTCTGTTAAGATTAAATCAACTCTACGGTCAACACCAGAGTTTTCAAGTGTTTGCACACCTACATAAACTGAAGTGTCTCTGTTGATACCGTTGCCCACTAGTGGACGATACGCACAATTTTTCATATCAATACCTAGCATTTTCACATTAGTTCCATCAAGGTGGATATTTCTAGCCACATTCATGTCACCATATGGAGTTGAGAAGGTAGTAATATCTACGCCAAACACTTTTTTCTTGCCAGTCATTGCAATATCAGACCTAAAGTTAGAAGATATTTCTACATTATTTGAGAAGTATCCACCTAATTTATGCATCCAATTGTACACTGCTGTATCACAGAAAAATACATTTGCTGTACCATTATTATATCTAGGGTCCATATAGTTAGACATATCATCTAAGAAATCATCTGCAGTCTTAGTTGAAGTATCTAAGCTAAATTGGTTACCATAATTAATAATGTAATCAACAGCACCTTGTGTTGTGTAGTAAGTATCATTTTGTGTTCCAAACAATAAAGAAGTTTCAATATCAAACTTATGCTCTACTAGCTTTTCTTTCCACATTCTTGCCCACTCACTAGATTCATGCTTTAATTGAGTAGCCATTGCTGTGTTTGTCATAGCTAAAGAAGTTTTAAATATTTGAGTTCTTCCATAGTTTGTTGAGTAAGGCTGGTCTTGCCAAGTATCTGGATAACCAGACCCTTCAGCGTGTGCAGAACCTACAACATAAGAACGTACTTGCTCTAAAGATGAAATACTTTTATCTACTACTACTTCATCAGTTGCACCATCACCAGATGGAGCAAATCCATTGCTAGTAAATGCAGCTAGTTCGTTTTTACCAGATTCAAACTTAATTACAGTTCCATCTACTCTAACACATTCTTTACTATCTTTAGTTAGTGAAGGTACAACATTAGTTATTTTTACTAAGTGATAACCATTTGTTGTTCCAGCACCACCACCAGCAGTATCTGATACAGGCACTTTAAGAATTTGCCCTGCAAGGAAAAATTCAGGTCGTGTTCCTGTTCCACCTACTAGTACATCTGTTGCAGTGTTACCAAATACATTCTGTATATTGCCTTGTGATTTATAATCAGTTGCCATATATAACTGAACGTTATGTCCAACTGCTGAAACAGCTGCACCAGCATCTGATTGGTCTAGTTCTGCATCTGTAAATTCATCAACACCATTGCTAACAAATCCCATTACATATGCATACCTTTTGTGATATGAGCCTCTTTTTTCAGTAAATTTAAATTGAGGGTCATCTGTTGGCTTTTTAGCCACTTTACTTACGAATCGAAAAAATGGGTCTTGAGCGATTGATAGTTCGGAAACTCTGTCACCAAAGTTAAACCGTCTACGCATATCTCCAGTTGATAAACTAGCACCAGCACCAGGTCCGTTACCAGAAACAGGAGAGACATCCAAATTTGCGAGATTGAATAAATCTGCCATGAGACTATCCTTTCCACATTTATGTGAAGTTAGTTAAGCTAGATAGTCTTTAAGATTAGTTTTATCTAGCCAAACATGTTATCGAGATTACCATCGACATCCATTAATGCATCAAAAATACCATCATCTGGACTGGCTTTTTTATCTCCTGCATTATTAGAGCCGCTTTGACTAGTAGGTATTTCTCTAACATTCTTCATCTGGGCAAGCATATCTTCTTTGGTAGCATTTGCAACGTTTTTATTTACGTCTTGTTTATTCATCAAAGTATACATGTCATCAAAAGACAAAGGCTGGCTATTAAATCTTTCTCTTGCTGCAAGAACAAAGTCAGCAAATTGGTCTTCATTCATACCACTTCTTTGCATAAAATCTAAAGCCAATTCTTTAGTTCTTTGTTTTCTAGCATATTTAATATTTTCAGCTTTTTCTCTTTCAAGTATTTCTGACGCTCTTTGACTAACTATTTTATCTACCATAGTGTTAAACACTTTTCTAGAATCTGAGTCAGCGTTATTAACTAAATCGTCTGTGTCGAACTGGAAATCTTCATCAAGCTTTAATTGCTCTTTGACATTACCAGGAACTTCACCACCATTTTGAAAATAACCACGAACATGGTCTACTAGTCCACTATCTTGTTTCATCGCATCTAACACAGGAACAAAAGGTTTCAACTCATCAAGTTGGGCTTTTAATCTTTGTGCTTCACGACTGGAATCCTGATAACGCTTTTCAAAAGCATCATTAGGAACCTGAGGTTCTACGTTGGCATTGTTGGGGTCCACTTGTTGTGGAGTTTCCTCAGCTATTGTTTCGCTCTTATCTTCGGTTACCATACCATTAACATCATCGTTAAGGGCTTCAAAGAATGAATCGGAAGAGCCAAACACTGCATCTTCTGCTGCAGATTGCTCTGGGTTGCCTCCTGAAGTCATTTCATCTGACATATGGTTTCTCCTTTTTATTTAAAAATCTAGTGTATAAGTTAATAGCAATCTTATTCACTTTCCAAATTATTTCTTTGGACTTTTTCTAAATCATCTAGCATTTTTGATGTATCTTGTATTTTTTTCTGTAACATCTTCTGTTGAGCTTTACTTTCTAACTCTTCTTTATATACGCTAGATTTGCTATCTTCAGTTCTTTTATTAACTTCAACTGCACCTTGCATAACTTTATTTTTAATACCAGCTTGAACTAATTGACGTTCTAATGTTTCAATAGTACCGTCTTTATCAGTTATTGCCTGCTCAAGATTTGCTAGTTGAGATTGTAATTGAGAATATAAACTTTTTCTTTGTACAATTTTATCTTTATTTCTAATATCAGTTTCAGCTAGAACTGCAATATCATCTACAACTCCTAACTGCATTAATTGTTTTAATTCTTCTAAATATGCCCATCTATTAACAGGAAGTGTAGAACCAGCTTGTATTCTTATATCAAACTTAGCCATAGAGTAATCCATGTATTTATCTATAACTTCTCCATAGTCATTATAAACTGGAACATTTATTTCTACTTGTTTTTCTCCTTCAATGCTATCAGGCTGAACAATTTTAAATACTTTATGAGCAGTATATACATTTTGGCTATATTGTTTTACAAGTTCTCCTACTTGCCTAAGTGCAGGCTCAATACAATTTTTTAACCAATATTTAATTCTTCTAGTTCCATATTCATCCATAGCTAACATACCACGATAAGGCATATCAGCAGATGCAGATGTATCGCCTTGCATTGCAGAATATATACCAGCTAAATATTCCATATCACCTTTACCTGTTTGAGTTAAACTAAAAAATGCATTATTTAACTGAAAAGGCATTACTGGCTGTGGAGCATCAAACCCACTTCTTTTTGGCAATAACGCTCCAGGGGCTGATGAATATTTTTCCCAATAATCTGTATCAATACTTCCTTCTTCATACATCCAACGAAGACTGCTCCCCAACGATGCATTGTGCACCATGAGCTGATGAGCTTTATTAAGCTCTCTTTGCTTTCCGATAAGAGGTGCAACCGCAGACATTGGAAATGGTGTGCCTGTCCATTTATAATGGAAAGGTATAATTGGGTATTCTGTAAGTGGAAGATATTTTTCATATAAAGTTTTATCTCCTACGATACAACATAATTTAATTCTATTTTCATGAAATTTAATTGCTTCTACTAAATTTGATTTAAATGATTCATCTTTTAGTAAAATATTAAATTCTTTATCTGACATAACTTCATTTTCAATTCTAGAATTTTCATCTTGAAGTCTAGCAGTAACTTCAATCTCAAAAGATTTTAATTGCTGCATCATCATTTCTGTTTCTTTTTGCATTTCAAGCTGCATTCTTTCAGGTAGCATTTCTCCGTTATCTACAGCCATTTGCATTTGCATACTTTTTTCTTTTAAAGAAACTTCCATTTCTACTTCCATTTTAGCAACTTGTTCTTGAGCTTGTGCTTTTATTTGTGCTAATATTTCTGGATTAGGTGGAACTTTCATAAATACATTTCTAAATGCTACTTTTTCTTTTTCATATAATTCAAAAAATTCTACAACATCATCTCGCTTATCTCCATATACATCATTACTTGCCATTTCTTTGTAATGAAAATCATGTTGCGTTTTATCTGTTGACTTTTCTGATAAATCGTCAAAGCTATTTGTATTAGAGGATGCTGCCATTATTTTTCTTTTACTATCTGGATATTGTTGTATAAGATGGGATTTAGGAAGGAGTTTGCGAATGAGAATAAAAGCAGCATCTCTAAATAATATATCTCTTGTTTTGTTATCTACAAAAACATCAAAAGGTTCTGGTTGTTTTATTACTACTTCCCCCATACCTCTATCAGCATCAGGGTCAACTGTTACCATTAAATATCCTAATGATTTTGTAATTGCATCGTTAATAGCATTTGATAATAGTGTTTGCCCATGCGATGTGTACCAAATATAATCAGCTACATCTGAAAATACAGCTGCAACATCTGTATCACTTCCTTCGCTTCCTACTGCTTGCCATCTTGGGTCTTTAGCAGTAGCGTAAAAATTTAACATTTCTACTACAGGAATAATCCTATTAATAGTAAATGTGGGCATACCTTGTTCTTCTAAAGCAATTCTTTCTTCTTCTGATAATTGATTATCATTAGCAAAATCAAATCCTTTTTGGTTAATATACTCCCATTGGATTCTTTTCTCTGTTCTAGAGTTTTCGTATAATCGTTTAACTTTTTGTGCAGTTTTATCAGTTCTTTTTGCCATTAATCTTCCTTATGGTATTTAGCATCTAAATATAATAAAGTTTACCAGTCTTCTTCTATTGTTTTTTTCTGAAGCCATTTCTTTTTTAAACCATTATCTTCTAACATACATATAATCTCGACAATAGCTTTATAGCTTCTATTTATTTCACTTATTTTAATTTGAGTTTCTTTTTGTGCATTAATAAGACCAATAACTATATTTCTAAAATCTTTATCTATCATGTCTTCTAATCGTTCAAAAGATTCTCGCAATTCTTTTTGAAGTTCGTTTTGTATCCAGTTATTTTGCTTCCAAATAAAAAAACCAAATGCAATACTCATAGCAACTGGGACTCCAAACGTTTCTATTAATGCAAATAAATCCATTACGCAGTTACCCAGCTTTTAGCTTTTGGTCTATGTTTATAATAGCTATCTTTATTTTCTTTAATTCCAATAGGTGGCTGTGCATACTTACATGCATATGCAAGTGCATCAATAGTATCATCGTGACTCATACGTGGACCAAATGTTATTATCTCTCTTTGTAAATCATACATATCTTTCTTTAAATGTATTTGACCTATTGCAAATCGTTGTGCAAGGATACCTTGTATCCTATCTCTTTTAGATAATCTAGTTCCTGGCAACTCTTCTTTAAAACGTACATCAAAATTATTGCGTCTACGCATCTCGGCTCTTAATGCTTGGAATACTGGCTTACTCATTGCAGTATCTTCTATAGTAAATAGCTGTGGAGAATATTTAGACGCAAAATCAAAAATATAATCTACTATTCCTTTTTTATCCTCTCCTGGAATACCAAGTACAGGTATACCTCTTTTTCTTAAATATTCTAATATATATACATTGTTATTTAAATCAACTGCAACTGCAAGTAGTACACTATAATCAGCTTCTCTTCTTGCACTATCAGTCGCTGGGTCAACTCCTACATATACATTTACAGGTTGTGCATCTCCATCATCAGGTATAAGATATCCTATTCCTGAATCAGCATCATGCATAAAGTTACCTTTATAATATTTAATATGGTCACGAGTAAACATAGCATCATCTTCACTCTGTACTTCCATCATATATTCTTGGAAAAACTTTTGGGGTTGTCCACTATCAGCGTAGAACTTCTTTTTACGTTCCATCTCTTTAGCACCAAACCATGAATCCCATAGCATAGTACCATCATCTTCTATTGCTTTTTTAAGAACTACTTTCCACGAAAAGTCTTTGTTTTCTTTCTTAGACTGCTCGTGATTAATAATAAGATTGTTAATAAAAGAATCAAAATGCACAGGAGTACCATTAATACGTAACCTACCAGTATGAGGTTCAAGTGCAGGAAAGACCACAGCAGTGATAAGGTTGGAGTTTTTGGCTCTAGCTTCTGGTGTAATTGTATTGTTTTCGTCTTCAAAGTCGTCCAGAATGATAAGGTCGTATCTTTTATGGAGTTTAGCACCTCCACGAATCCCTGAGATATTTGATTTTGAAATAAGTTTGCATCCATTTGTAAGCTCCACATCGGTTTCAGTCCATTTATTACCCTTTAAGTTACCAAAGTAATAATTAATCCGTTCGTTAAATTCAATATGGTATTTAATATAATCCATATTACCAGTAGCTAACTTAGCAGTAGCTGATACCCATCCATAAAACAAAGGGTCTTTAGTAAAGCAAAATGATTTAAGTATATCACACTTAGTCATTACTGTTTTACCATGACCCCTAGGAAGTATTATAGCTACTTGTTTATGTTCTTCGTTTGAAATTACATCGGCTATTTCATAATGGAAAGGTGGAGTTTCACTCCTAAGAAAGTCATCTTGTAAAAATAATTTTCCAAATGCAATATTATCTTTGCTAGCAAGCCTTAATGCTTCTTCTGCTTTTGATACATTATTAAAATTAACATTAGCCATAAACTAATTACCTCTTCTATCATCTACCAAAATATATCCTTTTGCATATATATAATATAATTATCAATGCACCTATAGTAATAACATCTACAGAATGATTACCACTATCACTTTCTATTGCACCAAATGGAGTTTCAAGCCTAACTGCCTCTAACTTGGGCCTACTATTTTCCATCAGATATTTCTTTTAATTTTTCTACAGGTTCTATCATATCATCTGTAAATCCTTGAAATACAGCTCCTGTAACTTGTTGGACTTTAGTAGTAGTCTTTTCTTCTAAATCAAGTATATCAGATAATTTAAATAAAGCTTTAAGCCTAGTATCTGATTTTTCAGCATTAACAGCTTCTTCTTTAATTCCACTTAGAACCATTCTATCGTCTATACCTAATTCATCTAAAGTTGGTTTTAAGTCTTCTTTCATGCGAGTTCTTATCCTCTCAGTTTGTAAAAGGTTAGCAGCTTTAATTCTAGCATACCTTTTATTATTTGTAGGGAACGCTTTTACATACGCTTCCTCTGGCATATCTTTATCTATAGCCATGAACTTAACAAAAAGTTCCTCATTGGCTGTTAATTCTTTTCTATTCTTTACTACTTCTTCAGGGGTTTCATGCCCACCAAAAGAGTATATATTAGACCTACGGTCTGTATCCATCTTTGTTTTAGGTAAAACTAAAAAAGTACCTGTACATGTTCCTACATAATACCGAGTACCTTTTTTTCTAAGCATCTTACCTTTACGAAGTATTTGAATAATGCAGTCATCGTCTGCTCTTACCCAATCTCCTATATTGCTAGTACGCCAATCTTCTTTTACAATTAGATTAGGTGGCACTTCTGTATCATCTTCATATACAGTATGCTTAAACTTATTTACTGTGTAATGTCTCATTAGTCTATATCTATATCAAACAACTCTCTTATAGCTTCCATATCCTCGGACGTAACTATCTCTGTGTAATCTCTATCAAAGTTTAATGGGTTAATTGGAGTGAAGTCAAATTCATCATCCATACCTTCAGCAATATAATCTACTTCGTCAGTATCAGGATTAAAACTTATTTTGAGCGTATAAACAACATTACCTTTTTTATCTTTATCCATAATATTAATATACAAAAAGCAAATGAGATTCTCAAAATCTTATTTGCGTGTAGTATTGGGCGTAGGAATCCCCCTGAGGCAAAGCTATTTAATTTTAAATTTCCTTTTAGCCAGTACACTAAGAGCTTACTTTCAGTAAGCCAAGCTTAATTAGTCACAAGGGGACACTCTCAATCTCATCTTGACTTCATCGGGTAATATCTATCGACCCATACTAAAATTTATATTAAAACAATTTACGAGGCTGTAGGTGAAAAACTCTTTATCCTATATGGAGAGCAAAACCAACGTCTGACCCTCGAAGCAGAACCATTGCAGGGGTACTTAAAGGGTGATAATATTTAAAATATTGCCTCATACAACTTTTCAATATAATGTGAGTACTATCACAAATCCAAGGACTAGTTTCAAAAATTATTACAAAATGTTATGTAACTATATTCGGGAGGTATACCCACCCCAAATGGGTTTTGCCAATCCAAAATGGGTTAAAATTCAAACTAGATGGCAACTTAACTAACAAGGCAATTCAGCCTGAATGGAGTATCCAAATGAATAGAAATCTTATAGCAACTTTAAAATCTCATTGGGGTGGCAATCTTATCCCAGTATCTTTAACACGTATCAACTGGGTAGACAAGACCACAGGCGAGGAAAAGCACGCTTATGCTTACTCTTCAAACCCGAGGGTTACTTTGACTGGTGTTGGTCCAGCTAACATCTCTTGCTCTGTTACCGTACAAGGACAAGACTCTAATGGTCAGAACAACATTACCCTATGGTGTAATGAAATGGACGAGGAGATGTTTAACCTCTACCAAGACGAGGGCTTTGGAGACGCAACGTTTAACCTTGACTCTCAAAGCATAGAGTATCCTGCTCAAGAGGCAACTCAAGATGACGTGGTGTATCAAACAGCATAGCATTTCAATAGCATAGCACTCCTACTTACGTGGGGGTGTTACGCTATAGTTACCTGATATACACACATATACACACGATATATATAAATAAACGTGTCCTAAACAATAAGGAGTAATTATACTATGGATTCTTTTGATAAATTCGGCAAATATGCCCCAATTGTAGCACAAATATTAATGACTATACTAGTAGTCAATCATTGGTATCGTGGTCTACACTACGAGCCTCTAATCATTATATGGATAGTTCTACTTGGTATGAGTATCAGTCCTATCCTAGATATATTTTATGGTAATTCTTACGAAGACTAATGGTGCGTGGGTGAACGTCAGGAGCGACTAGTAGCCCAACAAATTAAACAAGGAGCGAACAAATGAGTATCTATGATGATATAGTTAGAGAACTAAGAGAAACAGCTAGAATAATATTAAATCGTATCGAGAATATCGAAAAGAAACTTGGTATTGATGTTAATAAAATAGATAAGGAGGACAGAAATGGCTAGACAAATAGATGTTGAAGGTATGTTAGCAATAGGTAATGGTGAACCATGTCCTTTTTGTGTGCAAGAAGACAATAGATATGTTGATGATATATTTATCAATCAACCTGATAATAATCTTATGGAACATATGATAAATGAACATCCATCCGAGCTAAATAAGGCGTTGTTAAAAGAACCTCCTCCTAAGCCATGGTTAGAACAACCCTTTCAAGCTCTTATCACTAAAGTATTTGTAGAACTAAAAGAAATAAATAATGAACGTGTTAATGAAGAAAGATATAAAGAAATTATGCACGCTATTTATTGTGACTTACAGGAGTACTTTGGAGGATGAGAGCAAGCGAGTTTATTCATTATATAAACCGTAAAGATGTAGCCCTTGGTAGGAATGTCTCAGATTCTGAGTATACCCACATTTCTATCAAGCAGGCTACTAAACGAGTGCGGTATAAATATCAATTAAATTTAAGGAGATTAAAGAAATGAGTTACACAGAACTAGCTGATAGCACAGCGATGCTAAAGACAGCGTTACGTTTATTAAAGGCAGACGCTGATGATGATATAGAAACATTTAAGAAAGAATTGAAGCAACAGATAGAAGAAAATGAGCAAGAAATGGATGCTTATGATAATTGGATAGACCAAAAAGAAATGGAGGCTAAGTATAATGTGGATTAAGGTAACTGAAGAACATATAAAAGTTGGAGTTCGAGAAGATGAATGTAACTGTCCTATAGCGTTAGCAGTACAAGATGCAGTAGAGCAATCATTTTGTGATAGTTACGAAGTAGAAAAAGCAAATGTAATAGTTACTGTTCATGATAACGATATAAATGTACACCATCATAATAATAATGCAGAAATGGAATTTATGTTTGGTGTATCACCTGAAAATAAAGATGAATGGAAAGTAATAACAGATTTTATCCATAAATTTGATGATGGTTTAGATGTAGAACCATTTATGATGGAAATGGAGATAAATTAAAGCACATTAGCGTGTGCTGTAATAGTTAATGGCGGGAAGAAAGTACCCAAGCAAGTTAATCGACAGTTTAGTCCTAGGATATTCTCGAGAACTTCTCACGCACTGCCACAGACCCATTAACAGGAGCTGAATAAACCAATCAAACTAGTTAACTACTGGTGAGGATTTAAACAGTCTTTAAGTGTTGATAAACACATCGCCCCAAGATGCTCCTCCTAGACTACTTGGGGTCTAGATTTTATGTTATAACATACCAGCAGTATAGAAAGAATGAGAAAGGGCGTTTAATCAGCGACACATTGAGCATATGCTGCTGGATAAATTTTGATAATAAATAACAACATAAGGAGTAAGAACAATGGGATTTGATTTATATGGTATGAATCCAGTAATGAGAGAAATAAACGAAGATAAATATCCTACATATAATAAATATGAAGGTATGGATTGGGATGAACGACAAGCAATCTTTAAAGAAGCTAAAGATGAGTTAGAGAAAACTTATTATAGTGAAATGACGCTAAGAGAGAAAGAAAATCCAGGTATATATTTTCGTTCTAATGTATGGTGGTGGCGTAGACTATGGGCGTTTGTTTGTGAACATTGTTATGAATTAACTGAAGAAGATTATGAACGTGGTAGTTATAATGACTGCTATGAAATTTCTGAAGAAAAAGCTAGTGCTATAGCTAAAGATTTACAAGAAAAGATAGATGATGGTACAGCTGCTCATTATGAGAATGAGATTAATCTAGCTATGGAACAAGCTGAGAAAGATGAACATGGTAATCCTAAAGAGTTTAATATGATGTATCCATTTAGCGTGGGTCATCTAAAAGACTTTATTTTGTTCTGCTCCGAGTCTGGTGGATTTGAAATTGGCTAGACTCTATGCAAGTGAGGCGTGGGCGTATCACTATAAATAAATCGTCCACATAAATTTAGATATAGGTAATGCCAGGGAACTGGTGTTTTCTAGTCGAAAAAAGGGGGATATTGACAGGCGAGTAGTTAAATACAGTAATCTGTAGCTACACCTACTAACGAGGGTCAAGCCCCCTTTAAATATAAGAGATAACGAGGATGGACCTGAGTCGGCTGGATTTCTAGACCAGAATACAAGAATGGTGAACAGAATTTATCTCTTAAAGCATATATAAGTAGCTAACTATAGCTATGGCAGTCCTGAGAAGTTAGCCTAAGTTTATTCCAGGAACTCTTGAGATATGTTCGTAAGTGGACTCCAATAGAGCACTACCATAGAATGAGAAAAAAGCTTAATAATGCTTCAATAAGTATCTCACCTATAATAAATATCAAATCACAGGAGAAAACAATGGAATTATATAAAATATATACAAAAAATAATAAATTAAAACTAGTATATCCTAAAAGTCTGGCAATGCAAATTATGTCTGAAATGAAAGTAGGTGAAAAGTTTTATTTTGATGTGACAGAAGAAAGAGCTAGACAATGGTGTAAAATATACCAACGTAAACAATGGCATCATTATCGTGATGTACCTAACTATATTTTAAATAATGAAAATTATCCTAAAGTTAATCCTGATAAAGTTAAAAGAAGACTTCATGTAGTATTTAAAGTAAGAAGAGAAGGTGCTTTAAGATGTATTGAAAAAGTAAAATCTAATTATGTATATACTGATAAAAAGTTTGCTTCTCAATATAAAGAGGCAGAATTAATTACTCCAATACAAGATGCTGAATTTAGTGTTAGAACACATAATTGTCTTTTAAATGCTGGGTTTAAATATCTTGAAGAGATTATGTATATACCTGAAAGTAGACTTTTAACATATAAAAATATGGGACGTAAATCTGCAAGAGAAATAAGAGAAAAACTAAATGAATACAAGCAAATTAAGGAGACTAAATAATGGATTTACCAGAATATTGGAATGAAAAAGCACGTGATGTATTACTTAAACGTAAAATAGTTGATGTACAATATATGAGTGTTAAAGAAGCTAAAGATTATTACTGGGATTCTAGACCTGTATGTATAATTCTTGATAATGGTACACGATTAATATTACAAAAAGATGATGAAGGTAATGACGGTGGAGCATTATGGTATGGTACAGGTAAAGAGCAAGATGTTTTACCAGTATTAGGATTAAAAGATTAAATAATATAATAGGGTCTGCAGTAAATCCTGTGACGAATAGCTGATAGCCAAGGTTGCAGACCCCTTATACAGGAGCAAGAATGAAATATATAAATAGAAAATCAATGATTATCCGACCTTCAGGTCGTAGTAGCGACTATATAACGCCCAGTTTTGGCTATGGCTGTATATATAAATGTAGTTATTGTTATATGCGAAGACATAATAAGCGTGGATTAACAATTGCTAAGAATACAAATGCAATATTAGATGCTATTGACAGGCATTTATGGCTACTTGATTGGCCTAAAGAGCCTAATCAAACACACGAAACATATTATACTTATGATTTTAGCTGCAACGAGGACTATGTAGCTCATTCAAAGTATCACGAATGGGAAAAACTATTTGATTACTTTAAAAACAATGATAAAGCTATGGGTACTGCAGCAACTAAATATGTAAATAAACATTTATTAAAATATAACGCTAATCGTAAGGTTAGAATACGTTTTAGTTTAATGCCACAAGTAATGTCTGATGTGCTAGAACCTGGTACAAGTAAAATTATAGATAGACTTAAAGCTGTTAATGATTTTTATGAAGCTGGATACGATGTACATCTAAATTACTCACCTATTATCATGTATAAAGACTTTGTTCAAGATTATAAAGAATTATTTACACTAGTAAATGCTATTGTAGATGATAGTATTAAAGATAAAGTTAAAGCAGAATGCATATTTCTAACTCATAATAAAGAAATGCATAAATATAATATAGACAATGATGTGCCTGGTGAAGAATTTTTGTGGAATCCAAGCTTACAAGAAGATAAAACGTCTGAATATGGAGGTGATAATATACGTTATTACTATAGATTTAAGAAAGATTACATTAAAAAGTTTGAGAATCTACATTATCACAACATACCATGGCAAACAATAAGATATATATTCTAAGGAGATTAATATGATTGAATGTAAATGTATTTATAAAGTATGTGTATGTAAACCAGTTGTAAATGAATCACCTAAAGATAAAAGATATCAATGGTGGAAAGATAACGATATGGGTGAAAGTGTAGATAACTGGGAAGAAGTACCTGAAGAACAATTGTGGCAAGATGGAGAAGTAGACGATGAAGAAGTTGCATGGGAAATGTTTAAAAGAGTTTGTGAAGATGGTGATTGGTTATTAATAAGGAGAATAGAAGATGGGAAAAATTAAAGATGCAGCACAAGATTGGCTATCAGATTACGGTTATGAATTAGGATATGATTGGGATAATCTTCCTAATGTAGCTAATTGGGACAAAATAATATTAAATAAACTAACAGCAAAGGAGTATTATGGCAAATAAAATAAGTAAACAAGAAAAAGTGCTTACTCACTTACAAACATATGGCAGCATAACACCACTTGAAGCTTTAGAAAAATATGGAAGCTTTAGATTAGGTGCTTTAATATTTAATCTAAGACAAGAAGGTTACGATATTAAAACTAATATTGTACCTAAAAAGGGTTATGCTAAATACACATATAATGCAAGTTAGTAATATTTCTTTTATTATTATATAAGTTATTGTAAATTTAAGACTTACTAAAAATCAAATAAAAAGGAAATAATAACGTATGAAAACACTATATGTTGACCTAGAAAATGGTTATAAATCACTAGGAAGTAGAGATAGTATTAAACAAATGTTTGGATATGCTCCACTTGAATTTAATACATTCTCAGACTTTTCATCATTTATAGCACAGTTATGGACTCGTGAAAGAGTAGAATCAACTGTTGATATAGATGGTGTTAAAGTAAATCAGACATCTTTAAAAGTTGTGCCTAAAGATGGCCATAAAGTAGAATGTATGGTTATTGACACAGCTAGTGAGATGGCTAAAAAGTACGCAAGGGAGCTAAAAGGCTCACAAGATGCGTTAAAACTACAACAATGGGGTAAATTAAAGGATAAACTAGATAGTTTCTTTGCTTTTACAAACTCTATACCATGTAGTTTAATAGTTAATTGTCATTCTAAAGCAGAACAAGACAATGAAAATGGTGTATTGCGAATGATGCCATATATCGAAGGTTCTACTAAGGTAGATGTTGGTAAATGGTTTGACTTTGTATTATATACTAAAGTTAAGAAAAATAAGAAAGGTGAAAGAGAGTATGTTTGGGTAACAGCTAGAGACGAACATTTTTGTCATGCAAAAGATAGAAGTCAAGAGCTAGAACCTGAAATGCCTCAAGACTATCAGATAATACTTGACGTAATAAAGAATAAAGGCTGGGACTCAGCAAAGATTCTTATTATAGGAGAACCTGGTAGTGGTAAAACACTTAGTTGTAAAACATTAATAAATAATAAAACACAAGGAGAATAAGTAATGGCAATTACTATAACAGAAAGTACAGGAAGTTCATTTGGTGAAGGTTGGAAGAATGTAACAATAAGTCAAGCAAAACGTGGAGACTTTAATGGTTCAGGTTTTGTAGATTTATGGTTTGAAGATTATCCTGAAACACTTAAATGTAGAATATGGGAAGCTAGAGGCCAAGATGGTGTAGAATTTAGTGTATCTAATATGGTTAGAAGTGCTAATCCTACTATTTTAGAAGAAGGTACTAGCGATGATGGAAAGAAAACAGTTTCAGTAGATGATACACCTGATGGATTAAAAGGTAAAAAGCTACAAGTACTGTTTTATAAGAATGAAAATGGATATGCAGAAGTATGTCAAAAGGTAGCACCTGCTGCTCCTTTCCAAAATGCTGTTGATAATTATACAGAAGACCGTATAGCTAATATTAAAACAGCTGCAGAAAAATACTTAGAAGGTAGAAAGCCTAAAACAGCTACAACAGCTGAAGCTTCACCATTCTAAACTAACCCTATAAATGGGGGCAACAACTGGTCCTGTAAGTCCTGAAACAAAGGAATGAAGGCAAAGGAATATGTGAGTCCCCATTTTAATCTCAAGGAGAAAATATGATACGAGAATATGCTTTCGGCTTCGCCGATAGACACCATTTTGATACAACAGATAAAGCATCACTATGGTATTATGTAGCACGAGATACATTTGTTTCTCTTTTTGGATACGATAAGGATGTAGTAGAATATTTTAATAAACATAAATCTCTATCAGGATTTAATGGTAAAATATATATGCCAGATGAATTTTTGTTAGATGTAGATGGTACAGATATTGCTACAGCAAGAATGAAAGCACTAAGTCTAAGTAAATTATTAGAAGAAAAGAATGTTCCATATAATACTTATTTTAGTGGTAGAGGTTTTCATCTTGGCATCCCAAATACAGCTTTTAGATATGAACCTAGTGAAGATTTACATCTAAGAGTAAAAGATGAGCTTAACAAACATGGCATATTTGCATATGCTGACCCATCCGTCACAGATAAAACTAGAATAATTAGACTTAATAATACATTAAATACTAAGTCAAAATTATGGAAAGTATTCTTGAAAAAGGGAGAGTTGGATGCATATAATGCACTTGATATTCAAGAGTTAGCTCAACGTCCAAGAAGAGATGTTACAATTCCTATATTAGAGGCAGCTAATCCTGTCTTTGATTGTATGGCTAGAAATAAAAAGAAAGAAACTAAAGTCTATCAATCTAATATGGGACAAAATCCAGACCCAGTAAATCATCCATGTATATCTACAATGTTACAAGGAACATCATTCGGTAATAGACATGCAGTTGCATTGCGTATTGCTGCGTGGCTGCGATGGCGTTATCCTGAACATACAGTTAGAATAATAATGGAAGATTGGCGTAATAGAGTTAGTAGTGATGACCATCCATTTAAGAAATCGGAGATGGATAGAATTGTTACTGATTGCTATAAAGGTCATGGTGGTCAAGGTTATAGATATGGTTGCATGGATAATGTTATGGATAGTTTTTGTAAACCTTCATGCAAATTATATCAATCAAAGAAATCACAAAGCCTAATGACTGCTAATGATATGGAAGCTAGTCTCGTTAGCTTTTTAAGTGGAGATGTAAAGCCTGTTAATTTAGGAGAGCTATATGGTGTAGATTTTCCTATATATCCTGGCGAGCTTGTTGTTATACAAGCACCACCTAAATCTATGAAGACTATGTTATTACAAAACTGGGTAAATGCATTAAAGAAACCTACTTATTTTCTAGAGATGGAAATGTCTCCAAGACAGATATGGTCTAGATTTATACAGATAGAACAACGATGGAATGAAGAACAATTACGTGAACATTATGCTAAGGGTGCTTTAAATAGCTTTAGTGATAAGTTTAAATGGTTGTACGTAGATTATGCTCCTTGTTATGCTGTAGAGCTAGCTAAAAAGATAAGTATGTTACCTGTTAAACCAGAAATTGTAGTTATCGACCATATGGGTCTAATGCCTTCTAAGCATAGAGATTTAAATATGAAGATGGAAGAGATTGCTGGTGCATTAACTGAAGTTGCTATTAAGAATAATATAATAGTATTTGCAGTATCAGAAATTACTAAACAAGCTATGTCAGAAGGTATGAATATATCATCTGTTCGTGGTTCGTTTCGTATTGCATATAATGCAAGTAAAATATTATCACTTACAGTAGCTAAAAAGCCTAACGGTGATGCATTTGGAATGCAAATTAAGACAGAAGCTAACAGAGAGCGAGGCTCTCTTAATACAACGCTTAAAATTAATGGCGTTAATATTGACAAAAAGGAGTAATTATGTATCCATATAGTGAAATAAGAAAAGTCCCCTTAGATTATCAGGGGATTTCATCCTCAGCTTTTGCTGTCCAAAGAAAAGAAATAAAGAATAATAAAGATGGTACAGGAAGAGAAGAGTGGAAAGAATGTGGCGTAGTAGGACAGAAGTATTTATTAATACCTAATTCAGAAGTAAAAGAAATGGCTGATAATATAGCTGATAGCTGTAATGCAGAGTTTTCTATGGCTAAAGAGTTCTTTGATGGTAGAAGATATTTCTATGGATTAGTATCTAAAACACATACTGTTGAAATAGCTGAAGGCGATGACGTAGCTTTAGGTCTTGGCTTTTGGAATAGTTATGATGGTAGTACTGCATTAAAAATGAGAATGTTTTTAATGAGATTAGTATGTACTAATGGTATGATGACAAATGACCACTTTAATTCATATAGATTCAAGCATGACCACACAAGTGAAGGTTATGAAGATGAAATGATGCGAGTGATTGACATAATAAATGGTTGTGGTGATAGTGTAGAAAAGATTGCTAGAAATTTTAGAGCAATGACAAATCTAGAAATGGATTTAGATATGTTAAAAATGGCTAGACAAAATATACCTGCATTACCTACAACAACGTGGGGTAAAATAACAGACCAGTATTTAAATAAATATGTTAATGATGATGATAATTCTGCATTAACTAAGAATACTATGTGGGACTTATACAATGCATGTACTGATGTACTATGGCATGAAAAGAAACCAACTGTTGCTTCATTCCAACACAATGCTTATGTGACGGATAATCTGCTTTCAATAGCAGCATAAGTTAGTTAAGTGAGGGGCTAGGGAGAAATCTCTAGCCTCTTTTTTTTAAATAATATTAGGATTAATTATAATAACTTACATAATTTAACGAGATGGATTTATTTGCTGAATACATGAAAGAAAGAGAAGGTTGTGAAACTCTTGTTACTGAAGACGGATTTCTAACAGCTAAAGTTATACAAGAAAAGAAAGATAATATATTTTTTATTAATGATTTTTTTGTATCTGAATCAGTTAGAAAGAAGAAAAGTAGTGCTATAAAGTTATTTAATCAAGCTAAAAATACTGCAAAAAAATTAGGATGTAATAAAATGAGAGGTTCAGTTTACATTGATACATTAAATGCTACTGAAGCTTTGAAGGCAAATCTTTATTATGGTTATAAAGTTATTGCTGCTCATGATAATGTTATATATGTCCAAATTGACTTGTAAAGAATGTAAATATAGAATAGATAATACTTGTAGTTGGTTTAAGTATAATGAGAACAAAGAACCTAAAGAAATACCTGATAATATATATAACAAGGGTTGTAATTATTATTGCGACCATCCATTATTATTAGAAATGTTGAGGATATTTAAATGAAATCTAAAAAAATGTATCATAAAAAAGGTGGATTCGATACTAATCCTGAAAATATAAAAAAAGCTATAGAGGCTAAACGTAAAAAACTAGGACGTAAACCTAGAACAGCTAAAGAGCATGAAGAATGGCGTAAAAATCAAAGAAAAAAGTTTAAGCTATGGTAGTTAAAGGATATATATTATTATTCCTATTAACAGCAATAGATGAACAATGGAATATAAATAATCCTAGGCCATATCCTAAGGCTAAATACCATAGATTACAATGGGAAGAAAAAGATTTTTATACATTTAAGATAAACAATCAATGGGTATTAAGAAAGTATAGAAAGACTGATAGTAAGTTAAAACGTAAAATACGAAACAAATACTGGAGAAAAAGAAATGCCTAAAGAAAAGAAGATTACTAATAAGCAACTTATAAACTATATGAGTGCTGTTGAAAATAAATATGACCATGCAATTAATACTATTGGTCAAACAGTAGCTGATTTAATAGAGTTTTTAAACAAAAGAGATGAGTTTATGGAGTGGCTCAAGGAGGTAAAATATAAAAATGCCAAGAATATGCAAAGTATGTCAGAAGAAGTGGAAGGAAGCACTGGGGATAAAGCATCAAAGATTCATAGAATTTAATAACTGGAAAGAGTTTATGGCAAATAAGCTCGCTAATACAATACATAAGGGTAAATAAAATGGCAACAAAAACTAAGACAGAAACTAAAACAACAAAAACTAAAGCAGTAGTTTCTAATGACAGTAGTATTAAAACAAGACTAGAGATTGTAGAAAAAATGCTACTAGTTACTAGAGATGAGCTAAAAGAAATGAAGGGTATCTTTGAAAGAATAAAATCAAGGATGGGTCTATGAGTTATATATCTAAAAAGTTTATTAGAAGTAGATTTAAAGATAAAGATGTACAAATCAATGAAGAAGCTATAAAAGAAATTGATATTATGCTTAGAAGAATTGTAGAAATGATATCTTATAATGCTTTTGATAGAAGATTAAAACGTGTAACTAAAGATAAATTACCACAAGTACTAGGAAAGTTCAATGAAAGCCTCCTCTAGTAAAGCTAAGGGAAGAAGGTTACAAGACTTTGTAAGAGAAAAATTAAGAAGTATATTTACCAGCTTAGAAGATGATGATATAAAGTCAGCTATTATGGGAGAGTCTGGTGAGGATATTAAGCTTTCTCCTGCAGCAAAGAAAATAATACCATATAGCTTTGAATGCAAGAATCAAGAGCGATTAAATATATGGTCATCATTAGAACAGGCAGAAGAAAACTCTAGTAATAGAACACCTGTACTTGTATTTAAAAGAAACAGAAGTAAAACATACGTTGCTATTGAGGTAGATAGCTTTTTAAATTTAATTAAACAGGAGAAATAATGAGTGATACAGAAGAAATAAAAGAGCTAAAAGCTTTTATAACAGACAAGTTTATTGATGAAAAACTAACAGAGTTTTTTAGTAGAAAGCCTTATGAGGATATGAACAACAAAGAAAAGTTAGCTATTATGAGTTTAATTGCTAGAAAAAAGAAAATGAGAATTAGTGCTAGAGCTTAGTCTTTTAATATTA
>CEQK01041682.1_pt1 | contig 20076 bp, 18 predicted proteins | sample 531051 | NCBI WGS metagenome assembly CEQK01 (sample SAMEA2621229, study PRJEB7988) | marine metagenome | biome: marine biome (ENVO:00000447); feature: deep chlorophyll maximum layer (ENVO:xxxxxxxx); material: "saline water (ENVO:00002010), including plankton (ENVO:xxxxxxxx)" | depth 150 m
GCGCAACCGCCTAAGCCCGCTTGATTCGCGCAACCGCCAGGAGATGGAGAAGGCGCTCAACCAACTGGCCCAGCGTATCGGCTTCCGCTTTCTGCCCGGGTTCGGTGAACGGGTGATCTACCGCGAACTGTTCCTGGCCGGTCTGACCATCATGGACATCAAGGAAACCGGCGACCCGGCGGCCATGTCCATGTCGCATCTGGCGGCGCGGCAGGAAGTCCGCGCCCTGATCGGCGCACTGCACTTGCCGCCGCTGCCGGCTTAGACCGGCGGTTTCCCCGCTGCGCTGGCGAACGACGTCCGAACACCTTATCTTTCAAGGTGAAGGACGGGATTCATGGGCAACGACGACAAGCTTGCGAAATCAGACGCCGCCGGCGCACCCGCCAAGCGGGCGGACGTCGATGCGTTTCTGGACAAACTGTCGCGCGCACCCGTGCAGGCACGCGGGGACGGCCGCGGCCGGTTGATGTTCGGCATGGACGCGACGGCCAGTCGCCAGCCGAGCTGGGACAGCGCCGCCCGCCTGCAGGGCGAGATGTTTCAGGTCACGCGCGACCTGGGCGGTCTGGATGTCCAGCTTGCGTTCTTTCGCGGGTTCGGTGAATTCAAGGTCTCGAAATGGACCGGCGACACGCATGACCTGACGCGGTTGATGACCGGCGTCGGCTGCCTGGCCGGCGAAACGCAGATCGGCAAACTTCTGAAGCACGCCGTGAACGAAACCCGCAAGCGCCGGATCAACGCCTTGGTCTACGTCGGCGATAGTTTCGAAGAGGACGTGGACGCATTGGGCCGGACGGCGGGCGAACTGGGTCTGTTGGGCGTGCCGGTGTTCATGTTCCACGAAGGAGAGGACCCGATCGCCCGGTTCGGGTTCCAGCAGATCGCCAAGCTGTCGGGCGGTGCGTATTGTTCGTTCGACGCGGCCAGCGCCGATACGTTGAAGGAACTGTTGGCCGCCGTCGCGGTTTATGCGGCGGGCGGGCGACGGGCGCTGGAAAACCATGCCCAGGCCAAGGGCGGCGAGACGCTGCGCATCGCCCATCAGATCAGGAGGGCTTAGGCGCCATGTCCTATCTGGTACTGGGCGTGGCCCTGCTGGCGGCCTTCCTGATCGGTGCGCGTTGGTACGCGACCGCGAACGTGAAGACTTTGAAGAAGGTCCTGTTCTACGTTTTCGGCATCCTGGCCGTGGTGCTGGCGCTGTTCTTCGTCATTACCGGGCGGCTCGGCTGGGCCGTGTTCGCGTTGTCGGCGCTGATCCCCATGTTGCTGCGGGCCCGGACGGCCTACCGCGCGGCGCGCAATTTCTCGCGTATGGCCGGCGCCGGGCAGGGGGCCCCCACGGGCCAGACATCGGATGTGGAAACCCGCTTTCTGCGCATGGGCCTGGACCATGACACGGGCGATGTTTGGGGCGAGGTCATCGACGGGCCCTACAAGGGGCGCCGGCTGGACGACATGACGGCGTCGGAGAAACTGGACCTGCTGCGCAATTGCTGGACTGAGGACGAGGCCTCGGCCCGTGTCCTCGAAGCCTATCTGGACCGGGTCCATCCCGATTGGCGTGACCACGCCGAAGACGCCGGGCCAAAAACCGGCGGTGCCGGGCCGGCCCGTTCGGGCGCCATGACGCGGGCGGAGGCATTGGCGGTGCTGGGCCTGTCCGAAGGGGCGAACCGCCAGAACATCAAGGCTGCCTATCAGCGCATCATTTCCGGGCTGCACCCGGACCACGGCGGCTCGGACTATCTGGCGGCTCAGGTCAATGAAGCCAAGGACGTGTTGCTGGGCGATTGAGGGATTTCGCCCGCGCAAAAGCGATTCGCGTTACGGTTCCGTGACGATCCGCGGTGCCAAAGGCGAAAACGGGAGAAATCCGGGGGACGCGGCCGGATCAATCGGGCGGTTGCGGCGCCGGGGGCGGTATGGCACAAAAAGGCCCCATCGCCGTGCCATCCCGTGGTTGGCACCGTTTCGACGCTGAAAGTTCACAGCAGAAAGTTCCGACATGAACGCACCCGTCCGGAAGGCCGTCCTGCCCGTTGCCGGCCTCGGTACGCGGTTTCTGCCCGCGACCAAGGCGATGGCCAAGGAAATGCTGCCGATCGTCGACAAGCCGCTGATCCAATACGCCATCGAAGAGGCACGGGCGGCCGGAATCGAGGATTTCGTCCTGGTCACCGGGCGTGGCAAGACGATCATGGAAGACCATTTCGACCATGCCGTGGAACTGGAACAGGTTCTTGAGGCGCGCGGCAAGACCCGCGAGCTTGAGATCGTCCACGACGCCATGGTGCCGGCGGGCCATCTGGCCTATGCCCGGCAACAGAACCCGTTGGGTCTGGGGCACGCCATCTGGTGCGCCCGGCAGATGGTTGCCGGCGAGCCCTTCGCCGTGCTGCTGCCGGACGATCTGGTGCAGGCGGAACCGGGATGCTTGGCGCAGATGATGGAAGCCTATAAGGAAGTCGGCGGCAACATCGTCGCGGTCGAGGACGTGCCGCTTGAGGACACCAACAAGTACGGCATCCTGGATGTTGCCGAGGACGACGGCCGTCTGGCCCGCGCCAAGGGTCTGGTGGAAAAACCGGATCCATCGGTCGCCCCCTCGACCCTGTCGATCATCGGCCGCTACATCCTGCAGCCCCAGGTGTTCGAACACCTGGACCGTCACGAAAAAGGGGCGGGCGGCGAAATTCAGCTGACCGACGCCATGGCCAAAACCTTGGACACGGTGCCGTTCCATGGGTTGCGGTTCAAGGGCCGGCGCTTCGACTGCGGGTCCAAGGCCGGGTTCATCGAAGCCAATGTCGCTTTCGCACTTGAACGACCGGACCTTGCGGACCGCGTCCGCGCCACATTGAAAACCTACCTCTGAAGGAAGTCACAACATGCATGTCGCCGTCGTCGGGACCGGATACGTGGGATTGGTGTCCGGGGCCTGTTTCTCCGAATTCGGCCATAACGTCATCTGCGTCGATAAGGACGCGGGTAAGATCGCAGGCCTGAAGCGGGGCGAAATGCCGATCTACGAGCCCGGCCTGCAGAAACTGGTCGAAGGCAATGCCGAGGCTGGGCGTCTCAGCTTCACCACGGATCTGGCCGAGGCCGTGAAGGATGCGGATGCGGTGTTCATCGCCGTCGGCACGCCGTCCCGGCGCGGTGACGGCCATGCGGACCTGTCTTACGTCTATGCGGCGGCGGAAGAAATCGCCCAAGCCATCACGGGCTATACGGTCGTCGTCACCAAGTCGACGGTGCCCGTCGGCACAGGGGCCGAGGTCGAGAAGATCATCCGCGAAGCCCGGCCCGACGCCAAGTTCGACGTGGTGTCGAACCCGGAATTCCTGCGCGAAGGAGCGGCCATCGAGGACTTCATGCGCCCCGACCGGGTCGTCATCGGCACGGAGTCGGAGGACGCCCGCGAAGTGATGCGCGAGCTTTACCGCCCGCTCTACCTGATCGAGACGCCGATCGTGTTCACCCGGCGCCAGACGTCGGAGCTCATCAAGTACGCGGCCAACACGTTTCTCGCGACCAAGATCACCTTCATCAACGAGATCGCCGACCTGTGCGAGATTCTGGACGCCGACGTGCAGGACGTGGCCCGGGGGATCGGCCTGGACGGGCGCATCGGGCGCAAGTTCCTGCACGCAGGGCCGGGCTATGGCGGGTCCTGTTTTCCCAAGGACACGCTCGCCCTGGTGCGTACGGCGCAGGATGCGGGATCGCCGCTGCGCATCGTGGAAACCGTGGTCGACATCAACGCCAAGCGCAAAAAGGCCATGGCGCAGAAGATCATCGACGCCTGCGGCGGTGCCGTTTCCGGCAAGACGATTGCGGTCCTGGGTTTGACCTTCAAGCCGAATACGGACGACATGCGGGATTCGCCGTCCCTGGATATCGTGCCCGCCTTGATCGCGGCCGGCGCCAAGGTCCGCGCCTATGACCCCAAAGGCATGGACGAAGCCAAACACATGCTGGACGGCGTCGATTGGTGCAAGAACGCCTACGACACCATGGCCGATGCGGATGCGCTGGCGATCCTGACTGAATGGAACGAATTCCGCGCCCTCGATCTCGACAAGGTCCGGGGCTTGATGAAGGCGCCGGTGATGATCGACCTGCGCAACATCTACAACCCGGACGACATGGCCGAAGCCGGGTTCGATTATACCTGCATCGGCAAATCAAAAGTGTCGGCGGCAAACTGACCATCAGTCCGGCGCGGCGCGAACAAGGACGAAATCCTTCATGGCGGATAGCCACAGCTTCAATCCCAGCATCCTGCGCGAATACGACATCCGCGGCACCGTGGGCGACACCTTGGGGGCGGCCGACCTGTTCGCCATCGGCCGGGCCTTCGGCACCCTGCTGATCCGCGCCGGCGGCAAAAGTGCTGCCACGGGGTATGACGGGCGGCTGAGCTCTCCCGAACTCGAAGCGGCCCTGGCCGAGGGCCTGCGCGCCGCCGGGGTCGACGTCAAACGGATCGGCCTTGGGCCGACGCCCATGCTTTATTTCGCCACGTATCACCTGGGCACGGATGCGGGGCTGATGGTCACGGGCTCGCATAATCCGCCCGAGTTCAACGGCGTGAAGATGGTGATGCAGGGCCGGTCGTTCTTCGGCGCCGACATCCAGAAGCTGGGCGCGATGTCGGCCCAGGGCGATGTCGCCACGGGCAGCGGCGATGAGGCCCGGATCGAGGTTATGGACGCCTACGTGGCGCGCCTGTTGCAGGATTTCGACGGCGCCAAGCCGCTCACGGTCGCCTGGGACGCGGGCAACGGGGCGGCGGGCGAGGCGCTGGTCAAGATGGTCGCCGGCCTGCCGGGGCGCCATGTCCTGTTGAACGAAACCATCGACGGCACCTTCCCGGCCCATCATCCGGACCCGACGGTGGAAAAGAACCTGGCGCAATTGAAGGACGCGGTCGCCGCCAACGGCTGCGACCTGGGCATCGCCTTCGACGGCGACGGCGACCGCATCGGCATCGTCGACGGCCGGGGCAGGGTGCTGTGGGGCGACCAGCTGCTCGCCATCCTGGCGCGCGACGTGCTGGCCGCTCATCCTGGGGCCACGATCATCGCCGACGTGAAGACATCGACGGTGTTCTTCGAGGAAATCGAACGCCTGGGCGGCAGGCCCATGATGTGGAAGACCGGTCATTCCCATATCAAAAGCAAGATGGCCGAGATCGGCGCGCCGCTGGCCGGCGAGATGAGCGCCCATATCTTCTTCAAGGACTGCTACTACGGCTATGATGATGCGCTCTATGCCGCGATCCGCCTGCTCAACGTGTTGAACGGCACGGAGGCCAGCCTGGGCGATTTGCTGGACGCCATGCCGAAGACCGTCTCGACCCCCGAAATCCGCTTCGACTGCGCGGATGAGCGGAAATTCCAGGTGGTCGAGGAAGTCCGCGCCCGGCTGGCCACGGAAACGGGCATTGATGTCCACGGCATGGACGGCGTGCGGGTGCAGTCGGCGGACGGCTGGTGGCTGCTGCGTGCATCCAACACCCAGCCGGTGTTGGTCGCGCGCTGTGAAGCCGCGGACGCGGGTGCCCTGGCGCGGCTGAAATCGGCGCTGGCCGGGCAGCTGGCGCAAAGCAACGTGGCTGTGCCCGACCTTTAGGTCGCCGCTTTATTCTTTCCAATTATCAGGTCTTTGGCATCCCAGTGCGGGACGCCAAAAAACGGAGAGGAACCGCCGTAAGGCGATTCCTCTCCCTCCCCCTGCCGCGCGTGGCACCCGATGGGCCGCGCGCAGCATTTCGATACCATGGACAATTGTGTCAAAATTTGTTGGCTGACGCCATGAAAACTTCGTTGGTCCCCGGATATTGGACACAAGCAGACGCCCAGGCGATACCACGGCTTGAAGGGCCATGGTGGCAGGTCGAGAAAGGCACGGAAGAGGGGGAGGGCTTAGCTGTCGGGGAGGGAGGCCATTTCCAAGGTTTCCGGCCCGCGCAGTTCCATGCAGGGGATATGGCGCCGCTCCAGCAGTTTGCAGGCGCGGTAGGCGTCGCGCTTGCTGAGGCCGTAGACCCGAGCCCGATGCAGAACCTTGCCGTTTTTCTTGGTCAAGGGAACGACGGAGATAACGCCGCCGTCAAGCAGGGACGGCACGGTGTTGCGCGCCTTCATGGCCATATTCTCGGCCTGTTCGGACTGGGCGAAAGCGCCGACCTGGATGCCCCAGCGTGACTTCTTATCGAACTCGACGATCCGGGGCGGCCCGTCGCCATCGCCCTGTTCTTCCTCGCGGCCGGGGGCCGTGGGCAGGGGCGCGGGGGCCGGAATGTTGGCCTTGGCAAGCACCGGCGCACTGCCCAATTCGGCGAATGCGCGGTCGAGATGCTTGGCCATCAGACGGTTGCGGGCACTCGATGAATTGGCGCCGAACACGACACCGATCACGCGCCGGCCGTCGCGCTTGGCCGAGGTCACCAGATTGAAGCCGGATGCCCGGATATAGCCTGTCTTGAAGCCGTCGGCACCGTCATAGGAAAGCAGCAGCTTGTTATGGGTCTTGTGCGACACCCCGCCGAAATCGAACCGGGTGCGCGAGAAGAAATGATAGTACTGCGGAAAGTCGCGGAGAAGTGCGCGGGCCAACTTGGCCATGTCGCGGGCGGTGCTCATCTGGGCACTGTGAGGCAGGCCGGACGCGTTGCGGAAGGTCGTCCGGTTCATGCCCAGGCGGCGGGCCGTTGCGGTCATTTCCCGGGCGAACTTCCATTCCTTGCCACTGTAGTTTTCGGCCACGGCGGCGGCGATGTCGTTGGCTGATTTGACGGACAAAGCCAGGATGGCGTCGCGTACGGAAATGGTTTGACCGGGTTTCAGGCCCAATTTCGACGGAGGCTGACCGGCGGCGCGGGCCGACATGCGCAGACGCGTGTTCATGGACCAGCGGCCGTTTTCCACCGCTTCGAACATTTTGTAGAGGGTCATCATCTTGGTCAGGGAGGCGGGATAGTTCCGCGTATCCGCGTTGACCGCGTGCAGAACCTCGCCCGTTTCGGCGTCAATGACCAAAGAGGCATACTTGGCGACCGCCTGTCCCGGCGAAAGCACCAGAGCGGTCAGCAGAACCAGAGCGGCTGCGGCCAAAAGGCGCAGGCCCCCTCGTCGTGTAATCGGACGCGTCGTCTCAGTCATGAGAGCTCTCTTCCCCGTGTTGAGCTTTATGCCTCATTATCGTCGTCGCGTCGTCCCCCGATTCGCCGGTATCGTAGCGGAATCCGCTAACGGCGTCTCCAGAAATTTCGCAGCCGAATCAATATCTTCTTTAAGGATTCATCGTAAATATTTCATTAAGGGACCGGTCCGTGGGGGATCCGGGCGCCCCTGAACAGGTCGAAAGGGGGGCGTTGCAGGACATTTTGGGAACAAAAAATTGACATAAAAACAAAAGGTTACAGGTGGGATAAATTTTTGTGCAACGCACCATCCGATCTTGACGAAAGGCCGGGGAAGGGCTTATATTCTGGTCATTGCTGCAGTGCAGCATCGCTGCCCGGCAGTGAGAAGCGGCACCGGAGACGCCAAAGCGCCCGGAAGCCGCCAAGGATGATGTTGATCACCCGACAAAGAACCCAGATGGAGAGTACGATGGCTGAAGCCAAGAAGCCCACCGCGACCGCGAAACCCGCCGCCACGCCTGCCGCTCCCGCCAAACCCGCAGCTGCCGCCCCCGCGCCGGCGCCCGCGGCCAGCAAGGTCGAGGTTGCCGCGCCTGCCGCTAAGGAAACCGTTGAAACCGTCGTCAAGGCCGGCGCCGACGTCGCCGCCAAGGGCGTTGAAAAGGCCGCCACCATGGGCCAAGAGCAGATCGCCGCGGCCGTCAAGGCCGGTGGTCAGGTGTTCAAGACCTATGAAGACGCGGTTACCTACAGCAAGGAAAACGTCGACGCTTTCGTTCAGGCCAATAACATCATGGCAAAAGGCATGCAGGACCTGAACAAGGTGTTGTTCGCCATGGCCCAGAAGAACGTGGAAGAAACGGTCGATCTGACCAAGAAGATGTTCGGCTGCAAGTCGGTCGACGACGTGGTCAAACTGCAAAGCAGCCTGCTGAAGATCAATTACTCCAAGGCCTTCGACGAAAGCCGCAAGATTTCCGACATGGCGGTGAAATTGGCAGAAGAAGCCACGGCGCCGATCGCCAGCCGCGTGACGGTCGCGGTCGAAAAGGTGACCAAGCCGATTGCCGCCTGACGATTTCCGCCTCACGCAATGTGATGCGGCCCTGAACAAGCGCCCGGCTGAAAATGCCGGGCGTTTTCGTTTGCCGGTTTCGCGGGGGCGGCAAGGGGCGATTCTCCGGTCTTGGCCATGGGCCGGGTCGTTTCGGGCCTCGGTTGCTCCGGTTGTGGGCGGTCTGTTGGAGAATTCCCAGGGATGGGACTTGGCGCTGGCGGGCGCCCTGCCCATATATTCAGGGATAAGCGGCAACCGCACCCCGGACCCGGGGCTTCCCCGGGCAATCCTTTTTAAATAGAATTGGATTACCGTCGGAGTGGTTAGGCCGCTTCGGCGGCGCCGATGGGCGGCTGTCGCCGACCCGAACACGGCAAGGACAGGACGGAGATGACAGGACCGACAGACCCGCCAAAATCTCCCATCGACCCGGGACGGGACGATGACTCCGGCACCGGTTTGGCGGTCAAATCCCGCACGCGGACCAAACGTCCGTCCATGTACAAAGTCCTGATGCTCAATGACGACTACACTCCCATGGAGTTCGTCGTCCACGTGCTGGAACGCTTTTTCGGCATGAACAGCGAGCAGGCCACCCAGGTGATGCTGCATGTCCACCAGCGCGGTGTGGGCGTATGCGGTGTCTTCACATATGAAATCGCCGAAACGAAAGTGACACAGGTCATGGATCTGGCGCGTCAGCACCAGCATCCTCTCCAGTGCACGATCGAGAAAGACGGCGGCGGAGATGAGGATTAAATGCTTTCACGCGAGCTAGAACAGACCCTTCACCGCGCCCTGGCACTCGCCGCCGAGCGTAATCACGAATACGCAACCCTCGAACATCTGCTTCTTTCCCTGACCGAAGATCCGGACTCCATCGCGGTGCTGAAGGCCTGCGACGTGGAGGTCGAGCGTCTGATCGCCGACCTGACCGAGTTCCTCGACAATGAATTGGCCGAGATCGACAATCCGCGCGGGCTTGAGCCCAAGCCGACGGCGGGCTTCCAGCGCGTCGTTCAGCGCGCCGTGATTCATGTCCAGTCGTCGGGCCGCGAGGAAGTGACCGGCGCCAATGTGCTGGTCGCCTTGTTCTCGGAACGGGAATCTCATGCCGTCTATTATCTGCAACTGCAGGACATGACGCGCCTTGATGCCGTCAATTATATCTCTCACGGCATCGCCAAGGTGCCCGGTCGTTCGGAACAGCGCACCGTGTCCGGCGCCGATCCGGAAGCCGAGGCAGAGGCCGCCGCCCGCAAGGGCTCGGAAGCGCTCGACGCCTATTGCACCAACCTGAACAAGAAGGCGAATGACGGCCGTATCGACCCCCTGATCGGCCGCCACGAAGAGGTTGACCGCGCCATCCAGATCCTGTGCCGGCGCAACAAGAACAACCCCCTGTTCGTGGGCGACCCGGGGGTGGGCAAGACCGCCATCGCCGAGGGCCTGGCCAAGCGCATCGAGGACGAGGACGTGCCCGAGGTCCTGCTCGGCAATACCATTTACGCTCTCGACATGGGCGCCCTTCTGGCCGGAACGCGCTATCGCGGCGATTTCGAGGAACGCTTGAAGAATGTCATGGCTGAATTGGAAGCCATGCCCAAGGCGATCCTGTTCATCGACGAAATTCACACGGTGATCGGCGCCGGGGCGACTTCGGGCGGGTCCATGGATGCATCCAACATCCTGAAGCCGGCCCTGCAGAAGGGCGGCCTGCGCTGCATGGGCTCGACCACCTACAAGGAATACCGCAATTACTTCGAAAAGGACCGGGCCCTGGTGCGCCGGTTCCAGAAGATCGACGTTTACGAGCCGTCGATGGACGACACGGTTAAGATCCTTAAGGGCCTGAAGCCCTATTTCGAGGAACACCACAATGTGCGCTACACCAACGACGCCTTGAAGGCGGCGGTGGAACTGTCGACCAAGTACATCCACGAACGCAAGCTGCCGGACAAGGCCTTGGACGTCATTGACGAGGTCGGGGCGTCGCGCATGCTGTTGCCGGCAGGCAAGCGGCGCAAGACGGTCACCGTCAAGGACGTGGAGCAGGTGGTCGCCAAGATCGCCCGCATTCCGGAAAAGTCGGTATCGTCCGATGACCGCAAGGCGCTCAAGAACCTGGACCGCGACCTGAAGACCATGGTGTTCGGCCAGGATAACGCCATCGAGGCCCTGGCCAGTGCCATCAAGCTGTCCCGCGCCGGCCTGCGTGAACCGGAAAAGCCCATCGGCTCCTACCTGTTCTCGGGCCCCACGGGCGTCGGCAAGACCGAGGTCGCGCGCCAGCTGTCGCACATGATGGGCATTGATCTGGTGCGCTTCGACATGTCCGAATACATGGAGCGTCATTCCGTATCGCGTCTGATCGGGGCCCCTCCGGGGTATGTCGGTTTTGATCAGGGCGGTCTGTTGACTGACGCCGTCGATCAGCAGCCCCATTGCGTGCTGTTGCTGGACGAAATCGAAAAGGCGCATCCGGACCTGTTCAATATCCTTCTGCAGGTCATGGACCACGGCAAGTTGACCGACCACAACGGCAAGTCCGTCAGCTTCCGCAACGTGATCCTGATCATGACCACCAACGCGGGCGCGGCCGACCTGGCCAAGCCGGCCATCGGGTTCGAACGGGAAACCCGCATGGGTGAGGATACGGAAGCGATCGAGCGCATGTTCACGCCCGAGTTCCGCAACCGCCTGGATGCCATCATTCCCTTCGCGGCGCTGACGTCGGAAGTCGTCGCCCGCGTCGTCGACAAGTTCATCATGAACCTGGAATTGCAGCTTGAGGACCGGGGCGTGGTGATCGAGCTGACCGACGCGGCGCGCGAATGGCTGGCCAAACGGGGCTTCGACAAATTGTTCGGTGCGCGGCCGCTCAGCCGCGTGATCCAGGAGAACATCAAGAAGCCGCTGGCCGAGGAATTGTTGTTCGGAAAACTGGTCAAGGGCGGCATCGTCCTGGTCGGTGTCGACGACGACAAGTTGGTGTTCGATTTCCCCGAACCGGGATCGACCCGCCTGCCGGCCAAGCGCAAGAAGGGCAAAGTTCCCGCCCTGGTCGAATAGCCGATCCCCGGCCAGGGCAGACGCAACGTGGCGTTTTCCTTCCTTTCCGGGATCCGGGTTCTCGATCTCAGCCAATATCTGCCGGGACCGCTTGCGGCCCAGGTGCTTGCCGACCTGGGGGCGGAGGTGGTGAAGATCGAGCCGCCCGCGGGCGACCCGCAGCGCCATCTCGATCCCACGGCGGGACCGCTTGATCCCGACGTCGCCGAAGGCGGCGACACGTCTCCCTTCTATCACGTGCTTAACGCCGGCAAGACGGTGACCCGTCTTGACCTTAAATCCGACGCCGGCTGGGCGCAGTTTCAGGCCCTGGTGCAGGGCGCCGATGTTCTGCTCGAAAGCTACCGGCCCGGTGTCATGGACCGGCTCGGTTTCGGATACGACGTGGCCAAGGATCTGAACCCTGGGCTGATCTATTGCGCGCTGACGGGTTATGGGCAGACGGGGCCGCTGCGTCTGGCCGCCGGGCATGACCTGAACTACATGGCGGCCACGGGGGCCCTCAGTCAGGCCGGGTCGGCGGCGGGGCCCGCCATGGCCTGGCCGCCCATGGCCGATTGCGCGGGGGCGGTGATGTCGGCGCTGGCCATTCTGGGCGCGCTGGTGCGCCGGGGCCGGGACGGGCAGGGCGCCTTCCTGGACGTCGCCATGTCGGACTGTGTGCTGTCCTGGCAGGCCATCGGCCTGACGGCGGAAAAATTCGGTCTGGGCAAGGCGCGGGGGGCAGCCCTCCTGACCGGTGGGGCCGCGTGCTACCGGGTCTATGCCTGCGCCGACGGGCGGGAATTGACGTTGGGCAATCTGGAACCCCGGTTCTGGGAAAATTTCTGCCGCGCCGTCAACCGCGATGATTGGGTTCCGCGTCAGTGGGAAGGGTTACCGCAAGCGGACCTGATCGCCGAGGTCGCGGGCCATCTTGCCGGGCAGCCGTTGGACCATTGGCTTGCCTTGCTGGATGGCGTCGATACCTGTGTGCAGCCGGTCGCCGATTACGCGGGTGTCGCGGACCGGCCGCAGGTCAAGGCGCGGGGACTTGTAGCGGACGATCCCCTTGGCGGGGTCCAGGTACTGCTGCCGATTCTCGCCGACGGCATGACCACAGGCACACGGGCGCCGCTGGCACTGCGCACGGCGGAACAGATTTTACAGAATTGGGAGAAGACCTAGCGGCCGACGACCTGCGGGCAGTCGGCTTCGCGGGTCAGACCGACCATGGACGCACCCTGCGACGACAAACGCAGATTGCCCTTGGCGCCGATCACGTAGGACTGGCTGCCGAGCGGCTTGCCGTTGGCGGCCATGCGCACGACCTGGGCGGCGCGGCAGGCGCGGCAGTTGTTCACCAGGAACACCCCACCGTTGTCCTTGTCCGTTTCAAGGGTGATGCATGTCTTGTTGCTGTCGTCGACGAGCGTTTCCGGCTTCACCAGATTGGCCTGCTTGCAGGGATAGATGGACCCCAGGCTGGTTCGGCCCGGGCCGCGGAACGGTAGGGGCAGGGTCATGTTGGCCATGACGTTGAACTTGCGGACTTCCGGGTTGGAATAGCCATGGCGCAGGCGGGTCACCCCGACGACCATGCAGGCATTGCATTTGTTGACCAGGACTTCGCCCGTGCCCGTGCGGCCGTGGCGGATGCAATCCGCGCCGGGGGCCAGGGCCGCCGCCGTGCGGATCAGGGGATTGATCCCCATGCCTTCCGCATCGGGCACCCGGGGCGCCGCGATGGCCGCCGCCGACAGCAGCAGCACCGCGACGAGGGTGGCGGCGGTCAGCAGGTAAATTTGCACATAGCGTTCCATAACCCCTTTACTTTAGGGAATATTGGTAAAGGAAACGTGACCGGCATCACACTTGCGCGCGATTTTTGAAAAATTTGTATAGAAAATTGATTTTATTCTGATTTTTTGAAGGGGGAGAACGCCCCATAGGCGGACATTTCCCGCTCGATTCCCCTGGATTCGTCATTTAAGAAGCCGGAAACGGCATCGCGAAAGCCCTTATCGGCGATCCAATGGGCGGAAAACGTGCGGCGCGGAAGGTAGCCGCGCTGGACCTTGTGGGGGCCTTGGGCCCCGGCTTCGACCCATTTCAGGCCGTGCGCGATGGCATAGTCGATGGCCTGATAATAGCAGGCTTCGAAATGCAGAAATTTGTAGTCGGCGACGCAGCCCCAGTTACGGCCATAAAGCGTGTCGCCGCCCCGCAGGTTTAAAGCGCCCGCCACGGGCCGGCCGTCCTTTTCCACCACGATCAGGACCACGGCCCGGTCCAAACGTTCCCCCAGCAGGGAAAAGAACCGGCGCGTCAGATAGGCTTGGCCCCATTTCTTGTCGGTCGTGTCCATGTAGAACTGGAAGAAGGCGTCCCAATGGGCCTCGGTGATGCCGGCCCCTTCGAGGACGCGGATGTCCAGGCCGGCGTCATGGACGGCGCGGCGTTCCTTCTTGATGTTTTTGCGCTTGCGCGACGATAGCTCGCCCAGGAAGTCGTCGAAGGTTTTGAACCCCTTGTTCTCCCAATGGAATTGCTGGCCGATGCGTTGCAGATAGCCCGCTGATCCAAACGCTTCCCATTCGTCCTCGGTGGGGAAGGTGACGTGAAGCGACGACACGCTCAGGTTCTGCGCCAGTTGCGCCATACCGGCGATCAGGGCAAGGCGCATCTCGCGGCGTTGCCCGTCGGGCAGGGCCTGATTGACCAGCAGGCGCGGCCCGGTCACCGGCGTGAACGGCACGGCGCATTGCAGCTTGGGATAATAGCGCCTGCCGGCGCGCTCATAGGCGTCGGCCCAGCCCCAGTCGAACACGTATTCGCCGTAGGAATGGTTTTTCAGGTACAGCGGCGCGCAGGCGGCAATGCCGCCGGCCGGATCCTCGATCACCAGATGCTGACCGAGCCAGCCGGTTTCCCCCGTGGCCGATCCGGAATCCTCCAGCGCCGATAGAAAGGCGTGGCGGACGAAAGGATTGTCCGTTCCGGCACAGGCATCCCAGGCCTCGGGCGAGACCTCGGAGAGGGATTTAATGATCTTGATGGCGACCGCGTCGCGTCCGTCGGGCATATCCGGAATCTAGCCAGTTATGGGCGGAAATGCGCGCAAATTATCCATGGAAAAATGCGCACGTATGCCTATTCCGAGATTGCCGATCTGTACTTTATGTTATACTAATATTAGAAAAACAACGAACGCGCTGGCCGTGTCCGGTCTGGACACTGGGTTGGAAAGCGGTTGAGGCCGGTACGGGGAAAACGGAACCTTCCACTGAGTACGCGTTAAACGGGATCACGGTGATCGCGAAGGGGGAATGGTATGCGAGGATTGACAATGTTTAAAATCACGACTTACCGCACCGTCCTTATGTCGCTTTTCCTTGTCGGCGGCATGGGGGGCTGTGCCAATTACGATGAAATGAAGGGGCTATTCCGCGTCGACCCGGTGGTGCACCGGACGCAACAGGAAAGCGATAAGGCCAAGGATTTCCCGGATTATTTTGAGACGATCAATCTTGACGTCTACATGTTTAATCCGCCGCACGGTATTAATCTCAAGCCGGCCTACGAGTTGGCTTTGACCGACGCGACCGCGCGCGATCGCCTTCAATCGGAAATCATGACGCTGTCAGACAAGGTCTGCGAACAGCACAAGGGAGACATCACGGCGAACAACGCACTGATGAATTCGGCGTTCGGCATTCTGACCTCGGCCCTGGCCGGGTCGGCGGCAATCGTTTCGGGGACCGTTGCCCAGGGCTTGGCCGGTGGTGCGACCTTCACCAATTCGACTCGCTCGGTGATTGGCGAAGAGATCTATCAGAAATACATCGCTCCGGCGATCGTCAAGGCGATCGAGGAGAAACGTATCGAAAAACGCAGTGAAATCATGGCCAAGAATGGCAAGACTACGGCTGAATATCGGGTCTGGGATGCAATTAATGATGCCCAGAACTATCACCAGCGTTGTTCATTCTACAGCGGAGTGAAGTCGCTTGCGGAAGCTGCGGAGAAGGTCGGTCTTGACCGTGCGGGGATCGACGCCGAAATCTCACGGTTGCGCGATGAACTGGTCAAGCTACAGACGGCCTTGTCAGGGGTGCCGGCCGCGAATGTGCAGGCACAACAGAACCTCAACGATTCGATCAGGGAAGTCACGGCGCAGATCAATGATCTCACGCTGCGGCGGCGGGTTCTGCGCAAATGACCGTCGGCCGAGGTCAGAGCGGGGCGAGGGCGCTCGCTGCTGACCGTTTTCCCCGCCGGGGCGGCCGCTTCGACTCCAAGGTGGTTTACGACGCCTTCCGTTCTCAGATTCGAACCGGCGATCTGCTGTTCTGTTCCGGTGTGCATCCGTTTTCTGAATTGATCAAGATGGCGACAAACAGCGTCTGGAGCCATGTCGCTTTTGTTGTGAGGTTCGATCAGATCGACAGGGTCATGGTGTTTGAAAGTGTCGAGCCAAGCGGCGTGAGGGCCATTCCGCTCAGCAAGTACATCAACGACTACGAGAACGGAGAAGGCTATCCGGGAGGATTGGTACTTGCCCGGCATCGTCGATTTCCAGATAACGGGCAGGCAGAAAAACTGCTCTCCTTTGGGCAGTACTCCATCGATCAGTTCGGCTACCGCTATGATCGCGACCAGATTCTCAAATTGGCCGGCCGCGTGGTGGCGACCCGGATGGGCATGATCGACAAGACGAGTTTCGACGACGATAAAGCGCTGATTTGTTCCGAGTACGTGGAGAAATGCATGCTGCGGGTCGATATCCCGGTCAAAGCGGGTAAGCATGGTTTCGTTGCGCCGTCTGACTTTGTTATCGACCGGAACGTCGAACATCTCGTGACGTTGAAAAACCCGATCCCACGGTAGGTTCGACGTCTTTAAGGTGCCGCAACGCGCGACCACGTCGTGTTGGCTTCGGCAGACCCGTACGTATCCCGGAACAATGCAATAAGTAATTCAAGGCTCTCCACCAACCTCGGCCCCGGCCGGTTGAAATAGCTGTTGGCGTCGGTGGCGAGGACGCGCCCCGTGCGGGCGGCCTTGAGGTTGCGGAACTCCGGGTGCCGTTCCATCAGCAGGCGCGCCTCGGTGGTTGAGCGTGCAAGATCGAACCCACAAGGCATGAACACGATGACGTCGGGATCGGCGGCGGCCAGGTCGTCCCAGGTGATCCAGGGCGCGTGCTCGCCCGCCGTGCCGAATACGTCTTCGCCACCCGCCATGGCGACCAGTTCGGGCACCCAGTTGCCCGCCGCCATCAACGGATCCGTCCATTCGATGCAGGCGACGCGGGGGCGGGGGCCTTTGGGTGGGGCGGTCAGCGCCCGCGCCCGGTCGCGCAGGCCGTCCGCCACGGCGCGGCCATGGTCCGCCAGGCCCAGGGCATCGGCGACCCGTTCAACATCGTCGAATACGTCGGCGAGCGCCATCGGCTTTAGCGACACGATCCGCGTCTCCCGGCCGGCCCAGTCGCAGATCGCGGCCTCGACATCGGCCAGGCTGACCGCGCAGACCTCGCATTGGTCCTGGGTGATGATGACGTCGGGCGCGCAGTCGGCGAGCGGCCCTTGCAGGACTTCGTAGACGGACGCGGCGTCGACCACGGCCGCCTTCACCTTGGCGTCGATCTCTGCGCTGCTGCCGGACAGGTCCAGGCGCGGGGCCGTGCAGACGGGCAGGGCTTCTATTCCGTCCGGGAAGTCGCACTCGTGGGACCGTCCCACCAGCCAGTCCGCGCAGCCTAGCGCCGCGACGATTTCCGTCGCACTCGGCAGCAGCGAGACCACACGCTTCATTTCTCTATTCTCGGCGGGTTCCATCGGGACTAATCTGCGCGCGCGGTTCGCGATCGGCAACCGCCTTATGGAGGGTGGTGTGATGCGCGTGCGGCCCTTTTTGCTTTCTCTTGTTCTTGGTCTCGTCATGGCGTCCGGCCCCGCCGATGCCGGCATGGACGAAGTGCCGCCGGAATCCCTCGGCCCTGGGGCGGTCGAACGCACTTGGGAACGGGCGCATTTCTACGTGCCCGCCAACGCCAATCCCCTGGGCACGGGCGTGCTGGGCGGCCCACGCGATCTGGTGTCCGTGGCGCGGGCGCTGGACGGCCTGGCCAAGGGGCTGCCCCGGCCCGTGGTGGTTTATCTGCACGGCTGCGGTGGGTTCGGCAATTCGGGCAGCACCAATGCCGGCATGCTGGCCGAGGCGGGCTTCGTCGTCGTCGCGCCCGACAGCTTTGCCCGGCCGTCGCGCGTCAGGACTTGCGATTCGAAGACCCATTCCCGCGCCGGGCCCAAGGGAATCTACAAGAACGTCATCGCCTGGCGGCTTGAGGAACTGGACCGGGCCCTTATCGGCTTGAAGGACTTTTCCTGGGTCGACTGGAACAACATCTTCCTGTTCGGCCATTCCCAGGGCTCCAACGCCGTCGCGTCATATCCGGGCAGGGCCTTCAAAGGCCGCATCATGAGCGGCACGCGCTGTTCCACGGGCTACAGGGGGCCTGCGGAAGAACCGGCGCTTGCCGTTTATTCGGAGAACGATCCCTGGCGCAAGGGACGGCCGATCAAATGTCTGGATTACGTGGGCACGACGGGGATGCAGGTCCTGGGGCTTACGGGAAACCTGCACGTGGTTGCCAAGGACCCGGCGGCCAAAGCGCGGATGTTGGAATTCTTAGAGCGCCTGATAACGCGCTGAGCGCCGATGCCGGGTCAGCGGATTTCGAAAATCCCATCGACCTCGACCGCCACACCGCGGGGCAGGGACGGTGCGCCGACGGCGAAGCGGGCATGCTTGCCGGCGTCGCCGAACACTTCGACCATCAGATCGGAAGCACCGTTGATGACCTCGGGCTGATCAGTGAAATCAGCGGCCGAATTGACGAAACCGCCCAACTTGGCGACCCGCACCACGCGCTCCAGGTCCCCGCCGCAGGCTTCGCGAACTTGCGAAATAAGGTTGAGGCCGCAGACCCGGGCCGCCTGATAACCGTCCTCGGTCGAGACGTCCTCGCCCAGACGTCCCCGGCACATGATGTCACCATTCCACACGCAGACCTGGCCCGACACGAACACGGTCGACCCGACGACGGTGTAGGGAATGTAATTGGCGGCGGGGGCTGACGGCTTGGGCAGTTCGATACCCAGGTCCTTCAAACGGGATTCAACGGTTCCGGTCATGTGGGGGATCCTTTCATAAGGCTGGCGCCCGGCGCGGCCGGGTAGGGCGGATCAAACGCAGGAAAATCAGATATAGAAGGTGTCGCGTTCTTTGGGCGCGATGCAGATGGTGTCGCTGCCCCGCTCCTTCAATAGGGTCTGGGCCATTTCCAGCTTGGCGTCGATGGCCGCGTCGTCCTGGTCCGGATCGTGGTGGTAGAGGTAGAGGGTCTTCACCTTGCCCCGGTCGGCCAGTTCGACAACCTTGGAAATGCACGAGTGCCCCCAAGTCACCTTGGTGGCGTATTCGGCGTCCGTATAGGTTGAATCGGTGATCAGGACATCGGCACCCATCACGAACTCGGCCAGTTTTTCCTCGTAGTGCGGGTTATATCCGTCGCTGTTTTCTAGGAACATTTCGTTGTCCGTGACGTAACAGATGGCGCGGCCGTTGTATTCGATGCGGAAGCCCAGGCATTGGCCCGGGTGGCTCAGAAGCTTCGTCTTCACGCGGATGCCGTCGACCTCGAATTCCTCTTCCTCCAGGTCGCGGAAATAAACCCGCGCCGCGAATTCCTTCAGCGTGATGGGGAAATAGACGCCATCCATCTGGGCCGAGATGATTTCGCGGATGGAAATGTCGCCCTGGTTGGCGCCGAGAATCTGAAACTCATTGCCCTGTCGGTACAGGGGCGCGAAGAACGGGATCGCGTTGATGTGGTCCCAATGGGGATGGGAAATGAAGATGCGGCCGCGAATGTTGCGTCGGCCGTTGGCCATCAGTTTGTCGCCGAAGGTCTTGATTCCGGTGCCGCCGTCGAAGATGAAGATCTGATCGCGCGGGAACTGCAGGGTGACGCAGTTCGTATTGCCGCCGTACTTCAAGCTGCCTTCGCCGGAAACGGGCAGGGTGCCGCGTACGCCCCAGAACGACAATTCGATGTCGTCGCGCAGGATACGGTTGACCTTGTCGAGGAAGGTTGCCGCGACGATGGGTTTGCGGATGAAGCCGTGGGCGCCGAATTCATAGGCGCGGTTGACGTCGAATTCGTAGCTTTTCGCCGTCAGCACGATGAAGATCGTGTCGGCAAGGTCTTCATGGCCGCGCACGAACTTGCACAGCTGAAAGCCGTCGATGTCGGGCATCATCAGATCCGAGATGACGCAGTCGGGCGCCAGGGCGACCATCTTTTCCATGGCTTCCTTGGAGTCCGTGAACGCGGTGACGCGATGACCCGCCGCCTCCAGCATGGAAGTGATGGCGTCAAGAATCATCGGGTCGTCATCGACCGCGACAAAATGGATGGGGTCGGTCTTACCTGCCATTCCTGTCCCAGTGTGCCGGTCTCTTGATCCGGTCATCCAAAAAAAACCCAACTGTTCAAGCGAGTAGAGCTTGAACAGATTAACAACCCCTCAAAACGTTGATTATCACCGTACCCGGAAACGTATCGTTTGGGCAGGGTTTTCAGGGTTGTAGCAGAACATGGGGGACAACCGCAAACCGTCTTTCTTGTCGTCAGAAGACATAGAAAACCCGCCTGCGAACGGAATGCCGGCAGCGGGTGCGACAAGGCGGCGAGGCGCCAGATCGTCAGGCCAAAAAAGAGGCGTGCGGCAGACCG
>CEQK01010870.1_pt1 | contig 20056 bp, 17 predicted proteins | sample 531051 | NCBI WGS metagenome assembly CEQK01 (sample SAMEA2621229, study PRJEB7988) | marine metagenome | biome: marine biome (ENVO:00000447); feature: deep chlorophyll maximum layer (ENVO:xxxxxxxx); material: "saline water (ENVO:00002010), including plankton (ENVO:xxxxxxxx)" | depth 150 m
GCGATGATCACAGGGGGGCGCGGCACCCTGGTGATGCGCGAACGGCTTCGGGCGCTCGAGGACGCCATGGCCGCCGGCAAGCTCGACCCCGACCCTGACCTTCTGCGGTTGGACAGTTTCGATGCCGAATACGGCTATCAGCAGGTCCAGATGCTGATGGGCAAAAAGGACCCACCCACGGCTATTCTCTGCCTCGGCGTCCGGCTTTTGCCAGGCGTCGTCTCCGGCTTGCAGAACATGGGCAAGACCTTTCCGGGTGACGTCTCTCTTATCTGCAGCAACGATACGGAGACTGCGAGCATCCTCACCCCGCCGATCACAGCAATCCGCTACGATGCGCAATTGCTCGGGAAAATGGCAGCCGCTGTACTGCTGGAGCAGATCGACCAGAAGAACAGCAAGCCGGAAGTGAAAAAATTCGAGATCCCAACGGAGCTGGTTCTCCGCGAGTCCGTCCGGCGGATCTGAACCGCACGGCGCGCCAACGGGCCCCTAGTAGCGCTCGAAATCACCCTGAAGCGCTTCGGGTTTATGTCCGGCGACCATTGCCAGCATGAGCAGGATGCGGGCCTTTTGCGGCGTCAGGTCGTCCGCCGCCACCCAGCCTTTGTCCTTGAGGTAGCCGCGGGGTGCAATGCGCCCGGAGCCGACGCGGCTCGCCTGCACGATGACCACACCCTGTGCGGCGCACTCCTCCAGAAACCTGCGTTCCAGCGGAGCGGGCATTCCGGGCGCAAACCCCGCCGACACGATGCCCCTCGCGCCAGCAGCGACGAAAGCCCGGGCGGCGGTGGAGTCGCTCCCCGCATAAGCATAGCTGATGTCGATGCGCGGAAACTCGGTTCCGGCATCAACACCGAAAGGCGAAGCCGTTGTGTGCGCTCGAACCGGCGCGCGATAGAAATGGACGGCATCGGCATCCACCACGCCGATTGGCCCTGTTACCGCGGATCGAAAGGCATGAAGCCGGTATGTCGACGACTTCGTCACATCTCGGGCGCAATGAATTTCGTCATTGAGCACCACCATCACGCCTTTGCCCGCTGCTTCGGGGCTGAGGACTGTCCTCACCGCCGACACGAAATTGACGGTGGCGTCGGTGCCGACGGTATTCAACGGCCGCTGCGCTCCCACGAGTGCGACCGGCACATCCACATTCAACGCCAGATGAAGGAAATAGGCGGTCTCTTCAAGGCTGGCAGTTCCATGGACGACAACCACACCAGCCAGATCCGGCTGCGTCTCAGCCAAGCCTTCGATGATCACGACAAGATCGCGCCACTCGGCCGGGCCTATCGCGCTGCTCCCGACCGCGCGAAACGGTACCGGAACATAGTCGGCGAGATCCTGCGCCGGCTCGGGAAGAACGGCTAGAACCTCCTCGATCTGCAGCTTGCGACCGGTCTCGGGATATTCGATGAAATCGAACGGATCGGTCGCCTCGGTCGAAATCGTTCCGCCGCACCCGATGACCGCTACTCGTCTCTTGCTCGTTCCCATTATTCAACTCCCGGTCTTCGTCTTTGCCACGTCTTTGATATTCAGGCGACACTGTTGCGATAATAGCGCTCGGTAAGCCAAGAGACGGCCAGCAACACGCCACCAACAATCCAGAACGCTCCAGTGACGTTGGAGAGTTGCGCCACCACCCCCATGGCGATCGGCAGGACGACGGATGCAAGGCGATTTGCCGTCGCCCGCACTCCGGCGGTCAGCCCCTGCGAATCCGCGGCGATGCCGCTCGACAGAAGCGTGAAAATGATCGGCATCGACACCCCGAGACCGAAACCGTAGATCGCCATGCCGATGGCGAGCATCCAGAAACTGTGCAGGAGCGGCGCCATGGTGATGCCGGCAATCGCCAGCGCCACGGCAACGACAAGGGCCTGTCGCTCCGACCCCACGAGCCGCGTCCACTTCGAGGCAACGAGCACCGAAGGCGAACTCGTCAGGTTTCCGATCGCAAACAGCATCCCGATTGCCGTGGTCGAATATCCCATGCCCTTTAGCAGGATCGGATAGAACGACTCCAGCATGCTCAGGCCGCCGAGCCGAAGGAACGCACATATGACGACGAAGGCCACAAGCGGCTTGCGCAATGTGCGTAACGCCTCGAGATAAGTGCTCAGGCGCGGCACGAAGACCTGCCATGAGAGAATACGAGCCTTGTCCTTGCGCGCAGGCAGGAACAATGAGATGAAAAGCAGGATCGCTCCCCAGGCCGCAATCAGCAGATAGCCGGCCTGTCCGCCGCCGAGATCCCAGACCCAGCCGAGCAGCAGGGGTCCGAAGACGGCGCCCATCGAGGTGAGAAATGAAAAGAGGCCGGTCCTGCGCGAATCTCCTGCGGCGAGCCGCGCGATCGCCGTCTGTGACGCCAGCCAGATGATGGCCGCAGCCAGTCCCAGCGCCAGTTGCAGGATCATGAACACCGTGGCGTTCGGGATAAGCGGGTAAAGAGCCGGCAGCAGCGCGCATTGCGCGGCAAAGAACAGCATGACGCGGCGCACGCCGAGCGTATCCATCATCGCCCCGAAATGGACCGAGTAGATCAGCGGCGTGATCGAACGAAGCCCTGCGGCAAGGCCGATCATGAAGGCTGACAGGCCGAGATGGGCACCCCAGAGCGGCGTCGCCAGCGCCACCATCTGCAACAGGCTGAGAGAAAAGAAGCTGCCGGCATACGTGGCGATCAATGCCCGGCCGGCTTGTCGCGGGGCCATCATTCAAGCCTACCTGCACCCTTCCGGAAACCATTTGGCGGACACCGGCTGCGCATCATTCCTTTGCGCTGCATTCCGACGCATAGTGGCGTGCAATCTCTCCCGGCGTGGTAATCCACAACTCGTCCCGGGATTTGAGGATATGGGTGAGCGCGCGCCTCAGAGCCCGCAGGCGGTAGGGCTGCCCGATGACGAAGGGATGCAGGACAATCGTGAAAACCAGCGGCCATTTGCGCGACTGCAACAGCATTTCGTCGAACTGGTCGATCATCATGGACTCAAAGGCCATCGCGCTTTGCTGCCGGAAGACCATAGAGGGTGAATCGTTGATCTCGATCGAATAGGGCACCGAAAGCAGCGGTCCCGACCGGGTGCGCATCCAGAACGGCTGGTCGTCGGCCGGCCAGTCGAGCACATAGTCGAAACCCGCTTCCTTCAGAAGATCGAGCGTCACCGGAGTCTGCGCCAGATAGGGTCCGAGCCAACCGCCAGGCGTCTTGCCCGAATAACGCTGGATGCTGTCGCGCGCTTCCTCGATCAGCCGTCGTTCCTCGTCCTCGCCCAGCACATCCTGACGCTCCGCATTGGTCCGCCCGTGGCCGACGAACTCGTCTCCCCGCGCGATGATCCTGTCGGCAATCTGCGGGCAGTGTTCGAAAAGCAAGGAATTGAAGTTGTGCGAGGCAGGAAGGTCGAACTCGTCCAGGAGATCGAACAGATACCATTGGCCGACCCGGTTGCCGTAGTCGCGCCAGGCATAGTTGCGCGTCGTCTGCGGCGCGCCGATGGCGGCGCTGTCGCTGCCCAGACCCTCAAGGAAACTGAACACCTCGATATTGTTGCAAATCGCCACGGCCAGACGCTTGCCGTCCGGCCAGAAGAAATCGGGTCGCTCGACGAGCGGCATATAGGGGTAGCGTTGGTGTGTCTTGAGGTCGAGGAGGCTCATGCGGTCTGCTCCACGCCGCCCGCCGCCTTTTCCCGGAAGGCGACGATAGCCGCACGGACGGCCGCGATGATATTCTGATAACCGGTGCAGCGGCACAGATTCGAGGAAAGAAGGTGCCTCAGCTCTTCCTCCGGCAGATCCTCGCCCCTTTCCACGACACCCTTGGCAAGCATCAGGAAACCCGGAGTACAGTAGCCGCATTGAAGCGCGTGATGATCCATGAACGCCTCCTGCAGAACATGCAGCACGCCGTCCTGTTCAAGGCCTTCGACGGTTTCGATCTCCATGCCCTCGGCCTGGTGACCGAACATCAGGCAGGAGCGCACGGCCTTGCCGTCGACAATCACGGTACAGGCGCCGCAAACGCCGTGCTCGCAGCCGACATGGGTGCCGGTCAGCCCGCAATCCTCGCGGATCGTATCGGCAAGCGTCTTGCGGAATTCGGTCTCCACCGCATAGGGCGTTCCGTTGATCGTCAGATTCAATGGATGTCGTTCCATCACGTTCTCGCTTTCATTTCGTCGCAGATGCGGCGGCGGCAAGCGCCCGCTCGACACACACGGAAGACAGGTCGCGCCGGTAGTCTGCGCTGGTCGTGGCATCTTCCATCGGGTCGACGCTCCCGGCCGCCGCTCGCCCGGCATCTGCGAATAGAGCCTCGGCCGGCGCCTTGCCTTCCAGCACCGCTTCCGCCGCCGCATTGCGGGCCGCGCGATCCTCGATGCCGCCGAGACCGATACGGACATTGCGCATGACGCCGTCGACTTCGTCATAGGCCGCCAGCGCCATGCCGATGGCGAAATCCCCGGCGCGACGGTTGAATTCGTAGAACCCGGCCCGCGCGCTCCCGCCCAGCAGCGGCAGACGCGCCTCCATCAGAAGCTCATCCGGCTCGCGCGTCGTCGACATTGCCCCGTCGATGAAATCGTCGGCCGCCACCAGGCGCTCGCCATTCTGACTGACCAGCTTGAGCTTTGCGCCAAGCGTCACGGCCACAAGGCACCACTCCGACGCCGGGTCGGCATGCGCCAGACTGCCGCAAAATGTTCCCCTTTCGCGGATCGGATGATGGGCGATATGGGACACGACGCCGGACAACAGCTTGCCGAGCGGACCCGGCTCGACCGGATCGTAGAAGCGCGCGTGCCGCACGGTCGCACCGATCACGAGTTTGTCGCCCTCGACTGAAATGCCGCGCAAGGCCTCGATCCCGTTGATGTCGACAAGATCGGAGGGATAGGCGACCCGCAAGGCCATCATCGGCACCAGGCTCTGGCCCCCGGCGAGAACCAGACAGTCATCGCCGATCTGCGCCAGATGCGCCACCGCTTCGGCGATCGTACCCGGTTTGTGAAGAACAAAGGGTGCTGGCTTCATGAACTGGTGGTCCTTTGGGCTAGGGGCATGCGGAGGTTCAGGCGCATCATGTCCGCGCCTCCGCTTCCCGTATGGCGTTGCGCAAAGCCTGCGGAGATATCGGAGCGGAGGCGATCCGGACGCCCAGCGGGGCCAACGCATTCTCAACCGCGGAGGCAATCGCCGGCACGGTCGGAATCACGCCGGATTCCCCGACGCCCTTCACGCCCAGCTCATTGAGCGGGCTTGGAGATTCGGTATGGTGAATATCGATCCGGGGCATTTCAGCTGCGGAAACCAGAAGGTAGTCGGCGAGCGTTATCGTCAACGGCTGTCCGTCGGCATCGAAGATCATCTGCTCGTAAAGCGCATTCCCGATACCGTGGGCAATGCCGCCGATGATCTGCCCGTCGACCAGTTTGGGATTGACCATGCGGCCGCAATCGTGAGCCAGAACGAAATTCTTCAGGTGCACCTGCCCCGTCCGGGCATCGACTTCGACTTCGGCGACCGCCGTGCCGTTTGAATAGGCCATGTCGTTGATGAGGACCTGCTCGCTCGCCATCAGCCCGGGCCGTTCGATCCCCGGAAGAGGGAATCCCGGCAAACCTAGGGCGGCGTCTGCCAACGCGGAAAAGGTGACGTAACGGTCCCGGACGCCTTTCAGCGCAACGACATTGTCGACGATTTCAAGATCGCGCGGATCGGCCTCGATCATCTCGGCGGCGACGGTGAGAAGCTTTTCCCGAACGATGCACGCCGCCTTCTGCGCGGAAGCGCCCGCCACTACCGTCTGACGGGAATTGAAGCCGCCGAAGCCTAGCGAGCCTGACGTATCGCCCGTCCTGACGACGATATTCGACATGTCGCCGCCGAGCTGTTCGGCAACGATCTGGGCAAGCATCGTCTCGGTCCCCTGCCCCATGGCCGCAGCACCCGTGGTGACGAGAATTCGCCCGGTCCGCTGCACTTCGACCGCGACCGTCTCATAGGGTCCGCGTCCGGTGCCCTCGACATAATTGGCAAGACCGATGCCGAGATAACGCCCCTCTGCCAGCGCCGCCCGCTGACGGGCGGCAAAGTCGTGCCAGCCCGCCTTTTCGAGCGCTACCGCCTGCGTCGCCGGATAATCCCCGCTGTCGAGGATGACATTGGTGCCGCCGCGCAGCTTGAGCGGCTTGACGCAAGGCATCTGTTCGGCCCGCACCAGATTGCGCGACCGGATCTCCGCCCGGTCCAGGCCGATGACGTCGGCTGCGGCATCGAGCATGCGCTCCATGACGAATGCGGCCTGCGGCTGTCCCGCGCCCCGCAACGGTGCGACCGGCACCTTGTTGGTGAGCGCGACAGTGACGTCGAGCCTGTAGGCGCCGACATCGTAGGGCAGCGGCACCGTTACGCCGGAGCCATAGGGAATGTTCAAACCGCGCGCGGTATAGGCGCCGTGATCGTGGATGAGCGTCCCGCGCAGGCCGAGGATCGCACCGTCCGCATCGAGCGCCATCTCCATGTCCCAGGCCTGGTCGCGCTCCTGCGTGGTGGCGACGAAGTGCTCGCGCCGGTCCTCGACCCACTTCAACGGCTTGCCGAGATGCAGCGCCGCCGCGGCGACGGCTATTTCTTCGGGATAGGTCACCAGTTTCGGGCCGAAGCCGCCGCCCAGATCGGGCATCGACACCTTCACCTCGCCGGCCTCACGCCCGAGCATCTGGCAGAGTTGCTTCTTCAGTGCCTGGGGCGTCTGGGTCGAACTCCATACCGAGAGTACGCCATCGAGGTCGGGCGGCACGGCAAGGACGCCGCGCCCCTCCATCGACACCGCCGCGCCGCGATGAACCTCGAAACTGCGGCTGACCCGGTGGGTGGCCTGGGAAAATGCGTGATCCACATCGCCGAAGGCGAAGTCGAAGGTCGCCAGGCAATTGTGGTCGTGGCCGCGATGAACCGTCGCGGAACCGGGCTCCAGCGCGGCGCGGCAATCGCTGACCGCGTCCAGCGGTTCGTAGTCGATATCCAGCACATCGGCCGCGTCTTCGGCCGCCGCCCGGCTTTCGGCGACGATCATTGCCACCGGTTCGCCGACATGGACGACCTCGTCGATCGCCAGCACGGGACGATCCACCTGCAGCGTGATCGCCTTGCTCGGCAAGCCGACGACGAGTCTGTCGTCCCGCATGAGAGGAGACAGGTCGGCATGCGTCAGCACGGCAACGACACCCGGCATCGCCAGCGCGGCTTCCGCGTCGATCGTGGTGAAGGATGCATGGGCATAGGGGCTGCGCGCGAACGCTACACTCAGGCAGCCGGATGGCTGGAGATCGTCGAGAAAACGACCCTTGCCGCTGACGAGCGCCCGGTCTTCCAGACGCCGCACGGACCGGCCAAATATTTTTGGTTCCCCGTTCATGCCGATGCCTCGGTGGAGCCGGAACGGGCCTCGTCATAGGCCTGAAGCCGACGTCGCAGATATTGCGGCGTGACCGGCAAACGGTCGACAAGTCCCGGCCGTTGCAGGGCATCGTCGACAGCCGACGCAATCGCCGCGCCGGCCGCATTGACACCGCCCTCGCCGGCTCCCTTGAGACCAAGCGGGTTCAACGGCGACGGCGCGTCTTCGAGGATCAGGACATCGACCGGCGGCATCTCGGTCGCGCTCACCATCTTGTAGTCGGCAAGCGTCACCGAGAGAGGCTGACCTCCCTCGTCATAGAGGAACTCCTCGTAGAGCGCGCCGCCCAGACCTTGCGCAAGTCCGCCGACGATCTGCCCTTCGATCATGGCCGGATTGACTGCACGCCCGACATCATAGGCGATCGCATAGCGCTCCACCTTCACATGCCCCGTCGCCTTGTCGATCAAAACCTGTGCGATATGTGCGCCATAGGGGTAGTTCATGTGCTTGCTGTGAAACCAGGCCGAGGAAGACAGCCCCGGTTCCCGGTCACCGCGCGAAGCCGATGCCGGATGAAGATGCCGGGCGATCTCGCCGATCGTGATCGAAGGGCCATCTTCGCCCGCCCTCACGGTACCATCAACGATCTCGAGCTCGGATACCTCACGCTGAAGCAGTTCCGCCGCAAGATCGAGCGCCTTGTCGCGGACGGCGACGCTGGCGCGCCGCGTCGCTTCACCCGTCATCACGGTCACCCGCGACGCATGCGCGCCGAAACCATAGGCAATGCGGTTGGTATCGCCGTGCAGGACGCGTACGGAACGATAGTCCACGCCCAGCGTCTCGGCACAAATCTGCGCGATTGCCGTTTCCATGCCCTGGCCCAGCGACGAGGCCCCGGTCACCACCGTCACGCGACCATCCATCTCGACCCGCATCTCGACCAGTTCGGACGGCCCGAGGCCGCTTTTCTCGACGAAAAGGCCGAAACCGAGACCCACGCATTCACCGCGCGCGCGCCGCTCGTCAACCTGCTTGCGAAGTTCCGCCCAGCCGGCAAAGTCGAGCGCCTTCTCGATGAGGCCCGCATAATCTCCGGAATCGAGGACGACTTCCGTTTCCAGCGCGCTCAGGCCGCGCTCGAACGGCATCTCCGCGGAGCCGATCAGGTTGGCTCTCCGGACCTCCATCGGGTCGAGCGAAAGGCGTTCGGCGATGGCCTCGATCATCCTTTCGCGCACGAAGGTGCCCTCGAAGCGGCCCGGCGCGCGATAGGTGGCCGCAGGCGTCTTGTTCGTCAGCCGATAATGTGCCCTCGCCCGGTAGGCGGGCACACGATAGGGGCCGAGGAGAAGTCCGATCGTCATGTCGGCAACGCGCGCACCATGTGTGCGCACATAGGCGCCCTGATCATGAAACAAAGTTTCATCGAGCGCCAGAATACGACCCATCTCATCAACGGCAGCGCGGATGCGGTGTGTCTGCTCCCGCGAATGGTTCGTGGCCATCAGATGTTCCCGGCGATCCTCGATCCACTTGACCGGACGTTTGAGCGTCAGCGCTGCCTGACACAGGATGAGATCTTCGGGATAAAGCTCACCGCGAACGCCGAACCCGCCTCCTATGCTGTTCTCGTAAAGCTCAATGGAGCCGGGGCTGAGTTTGAAGAGATCGGCCAGCTGATCGCGGTTCCAATGCGGCCTCTTTGCAGCGCCGTGGAGTTCAAGCACTTCGCGGGCGCTATCGTAGCGCGCCAGAAGGCCGCGGGTTTCCATCGGAACGGCCGAGTGACGCCCAGTATTCAATTCCAGTTCGATGAACACATCGGCGGCGGCGAAGACCTCGTCGACATTCCCGTAGCCCTTTTCGATGATCGTCGGCTCGCACGATAGACCAGGGCCAAACAGCGCAGGTTCATTCGGAGCATCGAGATAGGGTTCGTGCTCGTCGATTTCCGCGAGCACGAGATCCGCCGCATCCTCTGCAGTATATGGGCTTTCGGCAAAGACGACGGCGATCGGCTCGCCGACATACCGTACGGTTTTCTGCGCAAGCGCCGGCTGACAATAGGGGGTAAGGCCCTTGATGGCGGTGGCGCGAAACGGGATCGGCGGCAATTCCACGAGGTCCTGCCCCGTCCACACGGCCACGACTCCTGGAAGCGCCCTCGCCGCATCGATATCGATCGAGACAATCGTTCCGGAAGCCACGGGCGAGCGGACGATGCGCGCATGCAATTGCCCCTGAAAGTTCAGATCGCCGACGAATCGCGCCCGGCCGACAACCAGAGGCGGGTCCTCCAGCCTTTTGACAGAATGCCCAATATACTGATTTGTCTTTCGTGGCTGTGCCAGATCCTTCTCAACCAATGTGACGTTCCCTTTCGACGACGGCGACGGGGACCCGATGATCCCTGTATGCAAGCCCGGCGCCTATCAGCGTGAGGACCAGACCGACTGCCACGAAATCGATACCCGGGCCGAGCAGGGCGAGCGCGCCGAAAAACAAGGCGAGACGGCCTGGCCAGCCGATGTGGTGGCGTAGAAACCCCTCCACCGCCACGGATATCGCCACTACGGCAAGGGTCGTCGAAGCTACATCCATAAGAATGTGAGGAACCGTGTCGAGCATCAGGATGCCGGGCGCGAACATGAATGCGAATGGCAACAGGAATGCGGCGACCGCGAATTTGCAGGCCGTCGCCGCAATGGCAATCGGATTCGCATCGGCAATCGCGGAGGCAGCATAGGCCGCCACAGCGACCGGCGGAGTCATGGCGGACAACACGGCGAAATAGAGCAGGAACAGATGTGACTGCATGACGGAGAAACCGAACTCGCCGGTCAGTGTCGGCGCCAGAAGCGCCGCAGCCAGCGCGTAGGCCGCAGGTGTCGGCATACCCATGCCGAGCAGGATCGTCATCGCTCCGGCCATGATCAGTGTCAGCAGCGAATTGGTGCCGGAAAGCAGGATCAGAAGCTCGGATACCTTGCCGGCGAGACCGGTCATGGTAATGCCGCCGATAACCAGCCCTGCAGCCGCGCAGGCTCCGGTCACTGCCACCATGTTGAACGTCGTCTGGGCAATGCCCTCATAAAGCGAGCCGAGGGAAAAGCTGCTCCATTTGATGACCCATACGACTAGAAGCGCAGAAAGACCGAACAAGGCGACATATGTCGGCGTATAGTGCTGCACGAGCGCCACGGACAGCGCAATAAGCGGAAACAGAAAGAGCCAGCCGCCCTTGATTGCTTGGGAGAAGCGCGGAAGTTCGCTCTCGCTCAACCCCAGGAGGCCCAGTTTGCGCGAACGGAAATCCACCTGCAGAAAAACGCAAACGTAGTAAAGAAGCGCCGGGATGATGCTGGCCACGACGATACTGGTGTAGGGAATACCGGTAAACTCGGCCATGATGAAAACGGCCGCCCCCATGACCGGCGGCATGATGCTGCCGCCTGTCGAAGCGGCCACTTCCACGCCCGCAGCCAGCGTCGGCGAATAGCCCAGACGCTTCATGACCGGAATGGTGACCGAACCGGTCGTCACCACGTCGGCGGTGGGGCTGCCGGAGACCATGCCGAAAAGTCCCGACGAGCAAACGGCGACCTTGGCCGGCCCGCCCGGCTTGCGGCCCGTTAGCGAGGCCGCGATATCGAAGAAGAACTGTCCACCTCCGGCCCGCTCAAGGAGCGTCCCGAACATGACGAACAAAAACGCATAGGTCGCGGTTACCTGGATCGGGACGCCGAAAATGCCGTCCGTCGTAAACACGCTGATATCGAGGAAATGCGCGAAACTGATATAGCCGTGACGAAGCGGCCCATCGAAATTATGGCCCCAGAGATTATAAGCCATGATGATCACGACGATCGATGTCAGACCGAGACCGACCGTTCGCCTTGCCGCTTCCAGAGCCAGGAACAACAGGGAATAGCCGAAAACCCAATAGGTGAGCGGCAGCGGGTCGAAAAGCGTAATGCGTTGCGCCACCTCATCCATCTCGATGGTGAAGAAAGCGAGGCAGGCCAGGCTCAATGCCGACAGGACATAATCGACGATCGACGGGCGGCGCGGATCGGAATTTTCCGAAGCACCTACCAGCAGGAACAGCATGGTCAGCATCAACGTCAGGAACACAATTGTGCGCGCCAGCACATCCCAGGTCGATAACGTTGCTGCATAAACCGTATACATAGCAGCCGCGAAGGCGAAGAATTTCAGGAACGCGCCGAAACGGCCTTCCAGCTTTCGACGGACACCGGTCGTGACGATGTGCCTGGCCATGGTCTTCATTGCGCAAAGTCTCCCACAGAGGGACAATCGGAGTGGATGGTTTCCCGCGCCGCTCAGGGAAGAAATCGCGGCGCGGGAACAGGCAGGACAACGTGGCGTCCGCCTACATCAAACCCGCTTCCTTGTAGGCGCGGATCGCACCCGGGTGGAACGGAACGACATCTTGCGCCGTCATGCCTTTCGGCACGAAACGCTTCATCGCGTCCGACACCGCAGCCATGCTTTCAGGGTGATCGATCATCGACTTGGTAACGCCATAGACAAGGTCCTCGTCGACATCGCCGCGCGTGAACAGAATGATGCTTGTCGTAACCGTCTTGACGTCATTGTCTCCCCACGGGTTGGCATCCGCCGAAATCGTCCACGGCTGCAGCCCGTACTTGTCGATGACCGCCGTAGCGGCATCGTCAGGAACCCCGATCAACTTGAGATCGACAGCCTCGCCCATCTGGAAAAGGGAGCGATGGCCCTCAAACAGGGTATTGCCGAGCATGTCGACACGGCCGTCCTGCATCAGGTTGGTCTGTTCTTCCGAGGCCTGGAACTGAACCGAACCGCCCCAATCTTCGATGTCGTCGAGGGTCACGCCGAGCGCTTCTAGCGTGGCCTCGGTGATGGCCGATGTCAGTAGACCGCGACGGTTGAAAACCAGCCGCACAGGCGGCTTTGCCTCGGCAAGATCCGCCAGAGTGTCGATTCCGTATTTCTCGGCGAAGTCGGCGCGGGCGATCCACCAGACCGGCGCCCAGTCGTAAAGAACGGCGACAGCGGTTAGCCCTTCCACGGGCTCCTTGAAGGGCTCCTCGCCCTTGCTGGCAAAAGCGAGGTCTCCATCGTTGGCCATTCCGAAAAGGCAGCTTCCGGAGATCACCAGAGGAACGTTGGCCAGTCCGCCGCTCGATGTCTGGTAGGTGACAGTCGATCCCGGATACTCGCCCTTCACAGCTGCATCGAGACCGGCTCCTACCAAAGACCACAAGCCCCCAGGGCTCGCACCGCAAACAGATTCATTGATTGTTTCGGCATACGCCGACGAGACCAGAGCGCATGAAACACACGCGATGGCTGCTGCTAAATGCTTCATTTTATTCCCCTTTGTGGATGACGTGGACCCACTGGTCTTGATGCCAGATTTGGGTATCGCCGGATTGTGCAAAGGTGCCCGTAAGCGCTTGTCCGACTGCTGCCACTAGAACAGAAAATAAAATAAACGGCAAGGGAAATACCAAAATTAGTACAAAATCCGTTTTCACTACAAAGCGGGCGCACAATTTCGGCCGGCCTGTTGGGGCCGGATGCAACCTCCTCCTGTCAACGGGTCATCAGCGCTCTACGCTTGCATCCACCGACGCGATCAGTTCACGCAGGTAATCGGCCGCCTCCCGGCCCTTCAGCGCATGCCGCCACATCTCTTCAACCACCTGCTCATGCAATGAAACCGCCTCCGGATTCTCGGTGATCATGGCAACACCGAGCCGGATATTCGGCTGCTCTCCAAGCCGGAACGGGCTGATGGACAACGTTTTCCGATCCCCCGAGCGGAAGATCTGAAATCCCGTATGCGGCAATGTACCGGTCACGATGCCAATCTGAATCCCGATCGGCTCAGCCTCGATCAGCTCCACGAAGTGCATGATTTCGGCGCGGGCGCGCTCCCGACGTTCCCGGATATGGGCGTTGGAAACAAAGGGACGCCCCACGAACCCAGACCGCAGCAACCGCTCGATATCGAGCGCCGACATCAGGTTCACGATGGCGGGACGGCGCTGGTCGTATGTGCGCTTTCTCTCCTTGAGCACCTCGATGATCCGCTCGACATCCTGCAGCAGGCGGTTCTGGCGACCGTTTTCGCCAGAAACGCTTTCTTTCAGCAGGTCCTCCAGCGAGGCACGGAAAGCATCGGAAGCAAGGAGGAACGATATCGGGCCGGCTAGAACGATCAGCCTGTCCGCCACCTCCTCAAGCTGGCGAAGCCTTTCGAAATAGGTGACGGCTGAGGAAATGTATTCGATCTCAACGCCGAGAAGGGTGGGCAGTGAAACACCGAGCAGCTCGGCTAGGCTGGCCAGCGTTTCGATTTTGACAACTTCGCCTTTCTCGAAACGATAGACCGCCGTGCGGGAAATGCCGACGCGCTTTGCGATCTCATCTGCGCTCATCCCGGATCCTAGGCGAAAAGCCCTCAGACGCCGGCCAATTTCATCGTACCTGATGGACATTCCTTGCTCCGCCCCTGATCCGTCGCCCCAGCCGTAAATGCCATAATCGACTGTTACAAGGCGAACAAGCGTACACAATGCCACGAAACTCCCCCACACACAGGAGCGCGCACCGTCAAGCCGAGAAAAATACCATTTTTTGTACACTTTACGCGAATAGTGTTGATTTTGGAACAAAAATGCGTTTGATGACAATGCAATGAAGGGCTTATCAGGCGGAGTGTGTTGAATGGTGGATTTTTCGGAACAGCCGGGGCAGAATCTGCTCACACGCCTGAACGCTGGCGCACTGGACTATTTCTACCGCACCGGAGACTGGACCACGGAGACAATCTATGATTGTGCCGCATCCAACGCGCGCTCGGACGGCAGCAGGATCGCCATCCGCGACCGTTTCGTTGCCTTGAGCTTCGCCGACCTCGTGGATCTGGCAGACCGTCTTGCAATCGACTTGGCCCGCCAGGGGCTGAAGCCAGGGGATCGCATCGCAGCATGGTTGTCGAGCAGGGTGGAGCTCGCGATCGTCCTGCTCGCCGCGTCGCGAAACCGCTACGTCCTGTGCCCGTCACTTCACCGTAACCATACGGTCGAGGAGATTGCCGTCCTGCTGAAACGCGCCTCGGTGCGGGCGCTGGTCGGCGAAACCGGTTATGGCGCCGATGGTGACAAGGCGGACATTTTCTCAGTGGCAGGCGAACTCCCCGCGATGCGAAAGACCTATGAGCTCGCCCCGCCGGCCGAACGTTCGGCCGCCGGGATCTGCACGGCGATGGGTCTCGACGGAATCGATGTCGAGGCGCAGGAGCCAGCTAACCGCGATTCAGATGACATCGTCTATCTGGCCTTCACAAGCGGCACGACCGGAGAGCCGAAGGGGGTCATGCATTCCAACAACACGCTCTTGGCAAACGCTCGTGCAATCGCTCGGGATTGGGGGTTTGGAGCCGATTCAGTCATCTACACCTTGAGCCCACTCAGCCACAATCTGGGCTTTGGCGCGCTCGTGCTCGGTCTCCACGTGGGGGCGCAGACAGTGCTGCACGATGTCCAGCGCGGCGCCAGCCTTCTTGCACGCCTGCGGGAAACCGGCGCAACTTTCGTCTTCGGCGTCCCGGCCCATGCGATGGACCTGCTCGCCGAGATCGAGGCCGCCGGCAAGGCCGATCTCCCCGACATGCGCGGGTTCCGCATATCCGGTGCCGCCGCATCGACGTCGGTTGTCGAGGGACTGCTCTCCTACGGCATCATTCCCCAGAGCGGATACGGAATGACTGAAGCTTGTTCGCACCATTATACCCTCCCCGACGACACGCCGGAGCGCATCGTCAATACGTCGGGTCATGCCTGCTCGAACTACGAAGTTCGCATCTTCTCCCAGGAAGACCCCGACCGCGAATTGCCTGCCGGGGAAATCGGTCATATCGGCGGCCGCGGAGCCAGCCTGATGCTCGGCTATTTCGACGACCAAACCAATACCGAAAGGGCGTTCAACAAGGACGGCTGGTTCATGACCGGCGACCTGGGCCGCCTCGATAAGGATGGCTACCTCCAGATTACCGGACGGCTGAAGGACATCATTATCCGCGGCGGACACAACATTCACCCCGCGCGCATCGAACAACTGGCGATGCGTTATCCGCAGGTGGAGCGCGCTGCAGCGCTCGCGGTCAATGACGAGCGCCTGGGCGAAAAGGTATGTTTGGTGGTGATGGCAAAAAACGGCGCACAAGTCGATCCGCACGGCCTCCTGGCCCATCTCGACACCAGCGGCCTCTCCAAATACGACATGCCGGAATATTTTCTTCAGGTCGATGAAATTCCGCTCAGCGCCAACGGCAAAATGCTCAAGAGGGCCTTGCAACCGGCACTGATCGACGGCACCCTGTCACCGCAACCGATCCGCTTCCGGGGCTGACCCCATGCTCCTGGATCGACTGCGCGAGGAGATGACCCGCCCGCCCTTCAACACCTGGCTTGGCCCGGTCGCTGTCAAAGCAGATGAATCTGAACGCTGCGTGGTCATCGAACTGCCCTTTCGACCCGAATTCAGTCACATGACCGGAGAAGAGGTCTTCCACGGAGGCGTTATTGCAGCCCTGGCGGACATCGCCGGCCACGCGACGGTGGCGGTCTTTCATGGCAACGTGACCCCGACGGTCAGCCTGCAGACCGACTTCCTGGCTCCGGCTGTCGGTACACGCCTTCAAGCCGTGGGTCGGCTGCGCAAACTCGGACGAACGCTCGCCCGCGCCGATATCGATCTTCTCGTTGCCGATCGCCTTGTGGCGATCGCGCGGGGTACGTTCAGCACGAAAGGATAGATCCGATGAGAGCTGTCGTCATACGCGATTTCGGACCGGTGGGGTCGGCTGCGATCGAAGATATCGCAACGCCTGAAGCAGGCGTCGGCGAAGTGCTGATCAGGATTGCTGCCGTGGCGGCAAATTTCGTTGATACGCTCGTCATGACTGGCAAGTATCAATTCCTGCCGGAGCGACCCTTCGTTCCCGGAAAATTGCCCGTCGGAACCGTTGAAGCGGTCGGAGCCGGCGTCGATCGTCTCAAGGTCGGCGACCGGGTCCTGACCCTGGCCGAGCATGGCGGCTATGCCGAAGCGGTCAGCGTAGCTGACGACCAATGCATTCTCTTGCCGGATTCCCTCTCTTTCCCGGAAGCAGCCTCGATGGCGCTCGCCTATGACACCGCATGGTTCGCCCTGACCGAGCGCGCACGCTTCCAGAAGGGAGAAACTGTGCTGGTTCTCGGCGCCACCGGTGCGGTCGGCCTGGCCGCGATGCAACTCGCCAAGGCCAAGGGCGCGCGCGTTCTCGCGGGTGTCTCCTCACTCGGGAAGGCAGACCTCGTGCGGCAGGCCGGAGCCGATGAGATCATCGACCTGTCGGTCGACAATTTGCGTGATGGCCTGCGCGAGCAAGTCCGAGATGTTACTGCTGGCAACGGTGCCGACATTGTCATCGACATGCTTGGCGGTTCCTTTTTCGACGCAGCCTTGCGCGCCCTCGCTTGGCGCGGACGCCTCGTGGTGATCGGTTTCGCCTCGGGACGCATCCCCGAAATCAAGGCCAACTATCTGCTCGTCAAGAACATCGAGGTCAGCGGTCTGCAGGTCAGCGATTACCGCAAGCGGATGCCGGATCTGATGAGGCAGTGCTTTGTCGACATCTTCGAACTCCATGAACGCGGCGTCATCGCCGCGGCGTCACCGGCCATTTTCACTCTGGCCGATTACGACAAGGCTCTGAAAGGCCTTCTTGAGCGGCAGATAAAGGGACGCGCCGTCATCTGTCCGTAACAGCCCGAAACCAATCAAAAAAGACCAAGGGAGAGTATCAATGGAAATGCAAGGCAGCGAGCGGATCACAGCCTCCCGCGAAACGGTGTGGGCCGCATTGAACGATCCGGAAATCTTGCGCGCCTGTATCCCGGGCTGTCAGTCGCTCGAAAAAACCGACGATACGACGATGAAGGCGACCGTGAAACTTAAAGTCGGCGTCGTCTCGGCAAGCTTCAATGGCGAAGTGACGTTGAAAGACATCGACGCCCCCAACGGATACCGGATCGAGGGCGAAGGCAAGGGCGGAGTTGCCGGCTTTGCGAACGGCGGAGCCGACGTGCGCCTTGTCGAAATCGACGAGACGACGACGGAACTCCGCTATTACTGCCAGGCACGTGTGGGCGGCAAGATTGCGCAGATGGGCAGCCGGTTGATCGACAGCACCGCCCGCAAGCTCGCAGCGCAATTCTTCAGTCAATTCAATGAGAAGGTTTCCCAGAACACCTGAAGCGCGAAACCGGTACGAGGAGCACCGCTGAGCCACCATGCCGCGAAAAAGGCCGCAACAACTGATCGAAAACCTCGTGACGGCGACCCGCATCCTCGTCAACGAGGGCGTCATGGACGTATTCGGCCATGTTGCGGTGCGCGATCCCGATGAAGCCGACACCTTCTGGCTCGCACGCGCTGGCGCGCCGGCACGCATCAGCGCCGACGACATTCTGCCCTTCGGCCTCGACGGCGCGCCGCTTGTTGAGACCTCAGACGCGCTTTTTTCAGAGCGCTTCATTCACGCTGCCGTCTTCCGCGCCAACGTAACCACCATGGCAAGCGGCCATCATCACGCGGCATCCATCATGCCCTATTGCATGGGCGGGCGCACGCTTTGCGCGTTGAGCCAGACCGGCGCCTGGATGGGTTCCGTCGTCCCGCTGTGGGACAGTCGCAACCGCTTTGGCGACACGGCCATGCTGGTCAACGACATGGACCAGGCCGACGATCTGGCGGCTACGCTTGCGGATCGGCGACTGGTACTCATGCGGGGACACGGCGCCTTGGTGACCGGCACATCGATCGAAGACATGACCTTCCGCGCCGTCTATGCATGCCGCGAAGCCGACACTCTCACCGCCGGGCTTCAGATCGGCTCTTTCATGCCGCTTTCCGAGGGTGAGATCACGCGGGCCGAGAAATTGTCGAGTGCGGCAATCGCCCGCGCCTGGTCTCACTGGACAGCGCTCTTGAAATAGGCCGGTCCGGTAAGCCGATAAAAAAGAGGAACAGAGATGGCGAGCAAGATCTGGGATGCATTTATTTCAGAGCGCGACCGCAAGGTATTCAAGGCCGCGGGCTACGGTGTTGAGGGAACGAAGCCTGCCCGCCCGGCGCTGGTCCTGATCGGCTTCAACAAGCGACATCTGGAAGGCCCCGATGCCGTGTCAGGCGCATCCGAGGCCATGAACCGCGCCGCCGTTCTGGCGCGCCACTGCCGCGCCAGAGGTTTGCCTGTCATCCACGTGACAGGCGCAACCCGCCCCGATGGCTGGGACCGGCCGCAGGAGGACGGCGTAGCGGCTGGGGCGGACCCTGTCGGCGACAACGCCCTCGTTACCACGATGAGGCCGGAGCCGCGGGACATCGTCATCCGGCGTCAGGCGCCTTCCGCATTCTTCGACAGCGACCTGATGAGCTTCCTCAACCTGCTTGGCGCGGACGGCCTCATCCTGGCAGGCGGACAGACGGCCGGCGCGGTGCGCGCGACCGCAATCGACGCCTTCAGCCTCAATCTTCGTGTGGTCATCGCCGATGATGCATGTTTCGATCCTTGGCAGGCCAGCCACGCTATCGCGCTCTGCGATCTCGACGCAAAATACGCCGATCCGACACCGGTGGACGCGCTGCTGCCCTGGATCGACGCACTGCCGGAAGATGCTTTCTCGCTGCCTGCCGGCGCACGGGACAAGCGACCGCCGCTCATGCCCGCCACGGAAGGAACCGAACGATGATCTGGGACCCCTTTCTTTCGCCCGATGACCGCAAGCGCATCGAGCAGACGGGCTTGACCGGACCGACCGGGCTCGGCGCGCGGCCGGCACTGATCGTGATCGATGTCTCCTGGGGCTTTGCCGGCGATCGTCCGGACGAGGACATTCTCGACAGCATCCGTCGCTGGCCGAACTCCTGCGGCGCGGAAAGTTGGCAGGCCATCGAAAAGATCATGGCTCTGTGCGAGACGGCGCGGACCCGCGGGATACCGGTGATCTACTCCACCGGCCGCGCCCGCGAGGATGCCTGGGACATCGGAAGCTGGGCGTGGAAGAATTCGCGCACCAGGGAACAGGTCCCGGCGTCGCCGCAGGACAAGGACGCAAACGAAATCGTCGCCCCGCTGGCCCCGACCCCGTCGGACATCATGGTGTACAAGCGCAAGCCTTCAGCCTTTTTCGGCGCACCCACGGCAACTCATCTGCGGCGGCTGGGATGCGACAGCGTCATCCTGACCGGCACCACCACCTCAGGATGCGTAAGGGCAAGCGCCGTCGATGCCTTCAGTCACGGTTTCCAGGTAGCCGCCATCACCGACGGCTGCTTCGACCGGGCACAAGCGAGCCACGCATTGGCCCTGTTTGACATCGCCATGCGCTACGGCGCGGTCATCGATGCGGAAGCTGCCATTGGGCATATGAGCAAGATGGAACCGCCCGCGAACTCCACTCTTCCGAACGCCTGACCACCCCGGTTCAGCATCGCTGTCGAGAAACGAATGGCCTCTCCCTCACGGGAAAGGCCTTTTGCATATCAGCGCATCAGCGAGGGCAGGTACGTCAC
>CEQK01016673.1_pt1 | contig 20024 bp, 17 predicted proteins | sample 531051 | NCBI WGS metagenome assembly CEQK01 (sample SAMEA2621229, study PRJEB7988) | marine metagenome | biome: marine biome (ENVO:00000447); feature: deep chlorophyll maximum layer (ENVO:xxxxxxxx); material: "saline water (ENVO:00002010), including plankton (ENVO:xxxxxxxx)" | depth 150 m
CGACAGCCTCGACTCCATGGTCTCGCGGTTCCGCGTCGAAGGCGGCAAGCCCGCGAGCTCTGCGCGTCCTGTAACCGCAAACGCCGAGACGGCCCGGCCGGTCGCCTCTCCGGCCCGCGCGATGGTCGCGAAAGTCTCCCGCGCGATTGGCGGCGGCAGAACTGCCGCCGCGGTCGAGAGCTGGGATGAGTTCTGATACCGAACAGCACTGACACCTCAAAAGCCGGCTACAGAATTGTAGCCGGCTTATTTGTTTCGGGGCAGCAAGCCGATTTCGGTTTCAGGCCGAACCAAATTCAGGAAGACATAATCCGGTCGCGCGTTGCTTCGATGAGCGCGAGGGCATCGTCTTCATTCGCGGCTTCGGAGTAGATGCGCATTTCGGGTGCATTGCCCGAAGGACGGAGATGGAGGATGCGGCCATCGGCGAGCGTCATGCGCAAACCGTCCTTGGTATCGACGAAAACGGCACTGCCGATCGGGGCCAGAAAATCCCCGCGTTCCGCTTCATCGCTCGAGAGGATCGCGACCAGGGCCTTGCCTTTCTCGGTGGCAAAATTCTCGATCCGGCCACTCGCGGCAACCGGCAGGGCCAGTCCTTCGACAAGCGCTGACAGCGTCAATCCGGACCCAAGCGAGACGGCGAGCGCGGAGACGATCGGAAGGACACTGTCGCGCGTCGGCAAGGCCGACAGTTCTGCCTTCCCGAACGCAATCTTGGAGCCTGTCAGCACCCCCCCATTGGCTTCGAAGCCGATCACGCGCTCTGCCCCTGCGTCGCCTGCTGCCGCCATCTCCGCGATGACATAGGGCGAACCGACCTTCGTCCGCCTGACGCCAGCTTCGACGCGGGCTTCGATGCCGGAGTTGGAGGTCACGGGGGTCACGATCGAATCGGCCTCGAGCAATCGTGCAACGACAAGGCCGAGCACATCCCCGCGGACCACCTCACCTGTCTCGTCGGCGACCAGCGGCCGGTCTCCGTCGCCATCGGCGGATACAAGCGCATCAAGGCCGTAGCGCTCGACCCAGACGCGGATCCGGGCGCGGGTCTGGTCGGAGACGGCCTCGGTATCGACCGGGATAAACGTTTCGGAATGGCCGACGGGAATGATCTCGGCACCGGACGGGGCGAGAATGTCGGACAGTACGGAGCGGATGACGGACGAGTGCTCGTAAATCCCGATGCGCCTGCCTACGAGACAGCCTTCAGCGAGAAAGCCCGCGTAACGCGCGACGAAATTTGCACGCGCCTGGGCTTCCTCGTCCGTCGGCTTGTGATGCGGCGTCCAGCGCAAGGCCGCCTTGTCGACATCGCCGACCGAAGCGGTCATTGCGGCTTCATCGTCCTTGTCGATTTCGCCGTCCGGGCGATAGAATTTCACACCATTGCGGTCGGCCGGGATGTGCGAGCCGGTGATCATGATCGAGGCTGCCTTTCGCGCCATGGCGTGAATCGCAAGCGCCGGCGTAGGCAGTGCGCCGCAATCGACAGGATCAAGTTTCTCGTCCTCGATCGCGGCCATGCACTGGGCTGCGATTTCCGCGCTCGAGGGGCGCAAATCCTGGCCGACGAAAACGGAGTCGCCTTCGGCGATCAAACCGCTCGCCTTGAGATGACGCAGGAAGGCAATCGTGTAGGCCGCAGCCGTTCCGTCATCGAGCTCCTCGACGAGGCCACGCAGCCCGCTGGTTCCGAATTTGGCAGCCATGATGTCGCCTCCTCTTGCGACGCATTCAGCGATTATGCGCCGGCTTCGTTCTTCTGGAAATCGAGATACTCCACCAGCGCACAGAACATGTGATAGAAGGTGCTCGTCGGCATGTCGGCCGAGATCACCCTTCCGCGCGCATCGAGCTGATCGAACCATCCGCCTTTGACGGGCGTGACGAGATAGCGGTTGAAAATGACGTCGAGCATGCGGATGAAGAGCGTCTCGTCACCAGGCAGGCCGTCGGCGCGGGCCCGAAGGCCTGCCTTCAGCGCCTCGGTCTGTGGCCACAGCCGCGACGTGCCTGACATGTTCGAGCCATCGGGAGACATGCGGTCGCACACCGCATCGGTCCCGCGCGCATGGCCGAATGCGTGAGACGTGGCGTAGAGCTTGCGGCAGTAATCACGCACCTGGGTGTCACCGGACATTTTGGCATAGCGCAGAAGGAGCCATATCCACTCGTAATGGTGTCCCGGCTCGATCTGAGCCTCGCGGTCGGTCGCCGGCGACCAGTCTTGCGAGAAATATTCGGTCACGCTCCAGGTTTCCGGGTCGAAGAAGTGCGCGCGGAAGAGCTCCACCATCCTTTCGGCGCGCTCGAGATAGGCGTTTTCGCCGGTTGCCTCATACCAGGCGAGGAAAGCCTCGAGCGCGTGCATGTGCGGGTTTGCGCGGCGATAGTCGGTGCGTTGCGATGATTCGAAAAAACCGCCATTCTCCGTGTCGGCGAGATTGCCGTCGATATAGGCGATCGTTCGCTCGGCCCATTCCTTCGCTTCCGGCCAGTTCGTTGCCCGCCACAGCCAGGCAAGCGCGAAAAGAACGAAGAACTGGTCGTAGGTATCGCGCTGGCCGTCGCGCACGGACCCGTCCGTATTGAAGGTGTGGATCCATCCGCCGTCGGCATGCCAGCCGGTGCCGGTCAGCGTGTCGAAGAGATGATGCAGGACGTTATCGGAATTTCCGTTCCAGCCGAGCAGCTTGGCGTGGGAGAAACAATAGATCTGCCGGGCCAGAACCCTGAGCCGCTTGAAGCCGGGATCGGCAGGGGTGCCGTCGTGATGAAGCGCCTCGTGGACCCCGCCATTGATGAGATCGACGCCCGCGGTCGACCAAAGCGGAAGGGCGCTGTCGAACAGCCAGCTGCGAATATAGTCGAGCGAGGGCACAGGACGGCCTGAATGAGCGACCGCAAGCGGCGGCCAGTCCATCTTCTTCACCTTCTCGACCAGGTTCTTGACCATGTAGGACCGGTCTCGATGGGTGATCAGCAACGCGTCGGGCTGCGACACCACCACCAGATCGTCCAAGCCTGCTACGGCAAGCAACCGGTCTTCCGAGCGCAGATAGCTGTTCTTCACATCGATCGTCAGCACATCGCCGAAACGGGCGTTGCCATGCTCGTCCTTCTTCGAAGCTTCATGGAGCTGCGTCCAGGAGCCAAGATCGCTCCAGTCGAAGGAGGCCTCGGTGACGCCGATGCGGGTGGCGTTTTCCATCACGGCATAGTCGATGGAGATCTTCGGCGCGGCGGCAAAGGCGTCCGGATCGAGGCGTACGCATTTGCCCTCGACATCGGCGCGTTCGACGGCGAGGCGCGCCTGATTCCAGACCTCGGGCTGCTGACGCTCGAGCTCGGCGGCCATGTCGGCCACGCGGAACATGAAAATACCGCCGTTCCAGAAATAGCGGCCGGACTGAACGAATTGCTTGGCGGTGCCGAGGTCTGGCTTTTCACGAAAGCGCAGAACGTCATAAACCGGACCATCACCCTCGCCGCGCTCGATGTAGCCATACTGGGTTTCAGGTCGCGTAGGCGCGATGCCGATGGTCATGATGCCGCCGCGCTCGGTGAGTGCTTCAGCCGCGGTGCGGAGCACGCGGTGGAATGCAGCCTCGTCGGGGATCTGATGGTCGGATGGGAGCACCAGAACGATTCGCGCGGGATCGCTGTCAGCAAGATCGGCGACGGATGCCGCGATCGCAGCGGCGGTATCGCGGATCATCGGCTCCAGTAGGTAGCGCTCGACAGCGGTCGTTCCCGTCTCGCCCTGTTCGACCAATTGCTCCTCGAAAGCGATGCCGCCGACGATGCGGGCCGGCAGATATTCAAGCCCCTTGCCTTTGTAGGCGACGCGCTCCAGCGTGTTTACCAAAAGTGTCTTGTCGTTGATGAAACGGTGGAACTGCTTGGGCTTTGACTCACGTGACATCGGCCACAAACGGGAGCCTGCGCCGCCGCACAGGATGATCGGTGTCAGGGCGAGATTGTCCGCCATTGAAATCTCCGGATTCGCTGTTCGCGGGGAGCTATACAGGAAATGTGCTTAAAACAGGTATACTCCCGGGCGGCCAGAGGTGCAGTTTGGAATCGCTCCAAACTAGAGTGTTTGACTCCTGTTTAAACCGCCGCTATTTTCCAGCCCAGTCTCAAATGATTGGGATGGAGCGCCGGCGTGCGTCTCCGCCCGCTCAACCGCCGGATCCGGGCATGCTGGTCTGTCACTGCAACATCATTAGCCAACGCGATATCGTTTCCGCCATCCAGGAACTTCTCACCGAGGATGAATGGCGGCTGATCACGCCGTTGCAGGTCTATCACGTGATGAGCAAACGCGGTCGTTGCTGCGGCTGTTTCCCGAAAGTTGTCGACATCATCGTCAAGACGACTGAAGCCTGGCACCGCGAGAAGGCCACGCCGGAAGCGGAAGTTGTGGATTTTGTCGGCCGTCTTCGTGCCGAACATGACCGCATGGCACGCCAGCAGGCCGAAGCCCGTGCCCGCATGCGCAAGATCCGCGGCGCAGCCTGACCCCGTCCAATTGCTGATATGACGCATTGCGTCTGTGGGCTGGATCGCTAATGTGTCTCGCCATTAGCGAACAGGGAGCATTCAATCCAATGAAGGGCAACGAACAGGTTATCGAGCGGCTGAACCAGGCACTGTTTCTGGAGCTCGGTGCGGTGAACCAGTACTGGCTTCACTACCGTCTGCTGGAAGACTGGGGCTACACGCTTCTGGCCAAGAAGGAGCGTGCCGAATCGATTGAGGAGATGCACCACGCCGACAAGCTGGTCGAGCGCATCATCTTTCTCGAAGGCCATCCGAACCTGCAGTCGGTCGCGCCGCTCAACATCGGCCAGAACCTCAAGGAAGTTCTTGAAGCCGACCTCGCCGGCGAGCACGAGGCACGCGATTCCTATAAGAAGTCGCGCGAGATCTGCAACGAAGTCGGCGATTACGTCACGATGAAGCTGTTCGAGGAACTGCTGGCCGACGAGGAAGGCCATATCGACTTCCTCGAAACCCAGCTCGAACTGCTCGAGCAGCTTGGCGAACAGAAATACGGCCAGCTCAACGCTTCTCCGGCCAACGAGGCCGAGTAAGCCTAACGCTTATCAGCGAAAACAGATCAAAGCCGTACCCGACAGCCGGGTACGGCTCGTTACTTGCGCGATGCCTGAATGCTCAGCAGTGCGCACATGACGGGCCTGCCTGGAATCCGTCATATCTCCCGGCCAAATAGAAATAGCGCTAGGACGTGAGGTCGACGCCCGATTCCTTGGTCAGCCGGACCAATTCAGCTGTATTCTGAACCTCTGCCTTGCGCATGATCTTGGCGCGATGAATCTCAACCGTTCGACGGGAGATTCCCAGTTCATGAGCGATCACCTTGCTGGCAGCCCCTTCGACGACGAGGTTGAGGACTTCGCGCTCACGGTCGGACAGACCCGCGAGGCGATCCGCCGCTTCACGCTGGACCGACGCCTTCTGCCGCTCCTTGCGACCCTTTGCCATGGCGTCGGCCACGACGGAGAGCAGTTGCTCGTCATCATAGGGCTTTTCCAGAACATCGTAGGCGCCGAGTTTCATCGATTCGACAGCGGTGCCGACCTCCGCGAACCCGGTGACCAGTATGACCGGCAGGATCCGTTTGGCGCGGGATATATGGGCTTGCAGTTCAAGGCCGTTCATTTCCGGCATGTTGAGATCCAGGATGAGGCACCCGTTGTCGCTCACCGGTTCCGAAAGAAACTCTTTGGCGGAGTTGTAGGCCACCACGCGGTAGCCCGCAGTCTCAAGTAGAACGGTCAGGGAATCGAGAACGCCGATATCGTCGTCGATGATGAAAACAATCTCTTCCGAATTCATTTCACGCATGCTCCTTGGGCAAGGTGAAAGAGAACTCACACCCCTTTTCATTCGAGTTAACGCTCATGTGCCCCCCGTGAGTTTCAACAATCGAACGAGAAATAGTCAATCCTATACCCATACCCTGCCTTTTGGTCGTGGCGAAAGGCTCGAACAGATGGGCCATCACCTCGTCGCTCAACCCCGGCCCGGTGTCCGATACTGTAACGGCGACAAAAGTTGGATGGTCGGTGGTCCGAACGGACAGGCTTTGCTGCGCACTCCCGTCCATGGCCTCCCTTGCATTGCGGATCAGATTGGCCACCACCTGCTGGATCTGAACCCGGTCAAGCGGGATTGTCGGCAGATCAGGCGAATAGTCGCGAACGATGTTCAGAGACGTGCTCGTCTCATCGGACAAGGCCGTTTCAAGCGCCCCCTCGACAACCGCATTGACGTCCTCACGATCGATGCGGTCCTGCCGGTTTCCGATGAACTGCCGCAGACGTTTGATAATCGAACTTGCCCGCTGCCCCTGATCAGCGGCCCGGTCGACATATGTAATGACCTCGTCATCCTCCGCCATTCCGCGCTTGAGAAGAATGCGGCGAGCCGAACGCGCGTAATTGACCACTGCCGTAAGAGGCTGGTTCATTTCGTGGGCGAGGGCACCAGCCATCTGGCCGGCGGCACTGATGCGCGCGGCATGGGCGGCTTCGGCCTGAAGGCGGCGCAGGCGCCGCTCGGAAGCAAGCTTTGCTGTTATGTCGCGCGCGATCCGCGATGCGCCGATGACATTCCCCTGTGAATCGTGGATCGGAGCCATGGTCAGAGAGACGTCGATCGGCTCCCCGGTTTTCGTCAGCTTGACCGTCTCGAAGACATCGATCGATTCATTCCGCGAAATCCGCTCCATCAATTCCTCGAGCTCGGCGCGCCGATCCACCGGCGTGAGCATGCTGACGTCCTGGCCGATAGCCTCGTCAGCGGTATAACCGTAAAGCCGCTCTGCGGCCGGGTTCCAGGTCGTGATAAAGCCGTTCATGTCGACGGTCACGATCGAATCCACCGATGTGCCCACGATGGCATTGAGCAGGGAGTCGCGCTCGAGATAACGGCTCACGGCGCGAGCGAGCGCGCCGGGCTCGCCGCTCGCATTCACCGGCAGCTTCACAGGTTTGCCCTTCGAGGCGGCACCGACCGCCTTGGTGATGGCGCGGAGCGGATCGGTGAGCGTGGCGGCGATCGCTATCGCGAGAAGACCCGCCAGAACGACGGCGACCGCACCGGTCATGGTTGCCGAACGCGCAACGGTAGCCGCGCCCCGGAACACAATATCGGTGGGAATGGACTCGATCAGTGTCAGGTGCCTTCGTTCGCCCAACTCGATCGGCCAGGCGGACATCGCTAATTCGCGTCCATCTGCATCCGTTATCCGACCTGCAACAGGTGTCGGTGTATTGACGAGATTGGCCATGCCGGGCCAGTCGCTCTGGAAGGTCGACCCGTTACCGTATTCGAACGCGAAGGCCTGATCCGGATTCGGACTGATCAGATAGTATCCGTTCTCATCGACCAGATAGACACTGCCGCCCTTGAAACCGCCTTTCGGCAGCTCGGTGAACAGCTCCTTCAGATCGACGTTGATGATAACGATACCCAACGGTCTGTCATTGCCATCGCGGATCGCTGTCGCAAGGCGGACGGTCGGCCAGGCGGGCAACTCGATTTCCCCCCGCTCACGATTGTAGCTGACCTGGGATACATAGAGGGTGCCGGCCGGCAATGTCACTGCATCGCGATAGTAGTTGCGTTCACCCTTGGACTGCAGCTCGTTATTCGGCACGATCCTCGTGGTGCCAGTCAAACGGTCACGCTCGACGCGAACCAGTTCGCGCCCATCATCATCCAAGCCGATCAGCCGGACCTGGGCATAGCTATGCTTGGCTTTGATGACGGCGAGCATTTCGGCCGCGAGCTGGGCGCGCCACGCTGCATAATTCCGCCCGTCTATCGTGCCGCCAGTGCGCTTCAGCTCCGCAGTGGCTTGCACGGCAGGCAGATCCGCCAGCATCATGACATCTTCTCTCGAACCGGCGACATAGTCCGTCAGGCCATCGGCCAGAATGCCGGCACGGGCTTTCAGGCTCTCGAAGACGACGGGGCGGGACGCATCGTTGGCTCGTTTGTAGATCAGCATGCCGGTGCCCGCCGTGGTGACCACGACGAGAAGGATCATGGCGATGGACAAGCGCAGCGCGAGGCTCATCTAGATATGCCAGTCTGGGCGAAACCCATTTTCGCAGGCATGCAACTTCTCCGAAATTGGCGGCATCCTCATCACCGTCATACTACACGGATGCGTGCGAATAAGTAATTACACGTTAAACGCTCAATGCGCCGGACGGAATAGCCCCTGGACGCGCCAAATCGCGCCGCCATAGGCTAAATCTAGTAGTTTTTCCAGTATTTTGGAGGAAACGTGTGATGGCGCCCTTTGGAAAGACCCAGGCCGAATCAGTCAACGCGATGCATGCCGTATCATTGGCGGCCGTGGCTTGCTGGGAGCGGGCATGGAGCCGAAACAGATAAATACAGAAAGGGCTGCTGGCGGGAGCAAAATTTATCGGTAAGCAAAACCTTACGCTTTGCGAATGACCTGCAAAATTCGGGCGGCTGCCTTTTCTGCGCCGTCGTCGGCCTGCATGGCTTCCGAGATTGCGGAAAGCTTCTGCTTCATTGCCGCGTCTTTCAGAAGCGACATCATCGCATCGCGGAGCTGGTCGGGCGTCCAGTCGTTGCGGTCGAGATGGATGCCGATGCCGGTTTCGGCGGTTCGCAGGCCGTTGTCATGGCCGTCCCAGCAATAGGGCATGCAGATCGAGGGCACGCCGAAATAGAGCGCCTCGCAAAAACTGTTGTTGCCCCCGTGATGGATGAAGAGGTCGGCCTGGGCGACGATCGAGGGCTGGGGAAACCAGCTTCCGAGATAGACGTTGTCAGGCACCCGCTGGTAGCTCTCCAGAAAGCCGCCGACATTGACGTAAAAGCGCGCCGGGAAGGTGGCGAAGACATCGATCATCCGGCCGATGAGATCGGTATCGATGGCGCCGAGACTGCCGAACGAAAGGTAGATGATCGGACCTTCATTGACGGGGAGCGGTGGCGGATCGAACTGCGCTTCCTCGCGCACGCAGCCTTCAAGAAAAACAAAAAGCTCTTCGGGCAGTTTTTCCGTGCGATCTCGGCGCACGTATTCCGGGGCGAGCAGCAGGTTGAGCCATGGTGAGGTTTCGAGAAACTGTCCGGCGGGCAACGGATCAAGTCCGCGTTTGGCGCGAAAACTGTTGTAACGCGCATGGATCGGCGCGGTGATCTCCACATAGGCCTTTTCAAAGGCCGGGCGGTGCGGATCGTCCGCGGCGAGCCCCGAGAGATAGGGCGGGACGTTCGGATCCGGGATTTCCGTCTCGGCACAAGAAACCACGCGGATCCACGGCACGCCGGCATTCGCGATCGCCGGAAACATGATGACGTTGTCGAGCACAATCGCATCGGGCTTGATGCGTTTGAGCAGCCTCTCCAGACCGCGCTCGGCCTGGATCGCGGTGTCGACAATCGCATCCCAGGTCGGGCCGACATAGGTTTCGAGCTGGGCCGTGGGGTCCTGGTTGAAATGATCGAGATGGGCGGTCACGAAGGCCTGCCAGCTTTCCTCGGACCGATGGGTGTCGGCCTTGGGCGCGGGCGGCAGCTGGTATTCCTTGAATCCGTATTCGTCAAAGACGCCCGTGAAGCCTTGGTGGCACAGGAACACCGGCACCGCGCCCCGGCGCTGAAGCTCTTGGGCGATGCCGACGCAATTGAGTGCCGAACCGAAGCTCGCCTCCGGGAAAAAGGCGATCACTGGCTTGTTCACGCCATTCCCTTCCGTGTGAGTGGCAAGAGGCCGCGATTGGCGGCCTGGGGCTTGCGGATCTGCGAGCGACGCAGGTGAAGCACCATCTGATCTGCTGCAAGCTGGTGCTGCATCCGTTCGAGGCTGTCAAGGATATCGAGATGCTCTTCCAGCGACTGTCGCAAACGGAAGTCCGGAATGCTGTTGTCCTTCTGGGTCGTCAGGCGCAACCGCTGATGGGCGAGCAGTGCGCCGCGAATGAAGCGGTTGCCGGAACTCTCGGCGATCAGACTGTGAAAGGCGCAATCGATGTGAAGAAACGCCATCGAACTCCTGGTGCCGTCCGGACGCTGGAGAAATTCCTCCATCTGCTGGCGCAGGAGTGCGGATTTCTGCCCGTCCAGTTCAAAACCGGGCTCGAGGATCGCCTGCGGTTCGAGCGCGAGACGGAAGGACAGGCTTTCGATGAGCGCGTTCGGCGTATCGAGAAGTGGCTGAAATGCCCAGGCTCGACCGGGAAGTTGCGCAACGATTCCGTCAGTGCTCAGTATTTTTAGCGCATTTAGTACAGCTGAACGGGGCACATCGTACCGTCGCACCAAGGCGCTGACCGACTGGACATCGGCGATGCGGCGCTCCGCACGATCGGAGAGAATACGAGCAGCCAGCGAACCTTCCATGTCGTCGAGCTGCGAGAGCCCACCGATGCCAGCCTCGTCAGGCGCCACGTTGAGGAAGTAACCACCTTCCTCGCGACGCTGCACGATCTCGTTCGATTCCAGTATCTTGAGGGCCGAGCGCACAGGCGTTCGCGAGACACCGCAGGCTTCAGAGAGGGCATTTTCCGGCATGTGATCGCCCGGTCGCAAGCCGTGCTCGAGCGCGAATTCGACGATCTGCCGCGCAAGCTTCAAGTGGTTCTGTCGCGTATTGCTGCGAGTTCGCAATTGCCTTCTCCTGACGCCAAACCAAGCCGCAAAACACGGGCTCAATCCCGCCGCCACCCAAAAAAGACTGCAAAAACAATTTGACGGATTTTTTGAGTGATTAATACTGAAGCTAGAGGCGATCAAAAGAAATCGCAAGCCACAAGCGGCTCAAATGGCCGTACGTCAACAAAGACCCTAGAGGTGAACTCAATGACCAGTTTCTCCGCGCTTTCGCGCGCTTTCTTGCGTAATAGCACCTTCCTGGCCGCAGCCCTCGTGGCACTCACCGCACCGGCCATGGCGGAATCGCTGACCGTTTCCAACTGGGACGGATACATGGCGCCCGACGCCATCCAGAAATTCAACGAAGAGACCGGCAACGAAGCCGAACTCGTGCTTCACGCCACCAACGAAGAGATCATGGGCAAGCTGATCGCCTCCAAGGGCGCCGGCTATGACGTGGTCTTCGTCTCCTCGCCCTTTGCCGAGGTTCTCCACAATCTCGGTCTGACCGAAGAACTCGATCACTCCAAGATCCCCAACATCAAGAACCTCTATCCGGAAGCGACCGAGCTTTCGCATGACCCGAACAACACCTTCTCGATCCCCTATGCCTGGGGCACGACCGGGCTTTGCTACCGTTCGGATCTTGTCGAGGACCCGACCTCCTGGAACGATCTCCTGAAGCCGTCGGAAGATGTTGCCGGCAAGACAACCATGCTTGCCACCGACCGCTGGCTGCTCGCAGCCGGTCAGCTCGATCTCGGCTACTCGGTCAACGAAACCGACCCGAAGAAGATGGAAGAGGTTCGAGATCTGCTGATCGAGGCGAAGAAGACCCTCCTCGCCTATGACGATACCACCTTCTACGCCAAGCTCGTTTCCGGCGAAGCCGAACTGGTGCAGGCCTGGGACGGCTGGTGCAACTACGGCATCGGCGAAAACGCCGACATCAAATACGTCATTCCGGAAGAAGGCTCCGACCTCTGGGTCGACACGATGGTGATCCTCAAGGCATCCGAGCACAAGGATGCAGCCTACGAGTTCGTCAACTACATTCTGGATGCCGCCAACCACCGTTGGGCCGCCGAGAACATCCTCTACAAGGTGCCCAACCAGGCGGCCATGGAGGGGGTCGATCCCTCGCTGCTCGAAACCTATCCGAACATGGCGTTCAAGCCCGCCGACATGCTGAAATACGAACAGCTCCGCGACGTCGGCAAGGCGCAGCGCGAATATTCGCGCATCGTCTCCGAAATCAAGGCCGCCAACTGATTAGGCTCCTTGCATCCCGGGCGCTCCCCCCACCGCGCCCGGGTTCTTCTTCCGATCGCCGGCACTGCCGGTGCAGGACTTCGTGATGACCACTGACCGCCGCCCCCTACTCCTGATGACGCCAGCACTGCTGTGGCTGACCGCCCTGATGGTCATCCCCTGCGCGCTTATCCTCGTGCTCGCCTTTTTCCGGCGCGGCATCTATGGCGGCATCGAATATACCTGGACGCTCGAAAACATCGCGCTGGTCTTCGACCCGCTCTATTTCCAGATCTTTCTCAAATCGGCGGGGATCGCCGGCCTTTCGGCAGCGCTTGCCTGTGTGCTCGGTTATGCGGCGGCCTATGCGATCGCCGCAATGCCCCGAAGCCGCCAGCCAATGCTTCTGTTTTTCGCGGTGCTGCCGTTCTGGTCGAACTATCTGGTGCGCACCTATGCATGGATCGTGCTCCTCAACCGCGAGGGACTGATCGTCAACATCGCCCGCTGGCTGGGCTATAACGGCGAACTGCCGAGCATGCTCTACACCGAGCAGGCCGTCATCATCGGGCTCGTCTACAACTACCTTCCCTTCGTGATCCTCGCCTGCTACGCGCCGTTGTCGCGGATGAACCCTGAAATCACCGAGGCCTCGCGTGATCTCGGCGCATCTGCCTGGACGACTTTCCGCCGCATTACCCTGCCGATGACCGTGCCCGGCATCGCCACCGGCTTCGTCTTCGTCTTCGTTCTGTCGATCGGCAATTTCGTCACCCCCGCCCTGCTCGGCGGCGGCCAGTTCCAGATGATCGGCAACCTGGTCTACGCACAGTTCCTGACCGCCAATGACTGGCCCTTCGGCGCGGCGCTCTCGATGGTGCTGATCCTGGTGATGCTCGGGCTCTTGATGGCGCAGGCCGTGGTTGCCGAACGGGCATCGAACGGAAAGGGCCAGAACGATGACTGATCGCAACACCTTCCGGCTGATGCTCCTCATCCTCGGCCTGGTTTTTGCCTTCCTCTACATACCGATCTCCGTGCTCGTGGGCCTGTCCTTCAACGAGGGCGGCCTGCCAACGGCCTGGACCGGTTTCTCGGTCAAATGGTACGGCGCGCTTCTGGAAGATTCCGATATCCTGAAGGCCGCGGGCAACACGCTGATCGTCGCCGTCTGCTCGACGATCCTGTCGACCATTCTCGGCACGCTGCTCGCCGTCGGCGTCGAAATCCGCCGCCGCAACGGCAAATGGCTCGAAACCGTCATCTTCGCGCCGATGATCATCCCGGACATCGTGCTGGCAATCGCGCTGTTGAGCATGTTCTCGCTGCTCAACATCAAGATGGGCCTGCACACGATCACCGTCAGCCACGTGGTCTTCAACCTGGCCTTCGTCTGCGCCGTTGTGCGTGCGCGATTGAAGAGTTTCGACTGGTCGATCGTGGAAGCCTCCGCCGATCTGGGCGCGACCACGTTTACCACCCTTTACCGCGTGGTCATTCCGGTCCTCATGCCGGCGATCGTTGCGGGGGGACTGCTCGCCTTCACCCTGTCGGTCGATGAGTTTATCATCGCCTTCTTCACCGCTGGCGCCGGGCGGTCCTCCATCACCCTGCCGATGCAGATTTTCGCGATGATCCGGTTCGGCGTCACGCCGGAGATCAACGCACTCGCCACTCTCGTCATATCTGTTTCCGTCGTCGCGCTCGCCCTGTCGCAGCGACTGAACAAGGGAGGTCTTCCCGGCCAATGACCCAGCCGTTTTTGAGTATCCGCAACGTCGACAAATACTTCTCCGTGGTCAAAGCCGTGGACGACGTGTCGCTCGACATCCGGGAAAACGAATTCTTCGCGCTTCTCGGCGCTTCGGGCAGCGGCAAGACCACGCTGTTACGCATGCTTGCCGGCTTCGAGAGCCTGAGTGAAGGCGACATCCTGATCGAGGGATCGTCGATCGCCAACATGCCGCCCAACCAGCGGCCCGTGAACCTGATGTTCCAGTCCTACGCGCTCTTTCCGCACATGACGGTGGCGCAGAACATCGCCTACGGGCTGGAGATGGACAAGCTGCCGAAGGCCGAGATCAAGGCGCGCGTCGACGAGATCCTGGAGGTCATCCAGCTCGCCCATCTCGGCAAGCGCAAGCCCGACCAGCTTTCGGGTGGTCAGCGCCAGCGCGTCGCCCTTGCCCGTGCGCTCGTCAAGCGACCCAAGGTTCTGCTGCTCGACGAACCGCTCGGCGCGCTCGACAAGAAGCTGCGCAGCGAAATGCAGCTGGAACTGAAGCGCCTGCAAGACGAGTTCGGCATTACCTTCATCATGGTCACCCACGACCAGGAAGAAGCTCTCGTGATGGCCGACCGCATCGCCATCATGAAGGACGGCGCACTGTTGCAGGTGGGCTCACCCAAGGAGATCTACGAAAAGCCGGAATCGAAGTTCGCCGCGGACTTCATCGGCGTGATGAACTTTCTCCACGTCAAGCGCATGACGGACGGCTTTGCGACGCCTGACGGCACTCCGATCAAGACCCAGCATGTCAGCGGCGATGTCGGTGAGGGCGAAGCAATCGCCGCGGTCCGGCCGGAGCGGCTATCCGTGGGCGAAGGCGGCGACAACCACTTCGAGGGCGTGGTTGCCGAGATCGCCTATCACGGCCTCGATCTGTTGCTGCACGTCAAAACAGACCTCTCCGACACTCCGGTGATCGCCCGCATGACGGCGGACGTTGCCGACACTCACCAGCCCGAAATCGGCCAGCGGATCACGCTGAGCTGGTTGGCGCGCGACACCCACATCTTTCCGGCCTGAGAGCCCAACGACGAAAAGTCAGAGGAGAACACATGGAACAGAAAACATTCGCCTTCTTTCCCGAGGCCGCATTCGGCCCGGCGCTGAACTCCGTCGGCATCGCCCAGGCCATCACCGCCATGGGTCACAAGGCCGTCTTCCTGTCCGACCCCGGCTTCGTCGACGTCTACAAGGGCTACGGGTTCGAGGCTCATCCGGTCGCGCTGTCGGCGCCCATGCCGCCCGAGAAGCTCGCCAAGTTCTGGGAAGAATTCATCAACGGTCACATCCCGAACTTCCGCAAGGCGCCGATCGACCAGATCGACAACTACGTCAAGGATTGCTGGGAAGCGATCGTCGACAGCGCCAAATGGGCCGAGAAGGACCTTCCCAAGGTTCTCGCCGAGATCAAGCCCGACGTAATCGCGGTCGACAACGTCATCCTGTTCCCGGCCATCAAGCAGCATGGTGTGCCCTGGGTGCGCATCATCTCCTGCTCGGAAAACGAGATCGAAGACCCGGCCATTCCGCCGCATCTTTCCGGCATGTCGGAGAACGACACGGAAGGTCATGCCGCCTTCCGCAAGAAGTTCAACGAGGTCATCAAGCCGATCCACGACGACTTCAACGAATTCCTGAAGGAATGCGGCGAGGAGCCCTACGAGCTCGGCCAGTTCTTCGAGGCTTCGCCTTACATGAACATGATGCTCTATCCGCAGCCGCTGACCTACAAGCGCGAAGAGCCGCTCGATCCGTCGCGGTTCCAGTATCTGGAAGGCTGCGTGCGCACCGACAAGCCCTATGACGTTCCGGAGTTCAAGGCCAATAATGACGGCCCGCTGCTCTACGTCTCCTTCGGCTCGCTGGGTGCCGGCGACACGGATCTTCTCAAGCGCCTGATCACGCTCATCGGCAAGTCGCGTTACCGCGCACTCGTCAATGTCGGCGACTACAAGGACGAGTACAGCGACATTCCGCCGAACGTCGTCATCGACAGCTGGTTCCCGCAGCCTTCCGTCATTCCGCAGGTCGATGCGGTCATCCACCACGGCGGCAACAACTCCTTCACCGAGTGCCTCTATTTCGGCAAGCCGGCGATCATCATGCCCTATGTCTGGGACGGTCACGACAACGCCATGCGCGTTCAGGAAACCGGCTACGGCTTCCGCTCGGATCGCTACGACTGGACCGACGAGGAACTGATCGAAAAGATCGAGACCTGCCTCACCGACGCCGCCATGCATGAGCGGCTGGAGAAGATCTCCAAGCACATGCAGTCCTGCGAAGGTCCGGTGAAGGCCGCCAAGCTTCTGGTCGGGCTCGTGAAATGACGAACCTGTCCTCCACTGCGCCGCATATTCACGGCGCCTGCGACTTCGACGATCTCGTGGATTGGGGACCTCAGCCGGACGCGCTGGCCGGGGCCTCCCATTCGACTGGCCGGCTTCTTTTCAAGGGGCCCGGCAACATTCCCGAAACCGGCATCTGGGACTGCACCCCGGGCCGCTGGCGGCTGTCCGTGCCGCGCGACGAGTTCTGTCATTTCGTCAAGGGCCGGGCGACCTATCGCAGCGACCACGGCGAAGTGATCGAAGTCGAGGCCGGCACCTGCGTCATGTTCCCCGCCGGCTGGACCGGCGAGGCCGAAGTCCACGAAACCATCCGCAACATCTACATGCTGAGCTAAGGCTGAAATTCCATGAAAACACCTGTCCTGCACAAGCCGCTCGAGGTTACCGAGACCGTCGACTGGGGTGTCATCCCCACGATGATCGAGGGCGAATCCCATGTCAGCGGCGTGCTGATCCACAAGGGGCCGGAAGGCCGTTCGGAATGCGGCGTCTGGATTTGCACGCCGGGCAAGTGGGAATGCCACGTGACCAGCGACGAGTTCTGCCATTTCCTCGAAGGCCGCTGCACCTATGTCCACGAGGACGGCGAGGTCATCGAGATCACGCCGGATACCGCCGCCTTCTTCCCGAAGGACTGGAAGGGCGTGTGTACGGTCCATGAGACCATCAAGAAGGTCTACATGATCCGATGAACATGACGGCGAACCTTGCCTCGCTGGCTCCGCCGGCTGCGACCTTTCTGGCCCGGCATGGCCTGAGCGATGCCGCGCTGGAACCGTTGCCGGCCGACGCCTCGCCACGCAGCTATTGCCGGCTGCCGGGGCAGGGCAAGCTGTTGATGGAAGACCGGACCGATCCGGCCGGCTATGCCGCCTTCATCCGGCTGGCCCGCCACCTCAAGGGTCTGGGGCTGACAGCGCCCCGCGTCTTCGGCTCCGACCCCGCAGCCGGTCTCGCGCTGATCGAGGATTTCGGCACCAACACCTATGGCCGTCTTCTCGCCGACGGGCATGACGAAGAAGCGCTCTATGAACTGGCCGTCGATGCGCTCATTCATCTGCACAGCCATCCCGATGCGGCGGACGTTTCCGTTCCCGCCTACGACACGGAGATGCTGCTCGAAGAGGTGTCCCGCTTCTCGCACTGGTTCGTTCCTGAATTCGCACCCGGCGTCGATGCGCAAGCCTTCGATACAGAGTTCCGGGAGATGTGGGCGCAAGCGCTGAAGCCTGTCGAGCGTGCGCCGAAGACCCTTGTCCTGCGTGATTTCCATATCGACAATCTGATGCTGCTCGGTGACCGTTCAGGAATTACCGCCTGCGGGCTTCTCGACTTTCAGGACGGTGTGATCGGGGCGGGAGAATACGACCTCGCCTCGCTTCTGCAGGATGCGCGCCGCGATCTCGAACCCGGCCTCGAAACCAAGATGCTTGAGCGCTACCTGGAAAAAATTCCTGTCGCCTGCGGCACCCGCGCCGAAATTCTTCATCGCTACTATCTGATGGCGGCCCAGCGCCATACCCGGCTGATGGGCCAGTTCATCCGGCTCAAGAAGCGCGACAGCAAGCCGGGCTACATGCAGTACATGCCGCGCGTGGCGCGCCAGATGCAGGCTGCACTTGCCGCCGCCGGCCTTAGTGAAATCTCCGACAATCTCGATGCCAAGCTTCCCGGCTGGCGCGACGCCGGCGACGCGCTCGCCGCGACTTCCTGAAGGACATATGATGCTCGACGTTCAAAAGCCCCATTACTTCGTGAACCCGGCGTTTCCCGTCTCCGAAGGCGAGCCGAAGCGCGTGATCGACCCGGCAACGCTTGCCGACGTCGGCGCGCGCGCCGATGTCACGGCTGCGGAGATCGAGACCGTTCTCGACAAGGTGAATGCGGCGCAGGCGCTGTGGAAGGACGTCGACGCCAAGTCCCGCGCCAAGGTGCTGCACACACTGGCCAACCGGATCGAGGCGACGGACTTTACCGAGTGCGCGATCCTGATGAGCCGCGAGATGGGCAAGCCCTATCCCGAAGCAATCGGCGAGATCGCCAATTGTGCGCCGATCTTCCGCTACTACGCCGAAATGGCGCGCGACGAGGCCGGCAAGGTGGCCGGCACCACGCAGAAGGGCTCGCTCCAATTTGCGACTTACGAGCCGCTGGGCGTCTCGGTGCATATCATGCCGTTCAACTTCCCGATCCTTCTGATGTGCTGGACGGTCGCCGCCTCGCTTGCCGCGGGAAACGGGTGCGTGGTCAAACCTGCCGAATTGACGACGCTCTCGACGCTCGAATTCATGAAGGTCTTCGCCGACCTGCCGGACGATCTGGTCGCCTGCCTGCCGGGCGGCGCCGAAGTCGGAAAGGCGCTGGTCGACAGCAGGAAGACCCATGCCGTGGCCTTCACCGGTTCCGTTGGTGCGGGCAAGGCCGTGGCAGCCGCGGCGGCGGCCCACATGAAACCCGCCGTGATCGAGGCCGGCGGCTCCGACCCGATGATCATCACCGCACATGCCCCGATCGCGGTGGCCGCGGCTGGTGCGGTCACCGGCGCATTCCACATGTCCGGCCAGGTCTGCACCTCGACCGAACGGATGTATGTGGTCGACAGCGTCCACGACGAATTCGTCGAAGCCTTCAAGGCCGAAACCCTGCGCTTGAGGATCGGCAACGGTCTCGACAAGTCGGAGATCGGGCCGCTGGTCAGCAAGGCGGCACGGGACAAGGTCGAACGCCTGGTCGCCGATGCCGTTGCCAAGGGCGCCACGGTCGTCTGCGGCGGCAAGATCCCCGAGGCGCACCAGACCGGCTGGTTCTACGAGCCCACCATTTTGACCGACTGCACGACCGACATGGACATTCTCCACGAGGAAACCTTCGGCCCTGTCGCGGCCATCGTCCGCGTACCGGATTTCGATGCCGCTATCGCAGGCGCCAATGCCTCCGACTTCGGTCTCGGCGCCAGTGTGTTCACGACCTCGCTGGAGGAAGCCCACGACGCCCACGAACGGCTCGAATCCGGCATGGTGTGGATCAACAACCCGATGATCGACAACGATGCCCTGCCCTTCGGCGGCTGGAAGAATTCCGGCATCGGCCGCGAACTCGGGCGCATGGGTCTCGACACCTTCCGGCGCACGAAGATGGTCATTCTCGACCACAAGCCCATCCGCCACGAGTGGTGGTACCCCTATCCCGATGACTGGTTCCTCGATGCCGGCGGACGCCAGATCGGCTGAGACAGGAGAGTTTCGATGCAGACGACACAGCTTTACATCGACGGCGCATTCGTTGCACCCGAAAAGGGTGGAACCTTCGAAGCGATCGACCCGGCGACCGAGAAGCCTTTCGCACAGATCGCATCGGGCACCGCAGCCGACGTAGACAGGGCGGTCAAGGCAGCCCGCCGCGCCTTCGATGAAGGTCCCTGGCCGCAAATGCCCGCGGCAGAGCGCGCGGCTGCGCTTCGGAAGATCGCCAACGGCATCAAGGACCGCCTCAAGGAAATCGCTGCGGTTGAAACCCGCGACAACGGCAAGCCCATCCCTGAGTCCGAATGGGACATCGGCGATGCGGCTTTCGTTTTCGACTACTATGCCGACATGGCCGAAGCCCATGAGGCGGAAGGACCGGAAACAGTCGATCTCGGCGATGACGCCTTCACCGGCACCATCAGCACCGAACCGCTCGGTGTCGTGGGCGCGATCACACCGTGGAACTTCCCGCTATTGATGGCCGTCTGGAAGGTCGCACCTGCGCTGGCCGCCGGCTGCACCATCGTTCTCAAACCGTCGGAATACTGCTCGATGAGCTGCGCCATCCTCGCCGAAATCATCGACGCGGCGGGACTGCCTTCCGGCGTGTTCAACCTGATTACCGGAACGGGCCCCGAAGCCGGCGCGCCGCTTTCCGAACATCCGCTCGTCGACAAGCTCGCCTTTACCGGCTCGGTGCCGACGGGCCGC